>Ga0210040_10004773_pt1 | contig 17484 bp, 12 predicted proteins | sample CryGeyCG12114_NA_FD_185462 | JGI IMG/M metagenome (GOLD analysis project Ga0210040, IMG submission 185462) | Groundwater microbial communities from aquifer - Crystal Geyser CG19_WC_8/21/14_NA (SPAdes) (version 2) | ecosystem: Environmental > Aquatic > Deep subsurface > Groundwater | place: USA... | reverse complement strand
CGAGATTCTGGCAGACCAGCACTACGTGGGGCTTAAAGCCTTTGCTGATAGTTTGGGGATAAACCTAGGCAAGCTCACCGGCTCTACCAAAGCCAGTGAGCGCAAGGTGCTGCACGAGCAGCTGCGCTCCGGCGACATGAAGATGATTGTGGGCACGCATGCGCTGCTGGAGGACGTGGTGCAGTTCCACAACCTGGGCCTATGCATTGTGGATGAGCAGCACCGGTTTGGCGTAGAGCAGCGCTCGAAGCTATGGCGCAAGAACCCGCGCATCATCCCGCATGTGCTCGTGATGACGGCCACACCTATTCCACGTACCCTGGCGATGACGCTATATGGCGACCTGGATGTATCGGTGATCGACGAGATGCCGGCAGGCCGAAAAGAGATTGTGACCGTACACCGCTTCGATTCGCACCGGCTGCGCGTCTTCCAGTTTATCCGCGACCAGATCAAGCTGGGCAGGCAGGTATATATCGTGTATCCGCTCATTGAGGAGTCGGAGCAGATGGAGAATTACAAGGACCTGATGGACGGTTACGAGAGCGTGAAACGGGCGTTCCCGGAGTACAAGGTGAGCATGGTGCACGGCAAGATGAAGTCGCAGGACAAGGACTACGAAATGCAGCGCTTCGTGAAGCACGAAACGCACATTATGGTAGCCACCACCGTGATTGAGGTAGGCGTGAACGTGCCGAATGCCTCTGTGATGGTGATCGAGAGCGCCGAGCGGTTTGGCTTGTCGCAGCTACACCAGTTGCGTGGGCGCGTGGGCCGGGGCGCTGAGCAAAGCTACTGTATCCTGATGACGGGATATAAGCTGAGCAAAGACAGCAAAACAAGGTTGGAGACAATGGTCCGCACCAACAACGGCTTCGAAATTGCTGACATCGACCTGAAACTGCGCGGCCCCGGCGATTTGATGGGCACGCAGCAGAGCGGCGTGCTGGACCTGCTGATCTCTGACTTAGCCAAGGATGCGCCTATACTGCAGGAGGCGCGGGCAGCGGCGCAGCGTGTGCTGCAGGCAGACCCGCTGCTGGACCAGCCCCAGAACCAGAACATCCGGCAGCATATACAGTCCCTTAGCACCAAAACAGTGAATTGGAGCCGCATCAGCTAAGGATGCTTCTGCCAGCTTCTTTTGAAAACGTATAGCAGATCCGGAAGGCTGCAACTGCACATAGCTTTATATACCCAATAGCTTTTTATATGCCCTGTGGGAATCTTTCTACCGGTTATTTTCTATAGGTCGCCCAGGCCCAGTTAGTATACCTGCCTGCGTCAGTTTCATTTGAAAAGGATACGCACGTACGCTCACCACAAATGCGCGAAAGCATTTGTCGGTAATTTCTCTTCAATTGAGGTAAAACCAGAACCTGCCTGCCGCGGCATATACCAGGGGATATAATGAGCCTTTATTTGCTGATAACTGTAGATGTTCTTCAGATCATTAATAAATAATTAGTGCCCGCTTTTCGCCTGCTTCCTCTTGCCCGCTTAACGCGTCTACCTGCTGGCTGTAGGTGGCTAAAGTGGAAGTGGATGGTTTGATTTTATCTGTTCCTGAAGCTGTTTCCTCACTCTCCTTTGTTATTTTGCTGATGAGTATCAGCGCCATGAAGATGGTGATCTTAAGTAAAAACTTCATAAAAATTTTAGTGCTTGGTAGGGTGTACTAACGAGGCAGGAGATGGGTTGCGGTAAATACGTACAATTATGTGAATGGGCATATTAAGATTTTATTACGCCCGAAATACACTGTTACGAGGCACGCCCGGCACCATTATCTTTGCAACTTAACTGCCCGTTCCGACGGAAGCGAGATTAATTGCTGTAGCTTCGTTCCACGCGAAACAATAGCCCTGCCGGTATATGTAGGAATGCTGCGGCGGCACCAGTATATTCACAATCTTAAATTACCCGATCTGCCTGTGAAAAAGCTTTTCATCCTATTTGCTTTGCTCCTATGCCTGTGGCAGCCTGCCACGGTACTCGCGCAGTCTAAAACCAAGGCCTCTGTGGCGTTTGATTATATGCCGGACCAAAGCAAGCAGCGCTTCAGCCAGCGTGTTCCCCACAAAACTATCTCCGTGGGTAACGGCATGTTCATTCTGCTGCGCCGCAGTGCGGCAGATGCCTATACCGTCGAAAAATTTAACGCGGACCTCCGGAAGCAATGGGCCGCAGAAATAAAACTTACGGGCGACGAGACACTGGAGACGTTTACCGCAAACCCGGAAGCAGCCACCGTGGTAACACACCGTGCGGACAATGGCGCAGGCAAGCAGCAGTTATATGGCTACCGCATCGACCTGCGCACCGGTCAGAAGCAGGAGGCCGTGCTGTTGCTGGAGGCACCCGCCAAAAGCCGCCGGGCCTCAGTAGCCACCTCCGCCGACGGCAGCAGGCTGCTTTCCTACCGCTACCACACCAACAGCAGCCAGCAGATCAACGACATCAGCGGCACGCTATATGACGCCAGCCTTCAGAAACTGCAGGACACCCAGTACAACCTGCAGGATGTTCCGGCCATTCTCTCGGCTGATGTGCAGGTGAGCAACAGCGGTGAGCAGTACATCTGCCTGATATCAGACAACATGAACCGCCTGACTGTGCGAGAGTACAGCCCCGGCAGCAAGGAAGCCAGCGTGATGTCGGTGCTGGTGGGCGGCGTGTTTGAAGGTCAGAAGGTATATATCATCGACTCGAAGTTTAAGCTCATGCCAAACGGCAAGCTTTATGGCGCTGTGATGACGGCAGATGAGGCATCCGGCAAGTATTATAGCCTGAAAGCGGTGAAGTTTGATTTTGAAGAGGAGGATATGGTGTTTGCCGAAGAGTTCAGGTTTACGCCGGAGTACCTGGCAAAAGTAAACGCCCTTGACAAGCGCAGCGGCGGCAAGCCCAGCCGCTTGGAGGACATATACCTGTCAGACCTGGTGCTGACGCCGGAACAGAGACTAATGGTGGTGGCGGAGAAAAAGTACACGGCGGGCGGTGAGGATGCGCCTTTTTTTGCCCAGGAACTGCACCTGTTCACGTACGACGAGTTTATGGACGCTGCCTGGAACTCGGTGCTGATGAAACACCAGCAGGCGCCTGCCGACGAAGCCTTCTCCGGTATATCGTATAGCTCCTACCTGCACGGCAACACCCTGCACCTGCTGACCCTGGAAGAGCTCAACGGCAAAAATGACCTGTACCTGCGCCAGATCAACACCAAAACCGGGCAGGCTACTGCGCCGAAGGCAGTGGGTCTGAATGTGGCAGATGACAAGGAACTTGCCTACGTGAAAGACTTTACTGCCTGGCTCGATGCTAAGGACCTCGTAACCGTGGTGCGCCCCGACAGGAAAGCAGACGGCCTGAGGCTAAGCCGTATTCAGTTAAAGTAGGTAAACATTCTCCAGGAGCCCATTTTTAAACGCTGCTCTTGCCTCAGTGTTCTGTTGCTGGTGCTTTAGTCGTTTTGTGAAGGAAGCCAGTTGGAGCATCATGTGCGAGAAGCCGACAAAGGACACAATCTCAACATACATCTTAAACTCTTTTTTGGAACCGTCCAGCACACCCAGTTTATCTACTTTATAGGTATTCATGGCAGACCATGGCATCCAGCGAACTACTTTCTTGTGGCGCAGCATGTAGCGGTTAATCCCAACTTCCAGTTGGTAGCGCTGCACCCGCTGCTTCATTACCTGTTTGAGGTCTGATTTCCGAAGAAGGCGCTCCCCGGACAGCAGGATATCGCTGCGGTACCAGCGCACAAACCAGGGCGAGTTAATGCGGCGCAGGATAATCATGTCAATTCCCGGCTGTGTATGGAAAGCCTCAATGGCAGCCACGATCTCCTCTTTCCGGAGTTCCTGCAGGTCAGCGTCCATCATCAGGATCACATCATTTTTCACGTACTTCAATGCATATGCGATGGCGGCTGTCTTGCCCTGATTATGCGGCAGTTGCACCACCTGCACCTGTGGCCAGTTTTTCTTTATATAGGCAGCTGTGCCGTCTGTAGATCCGTCATCCACGCACAGCACTTGCTTTATCGTTCTTATCTTTGTGATTACATGCAGCACATGGGCGATGCGCTCCCTCTCATTATAAAAAGGAATTAAACATGTTACATTCATAGCTTCATCTCAAGGCTTCGGGTGCATACCACGCTTTACGAAAGTTGCCCTTTCATATCCCAATTATCGGGAAAATAATTTATCTCCTGCTTAATATTCCACCAGAATATTAAAAAGGCTGCCACCAATGGTAACAGCCTTTCAACGTTTTAAATAGTCAGAAATTAATAAGCGTACTCATTTGCCGCTATCAGCGTGGCTGCAATGCGGCGGCGCGCTTCTTTCGTATTGAAGAGGTCTTTTTTGGTGAAGCGCTTCAGGCCCATAAACAGCAGGCGCTGCTCATCACCTTCCGTCATGGCGGCGATGGCTTCTTTGCCCGCTTTGAAAGCAGTGTCTACGGCATCGTTCACCACCACGCGGGTAATGTCGATTTCATTGGCAACTGCCTCCTCGCCTCTCTGGCTCACGAGTTTCTCCACCCGCAGCAGCGTCGACTCTGCCACATAGGTTTTGATGGCCATATCGGCCACGTTCATCAGAATCTCCTGCTCTTTGGCCAGTGAGTTCATATACTTCTGCACCGCTGTGCCCGCCACCAGCATAATAGATTTTTTCAGGTTCCTGATGGCTTTGTGCTCCCCGGCGAACAAGCCTTCTTCTTCAGCGCCGAAATCCGGAATGGCCATAAGCTCCTGCTGCACCGCCTGTGCCGGGCCCATCAGGTCCAGTTCGCCTTTCATCGCTTTCTTCAGGATCATATCCACCGCCAGCATGCGGTTGATCTCGTTGGTGCCCTCGAAGATGCGGTTGATACGGGAATCGCGGTAAGCGCGGTCCATCGGGTAATCGGCAGAGAAGCCGTAGCCACCGTAGATCTGAACGCCTTCGTCCACCACATAATCCAGCACCTCGGAGCCTTCCACTTTCAGGATGGCGCACTCTACGGCAAACTCACGGGCAGCGCCTAACAGCGCCTCGTTCTCGTCCTTGCCCTGCGCCATCAGCTCCTGCTCCATGCGGTATATATCCATACCGGCCCGGTACAGCGCCGACTCCACGGCATAGATGCGAATGGCCTGCTCTGCCAGCTTGTGCCGGATCGCGCCGAACTTGGCAATCGGGAGGTTAAACTGCACCCGCTCGTTGGCATATTTCACTGACAGATCGGCTACGCTTTTAGAAGCCCCGAGCGTAGCCGCGGCCAGCTTAATGCGGCCAATGTTAAGAATATTGAAAGCAATCAGGTGCCCCTTGCCAATCTCGCCCAGCACGTTTTCTTTCGGCACCTGGCAATCCTCGAAGAACACCTGGCGGGTGGAGGAACCCTTGATGCCCATCTTGTGCTCTTCGTTGCCGAGGCTCAGGCCCGGGTACCCTTTTTCCACGATAAAGCCAGTAAACTTATCGCCTTCCACCTGCGCAAACACAATGAACACATCCGCAAAACCGGCGTTGGTGATCCACATCTTTTGCCCGTTCAGGATATAATGCGTTCCTGCCTCGTTGAGTACGGCTTTGGTTTTAGCCGCCAGCGCATCAGAACCTGAGCCTGGTTCTGTGAGGCAGTACGACGACATCCACTCGCCGCTAACAAGCTTTGGAACATACTTCTGCTTTTGCTCCTCCGTACCGAAGTACAGGATAGGGAGTGTACCGATGCCTGTGTGTGCCGCAAAGGCAACCGGAAACGAGTGGCCACCTCCGACTGATTCTGTTACCAGCAGGGCCGTGTTGAAATCCATGTTCAGGCCGCCGTACTGCTCCGGAATAGACACCGCGAAAAGCCCCAGTTCCCCTGCCTTTTTCATCAGGTTCTCCATCAGGCCTTCTTCGTGGTTATCCAGGCGCTCCAGCAGCGGGAATACCTCTTCGCGCACGAAATCTTTACACGTTTGCGCCATCATCTTCTGCTCCTCGTTAAATTCTGCAGGGATGAAAACGTCTTGCGGGCTGGTCTCCTTTATCAGAAACTCGCCTCCTTTTATAGTGGCAGTTTGGTTTTGAGTATCCATTGAATAGTTTTTTAAGATTTTGATACAGATTTAGATCTGGTTATTTCAGCAATTCATATATCCCCGCCACGCCCTGGCCACCGCCGACGCAGGCAGTGACAATACCGAACTTCTTTCCTAAGCGGCGCAGTTCACTAAATTGCTGCACGCTGAGTTTGGCGCCGGAGCAGCCCAGTGGGTGGCCCAAAGCAATGGCACCACCGCTGATGTTGAGTTTGTCCGGGTCGAAGTCGAGGTGGCGCATCACGGCAATGGACTGGGCGGCGAAGGCCTCGTTCATCTCGATCAGGTCAATGTCGTTCAGGGTCATGCCTGCCTGCTTGAGTACTTTCGGTACGGCGGCAATCGGGCCCATGCCCATAATGCGCGGGTCTACACCGCCGGTGGCATAAGCCACGAGGCGCGCGATCGGCTCCAGATTCAGCTCTTTTACCATGCGCTCGCTCATCACGATCACAAAAGCCGCGCCGTCTGAGGTTTGCGAGGAGTTACCCGCTGTTACCGTGCCGCCTGCGGCAAACACCGGCTTCAGTCTGGCCAGTTTTTCCAACGAGGTATCGGCACGCGGGCCTTCGTCGGTGTCTACTATATAGCTTCTGGTCTTCTTCTTGCCGTTCTCGTCTATATAAGTCTCCTCCACCGTTATCGGCACAATCTGATCTTTGAAATAGCCTTTCTCAATCGCGTTCAAGGCCTTTTGGTGCGACTTCAGCGCGAACTCATCCTGGTCTTCACGTGAAACATTGTAATCGCCGGCCACCGCCTCGGCTGTTAAGCCCATGCTCAGGTACCAGTCCGGGTTGTTCTTCGCGATCTTGTAATTGGGCACTGTTTTCCAGCCAGCCGTCGGCACCATCGACATCGACTCTGTACCACCGGCGATGATACAGTCGGCCATGCCGGCCTGTATGCGGTTGGCGGCAATGGCGATGGTTTCGAGGCCGGAGCCGCAGTAGCGGTTCACTGTCATACCACTCACTGACAGGGGCAGCGACAGCAGTGAGATCATGCGCCCGATCTGCAGGCCCTGCTCCGCCTCCGGCACGGCATTGCCTACAATCAGATCGTCCACGCGCTCCGGCTCCAGAGACGGCACGGCGCTCATTAAGTGTTTAATGACTTCTGCAGCCAGGTCATCAGGTCTCATGAACCGGAAAACCCCGCGGGGAGCTTTGCCCACTGCGCTACGGAATCCGGCTACGATATATGCATTGTTCATTTTGATGCTCTTTATATAGTTTATACTATCTGCTATACTTTCTATTCTTTTTGTCATCCTGAAAGGAGCTTGGTGGCTAGGAGATTACGATTATTTAATCATCAACCTTTAGAAACCGCAGGTATGGATTTTCACTTTTGATAAGCTCCATCTTCTGCTCACGACCAAGAAGTTTAAGCTCCTTTTCCCGCTCTATCGCGTGCTGCACAAATGTGTATCGCTCATAATACAGCAGCTGATAGCAGTAGTAGCGGCCGGCAAATGTTTCGGGCTTGCCTCTGTTTGCTTTATGCTGATCCAGCCTCGTCATCAGGTCGTTTGTCACTCCAACATACAGCACTGTTTTGCCCGGGTTGGTAATGATGTAGACGAAGTAATTATGGCTTTGCATAGCTAAGGCTTAACCTCCCTTCAACTAAGATCCTTACAGGATGACAAAGAACAATTGAATAAAGAGTCGTGACAAAGACAGTTAAAACTACATGAAGCGCCTTTTGCCTCTTCTCTCTACTCACTGCCTTAGTTCCTCAGCGGCTTTCCGGTGGTCAGGATGCTTTGGATGCGCTCCAGCGTTTTCCGCTCGCCCGTCAGTGACAGGAAGGCTTCGCGCTCCAGGTCCAGCAGGTACTGCTCGCTCACTTCTGTCGGGGCCGATAAATCACCGCCGCACATCACATAAGCCAGCTTCTGCGAAATTTTGAGGTCGTGCTCTGACATATAGCGGCCCGTGTACATGGCATTGGCACCGGTCAGGAACATGCCGAGTGCGCCCCGGCCCTGCACTTTCACATCCGTGCGCTGCACCGGTTTGGTGTAGCCATTTTCCGCCAGCAGTATGGCCTGCGCCTTGGCATCGGCTATCAGGCGGTTGCTGTTGATGGTGATGCCGTCGCTCCTGCGCATATAGCCTAAATCAATGGCTTCTTTCGCTGAGGTAGAGACTTTTGCCATGCCGATGGTCAGGAACACATTTTTCAGGTCGTTGTACTCGATATCGCCTTCGGTATATAGATCGGCAGCGCGCAAGGTCATTTCCTTTGTACCGCCACCGCCCGGTATCAGCCCCACGCCAAACTCCACCAGGCCCATATAGGTTTCGGCGGCTGCCTGCACGTGGTCGCAGTGTAAATTCAGTTCGCAGCCACCGCCCAGGGCAAGCCCGTGCGGCGCACCTACCACCGGTATGGCCGAATAGCGCATGCGCATCATCGTGTCCTGGAACTGCTTGATCATGAAGTTGATCTCGTCGTATTCCTGCTCAATGGCATACATATATACCAGCGCCAGGTTAGCGCCTGCCGAGAAGTTGGCCGCGTCGTTTCCGACCACCATGCCCCGGAAGTCTTTCTCTGCCAGCTCTATGCCTTTATTCAGAGCTACAGCCACATCACCGCCCATCGTGTTCATCTTTGTGTGGAACTCCACATTCAGGATGCCATCGCCTAAGTCGATCAGGCTGGCGCCGCTGTTTTTCCACACTGTTTTGCTACCGCGCAGGTTATCGAGGATGATAAAGTTCTCAGCGCCTGGTATAGCTTTATATTCCTTGCTCTGGATGTCGTAGTAGCGGCGGGTGCCATTCTCTACTATATAAAAGGATTCTTTGCCGCTGTCCAGCATCTCCTCTACCCAGGCTGCCGGTTTATATCCTGCCTCGGACATGCGCTGCACGCCTTCGCGGGCACCGATGGCATCCCAATACTCGAACGGACCGAGTTCCCAGCCGAAGCCGGCGCGCAGGGCATCGTCTATTCTATATAGCTCGTCGGAAATTTCAGGGATGCGGTTGCTCACGTACTGAAACAGGCCAAATAGCGTCTCGTTGAAAAACTGGGCGGCTTTGTCTGTCTGGCCAGAGAAAACCTTGATGCGCTTTCTCAGGTCCTCGATTGGTTTCAGCGCCTCCAGGCTCTGGAACTTCACCTTCTGCTTCGGCCCGTACTGCATCGTGTTCAGGTCCAGCGTCAGGATCTCGGTTCTGCCTTTGGCGTCTTTCGTCTTTTTGTAGAAGCCCTGGCCGGTTTTGTCACCCAGCCACTTTTTCTCCACCATCTGCTGCACATACCCCGGGATCTGGAACAAGTCTCTGGACTCGTCCTGCTCCCCCGCTTGGTACAGGCCGTTCGCCACATTCACGGTGGTGTCCAAACCTACGACATCCAGTGTGCGGAAAGTGGCGGATTTCGGACGGCCTACCATCGGACCGGTGATTCTGTCTACTTCATCTATCGTGAGGCCGGTTTTCTCCATAGCCTTCAGCGTCTGCATGATGCCATATATCCCCACGCGGTTAGCGATAAAGGCTGGTGTGTCTTTGGCCAGCACCGTTGTTTTACCCAGGTACAGGTCGCCGTAGTGCATCAGGAAGTCCACCACCTCCCGGTCCGTTTCCGGTGTCGGGATGATCTCGAGCAGCTTGAGGTAGCGCGGCGGGTTGAAGAAGTGCGTGCCGCAGAAATGTTTTCTAAAGTCGTCGGAGCGGCCGTCCAGCATCATATGGATCGGGATACCGGAGGTGTTGGAAGAGATGAGCGTGCCTGGCTTTCGGTGCTGCTCCACCTGCTCGTACACCAGCTTCTTTATCTTCAGGTTCTCGACCACCACCTCAATCGTCCAGTCGGCCGTGGCGATGTCCTTCATGTTATCGTCAAAGTTGCCTGTTTTGATCAGGCGCGCATCAGACTTGCGGTATAGTGGCGAAGGGTTGGCGTTGATGGCCGCCTGAAGGTGCCCGTCTACGAGGCGGTTGCGCACGGCTTTGCTCTCCGGCGTCAGGCCTTTCTTCTCCTCGTCCGGCGTCAGTTCTTTTGGTACGATATCGAGCAGCAGCACCTGCACGCCTATATTGGCGAAGTGGCAGGCGATCCGGGAGCCCATCACGCCGGAGCCAAGCACCGCTACTTTTTTGATAATTCTTTTCATAGAATAGAAATAGTTGTCTATGGTTTTAAAAGATCTCTTTGTTCTCAATCATGCCCATGATGCGTCCGCACACCTTAAAGAACACCTCTAACTCCTGCTTGGGTATCTCCTCCTGCACCTTTTTATTGAAGTGCTTCACTGTTTGCCGCGATATTTCCTTTTTCTCCAGCCCCTTCTCCGTCAGGAAAATGCGCACGAGGCGTTTGTCCCGGGCATCCGACACTTTATGTATGAGTTCCTGCTCCTCCATGCTTTTAAGAATGCGGGTAAGGCTGCGGGCCTCCAGGCCAAGTAGCGGCGCAATTTTAGTGGCGGGGGTGCCTGTCTCCTGGTTGATGTTCAGTAAAACAAACCCAATGGAGGTGGTGATGTCGGCCTTGGCTGCTTCTGTATTGTACATACGCGAGATGGCATGCCAACACACCTTAAAGTTGTAATCGACTGTTTCTTCCGGCTTCATGTAGTGTCAGTGCTATATACCAAATATATAAAATAATGTTATGCTTGCATACTATTATTGCGATTTTTTATTCTCCCGCAGGCTAGCGGCTTCACAAACGGCTCAAAAGTCCCTTCTATCATTATACTTAAATATGGCAGCAGGGATATAGCCAAGGTAAAAGGGCAGGCGCAGAAATAACAAACCCTTTCCGTGGCGGGAAAGGGTCTATATAGCTTACAGGCACCAGAAATTATATAGCTTAGAACATACTGTCGATCAAATCTTTGTAATTCTGCGTGATAATCTTTCGCTTTACTTTGAGCGTTGGGGTAAGCTCTCCGCTTTCCACGGTCCACATGCTGGGCACCAGCTTAAACTTCTTGATCGTCTCGTACTGCGCCAGGCCTTCGTTGGTCTTTTCCACTTCCCGCTTGTACTTGTCCACCACGTCCGGGTGCGAGAGCATTTCCTCGTTTGTGGTATAGGGCACGCCTTTGTGCTGGCACCAGTCCTGCAAAGCGACGAATGCCGGCACAATAAGTGCTGCCGCATATTTCTGCCCGGCACCAACCACCATCGCCTGCTCCACCACTACCGATTCCTTCAGTTTGTTCTCGATTGGCTGTGGTGCCACATACTTGCCGCCCGATGTCTTGAACATTTCCTTTTTGCGGTCTGTGATGCGCAGGTACTTGCCCTGCACCATCTCCCCGATGTCGCCGGTGTGGAACCAGCCTTCGCTGTCTATCACTTCATCCGTCAGTTCCGGCTTTTTATAGTACCCTTTCATCACGTGCGGCCCGCGCGTCAGGATTTCTCCGTCCGGCGCTATGTTTATCTCCACGCCGTCTATGGCCATGCCCACAGTACCGATCATGTTGTTTTCCGGCTCAAAGCGGTTTACGGCTATCACCGGTGAAGTTTCCGTTAAGCCATACCCTTCCATTACCCGTATATGGGCGGACCAGAACACGCGCGCCAGGCGCGGCTGCAACGCGGCGCCTCCCGAAACGATGGCTCTGACGTTGCCGCCCAAGGCCTCGCGCCACTTACTGAAGATAAGTTTGTTTGCCAGCGCCAGCTGCTGGTTGTACCACCAACCCTGGTCTTTCTGCGTGTCGTACCTGAGGCCGAGCTCCAGCGCCCAGAAAAAAAGCTTGCGCTTTACGCCAGTCAGTTCCATGCCGGTGGCCACAATGCGGTCGTATATCTTCTCGAGCAGACGGGGCACCGTGGTAAACACATGCGGCTTCACCTCTTTAAGATTATCCGCTACCCGCTCGATGCTCTCGGCATAATAGATAGACACTCCTGCCCTGAAATAAAGGTACAGCAGCATGCGCTCAAAGATGTGGCAAAGCGGCAAAAAGCTCAGCGCACGGTGCGTGTTATCGACCGGCACATAGGGCATGGCTCCCTCAAAGTTGCTCACCAGGTTCCGGTGGGTCAGCATTACGCCCTTCGGGTTGCCGGTTGTGCCGGAGGTATATATAATCGTCAGGATATCATCGGGTTTTACCGCGGCTTTGAGTGGCTCCAGTTGCTGCACGTCGCTGCCTTTCCCCATTTCCAGCACCTCTTTCCAACACTTTGCCCCTGCCACTTCATCGAAGGTGTAAATCTCTTTCAAACCCTCCATTCCCGCGGTGGCGGCCGCAACTCTTTTATACAGGGAGGCATCCGACACAAAAATAACCTTTACCTCCGAATCGCTGAAGATGTAGCGGTAATCCTCTACCGTAATGGTGGGGTACATGGGCACGCTGATAGCACCGATCTGCTGTATCCCGAAATCAACCAGCACCCACTCAGGGCGGTTAAATGATACGATGGCAACCTTATCGTCTTTGCCCAGGCCCAGTTTCAGGAGGCCAAGGCTCACCTGGTTGGCATAGTCCTGCACGTCCTGGGTACTGTACTTCTGCCAGGTGCCGTTCACTTTAGCGGCCAGACAGTCTGGTTGTGGGTAACGCTGCTGCTGGTAGGGTAAAAGGTCTAAGGTCCGGGTAATGTTCATGGTGTGGTGGTTTGGCGGATCACTGAAACGTAAAATGGCCGCTTATATGCTTAATATGGTGTTATAACGCCTGCATAATGGCTCTTATAACTGCATTTTAACTAATTTTTTCTAATTCTGCCGCGGCTACTTACAGAAATATTTCATACAACTTATATTTATACTCCTCAATTTAATTTGCCGTTGCGGGCGCAGCTGCCCTGCTCAAAACCAAAATTTAAGTATTTTTGATTTTTCCAGACAAACCCTATGAACCTGTCTATCTTTTTTGAGCCGCTGAACGAAGACGTGTTTGCTTCTTTAAACAAGCCGCGCACGCTGGGCTTTTACACCAGCCGCTTTGTGAGCAAGTTCCCGGACTGGCGGAGCGCAGACATTGCGCTGCTGGGCATAAACGAGACAAGGGGCTGCAACGCGGATGCGCCTGCGCCAACTGCCGCGAGTTCGGCGGCGCGCGCTGTGCGCCTGCGCCTCTACAACCTGACCAAGGGCACAGGCCGCTGCCGGCTGGTGGACTTAGGCAACCTGCGCCCGGGTATTACGCTGGATGACACGTACCTGCGCCTGAAAGAGATTGTGGAGGTACTGATCTCCCATAACACCCTTCCTATTATCATCGGCGGCTCCCAGGACCTGGAGTACGGCCAGTACCTGGGGTATGAGCACCTGGAGCGCGCCGTGAACATGGTTACCGTCGACAGCAGCGTGGACATGACGGAGAGCGCCGACGCCACGCCGAACAAGAAACAGCTGCGCCAGATCCTGATGCACGAGCCGAATTACCTGTTCAGCCTGGGCCAGATCGGTTACCAGTCGTACCTGGTGGAGCCTGAGGTGATGGCCACACTGGAGAAACTGCATTTTGAGGCGCACCGCGTAGGCGAAGTGCACCAGAAAGTGCAGGAAATGGAGCCGGTGGTACGCATCGCCGACCTCCTGACATTTGACATTTCCGCCATCCGCCACCAGGACGCTCCCGGCTACCAGCCCGCAAACCCCTTCGGGCTCACGGGCGAGGAAGCCTGCCAACTCTGCTGGTATGCCGGCCTCAACGACAGCCTCACGTCGTTGGGCATATATGAATACAATCCCGAACTGGACGAGCGCAGCCTCACCGCTATGACCATCGCCACCATGATCTGGTACTTCGTGGAAGGCTTTTACCACCGGAAGAACGAACTGGACTTCAGCAGTAAGCAGTTTACCAAATACGCTGTCGCCTTCAACAACGACAACCCGGACCGCATGCTCTTTTACAAGAGCAAGAACGGCGAGAAGTGGTGGCTGGAAGTGGAGCCGCTCAGCAGCGACAAAGGGAGCCGCATTGTGCCCTGCAGCTACGAGGATTACCTGCTGGCCATTGAAGGCGAGGTGCCGAACCGCTGGATTATGACACAGGCACGGATTGGTTAACAACACCGAATGAGCAATTTTCCTTTGTCAGCTAAATCAGTGTTTTGAGCAGCTTACCAGCATATACCCTGCAGCAACTGGCTTCGCGCAACGGGCAGGACCGGGACGAGATATGGGTGGCATACAAAGGCCTTATATATGATGTGCGGAAGTCGAGGTTGTGGCGCAATGGCAGGCACTATGAGCATTGGGCCGGCCAGGACCTGACGGAGGAGTTAGGCGATGCCCCACACACAGCGCACGTATTCGATAAATTTGAGGTCATCGGGGTGGTGAGGGATTCCGTTTACAGGATAGAAGAACCGTAGAATAGACAGTTAATAAAAAACTGTTAACTTGGGAGACAGATTCATCAAATAAAATATAGAATACCATGATTTTAATAGCTGACAGCGGCTCAACGAAAACTGACTGGCGCATGATAGACGCCTCAGGCGTACATGAACAGGTATTTACGGCGGGCATTAACCCGCAGTACCTGGAATCAGATCAGATCCATACTATTTTCAGGGATGAACTGCTTCCTAACCTGCAAGAGAAAAACCCGGCTGTAATCTATTACTACGGTGCTGGTTGCAGTTCCCCGGACAGGAACCTGCGCGTGGAGATGGCCTTGAATAAGATTTTCCCGAACGCAGAAGTGCATGTAGACCATGATTTGCTCGCTGCGGCGCGCGCTTTGTGCGGCCATAGGCCAGGGGTAGCCTGCATCCTGGGCACCGGCTCTAACTCCTGCCTCTACGACGGCCATAACATTGTGGATAACGTGCCGTCGCTGGGCTTCCTGATGGGAGACGAAGGCAGCGGCGCTTACCTGGGCAAGATGCTGATCCGGGCTTATTTGTACCGTGAGCTGCCGGAAGAACTGGCTACTTCGCTGAAGAACCGCTACAACCTGACAAAAGACAGCATCCTGGATTCGGTTTACTACTCTGACATGCCTAGCACTTACCTGGCCACCTTTGCCAAGTACATGAGTGACAAGCGAAAAGACCCGGTTATTCATGCGATGATCTATCAGAACTTTGATGAGTTTTTTGAGCGCCACGTCTGCAAGTACAAGGGCTATACAGAGGTTCCTGTCAACTTTGTGGGCTCTATCGCTTTCCACTTCTCCGAGACGCTGCACCAGGTGGCCAAGAAATACGGCGCGCATGTGGGCACCATCATCACAAGCCCGAGCGAAGGCCTGATCGCTTACCACCAGGAGCTGCTGGCGCAAACACAGGCAAAGTAGGTCCGCTGAAAGCTAAGAAAAAGGACTAAAGACAAGAGACGAAGGAACTGCGGGTAGTTTATATCCACCTCTTTTGTCCTTTTTCTTTCATCCTTTCTCACCAATCGTAATTCGTAACCCATAATTCGTAATTAATTTGTCTACTACCGAATCAGCGTCTAATTATAACAGCCTGGAGCAAATGAGCGTGCAGGAGTTGCTGCAGAACATCAACCGCGAAGACCAGACTGTGCCACAGGCAGTGGCCAAGGCTATTCCCCAACTGGAAGCGCTTGTGAACGCCACTGTGGAAAGGCTGCGGCAAGGCGGCAGGCTGTTTTATATAGGCGCCGGCACCAGCGGCCGCCTGGGTGTGCTGGATGCCTCCGAGTGCCCTCCCACGTACGGGGTGCCGCACGGCATGGTGGTGGGGCTGATCGCGGGTGGCGACGGCGCGATACGCAAAGCAGTGGAGTTTGCAGAAGACGATCCTGAGCAGGCGTGGAAAGACCTGCAGGCCTATAACATCTCCGACAAAGATATTGTGGTGGGCATTGCCGCATCGGGCCGCACGCCTTACGTGATCGGTGGCCTGAAGACCTGCCGCCGGCACGGCATCGTAACAGGCTGTGTGGTTTGCAATGTCGGAAGTGCGGTCGCTGCCGAAGCTGACTTTCCCGTGGAGGCAGTCACCGGGCCTGAGTTTGTGACCGGCAGCACGCGCATGAAAGCCGGTACGGCACAAAAGCTGGTGCTGAATATGCTGACCACCGCTGCGATGGTGCGGCTAGGTCGGGTAAAAGGCAATAAGATGGTAGATATGCAGCTCTCGAACCACAAGCTGGTAGACAGAGGCACCCGCATGCTGATGGAGGAGCTCAACCTGAAGCAGGCGGAAGCCGGTGCGCTGCTTAAAAAGTTTGGCAGCGTGCGTGCCGCCATGGAGGCTTTCGGAAACAGCGCCGCCGGAACAGAGGAATAAACACTTACTATATACAGCATATAAGCAGGCAGCCGGGGCTAAACACTCCGGCTGCCTGCTTATATGCTGTATATAGGTTTACCTGCCGAAGTCAGCTCACTGGGCTATGGTCAGGCTTTCCAGCAGCACCTTGGCCGCTTCATTGCTTGGCACCACATACTGCTTCACAGACCAATTATAATCCAGTTTGAAATCTGCGTTCCCGAGGTCGAAAAGCACCTTCTGCCTGTAATGGTCCATAGGTTCCAGCCCGAGTTGCTTCCTTCGTCCGTTTATACGCTCCAGTTCCTCATCACTCATCTTTTCTACCAGGTAGTGCTTCAGTTTCTCGTTTTCCTTGCACTTGACGCAGTTAACCTGCACAAAAGCCTTGGAGCCGTATATGTTTTGCCCGGCCTGCTGGTCGAGCAGGTAAGCAACAGGTTGTGGCGCCATGCGCCCCTCCTGCACAGCTTTGGTGAGGATGTCGGTGAAATCATAGCCTTTCCGGGCTTTGGTCTGGCGCTGAATCACGATACTGAAACGTGGCAGCTGCTCCAGGGTGTCTGCCACACCAATCAGCTGCTCTCCTGGGTAACCGTACTCCTCGATCCAGGCCAGCAGTTTTTCAACGTTGGCCGTTTCTATTTTGCGGATGGTGTCGCCGTGTACGCGCAAGCCGCCTTCCGCCAGCCGGAAGTACTGGTCGCGGGCATATAACTCGTCCAGGTCAGCGCGCAACTCCTTGTTTAGGCTCTCTTCGTGCTGGCTGCGGTACTTCGGGTACTGCTTCTCAAACTTCTGCCACTGCTTCGTTGTTCGCAGCGAGTCAAAGGCCTGCTGCTGCTCCAGGTACGGCAGGCTTACCCCTTTCACCGCCAGTTGCTCTAAATAACGAAAGGCCTGCTTTTGATCGTTCAGTTGCACCGCGCACACGGCGGCATTGTAATAGTCGCGGGCAAAAGGGGCAGGCACCGAGGCAAAGGCTTGCTTGTAGGCAGCCAGCGCATCGCCGTACTCCCCCTGCACAATGTTCAGCTCCGCCACATTAACAATGGGGTGATAAACCTCCATATAGTTCGGCACGCCCTCAAACTCCGGCACTTTGGCACCCGCACAGGCACCGAGGCAAAGCACCAGCAGCAGGTAAAGGGCGTAGCGGAGAAGGGCAGGAACAGCGTAGGCTTCGCTGGTGGATGTGTAGGA
>Ga0210040_10004772_pt1 | contig 17485 bp, 11 predicted proteins | sample CryGeyCG12114_NA_FD_185462 | JGI IMG/M metagenome (GOLD analysis project Ga0210040, IMG submission 185462) | Groundwater microbial communities from aquifer - Crystal Geyser CG19_WC_8/21/14_NA (SPAdes) (version 2) | ecosystem: Environmental > Aquatic > Deep subsurface > Groundwater | place: USA... | reverse complement strand
TTTTCAACGGGAACGAATAGATGTATAGTGTACAAGAATACAAGTTTCTAAATAGCATTTCTAACTATAAGTATAACATCATCATAATCGCAATAATAATTTCTATTGTTATCATTATGCCCTCGCTCAAAGCATGAAACTTTTTTAGTCCATTGAATTAACTGCCATCTAAGAAAATGGCTATACATTTTAGTAAAAAAGAAGAGTTTAGACACGAAATGAACAAGTTAGTTAGCTGCATACAAATTTTGGCATATAACTTTTATTCAGTATCCAGGTTAGCACTCGATAATGTGCTGGCTCATTAACATTCATGGGTGATAGCTTCGATATAGACAAGAGTTTGTTATAGTTATATGGAAACTCACTGTTAGTTCTTGGGAATTCAAATGAAGCCATAAGAATGAAAGACAAGTTTCTAAGATAAATCAATTGGAAGAACATCAATTTCCAAAAAAAATCCAGAGTTGCAAGTTTGTTGTACAAATGGATCGCACAGTGAGTCACAAATATAAAACACTTTTAAGACTCATTTGAAAACTTTTTCGTCGACTACAACAAGTCTCTACCGGCCATGAATTATTCATGCCTCATTCACGTGCATACAAATGAGTGAGTATGATGATGTGTGAGGAAAAAAATATAATCACCGAGTTTGTTTGCTATGGATCATTACACATGGGGGAAAAGTATAACGTATAGGAAATGAAAGTTTTGATTGAAAATTCTTGCCATCTAGCATTTCACATGTATAAAGGGCTACCAACTTGTGTAAACTAGTTTTACACAATGGAAACCAGTACCTTTTGATGGCTATAGTATTCAAATTCAATCACAATTTTTGCAATAGCACTACAACTAAAAGTAATTTATTGCGATTTTGTTGTATTTAAAGGGAAACACAACTTTTAAATGTATGGAAGTGTCAAATTCACATAAACATTTTGTTGAATCATAAAGTTTTTATCTTGCACGGTAAATTTTGCTTAAATGTACAAAATGGCACAGCTGGTATGGATTGTTTTTGGAAATTTTCAGATTTATGAGCTTCCTGTCAGTTAGTAGGATATCATATTAGCTTTAACAGACAAACAAAACTTTTCTATCGGGAATGGAATAAATTGTGAAACTGTGCAATCATTTTCTCTCATGATCCTATGTAAAAGTTGGAGCGACTTGCAAGCTTTATTTAAAAAGAAATGTTTGCCATCCAGACAAAGCTGACTGTCATGTAAAATGGATTTGATTCAAGTCATCTTTCTGATTACTTTGTTTGATAAATTGATGGATTACAACCACAAAATTTAAGATTTTCAGGTGCAGTCATCATATCTTACACTATGATATTAGCAATCTACCCATACGATTTAAATAAAACAATCAGTTCTGTGAACAAAATTAAGGAAAAGCTAACATTCATTAAGGTCTGGACTAGAATGATTATTGGAGACTGGTATCAGATGCTGGCCATAATTGGCAGAATGAAGCCACATTGCCAAACAAAGACCATTGGATCTCTTAATTTACGCACAACTAACTGCTAAAGACTGATGACACGAATGGAAAAAGTTTTAGTTTGTGAACTTTGCAGATATAGATCCTCAGCACTTTGAAATATAGGCTCTGCATTCCATTACTAACTTAAGGAATGAGACAAAAAAAAAATCACTGGAAGCAATGAGCAAAAACTTTTACACTTCAAATGAGCTTACTATATGACTAAGTTTTCACTTTGCCAAAAAAGGCATGTGGTGAAATGTAATGTTTTCCCAACAACTTGTATCCACATAAAAGGGTGAAGTGTTACCAACTTTTTTGCCACATTAATTGCAATACATGAACTTTTAAATTCCTATTACACCAAGTTTAGGATATATTGCCCAATGGATGTAAAACATGCAATTGTGTGAAAGAACATGCTTTTACTGGGATTGGATGGGTTTTCTTGCGTGATGAGACATGCATTTGAAGATAATTACTTTTATTCTGTAAAATACAGGTAGTTTTGAACGAGTAATTAGATTTCTCATTTACAAATGTGGACAAACTAATTATAAAACGGGCAGAGTGAAAAGTAATTGGAAAATCGATAAAGAGAGACCATGCAAGTAATAGCGGAAGCAGTTGGTAGCCAAGCCACTAACTAACTACAGAGTGTATTGTCCTATGTAGTTGAGTGAGCGATATCCGGGAAAGACATAAAAATGTACTTTTATTACAGCTGTCAAAAATAAAAGGGTAAAGAACTCAGTAGTTGTAAAGTTAGGGGAAAACACGATGGGAAAATGAAAAAGACGAATCCTGCTGCATTCATTTGGGAAAATAAGGATGACTGAGCTCATTCTAATGATACTTGAACGAAGCATATAAAAAGTGATAAAAGAGTTTTCATCTTCAAGTGAATATTTTTTGCAGATGACATTCCCCTTTTCATTCTGAGATTAGATTTTTCGAGATTTGAAAACAAGTCTGTCTTTTTACTCTCTCCTCGGCTGTTTAATCAATGCAGATGAATTTTTCACGGTGTGCGCAGCATACAATTTGAATGACTGCTCTGTTGTTTGCACCTATCTTACGACACACTTCCTTAAGGCGCATGTAAAATTATAAGGAACTCTCACAGAAAATGCGGAAGTCAACAGCTTTTAGTTCTCGTTATATCATATTTATGGCACAATCCGGAAATTATGATACATGCCTTCGATACAATCGAAAAAAATTCTAATTTAGGCTGCCAAAACTGTTTGGGAGGGAGAAATGTATACAAAAACGGCTTTTTTCCACTAATCTGTTTTACACAGTTGCCAAAAATGGCACCCTAATGACCCTAAGCAAAAAATTATCGCTTAAACGCTTTACCAACTGCAAACTAACTAATTTACTATTCATTTCTCACGTGGGTTTAAAACTATCAACCCCAAAAATAAAATTCTTTGAAAGCCTTTTCCCATAAAAATAGCCTTGATTGTGGATTTAGGTGAAACTCATTCGCCTACTCATTCGTCAATCTGTAACGCAATTACTGCTTCGGTTCCCATTAGTGAATACATAATGTGCCACCTCAGTCACGCAACACACACTTGACTGACTACCTTTTGAAATTGAATGAGCCCAATTATACAGGGAAACACAAGCGAGCCATCAAAACTTGTGTCTCACTTGTGGATTCCAAAATACTATCTAGATTACGAATGAAAGCCATGGATCGATTTTGTATGAAACGCCATTATAATCCGAATGCTCACTCCACTGATGCGAAATATTTTAGCACTCCACCTTGGTACGTGGCTGACTTTATGTATGCAGCCGACTCCTGTACTTTGTGATGGTACACATGATGCAAAGCAAACGAAACCGAAAACTAGATAATCTTGCCCGGAAATAATTTAAATTAGCATCTTGACGGGATGAAAAGGAAACTACCAGGAGGCAAAGCATGTTCGGAAATCAGCTCAAGCTTCCTTTTGAATCTCACAGCATACCTTTCATTCATGACACTCAGGTGCAGATTCGTCTGTCAACACTTTCATGTGTAAACATTGTACACTGTACGAAATGGGAAAGGAATTCACCATGTCTTTTGCAAACAGTCTCGCGCACGTACATTTGCCACGTTTTGTCATTACTGCTCCTTTCACTTGGATAGAAAAATATTTTTTCTTCTGGGTTTAACAAGGAGTCATTCATATATTAGAAATCATATTTGCTTCAGTGACTGGGAATAAACATTGAGACAAAAAATTATACAAGGCATGTATTTTTTGCCTGTCATTTTTGGTGTTCTGTATTTATTTTGCGGCCAGAGTTAGCTAGCTGTCTATTACATATTAGTGAAGTCACTGTGCATTTCCTTTCGCCAACATGGATTTTGTGATGCATGGAAAGATGAGTAGCTAGTTAGGAATTGACTGACTGACTTGGACAGATAAGATAAACGGAAAATGACTTGATTTGTTTGTGTACAGAAAAGTGAATTTGGTACACACATGGGTTTGGCTATCTATTATATAGGGTAAGATAGCTTTGTTACTTTTTGTTCTTTTGCTATGTAGTCAGTGTGTAGTATAGGTATTGATATATTAATGTGCAATTGCAATTCCTAGTGTATATTATTTTGCGCAGTGCATTTCGGATCGTGTATTGTTGGTTAGCTTTATGCACAGTTCAGTTTAGTCTCATTTTCTCCTGTTTCTGACAGAAACTGAAGGAATTTAGGACTTTTTTTCATAATGTTGAGGAAGGAACAGCTGCAATTTTGCACAGTATAGGAGAATGGCATGCACTGCTTTTGTTTAATAAAAGAACGCTTTGTATTAGAAAACATGTCGATGGTATGAGGATTAGTAACTGGGATAAAGATGAGCTTGCAACATTGAGAGGCAATGGTTTCTCAATCTCGATAATACAGTAGAAAATTGGATCTACTTGCAATTGTACTTAAATTTAAGAGGAGTGGGTTTACAACATGCATGGAATCAGAGGAGAGCCGCAAAAATAAATTGAATTCTCAAGCTTCAGTAGATGAACTTTCATTAGCGTGTTATTACAGCAATTTGGGGTAATTCGTAATTTCCATGCCTGTGGGCAAACCTAGTGATTACATTAAGTTGTGTAAAACCTGTTGAGTAATAATGTGACTTGCATAAAATCTGCATAACTTTCTACAAAGTACATTTTTTGCATGCAGATCAAGAAAGAGTTAAAATTTGGAATTTCTTTCATCAGTGTTTGCATCACATTTATGTCTAACTGCTGGATTTGTAATGGCATATTATTAAATTTAGTTTCATGACTAAAATGAGCATTTGAGTTAACTAGAAAACATTTTTTTTCTGCCATTTTGAGGCAATACAAGATTTGGATGTCTTTCCTGGAGTTTTGACACACTTTAGAATGTGCGGATGAATTTGCGTGCATTGAATATTATCTTTCGTCTACTTTTTTCACTCGAAAAGATTCACATTTATTCCATTTTCACACCTCATGACAAAGACAAAAGTAGTAGTAGGCAGGTAGTCTCTAAAATGAGAAAGTGAACAATACGGCCGTATTATCTTCATGTAGTATGAGAAACATTCCATTCATTTCAATTTCGCTTGTGAATGCTTGCATGACTGTGAACATGCTATAAAATACTTTCATGTATTATAGGATCACCACTACGCTGTAGTACGCTACGCTAAGCATTTCAATGAATAAAAGGCAAGCTATGTATATGAAATGCTACAACCCATTCACTTATCCATTTATTCTCGGCACTGGTATAAAAAATACAAGTACTACCAGATGGATCACTTCACTCATATCATGCATTATACACGTACCGTAAATTGGACAGGGAGACTATAATGGAAAAAAGCATGATTTCAACAATGGACGGCTAAACCAGGATTACAAACTGAGCGTTATAGGATTCCCCATGCATTCTTGAACGAATTGAAAAACCCAAAGTGACGCAAAAAGATTGGATAAAAGGTACTTACTCAATGGTATTCACAAGGATATTTTGGTCCACACTTTGTCAGTGGCTAAAAAAGTGAAAATTTGCAAGGTGAGAGACAAGGTTTCAAACTGGAGCACTCATCCGCACTATGTCTTTTCATGAACATTCAATTTATTTTTTTTGGCTCTTATGGGCTTTACAAGCTCCATCTAATCTTTTCAAAAAATTCACCGGCTTTCTTCAAATTGAGTATGCGTAACATTATACAAGATCCTATGGAGAAAAGGAACTCAAACATAGGAATTTTTCGAGGGATCAAAATATTGCTTTTACGCATTATTTCCTACTTACTGCAAAAGCATTTGACCATGAATGGGTGCCCATTTGGCACATCTATCTTCTCATCTTGGGACATACAAATCCATTCATGGCATCAACCGTCCAAGGCATCACTGTATATAGCCAATTGCTACCTGGTTGGCTAGCTTCACCTAATCTAGACCATATGTCAGTTACAAGGCAATACGCTGGTGAAAGCCACTGGACCATCTTTATTCTGTTGAGCTTGTAACTTTGCGTGCTCTATAGGCATAAAGGGAGCCAAAAACTGCCTTTCTAGTCCATTGAGGTGCAGCATAGTGAAAGCAAATGTTTGTTTATTATCGCCAACGGTCTACTGACTTTTTTTGGTCATACACTAGAGGACGTATATTTACTTACCCCTCATTATATTATCCTCAATGTTTACTTTTGCAAGCATGGAAATGGTTTCCATTCCTTCTTTACGAATAAATAAACACTGGGCTTTTCGTATCAATGGTACCGTTACGACACACAGTACGCAAGCATTGATCTCGTGGTGAGCTTCTCATTTTTAATGCAATATAAATAAAGAGCCCACGGACGGATTGAAATGCAATATACCTGCGTGGATCTCAAGAGCCAGTGAATTATAATATCGATCGTTGTGTTGCCCTCAAGATATTTTCAGGACTTGTTACTCCACATAATGTTTGGCAAGGTTCATCCGTAATAAGAGTTTTAAAATTGCTTCTTTTGTCAGCGTTTTTTTTATTTAAATGCATGCAACGCTATAGTTTGAAATACAAACTGTGGTCTCTTGAAATGATTTACTTTGTATGATAACATCCACTCAAATTGTAGGTTAGGTTTTAGAAGAGTCGCTATACACTGGCTCACTATTAAAAAGTGAATGCAAATGACGAGATTTATGTGAGACAGATTTATGGAACGAATCTTAATGTCGTCTACTCGAGTTGATGAGTATTATGATTTGAAAAGCACTGATATGTAAACCACTTCTCCATGTTATTGCATTAATAAATATCATCATCATGTATAAATAACATGGGATTACGAGTGAGACGGGAAAGTTTTTATTTCTCGTCACTAGTATCTATGAGGGTTCTTAGGAGCTAACCTACGGAGTGAAAACATAGGGAGGAAATAATATCCTGCTTTGAGTACACAAAGTGAATAAGAAGATAGAGTAAAGATAACTTGGTAAAGTTTCAATATCATTTTCTCCCGGGGAGGAAAAAAACGAGCTACTTTTTCCATCACACATGAATAAAATAATTTTCTAGTTCCTTCCCACTGTGTCTATATTATATGTGTTTGTGTCTCCCGTCTTCCATATTATTAATGCGTATGTTATATTTTGAGCAAACATGGTGACAGCTTTTTTTCTCTCCATAGTCTCCTGGCAATATATTATACAGCATGAATTTTGGTGACAAAAAACAAAGTATAGCGTCACAATGAATGAGACTAATTTCCTGAGTTTTTGTTTTCCGCTAGTTTTGCTACTACTGATTTTCTGCATATAGTAAAAAATAAAAAATTTAACCCTGTCAAAAGCATTATCAATCAACGAAATGGATCCTCTGATAGTTTATAGTCACAAGGGATGGACTTACTAGTTTTCCTTTCTTTATGAATTCAAAAAGAACAACTTGAAGCATGAATTGCTGACACAGCCTTTTCTATTACAAAATGAATAGCAAGATCAAATTTCGTTCTCTCGTTCATGAATTTCTGTATTGATTAGTAAAATTTTATCAGTTAGTTTGTATTCTGATTTCTTTAATGATTCTGAGGAAGCACCACTGAATATTGATTGGAGCGAAAAAAATATGGAATCAAGAATAATGAGAAAGTAGCGCCAGGTACACACGCAAGCTATTGCATCGTTTCAGAAAAAAGCCATTTGGCAAATAATTTGGTTATGTAATCATTCAAGGAGATGGCAGATACAAATCAGATGAAAACAAAGACAAGAGAACAAAATGAATGTTAGATAATTGCCGTTGTAGCTTATTACATTCCTTGTATTCTTACCATATTTCCATTGAATACTCATGATTTTTTTTTTGCATGTTTTTTAGACTTCCTTGTAAAAATCAAAATCAGTAATGATATACTAGAACGACGGAATAGGGATTCCACGAAAATTTGATTTTTGCAATCACAACACTTTTAAAGGGCGTCATGCTTATGCAAACTAGCATTCAAGATTCACCCATCCAATTACTAAATAGCCCACGCAGAGAAATTATGTACGGGTTCCCATTCGAATTTGTTGGTTGAATCAATACAATTGGCAATCAGAATTAGAATCCTACTCTCATAGAACATATGGAAATCTAATCAATTTTTTCTCTAACAAACTATTTACATAATCAGTCCTGCTGTTTTAAATGTCATTTCTTGACAGTGCCAACAATTACCTATGATTGAAATATTCCATTAGATAATTTTGCACCTAATAGTTAGAGCGCCCACACACAGTGCTTAGTGAAAAGCAACTTGTTTTTCTGAAAAAACGTTCACATCTAGTTGAAGAAAAAATAAACCAGCAAGCAAGCAAAGCTAAAGCAATAGAATGCATAGAACTTCTCCATGAGGCATGTATGAATAGGATATGGATTGGTGATCATCCTTAGGCAGATGTGACGCAGCGGGTGTGTCTGTGTCAAACATCGCACTGACACGGCTTGGAATCCAGGGAATGGCTGCGAAGACGTTTCTTCTTCTTCATCCAGATCCAACTCCATTTTTAGGCTTACGACGAGTCAAGCACCAAGATTTTTTGCAGTTGCACAAATATTTCTGTTTATAGCTCAAGTTCTTTTTGCCCCCACTTCTTTCAAAGCTCACAAAATCACTGCTTGTTGTGAGGGTTCACAGACGCCGTAGTGCAGCTAAGATTCCTTAGATAATCCTGCTGGTATGGTTGGGATTATGTATCACATTCCAGAAGCTAATTATTGAACTCACACTTGGATTTTCCTGATCTTGAAAGCTAATACTGGAGGTAGATTAATAGATTTATGCAAGAAACAGTGCTTTGGACGGTTGTAAATACTAAATTGGATTTGGTTTAAGTAATTGTGTTAGAGTTAGAATAGACTGGAGTTTTTGGGATTGAAAAAAAGTCTTTTATATCCAGAATGCGGTAGCTGATGAATATAGGCACATGCCAAAAGTACAAGGCAGATGTTCTCCAGTTTATTCACTTTCGTAAGGAAGTTAGTTCTAAAGGCAGTTGTTTGGACATGTCTTTGTAGGTAAACATGAGACGTTTTAATGCCTATAATGCTAGTTAGTTAGTGAGTTAGTTAGTTAGCAGTTTGAGGAAAGTCTACTTGCCGGCTGCTATAAACAAGTGAGGGAGTAGTGTATATTTCAGTGCGAACGTTCACGAATAACCCTGCTGTTCAGTTAATTTGCGAGCTAGTCAGTTAAAACTGCACCTAGACTGCTTACTGTTTCCGCCTTGTTTATTTTCTGCAAAAAACATGCTAGGCTCACAAAAAGCAGTAAAATGTGAATAAAATAATAAATACATTTATTTTAAATTTTTTTAGTAAGACGTATCGCTCATAACCCAGTTGCAAATGGGACTTCTATATTAGATCTATAGAAAATTCCCAATTTCTTTGCATATTGGAGAAACCAAAAAACTTTCAAGTAGTCCGCTCACCAACAAGCAATATAATTCAATTCTTGTTATCAAGTGTCTGTTTTTCTTGCAGTGCGAGTTATTGGTTAGCACGGATAGAATACACATATATCATGCAAGCCATATTATTCTTAGAGACATAACAATCTCATTCTCTCTGCACTCTATAGCTCCTATCTAAGCCTTCAGATATATGGACCTAGAACGAAAGAAAAATAAAACGTGTACACGTGTGTTCCTTTGTCTAACTTTTGGAAACTACCGTCAAAAGCACAGTTTCTCACAGTCTTTCTGGTTGCACATACCCAAAAATGTTCACAAAAGCACAATAATATTTCCCTTCTTGATTAATGACCAAAAAGTAAAGTCACAAAGTCGGCACACAGTTCTTTCCCACTGGAGCCAATACTCATTACAATCACTATAACTGGGAGTTCACTTTCTCTGGACAAGAAATAACAATGGCATTGTTCTTTTTGTGGTATGCTGACCTATTACAGGCTCGTTTCCTTGGGCACACATGAAAGGAGGCTTTATGAAAGCCAGTCATAGTAATATGATGAATGGTCTACAAGAAGAGAACAATGTTGACGAGTAGTTGTTTCCCCCTTCCTTTCATTACTATCACCTTCATCCTCCATATTAGGATCCCAAGCTGAATGAAAAAAGTCGTAGTCTCTAGCCGATTTCACCTTATTTCATCACATTGAGTAATAATCTTTCCACCACTCAAATCTTGTGTACACACGATAAGTCTTAGTTAGTTAGTTAGAAGCAGAATCCAATCTCACAAGTTTTGTTTACTTTGAATTAATTGGACAAGAAAACAATATTGTACACGATTGACTTTCTCCATAAGGGATAAGAAAAATCTATCTGTTACGCACGCTTAAAAAATCCCTTATACACCTTCACTATATAAAGAACTAACTACGTGAGTAATGGTGTGTATCTATCTTGTCATCTCCAATTCAATTTAATCATGTCCTTTGCCCCTATGGGCAATCCGGGCACAAAAAATCACAAGTCACGCTGCCATTGTGGAAAGTACGTATACACACTTGCTTTTGATGTTTCACTAAAACTTAACCAGGTCACCGTGCACTAACTAACTAACAAACTGTCTGGCAAATTCTCTCATTGTATGCAATCCTAATTTTCCATAATGAACCAAAAAACACACCGAATCTTATAAGGTGCACTTAAAATGTGAGAAAGCACCTTTTGACCTGATATGATACTATTATTACGAGTCCGAGTAAGTAGTTAGTTGGTAAGTAAAGTAAGCAAGCACAAATGGCTAGAGCTTGTGCAATATTATGTTGTGCACGGGTAGTAGGCCAGTTGGGAACTGAGTAGTGATGCAAGTTAGTTGAGCTGGTCTAGCTTATATGGTAGTTATTGCAGGCACACGGAAAAGAGAGAGTGAGTTTCTGTAGGATGGATGAAACGTTGTTTTTCTGTGAGTGCAGCATGATGCATGATGCGTGTGCAGAGAAAAGTAGAAGAAACTGAACATGCAAGTACATGAGAAGAAGACAAGAGAGTAAGATTTTTCCACTCTGGAGACGTGAAATATGACGCAAATTTGAGTTGTTACTACCGTGCGAATGGATGCAAGTTTAAATAATTAATGAATGCCTAAATATAAGGCTTTAAAGGAAAGATAAGGTGTAGATTCTACCGTGTGTTTTCGAATGCAGAGTTACGAGGGTTCCTATAGAGTCCGACCTTTGGACTTTTCTTGCCACATGCAATTCAATGCCACAAGGATGGTGATTAAGACCGATGAAGATGGTGATAATCATGATCAAGTATCCCATTGGAAACCTATATTGGAGGGAGAGCGAAAATGAAAGTTTGTGATGGAAGGTTTTTACATTGCTTTACCAACACTGGGTTCACCAGTAAAGCTCAAGTGGGGCACACTTGGTTTGCACAAAGGTTTTCAATTTCAACCTATGGTAGTAGAGTTTAGTTAGAATCTCGTTTTCCTGTATCGTTTGGGTATGCAGGTCTAGAATGTAAGGTGACTTTGAAACATTTGTTTCACCTTGTGTTATGTTGTGAGGTAGAGCTAGCTAGTTTCTTAGTTTGAGGGTCAGATAGCCCCATTTGATTAAAATGGATGCGTGCAATGTAGTCTTAAATCTTTGTAAGAAAATTTTAAGTGTTTTCTGGGCTAGGGAATACCCTGTAATGATTTTGAAACAGGGAATCTTTACTATTAGGAGTTTTCAGTGTGGAATATTTAATAAGTAGGGTGGTTGGAATCGCACTTGTGAGAACTGTAAATTGCATGTTTAGTGAGCACAAACTACATTATCTTTAACTATTTGCAAGATTAAATACTTGCAATAAGGGTATGCCATAATTTGCTTTATGTATTAGGTTATAGGGGAGAAATTTTTTATCTAGCCTTTACAGAACCATTTTTACGTCTTACCTGTAGTAAGTATGTGCAATGCGTACTTAAATATTATTATGGCCATTGTCATTCTACGATTGATGGTTTTCATAGTGTAATAATACGGGTGACGACCAAGATGTGATGTGAATTCCATTAAAGTATAAAAACCGTAATAGGAACTAAAGGAAGATATAAAATAAAGCGCAATAATGAATACGTAGCTGTATTTTTTCATGACTTTCCGAAGCTTTTCCATATACGAGCCATCATTCTTATCACAAAACAAGTTAGTAATAACCTTAAAAATGTAGCTAACTCCTGCCTATATACGATTTTTTTTCAATGCATTGACGATTAAAGTAAGCTAGCTCATCCACCATATTGCACAACACAAATTGGCACTATGTCCATTTCCTTTTATCGCTTTCCTCAGGACATTTAAAATCGTGCTCTTATTAAAATGGCATTTATGGCATTCTTATTCACTCTTATCATGTCATGTTTTCCTTGAATCGAGAGCACATTTTTTGGGCAACATGTCAACGTCCTTCCCCACTATAACTCTATGTAGTTGAATCATCAATGAAATTTCCAGTGAGTGAGAACATTCATTCTTATGGTGTCATTTACTTACTTTCCTTCTAATCCTTTCATAGTGTTGAGATGAATGTGACATTTCTTGGCTCCTGTCGGATCGTTCAAGTTGAGTGAATTCTATACTATCACTTTCATACCCAGAGAATGATGTACCCCAACTGAATTCTTAATAATAAAAGAAGCTATTGATAACTTTTACTAACGATTTTTTCCCTTCTCATGAATTTATCATAGTGAAAACTAAGAAGCTTAACGTTATAATATTGTTATGGCCAACTATTAACGTTTCATGAAATTTCTGCTACCCAATAATGCTCACTTGTTTGGGCACTTTACCCCACAAATGGGAATTGAACGGAGTTATTGTTGTTCCTCTTGGGTGCGTAGGCGGATAAGATTTCTTCATTTGCAGAGAAAAATACAATAATGCGCACTAAAAAATTGAGTGTGCAGTGCAGAGTGCGATGATGAGTTAGAAACATTGATACTTTCACACAGTCATATTGAGTGACATGCATAGCACATGAGAGGCAACGCAAGTAAATGAAATTTGAGCCACTCGTCATATGATACGGACAGCAAAATTATATTCCTCTAATGCATGCTGTGACATATCCCTTCATTTTTAAGTGCGAACATAAAATATGGTGAGAGAGTACTCGAGTTTGATTATAATTTTCAAATGCATGATACACACATTATGCAAGTTTCATGCACAATGTTCTATTGCATACTTGATTCATAAATTTCAAATCATTCAATCAACTTGACACCCTAATGGAACAAAATTAGTTCCACGTCAAAGTCATCTTGTGTCTAAACTTGGGAAACACTATGGACACATGATATGCAGTTGTGCTGCAAGGAATGAATTTGAAGTTTCATTCAAGTTTATGGAGGAATATATTATGCTGAGTAAAAGTGGTAGCCAGCTTCCAAAAGTCCGGGTTGTAGTTGTAGCAATAATAATAATTTTATAGGGCACATCTATCATTTTCATGGCAGATTTACAATTGCAGCAGTAGTAATGCCGATTTTCTTTGCTTGCTTTATTTCGCATGGTTTGGTGCGATACGCTGGACTGAAGTGAGTATCGCTACCGAGTTATGGATATACACAGGAGACTAAGATGAAGAAAGGTTTGAAAGTTGCAGAGAAAATTACGACCTTCTGCCCGGTCATCTTATGTTTCGCACACGCTTGTGTTCTGGAGCAACTACAAATTTTGACTGTAGCCAACGTTGTGTGCTCTTGGTCTGTCCTTTACGACCTTTCAAAAGCTCAGGCTGCTGTGGAATAAAACGAGCTGTCGATAAATAAACAAGTGGATCATGTTGTTAGGACCGTAAAATTAAGTTCAAGTACGGCCCTTGTAAATACGGACAAAATATTTGGTTACAATATACTATGCATGACAAGATACATCTTAATCTCCAATTTTGTATAAACAAAGAATACTGGAACGATTCAAGGATATTTGTGCGTTATTAGGCAAAGCTATTTGCTCGAAAAACTATTGTTTCCGATATTTATGGAAAACATACCCAAAACTATGAAGCTGGGATGTGAAATGCAATAACGGCCATAGGTAACTGCATTAAGCAAAAGTTAGCAATAACATCTACTCAGCTAACGTGGACGTATTGTTGTGCTGCAGACCATGGTAATTGAGGTGCAAAAAACTACGTAAGAAAAACTACAAGGAACAGAAAGTTTGTTTTTGCATGCCCAATATATGTGGAAAGTATTCAGAAAATGAAAACTCATGCTTCCTTGCTATACTAAATTCTTGGTCCTTAAATCTAAATAGTGATTCAATTTTGTGAGAAAAGATTTGAAATGATGCTTGAGCAAATGAAATATTTTGCACGTTTACCCAAACGACGAGAGAATGGAGAGTGGAGATACGAGATGAAATGAAACCCGTTGGTTTAATAGACGGAGCTTAATAGGGAAATACTGTGGAACGTGATCAATCATTTTTATTGCGTAGCTTTTACTTAACTTACTCCACTTCCATATGTTTCGCATATTATCTTAAATAGCTGGTGCAGCAGACCAGCTTATTATTCAAGCGTAAATCTTGAAACTCTAGTCTGTCAACATTTGTGCACTAATGGTGGTAAAGCTGCTAGCCGTACATTTTCTAACAAACGGTCCACACTTTACAATTAAAAGGCACCAAATAGTTTTGAAATTACAGTTGGGATTTGGATATAGCAATTTGGAGTTAAATAGTGTACAAAATCACCACTAACTACGAGGATTCATAAGGAATTTAAGTCGTTTCGTATGTAATTGGACACCAGATTATAGTTAGTTCGTTACATGTGTTTGCGCACTGATTTGAAAATGATCTCATGCTATTCACATGCGGTTCTAAATACAAGTTACAAATGCCTGCGAATACCATACCAATGCTTGCTTTTCATCACAAAGTGGCTATTTAGTTTTAGCGAAAATTCTGTTGCCATGCAGAATGGTGTTGAGTATTTGCATTAACAATGTGTACAAAGCCCAATGAAAGTGTGCAAAATTTTCTCATAGCTTTCATTAGTTTTGGTAACCATTTCTCTTTAGGTTAATTTAGAGTAAATAGTTTAGTTAGTTAGTAATATAGTTTCATTGGACTGTTACAATACACACCAAACGTTGAAATTGCAAATGAACTAGCACTATCTGGAAACAACTACAATTCTCAAAATTCAGTAAGTTTAGCTAGAACTAAAAACTGTGTTTAAACAATTCACAAGAAAGAAGCCAAAGATTACTATTCATCCATTCAAATAGAACTTGATTGGACAAACCCAACGAAAAGTTATCCCAAGCAAAACTGAAAATTTGAAAACAACAGGAAAATTACAATGAACTCATTTCAACGATTCCAACCAGAAAATGGTAGCAACAGCTTGACAGCTAATGGAAACAACTCTACATCTCTAGCGTTTCGAGAAAATTCTCATTTTCCTACAAAACCAATCTCTCAAAGCGAACCGTATCAGCAGCACCATTTGTCAGCTACAGCACAAAATTTTAACCAAAACTTTGTGAATGGAACCCATTCAATGTCACAAAACGCTGTGCCAACTGGTATTGCAGGAATCAATGGATTCAACAATAGCTGCAGTATTTCTGGCGCACAAAAAACATCTTCAAGTCCAGGATATGTAAGAATTTATGCATTTTGCTGACTCAATTGAAAAATAGAAAGACGTTTAGACGGTGCATACTTTTCCTTACCGTTTGGGGAAAAATATACGATTCCGAATTTTCATTTTGGACCAACCGTTCTTACGGATATTTCTTATTAGAGGTCTGTCGAAGGACCCAGACAGTAAAAAAATCTCATCTTTCTGTATGATAACAATAACGGGTGGATGAGGAGAAAAATTTATTTATGTTGGCAATAATGAATGTGCGGAACCTGTATGGTCGAATGCGTTTGACAGGATTTCGCAAATGAATGACCTTTCCTACACAGAAACTTGTGCGTCCCCAGTTTATCATTTTTATTGTAAGGGAGAAAAAAAAGAGAGAATGTTGGAGACATTCACTTGAGACACTTAACTTTCAAAGGGCTATGAAATCTTGTCATCTTGTCTGTGTAAGAAAAGAATACATTGAATCAAGTTTCGTTTTCATAAGATCAAAGTCGCGCATGAAGAAGCATGCTCAAAAGTAGAGCGAAGCTCAGGTGAACACAGATAGTAGTTACTACGAAAAAAATCAGGGCTATAGTAGTCACTATTCTTTTGTAGTGATTCAAAAATCAACTTCAATTGAAAGTCATCGCGCCTGGTTGAAAATTTTAATTCTGAGAAACATTAAGAGAAATAGCTTCTCACTAACTAATCAAACTAAAAATCTGTCATCCTTTTTCAATGGTAAATTTTATATGGGAAAGAGAGGATAATATATTATCGCTCTAAAACTACTTGGCATACTTTGCTGATGCATTGTGATTGTGAATGACGCTCGCGTCATGTCTATTTGAGGATCGGAAATAACAGTCTCTTGAAAATTTGTGATATTTAACCGTAAAAACCCATGATAGGATCCTGTATAGTTAAATTGTATGGGATTAGTAGGTTTACTTTAGAAACCTACAACTTTAACCTGCAAAATAAGCCAACTAACTATAGGCACTGCTATACTGTTATGAAACACGTGCTTTCACCTTCTTAGCTGTCCCATTGTATACATTTTGAAAGAGGCATGTTTTTTTGCACTCACACTTGAAATTGATATTTGTGTGTCGAGAGGTCTCATCTACAATGGGAGCAGGGAGCACCAACTTGGAGTATTCTACCGGTCCCAATAATAATAGTCCTGGTGGTGGTAGCAATAGAAACGGAGACAACACGTTCCATCCTCCAACGACGAACAAGGGAAATTTCTCCCAGGGGAACTTTATGGACCATAATTCCATGCCTACCTTGCACCCTGGGATGGGACCTTCAGCAGCAAAATATGGGATGGATCAGAGCTCTATAAAAAATGCAGTCATTCCAGCTCTCAATACCGGGGATAACAAAATTTCCTCGATTCCTGGATTCAACTTGAGGTTACTCTTTTTATTGCTTTAATCAATGAAAAGATGAAGTTATATCTACACTAGACAGCTAGATAGCCATCTGCTATAAAACTTAATGCTGTTCAAGAGCATTGGTTTTTTTGTTTGCACAAAAGATTTCATGAACAATGCGTTGTATTTTGACCCGTTGCAAATCTTAATAAGTTCCCATTCGTTGAGACCATTTAATTTAAACGAGTTTTACATCATTGGCACCATAACTATTTACTGACAGGGAAAATCAATTAACAGTAGAATGTAAATTGCTCTATAAACTTTGGCCTGGCAAAGGATTTATTGGTAGATTGCGACTTCAGACATGTATAGAAATGAATAGTTTCTTCTTGAAACGTAATCGAACCATTGATGTTTCAAATGGCATTACCTAACCGTTAGAATCCGTGCCAATCCACAATTTGCTCACAGAGAGCTACACAAACAAATAAAATCAATCCTACAAATTCCCCCAAACCTACC
>Ga0210040_10004771_pt1 | contig 17487 bp, 12 predicted proteins | sample CryGeyCG12114_NA_FD_185462 | JGI IMG/M metagenome (GOLD analysis project Ga0210040, IMG submission 185462) | Groundwater microbial communities from aquifer - Crystal Geyser CG19_WC_8/21/14_NA (SPAdes) (version 2) | ecosystem: Environmental > Aquatic > Deep subsurface > Groundwater | place: USA... | reverse complement strand
CATAATTTATTTAGAATTTTGTATTGATTTTGCACCTCTGAAAAGTCGGCACTGTTTCGGCATAACTTTTTCTTCCTCAATACTTCCTTACGTGCTGCAACAATATGTTTCGTAGAATCAGAGAGTAAAACTGGTTTTGCATGGAATTTTACACATACTTTCTTAATAGGAGCAAATTTATCATATAAATGTATGTGAGTGGCCATAAAATGCTTAATTTTTGTGTTTTAATCTCATATGGAAAGTTTGTCAGTATGATAGCAACAGTGACGCAAAAAAAAAAACTCACTGATATCTAAAAGAGAATTTGCATTGCATCCAAAAAGTCTTGCAATTTAATTTAAAATTATGTTAGATTTTATTAAGCATTAAAAAATTTTAGATCATAAAATATTAACTTGCATAGTTATATTAAGTAGTGAAAGCTGTAAAAAAACGAATTCAGTAAAAAGCAGCAAGTCCGTATCTGGAATCAATTCTGATGGCCTGACTTAAAAGTCTAAAAAAAGTAAATTAATCCAATGGAAAGATTTGATCTTATTCTTTTATTGTTTTACATAAGCTTATAAATGTAAACAACATTGAAAAAAATTAGAAAAATTAGAATAAGATCAAATCTTTCCATTGGATTAATTTACTTGTTTTAGACTTTTCAGTCAGGCCATCAGAATTGATTCCAGATACGGACTTGCTGCTTTTTACTGACTCCGTTTTTATTTCAAACTTTTCTATTCTGAGTTTCAAATTCACGGCATGCGCAGAATACAATTCATACTTTCATAAATAAAGAAATTTCTTTCATATTTTGGCAAAAACCGCAAAAATCTATTATTTTCCGATAGGGGTACTATTTGGTAGAATTGAAATTCAGTTGTTGAAATACAATCTGACTTCGATTTTTTTTAGGTGAAAAAGGAATGAAAAACGTGTCTAAATGCCCAAAATTGAAAAAACCGACTTTAAATTTGCGTATTTCTTAACGTACGTATTTACGTATTTACGACTTTTAATTGTAGCTAAATTTTTTAACTAATTTAAAAAAAACGCTCCAATTCCGCATTCTACATTGTTTGCTCTAAAAAATGTGCAATATGATGAAAACACTTTCGTCGTCCCACTTTTGTGAAAAGTGAATCCAAAGCCTAAAAAGCATAGTTTTTTGGATTTAATTGCTAAGTTAATCAACGAATTACGTCCAAAAACTAATCAGTTCACCAGTACATGAGAATGCTTAAGTGTGGAAAATTTCAAGTCATTCTGTTTAGCCGTTGGTCGGAAAATCGACACGGCCGAATTTTCAAGGTCATCCACCCGTTATGAGTAACCTCAATAGTGTTCTTTACAGAGCACTAATAATGATAACTAATTTATACAACATAAGTCAATATTATTCTATCCATCTGCATTAAACTGGTGCCAACCGTGAATTTGAAATTTTATCATTCGCTGGAAGAACATAAACCGAATTCTAATTATCAGCCTACTCGTAGACCCAATAATTCACTCCATTGTTCCAATTTAATTAACAATGTCAGATGCGTTAAATTGGCACTTCACTGTGTATCTATTTGCTACTATGTTCGTTAGCTGACTCTGCCTGCACTACTCTTGCTTTCATAATGAAGTATGTTAATGAACAAGCTAAAGGATATAAAGTCAAGATTAGAAAGAAAATAAATAACTCCAAAATCGCTAGCTCTGGCTTTGTTTTGTACTTCTATTCTAAAAGTAACCCTCTGGGGATTTTGTATCATTTAAAAGTCAAATTTAATAATAAGGTATACTAACTATGCATGCACAGTCAAAGTAGTCTTCAGTTTGCCTAGGTCCGCATGTGGTGTGTAACGAATACACTCGTTTTTGTCGCCTCTACTCATTTTTGTTTCAAAAGTTTCTATCGCCTGTATATATTTATACTCGCTTAACAAAAGTAAGTTTATTTTCACTTTGCTTGAATCCAAGCTGTGGGCAGATGGGAGAATTTGTGTAGCGATTCATATTATGTTGAACACACCAGTTGGGCTAAGAAAATTTCATGCAAGGGAGTTAGATAGAATCTAGACAAAAGTGGGTGGAAAATTGTAGTAAAAGTCAAGAGCCCTGTACTTGTCGTTGATGGAAGACGGTATTATGTTCAGGGCCATAAAATTATCATTGTTTTAAAAAAGATGATAAAAATTGCATTATCTACCGCAAAATAGGAAAATTCCAATCCCATTTTATATCACGTTTTAGTCTCGTGCAATATTCCATCTTTGTTATTTAAATACAATATGGACCAAAAACTATACCTCCGTGAGTTAGATTCCCAAAAAGCATTTTCCACATGACTCGTTCAATCTTTAAGATATATTTTCTATAGGCTACGGTATCTCATGTGTGTCTGAATGGCTTGCTTTGTACAAGAGCTAGAAAAAGCAATTTTCTCATTCATGAATGTCTAGAAATAGATAAGGGCAAAGGTTGACATATGATATAATCAATGGAATGCAACAGAAACCTAAAATTGTATAATTGAACAATAACCATTGTTATGCTAATTGCATATGTGAACCTTAAACCAAAATTCAGTGTGTCGTGAATAAAACATTTAGCAAATTTTCTACTGTCGTGTTTTAAATCACACAATTACAGGAACAGGAAGATTCCGAAAAAGTAATAAATTTGACATTGAACCGACCAGGGATTAAAATCAATGGATTACATTATTTATTGGCTTTTGCGAAACTCCCTATATGCATGAATTAAACCTACACAAACAAATGTTCAATGCTTACGTCAAATCCCTGTGGACTACTTGTTAGAAAGTCGATAAAATAAATTTGCATAATGTGGGAGTGAAAATAAACATAATGTTTCATTAGTTTCCCCATATATCATTCTGATTGTCCCCAATTTTGAATTAAAGGTATCTCTTTGAAAAACTTCAACTTATATGCATGTATTTATTTACATTCAGCTTGGATTCAATTTTTTTTTCTAATATTTACCTCAAGGACATGCTTCAGAGTGATACCAAATAAAATGATAACTCAGCAAAACTTCATTATATTAGAAACGGCATCAATATAGTTTATGAAAGTTTGACAATCCATCTAAACAAATATAGAACTGTAGTCAATTCAATTATCTCTCCAGACAATGTAAAAAAATGTATATGCAAAGTTGATACATCATACAGGAGCTATAAATTTCGCTCTTTTTCCCATAAGATTAAACTGAAACTTGAATACACAGCACTTTATACGGACATTCTTTAGCCTAGCACTTTATATGCTTTTTATGTAAAAACTAACCAAACATTTTCATTATCTCTAGGCGTTGGCATTTTTGTCAGCCAAGCCACTCAACGTATCTATGCAAAAAGCAAAGTGATTTATGGTTCACTTTTACAAAAACTTGAGCACGCGTCACTTTCCACGCATATTTGATGCAAAAAAGGATACGATGTTTTGAAAAAATGTGCAACATTGTTATCACAGCGTTATGTTAGCGCTATGCTAACACGCTGGGCGAGTAAACAAGGAAATAGATCCCAATGCTGTCATTCATTCTATACTACAGAGGCCAGATAAGAATATCTAATAGATTGTATCTCTCCTAAACTCGTATTTTTGCACAATTTCACACAATTTAATGCTATTATCCCCTACGCAAATCAAATAACACACATCAAAAGATTCCATACACTAACTACAATAATGAAAACCGTTGGCACAGTACCTGTTGATCTTGGTTGATTGTACTATCATTCATAGTGACGGCTGTAGGAACTTGGCTCATGTTCATCAATAATAATTTCCTTGGATGAAAAAATAACGAAGGCCGAGTTGAGTCTCTCTTCTTGCACTTCCACCATGATAATAATAACGCTTCCTTATTTCTTCCATACTAAAAACTCTTGGCCTAACCTATGAATCTTCTAGGACACGACTGCATGCGGCCCTTTAATTACTATTTGCTGGAGCAGCCATGATGACGTTTCACTAACTAAAGTGAGTTAGCTGATTCCAAAAAGTGAGCCGACTCTGTAAACGACAAGTGAATTAATTCTTTTCACAACAGTCTGTAGCGGGCTTAATTAAGGGGAGGATTCAAAAGTTTTCTAATGAAACTAATTGCATCATTTATGGCTTGATGTTTGGAGATGTTTTCAATGGGATGGGACGGGTATTCCCAATGCCCAGAGTGCTCGCTGCTCTGAAGTTTGATACATTAAATTACTCAAATAGAGCCGTTTCTTTCTGTTCCGTTAATTACATCAAGGATGAGTGAATGGAAAGCAAAATGTCTCAAAATTAATTAACAAAAGCTCTATTCTAGATTGATTTGGTTCGCGTTATTCATTCATATAGTTTACTACTATTATGATTACAGCAATTGGCCACATATGATTGTGCAATTACAAAGATAAATACTAGCAACAGCAAGGGTGAGGTCCTTCAAAGTGAATATTAGGCATGGGGTTTATGAAATCCAAGCATTTTAAAAACATTATGCAACAAGTATGATTAACCATGTTTGCAACAACTATGCCACTCAATAGTGGGCTTTGTCAATGTAATTTGTGTGTTCTAGACAATCCTTTTCAAACTTTTTGAGGGCTGCAACGACGACAGTAAATGTAAAAAAAACAAAAAATATCAACATTTGTAAAGAACTGTTTCGACTGTAAATAGTACTGCCGTGAATGCAGAAAACTGTTGCTAACTTCTAAATATACAAGACACTTGCACATGTTGGCTTTTTGTTCAATCGCCTATTTCCATGCATAAATACATGTTTGTAAAGAATAAGATGGGAACAGGAACACAGAACACATGTAAATACTATCTCATGAATAGTGGAAGATGGCAGGGTCACATTTTTTAATGAAAAAGGTCATGTCAAGGGTGAATAATATTTGCTCGCAACTATTGATGCATGTGCACTAATGCAAATAAAATACTCTTGGCATCCAATTGCGATATTTTACTCAATCTTGAGGAATCAAATATAACTCGTTGGGCAAAAAAACATGTGAATGGTTCGTTAGCCTAACAAGTCAGATTGTGTGAATACAAATGTACTGCTATAACTTCTGCAAAGCATAAATGTAACATATGCTTGTAATCAAATTATTAAAGCGCAATTACTAATTCTATCTAGTTTTTAATGATTGCTCAAACTTTTTTGTCACATGATACAATGCATGTATATTCATTTATGTTGTGGAGATAATGATATGAGAAATTAGCGTACAACGAGACTATATGCAGTTCATGAACAACAACAAATTCCTTGGTAGTAAATTAATCACCTTTTACCTGGAGATAAATGACTCGAACAATGATACTCTATCCTTGCACAGCTTGAAACATACAATGGTCACTTTGTCATTGTCGAAAATCCCTTAGTAGCTAAAAAAAACTAATCCGTTTGAAATGCTAATGTTTTCATTCACCCCAGACAGAGCGATCACAAACTGCGAATTCATTGAAACCGGTACAAAAACCAAATATGGATTTCAAACCACATTGATGGCTATTGGACGACTAGTGTACTCTGAAAAGGGTTAGCCCATAACCTTGAACTTGCTATTCAACAGTACTTTCAACACATCAAGTTCATTGGCAAGTTATAGTTTGTAGCTTTTGCAAACTTCCACCCTTTGGGGACAACGTTGATTACGCACTAGAAAAACTGTGTGGGCTCCAATTGCTCATATTAGTTGCACAGGAATGGTACAGGGCTCTGAATCAGGTAATTACAGTCACGCCAACACAATTAGCCCCACCAACAAGTTATTGTTTGCCATGTACAAAATTCTTCTTTATGAAATCCTTTAGTATAAGCAGTCAGTCAGTAAGGATCGTCACGTACTTTTACTCAACACACAAATTCACTAGCTTATATGTTTTATACAATGTTCAGGGGAAAGAACTGTGTATAGATAAAGTTTGTGGTGTGGTCTCTGCAACTGCTCGCATAGAACTAATATAAAACCATGGAGAGAGAATATTTCCGCAAGAGCTGGCAAAACACTGGGACTGTGTGTTCACAAGTATTTCATAGTACAGGGCCATCGTATGTATGGACTGACTGATCAGATCACCTCCATTCCTTCCACGCAATAATGTGCTTTCTCATGAGATAAGACTGGTCATCATCATATGTATCTATGTTGAAGTGAGTTCAGAGAGTATTTATTGCACAAATCTGTGCTACACATTTTCTTTGTTGAATCACCGGAATAAGAGAAAATGATGTCTCTGGGTTCGAGATTCATTATGCAATATCCGTTTTACAGTTAGATCTTGTTTATGGAAAAGAAAATTCCTATACATAGTGCATTGTGTGTGGCTTGAAATGAATGTCCACAAGACAAGAAAGTTTTGTGAAAGAAAAATTTTACTACTGTTTTTTCCAGTGCAACTCTTGTGGGTTTCAGTCAAGCGGAAAACTTCTCTCTGAATGTGAAAAGTCCAAAACGAAGAATGTTGATCATACTACCAGCATATTGAGCTTAACATCTCTGTAGAGATGCTGGTCTGGTATACATGGATGGCTTACATTTTTTTCTACTATAGGTTCATATTTTTGCTGAATTCGCACTGATCGTACGATACAGTTTACCCGAAACATCAAATTGTATTAGATGAAATCCAAAAGATGTACATTTAGCTTTTGTGTCTCTCCTGGGAAGAATGAAAAATATTGATGCAAAGATACATAGCATAGAAAATTTAAGATTGTCAAAAATGTTCGAAACATTTTTAGCCTTAAATAGGGCTTCTGGGATCATCGGCTCTGTCTGTCCTGCCTTCTTGTGTACACGATTACGGTCCAACGGATGAAACGATTGCCCTGAAATTTTTTGCACGCTTTTTGTGAATGTCAAGAACTATTTTAAAATACATCTATATCGCGAAAAGTGCCTAAGGGACTGCGCCGTGGCTGTGCTAATGAGGATTTTTGAAAGTAGTGAGCAATCGTCTTGAATTTTATTACAGAAGCTACTGTACGTTGCAAAATAAAATAGAATGCACAGTCCTCAGAATTTAATTACCAAATCATTGATTATCATAATCTAAGAGAGGATACTTTTGCTCAGCTTGAACTGCATCAGATACCTCTATCTCGACGAGTTAGGCTAAATTTTTTACTGCAAATTTTAGTGTCTATTGTACACAAAAAATGAAAATTGAATCATATGTATTTCATGCAATTGCCAACATAACATGCTACAAAAAAAACTTTGATGATACACATTATTCACTAATGACTCAAAATTGATGTTATGCAACCTTCTTACGTTTTTCTGCTTTAATCAAGTTAAAGATTGTTATCAGACTTTTGCAGCGTTATTTACACTATGTATCATATTGCAGATCAAAAAAAATGATGAGGATGAGGATGGGATGTAGCCTGAAAAGTTCTAGTCAATGAAGTTCAAGTTGAGTAAGATTGGCTTTTTCCATCTGCATATAGGATTTTCAGATCTAGCAAGTCAAGCGTATCACTGCTAGTTTTTTTGCAATGAAAAAAAGGCGCAAACTTGAAGAACCTGTTCGCTTCATCAAAAGATATGTGTGCATACGAAAATTTTAATAACTACATTGTTTGGCTTAAGGCTGAATATTTAATCATGGCATGGATTGTTTGTGTATATAGTTATCCAGACATATGGTTTTTCTTATCACTGTTTCACAATAGAAATATTTTCCCTCAAAACATTTCGTTGCTTTTATATGAATTCAGGCATAGTTACATAAAGTTTATTTACCATCTGTATAATTAGGTAATTTAGCTTCCATCCACCATTGTTTAAAGCATATACGCAGAAGAAGTACAGCTTGCGTGCAAGGAGTGGAACGCTTTTGCATAGAAACACTTGATTTTTGCATGTATGGATTGAAGTGTTTTAATAGTTTCCTTAATTCTTCCCTTTATGGCTGATTTGTGGACATTTCGTCAAATGTATGGCGTGCGTGAAATTCGAGACAGCTGTATGGACAGACTTATAATTACATGGACTCATCTAATCTCACTAGAGACTAGATGGTCACATCAGAATGGCAATACATGTGTACGGGGAAGTGTATATGCTCGTGCATTTTCATACGCTATTGTCTCGCGTACAGGGTTTCTTCCATTTATCATTTTGAAAACTAGTTGAATTGAGTGCATGCTGTGCATTAGGCAAATGAGAATTGAAGGAAAAGACTCTTACCAGGGAAAAAAGTAATTACACGTTCTGAATCTAAAGCGTATCCAGTTCCAAATTAGATTGGATATTGTCAGTAAAAAACTGCATGCTTTCTGTTCTTCTAACTATTCTTTACGAGGAAAGAGACGAAAAACATTTATATTCCTTTCGCTACTCTTCGCGACTCCTTTGAATACAAATCATGAAAGAACACAATAAAATTATAGCTGTTTTGTCAAAGTCCATCAGTCTGGGTTCAATTTTAATTGAAAAAGAAATTACAAAAGATGCGGTCTTCCTACATAAGCCCTTAGTGAGTTTGGATCGTAAATTGTACGAATTTTTTGAAACATAAAGCGGAAAAAGAAGAGCAGATTATCATATTCCCCAGAATATTCTTTCTGTAAAAAATGTTTATGGTATAAAACAGTGAAATGATAAATGGCTTCGATTGTAGCTAAATGAGTCGCTGGATTCCCTCGTTGATATCGCCAAAATAGGGATTCAATTTCATGAAGCTGGACCCGTGGTAAATCTAAAAACAAACATAAAGAGAAAAATGGAAAATAAATGCAAACTGTGCCATGAAAATCTTCATTTAAATTCTTCACGCACCTTTCAGTCTAGGATCATGGACAATTTTGTGGGTTTGGTTCCATGTCGAGTCAACAAATATCACTTGCTGAAATGGGCTTGTGGAGTCAGAAGTCTTTCGTGACGTGACATCGCTAAATGAGCTAAAATATTCGGTGGCATCTAAAGCACTGGATGATGGAAAGATCAGAATACTCTGGAAAAATCATAAATCATTGAACAAGGGAATGTGCTTACAGATTGATCTACTCACTCAATCAATAAATGATTACTCATACATTCGATTTATCGACACTAGGTGGCAGTTCCGGATATGTATAAATTTTTACTGATTCAGGTGCGAGGATTGCAGCATGAATCGCAGTGCTTTTCCCGTCAATTTCCTGCGGATGTTTAACAATGCTGACCGTAAATGGGAGCTGCAGAATATACAAAAATTTGCTCATTGTAGTGTTAACGTATCTACAGTTATGTGGCATACATGTAATTAATCAGTCAAATGGACCAATCAATCTCACCTTAACATGAGGAATTTTCCCTACCAATGGCTCCATGGGTACATAGCATGTGTAGCAGAAGAATTTACGTGATTTAAAACAAACTGGGCATGCTGAACGCCCCTCTAGAGTTTCTAAACATTCTACGGAGTCGATATTGAAATTTTTAAAATAAAAGGCAGGCTCGGCTGCTGTGGCGGCGCAAGACGACTTGTAATGATCTGAACGTCGTTTCTTTAATGGATCCTGTTCTGGACGCGCTGTTTCAGGACTATTGTTATTAAAATTAGGATTCACGGGAGATAGAGAAGAGTCTTCGGAGAATTGAGCATGCGAGTAAAATGGTAGTGCCTCCATTCTACTACACTTTTAGTTTAAGTCGCTCTACAAAATATGCATGGGTTTAACTGGGTTTGCACACTCTTGTCATCTAACCACACAATTAAGATACTTACACAGAGACAGAATAATGCTTTTTCCAAATCCACTAAATGTGATCCCCTTGTCTAAAATGGTTTCCACCAGAAATATTTATGGGACGTGAGAGAACCATATGAGTAGAACATTGCCGCCTTATATTCAAAGCTCGTAATACCATTGACCATTGCCTTTGGAGCGAACGACGGAAAAATTGTAAAAATTATTTATCAGGCTAATCGCTAATCGCTATTAATCTATTTAGCTGAAGAAAATTGATAAGATAACAGTAGTATAGCCATTAAACAAAATTTAATTGTTCATTTACTTCCTGTGTATTTCGAATGGTGAAGTGATGGAAAAAAATTTGGATTCCTAATCGTTCGTTTTGCGGGAGGTTGATTTTTAGTGCTATATTGTTTTGCTGCGCACTTCTTGGTCCACTTCTAGTTTTTGGAAAACAAGGAGGGCTGAAGTCGTGTAAATAATAAAAACTTGAGGAATCAAGATGGCAGATGATCTTTATTGGGAAACTGCAGGGAGAGCACGAATGAGCAATGGACATGAAGCATACAATGCGATGCAAGTTCCCGATCGAATTATTGTTGCAGGTTGGGGATGGCAGATTTCAATAGTCGCATTGTTTGTAGTTATATGTTTTGTCATGCATAAGAAATTGTTTTAAATCATTTACTCACCCTGGAAAATTCCAGGATTGGAGCAACATAAAGGAACAAAAGCACTCCCTAGAGAGCTGCAGTTGGACACAGCAGTGATGCCACCGAATCCAGAAATGATTAGAATTAATGTAAGAAAATGGCAGTAAATTTTTTGTTTCGCTCTAAACTCATTTCAGTAACAGTTAACAGCTTAATTAAACGGCGCTGATTATTCATTGATTAGACACCCCCTCGTTCCATCACATTATTGAATTCACCAACCTCTCGTTTTGGAGAGGCATCTAGAATGGAAGAAGAGGATGAGGAAGAAACTTTGATTGTGGAAAATGATAGGGCTAGGCTGCGAACTGGAGCTGAAAATTTTTATAATCAGCAAGAAATGGATGACGGGAGTCGTCAAACTGTTTTGTACAGGTACAGCACTCCTTTCCTTTAATGCGATAGTAATAAAGAGCATTTATAGCGATGTCAATATTCGTTTGTGATTCAGAGGTAAGAAGACTAGCAATGGGACTGCATTAATGAATCCTGAACAAAAAGATGAAATAGAGCATTTGCGAGAACAAATGAGTCGAATGAACCGGAGAATTCTTTCCATTGAAGAAGATGCTGCGGAACGAAAAGAACGTGAAAGATATTTGCTAGTAGCCAGCATTTTCTATTTCGCCTACAGGGCGATGAATTGGATTTTCCGGGGAAACCAACATTGAGTTTCTTCAAAATCTTTATAGTTGTTCTATCTATACATTTGTTCGCATTTCGTTAATGCTGCAACTGCAAGCACCCAAAAGAAAAATTCGCCTTCACGATGTAGATTATGAACCACAGAGACTTTTTTTTTTATTTCTCCCAATACTTTACCTTAGCACTCAACGTCAGTCGAATTCCAGTTAACCAAAACCATAATGATTAAAATTGAATTTTTTCGAGACTCATCATCACTATGACTGTGGTGAAGTTATGTAGGGGCAAATAGGTAAAAGTTTTAGTTTAAAATGAAAAACTAAACACAGCGTAAGCGCTACGCCAAGTAAGGATTATTGCAGAACAAAATATGTTTCGGAAGTCATTATAATGTAAGGTTGGATGTTACATTTTGAGACAAAAATAATGTTGGCGTTGGTCTACGTCCCTATTTAGTGGACTCATTCCGAGACCGAGTGTAAACAAAATGTACGTGGATTTTGTTGTTTTATGTAATAATAAAATGATCATCTACTCAATTTATCTTACATGATTAGTTGTAAAAGATGCTTTAACTATTTTGGAATTCCAATGTTATGCAACGCAGGCTGAAATGCATGCAGCAGAAATTCACACAAGCGTGTATTCCATGTTCCTTTCCTGAAATTGAAAACTTCAGTTTTTCGTTTCTTCCATCAGGAAATGAGTACTGATACTGAAGCATCAGGACTAGGAATTTGACAGTCTTCAACTCTGTTCCCATCTAAAGGAGTGTATACTTTGAAAGAATAGTCTGTCTTTGCGAAAGAACCCTAAAACAAAAGCATTCCATATTCCATGTTCAGTAAATCCTTGTGCAAGAATATTTATTGGAACGGAAAAAGATATCTTACAGGATTCACAAAGAGTGCGTCAAGGGAATGAGATGTAAAAGATTCCGCTTTAGCATCTGCGACGACTACAAGGTCGGGAACAGGATAGACATATAAAGCATGATCATATGGCCAATAAACTGGACATACATGCAGTGGTAGGGAGCACAAATGACCCTGTCCTAGTACAGTAGCTACAAACTGAAATAAACAAATTGGATATTTGTTTTAAAATGTTTGGGTTTATTCAAATGTTAGTGATTATGTAGTAAGTGTCCATAACTATTATCAATAATGCATATATATGTGCTTACGTGCTCATGAATATTATCCGAACCAGTGGGAAAGTATATAGAATTTCTGGACATTTTCGTTACGATGTCCTCACGTAAAATCAGTATTTCCTTACTACAAAACTTAATTCTCGTAGGGTTTGTAGTGAATACGGCTGAAGGAATCTTTTCCTTAAGAGGCGCAGTTATACAATCTGCAAATTCTGGTCTGTAATAGTTGACAAAAATATGAACAATTAGTTTCTAACTAACTATTTCTAAATATGAAGTATTGCTTAGTGCGCGAAAGACATGCCTTGGGAGAATGTGAACAAAACCAGGATCATTTGGCCCAGGAACAAAAACAAACTTTGAGTCGCTAATAAGTTGAGGGAAAGCTGCTATTATTTCTGACAGCTCTTTGAATGAATCTCGAAGTACCACAGCACTTTTCGACCCGTGAGGGTGCGACAAAAAATTTCCCATCAGCACGAATGCTATAGGTGGCGTTTCGCTATATCCTTCAAATAAAATCCGAAGTGATTGAAGGACCTACATTCAGAATACAATTCGTATTTGAAGCTGTAGAATAATCCATCAATCCATGCTTATTTTAGTGTCCTTATCGTGTACAAATTAACGCAAAATAGGCTGATCACTTTACATTTGCTTTGTCCAAGTGGACATCTGCGAGAAATACAAACATAGCTCCCTCATTTTGACGCTCAATACTTTCCATCCGCTCTTTGCTTATATGGTTTGTGGTTCCACCAAAAAAATTTAAATTTCCGTAATAGCTCCTAAATCCAATCAATGTAAACAGTTATTCCAATTTTGCAATGCAATAACATTTCATGATATAGAGTGCAGTAAAGTATAAAGCAAACTAATTAAAGTCTAGCATTACTTCGTAACTTTTTGAGACTCTGGAGGACAGAGTCCCATAGCGTTTACATAAAAAATTCCATCTTCAAATTTCCCTTCAGCAAGAACAAAACATTGCTCCGTGTACAGTCCAGTATGAAATTTTGTATCCGTTAAATCTAATGGAGCAGCTCCTGTTGTGTCTTCAATGTAGTATTTCCCTTCTTTTAATTGAGTCAACATTCCTAAAACGATGACATTGGTTATACTCCCTTTATCGGCAGATTTCTTCGATTTTCCGTGAGTGTGGCCTGTTAGAAACTCCACTGGATGTAACGTGAACTTTTTGCTGTCAGAACCATCTAGATTTTTTGCTTCTCGGGGCAAAGACATTCCTGGTATGGAAGGCGGTGTAAATAAGGGATGATGTAGAGTTCTCTGCAACAAGTTCATGTATCTACAGAGCACAAAGAATAATAAATTCATGTCAGTGAAGTAACATGATAGAAAATACTGCAATACAGAAGATAGCAAAATAAGAACCGTACCGGTCCCTGAAAAGCCTCGATTTCCATTGAGCAGGCCCCATAATTGGAAGTGCGGAACCAGTATCACTTTTAACAGGTAAAAACTTTTTCTTTTCACAATGGTATTCATACTTGGGCACCTCAAACGCACTTATAAAGTGCAGAATATCTGATGCGGTCTCATAGTCACCTTTGCCACATTCCTACATTAAGTTAATAAATTGACAGATGTTCCAGCAAACATATTATTCAATCTTCATTCAGCAAATTCATCTTTATGCTAATATTTGCTTTAATATAAGCAATTACCTTCACAGCTCCTTCAATCACAGTCTTGGACACCAATGATGAACTGAGATTCTGTTTTTGAACACGATCGATAATCTTATCTAACCACACCAATGAATCGGGTAAAGGATGCAAGATTCCATGTAGGTAAGAGCAGGCCTCACTATAGATCAAAGCCAAGCATTACATTTTCCTGTGACAAACTTTTGCGCCATCACAAAGACAAAAATATAATAATAACATACCTGTTTAGCGAAAGACCATTTAGTCTGAATGAGGTATTTATTCGTTTCCGCAAATCCGCAATATCCATAGTACTTAACTCTTTCACCCCAGCAAAAGAGTCCAAAGGTTTTTATTGTGATGGATATAATTAGTCATTTACAGGCCAAGAACTGCTAACAACAATATAACGTGAATTACACTTTTTTCTCCCATGTCATGTCAAATGATTTTATAAATAGTGAAAGACTTTTCGCGCACTATTCCCCGCCAAAGAATGGGTGGAATCTCTAGAGATTCTGGAACGAGTCAATGTGATCGCATAGAGTAGATTTCTTTAATTTCATTCATTGATTTCGGTTCGCACGTGTGGTGTTGTGGAAAAGTGGAGAAGTCGAGATTTTTATCAAAATTATTATTGATTACAAAATTCTGCCGTTTTGAAATAGAAAAGCCATTAAAATGCAAGTTCGATGCAACTATAATACCTGAGAAGAAACGTATACTGTATCTGACTAACTTGTTAAAATAGTTAAAAGTATCGCCGAAAGTTTGGATTGGATTAGTTGAGATTTGAGATTTTCGTATTGTAAGCTGTCGTAAGGTTAGTTGGGTAAGTCAACAAGCTTTACCATTACAAAATCACGTTAACATAAACCGTTGCGATCATAATATGTGGTTTTACTTTTGAAAACTTGCTACTTTTTGGATTTGATTTTGCAGAACCTTTTGAGCTAAAATCATGGAGAAATTCGATGAAACCATTGCAGCTATGGTTTACGATTATTTGGTAAAGATGGCGTCTAATGAATTAGCAGCTCAATTTAAGGAGGAATTTGAACCCGTAAGTTATTTCATTGTTGCTTTAACTTGTAATATTAGAATATAACGTGAGTATTTTTGTTTGAAAATGCTTGTGTCTAACTGATCTTGATATCTTGAAATACGTATTAGATACCTTTGACCCGTGGATCTTACACGTTGATGGAGATGTATTTAATTTTCCAGAGGTTAGTTCTACTATTAAATTAAATTCTAGCATAGCATATTATGACATGAATCGTAATTGTGACTTGTATGAGTTCTGCGTGGGCATGGACAGTAAAATGAGAATGAAAGAATTACGAATTTAAAGCAAGCACAAATTTTTAATTTATAAATGACTTAGTTGTCGACCAAAACCTCAGCCTCTTGTTGGACCTGTATCCCAACCGATATCAAAGCCGTCTAGCGTAAATGGATCGAAGAAGAGAAGAAGAACAACAGGAAGTAATACAGACTTCTATGAAAATAGTGATAGCGATATGACAGTTGTAAGGGAATCCATTTCTAGACGTAAAAAGCTTCACCGTGAAGACCGATCTTCAAAGTCTGTCCCACGTGCGTTACCACCTCATTTGTTATCTGAAGACGACAATGGCAATATTTCGTCCCGAAGTGTAGCGACTGATAGGAAAGGTCGGGCACGTAGTGTCAGCAGAAAAATGGGGCCACCACCTCCTTTGGCTGTTGGACCAGAACCAATCCCCCCGACTATTAATGGGAATTTGGGGAATGGAGAAATTAAAAATCAAAATCGATCTGCCGAATCAAATGACAGTAATACTACTTTTAATGTTGATGCAATAGACCCTCTGCAAACGGAAATGCCTTCTCCTGTAGTACTGGTACCACAAGTTTCAGCTCCTAAACCTCAAATGCCGGCACCGAAAACTCAGAACTTAACCAGTAATAATCATCGGAGAAAAGCCCCAGTTGTTCCTAAGGCTGTAAATGACAATGAGCAGGATTCGAGTACTAAAGGTCTCGGAATCTTACGTCAAAATTCTGCCACTGCCGGTAGCACTAGCACCATAACAGGGCCTAAGAATGGTTCATGTAAACCCAATGCTAATAAAATCGCAAAACATGCAGCTGGTCAGCCAGAGTCTTCGGACCCGAAAAAAACTGAAGCAGCATCTAGTCTTTCAGTTTCTAAAACTGTGAACACTAGTGGTCCCAGGAAACCTCCTGGACTTGCAGCAGTTAAAGCAAATGGTCCCGTTGGTCAACATGCCCCAAAGTACCAAGATTCGAGCTCAGAAGTCAGTGTTAGCTCGGATTCTGATGATAATATTTCCAGAGGAAAACACTAGGTTGGTTCTTAAGTATCTTAAGTTGAATACATGGATTTAAATCATTGTAGTGCTTATACTTTGGAAAGAAACTTATTTAAAATTGTATCTAAAGATTTAATATTGTTGTAATTTTGTTGTGCTGAAAATTTCAAATTATTTAACCCAAAATTTGCAGATGTGTTTAATTCTCATTAAAAAATGTATCCAAATACTAAATGCTGTATGGTTTTTAATTGTTCTTCCATTATTTATGTGAAAATGCTATTATTTTTTATAGCAAGTACTATACTATCACTGTTTTGTAAATATTTTTATTTTCCAAATACAAATCCAAATATTTGTAGCTCATATGTTTAGTTTCTAAAGCGGTTTATTGTACGTTTACATTGTTGAAGTTGCCTCATGATTGTGGATTGTATTTCCAATTGTTATGATGCAGTTATTAATATTATTATTAACTATTATGTAATACTATTTGATAGACATTTTTAAGAGGAGTTGCGAAATCGTGCGCAAGCACAACTGAGATTCCCTCTCTTATGCATTTGAAAAATCTTGGAAAAAAAAATCAACTTGACCCAACGTCCAATGATGATCTGAAATTAGGTTGTTCTAAACATAATCTATCAATTCCGTTTGAATTGTAACATTATAAAACTTTTATGCTTGTACGGGACGTATGATTTGTTCAATATTTTATCTAGCTTCTTCATAGAACTTAATGATCTTTTAAACTTAGATTTAACATTATGTTTCACGAGTAATGAACTCACTAAACGAATTTATATCTCATTGTTGTTGTAACATGACAGTGATTCATTTCTAACTGAAATAAAAGTTTCTTCTTGTGTTTAAATACTGATATAATTTTATACAAAGGACGCCTCCCTGTTTATCCTATGAATAATTCTTCATTTAGGCACTAGTTTTAGTACCAACAGGATTTTTCCCTTGTCTGTAATAATATGCTGTCTGTCTGTGTACATTTGCCACAAACACATTGACATGCTTGTTGTGTATGACCCACAATAATAAACTTTGGTGTTATATATGATGGTGCTTTACGTAGTATATACTACCTCTAAAATGTATAAAATCGGACCGAAGTACTGTTAGAATTACACATTTCAGCAACCCTCTTTATACACAATGCACATGAAATTCAGTGCATTTTGGTCGAAAAGTGTGTCGTGCTTGCAGTATGCACTTTCGTCACAACACCATGCACACATACACAGGGAAAAACGGAGGCTGAACCAACAGTT
>Ga0210040_10004770_pt1 | contig 17492 bp, 19 predicted proteins | sample CryGeyCG12114_NA_FD_185462 | JGI IMG/M metagenome (GOLD analysis project Ga0210040, IMG submission 185462) | Groundwater microbial communities from aquifer - Crystal Geyser CG19_WC_8/21/14_NA (SPAdes) (version 2) | ecosystem: Environmental > Aquatic > Deep subsurface > Groundwater | place: USA... | reverse complement strand
ACCATTCTATTAACTCCAATTTTATAGCTTCTAATCCCATTTCCTTTTTTGTTTATTTAATTGTCAAGTTAGCAAATTTTTAAACAGCTTCTAAATTTGGAGGTTTTCTTTACATGCTGCCCAACGGTTGGGCTAAACGACGGCCGAGGCCTTCGGCCGATGCTGGCGTTTAGGCGATGTTATAAGCCTGTTTTTTGATTGTAGGGTGGCCAAACAAGAAGAAGAAATCAAATTTCATTACTTCCTTTGAAGTTCCATTATACTATTCATGTTTAAGGTTAACCATTCTTTGAATACATCATTTGAAGTCAAAAAATCATCGAAAGAGGCTACTGTTGTCTTATTATTAAAACCTCTACTAATGGAAAAAGGCATTGTTATGCTCTCAACATTAGGAAGAGCCCCTAGAATCAACCCCGCCTTCGAGACTAATAGATAAGTTGGGAAGATATTGATTTCGTCTATGTAAAATCTGTTTTCTTCAGTCGCCTCTCTGTTTTTAGGTAGAAAAAGATTAACTCCTCCTATTTTATGTTTATTTATGAGAGATTTCCATTGCGGCTTTCTTTCGATGTTATCTATACAAATATTTATGAAGACAACGTTAGTGGAGTCTTTATATAATGCTTTTACTTTTTTAAAGTATGGAATTTCATTGATACAAGGCGCACAGCTGGTAAACCAAAAGTCAATTATTATTAATTTATCCCTAAAATCCTCTAATTTCACCATGTTGCCAGTAGTATCTGTTAAAGCAAAATTGGATGCTTGCACTCCCTGAAGTAGCTGTAATTGCTGTCTAAACTCTTCAGCTTGTTCTTTTGTAATATTGATTTGACTAAAAGAATCAAAAGGAAATAGAATTATCAATACAGCGAATAATAGTATTAATTTTTTCATATACTTTACATGTAATGGCTTTATATACTTAAAATTGCTTATAACGGACCGCGGCTAAGGCACGCTTTAGTGTGCTTTAGCTTGTGTTGCCTGGAGGTTTTTATTTCTTTTTCCTAGATATACACAAAAGCAAATTGTAATGAATAATAATGTGCTCAGCGTTATTAATATGAGCCTATTTGTTTTTAGATTATTTTCTAATTTACTGATATTGTTTATTAGCGCATTGTACTCAGGTCGGGTTATTGTTACTAATCCAAGTACACTTGATCCCTCATTTTTATAATTAGCGGATAGCATTTTTAGTTTACTCAAATCATTCTTCCCAAGCCTTTCTAACAAAACGGTTCTAGTACATTGGTTGGTTACCATTATTCCTGATGGATCACTATAGCCAAACACAACGTATGTTTTCCCTTCTTCGAAGAAGAAGGCGCAGGAACTATTATCTGTGACGATAGAAACTGTTTTGTTCTGGCCGTCCCCTTTTTTCAATTCTTTTAATATTTCAAAAAGGTTGATGGTATACCTTTCACCACTATTTACAATTAACTTGTCTTCTACAATTTCAGTAACCTTACCAATAAAAATTATTGAAGCTTCTTTAAAAGTAGTGTCTATTGGTTCAGGCTTCAAACAAGAGCATGAAAATGCTTTGAAAGATGCAAGAATCAATAAACTTATTGTAAAGGTAATTTTCATTTGTTTAAACTTTCAGGCAACGAATAAGGCTATAGTGCGTTGTAGGCTTTTGCAGTGCATTAGCCGGTAATCAATGGACTATAGGCCAGTGTTGGGCGGGAGTAGTTCTTTTTTTAGGTAAGATATCTGATTTTTTGAAGAACTACTCCTTTACAGGAGCAAAAATTTACCTAATTCAATTATCAGGTTTCTCCCTTTTAGAGAAACAGAAGTTTTCATAAAAATGAGCAAGAATAAAAACAGCTGCGGGATGATTTCTTTTCGGCAGGGCTAAGAGAAGTCACCCGCTCCTATATTTTTATAAAACACCAAAGGGGCTGGGAAAACAAATAAAACAAAATAGCTAAACTTTTTTCAATGAAGGCAATAAAAGCCATTTCTCATTCGTTCAAACCAGGTATTGTGTCTCCACAATTACCAAAACAGGTAAAAATACCTCTCTTAAAAACAGTTTTAATCCGGTCTTCTTTCCTGTTTTAGCTTCTTTGACCTGCTGTCAAAGACTGGTTTGAACTCCTCCTTTTTTGCTTTTATAGCCGTTTTTTTATAGTTTAGCTAATCCTTAACAGCCCAAATTTTTGCTATTGCGCCCAACGGTCTCGTATAAAAAACGTGCAAGGCCGTCGGCCGAAGCATGATTTTTATACAATGTTGTGTGACGTTTTTTTTATTTTCCCCAAGTTCCTTCTTAAGTCGATTTTAAGAAATATTCCGCCAATTGTTCCATGTATGATACCAAATCCTATATAAATCCAAAGTTGGTAAATCGTGAATCCAATTATTGAGTTGATAAATTCAGGTCGAGATTGTTCAATCGAAGCGACTATTCCAACTGTTGAAGCTTTTACATACAAGGCTAAAATCCAAGTCATTAGGATTGTTAAAGCTGAGTAGAGGTAAAGTTTTTCATTAGTCCGTTCCAGTCGGTTGAAAAGAAGCTTTGCCATTATAAGCCCAATTATTGGAATTGATACTATAGTCGCAGTCCATTCTGTCAAATGCTCTTGGAAGTAATATAGTCTTGGAATTTCGTTGATGAACCAAAATACAATTACTGTAATAGCTATTCCAATTATGTAATGTCGAAGTAGTATTTTGAAAATATCAATCAAGTCTGTTTTTATTTAAATGGCACACAACGTATTTGTGTAAACGACGGCGAGGCCGTCGGCCGAAGCATGATGTTTACACAATGTTGGCAGAAGTTTGTTTTTAGTATGTCCAGTTCTCTAATTTGCCGTCATCTTCTACCCATATCTCTATCTGAATTGTTTCTTCTATGGGTTTACCGTTCATTTTTACAATATCAAACTCTAGTCCCTTAAGCCTTTTATTTAAAGTAGATAGACAATAATTCAATTCTTTTTTGTCCCAATGCGCTTTGATTTCTTCCTCTGATTCGTAGCCAACCATAGCTACATTACTTATTTTGCCGTCTTTGCCAATTGTTACAAAGTACTTCTCGGAGCAATCGAATTTGTCGGTGCTCTTCCATTTTATTTTCTGGAGTTCTTTAAAAAGGATGTCTGAAATATTATCTCCGTATTTTCTGTTTATCCTGTCTGGTGCGTCTTCGTAGTTTGTGATTTCAGAAATACCTTTCACTTTCCCGTTTTCTATTTGCACCAGCGTTTCCTTGTCAAAAGTTTTATGGAAAACCCCATCCCATCTCAAGAGATTACCTTTCGGTAGGTTAAAGTCGCCCGAGTACCAGTCCAAATGCACTCTACGGTTCTTAACTTGCTGGCCGAAAACATCAATTAATCTTTTTCTGGAAGCTTCTTGGTCGATTGGTAAACCGCTTCTCAATTCCCCGCAGCGGATTATTTCCTTTAAGAAAACGCTGTCATTCTCTACCAGATAAATTGCTTGATATCCTCGCCAGCAATTCAGCGAGGCACCATCCCTGAACTCTAAGCCAAAAAGATTTCCTTGACTTGATGTTTCTCTCTTTTGAAGGTATTGTTCAAGTATTAAATTATAAACAGGGATGGTGTCTGATTTAATAATGATATAATCAGGCGACTGTGGGCTGGCAAATCCGTTTATTGTGGATAATAGAACCAATAAAACAGAGGCTAATCTATATGTCCACTTGCTTTTTCTCATCTTTCAAATTTCTGCCAACTAGTAGATAAACGGAGTCGTTCCGGTTATCAGCACTATGTATGGAGTAGTTACAAGCGAATTTCCATAAACATTATGGCTGTTTTTAGAAGAAACGGCTAATCTATGCATAGTAAGGCTAATATATAGTTTTCTTTATAAATTATCTAGCGGGCTCTGAATTTTTTCTAAAGCATGGGTGGTAATATGAGTATAAATCTCGGTGGTTTTACTGGAACCATGCCCAAGTAGGGTTTGAATGTACCGTAAATCCGTACCCGATTCCAGTAAATGCGTAGCAAAACTATGGCGCAAAGTATGGGGAGTAGGCTTGCTTAAGATACCGGCTTTTTCTACCGCTGCGTTAAAAACATGCCGGATGCTATCGGTGGTATACTGGTCACCAAACTGCCCTTCAAATAACCATATCTTTGGCCGGTAAGCTTTATAATACTGCCGTAAGCTGGTGAGTAGCCGCTGTGATAATAACGTGGTGCGGTCTTTCTTCCCTTTACCGCCTCTAATCAAAAGCAGGTTTCGCTCCGATTGCACATCACTTATTTTAAGATTGATTACTTCGCCAATCCGCAAGCCGCCTGCATATAATAATTGTAACAAACACCGGTGCTTCAGATTAACCGTAGCATCAAGTATCCGGGCTACCTCTTGTTTGCTTAATACTTTCGGTAAGGTTTTCGCTTTCTCCGGCCGTTCCACTTGCTCCAGTCTCAGGTTGGCTTTTCCTAATACCTGCTGATAATAAAACTTTACGGCATTGATGCTTTGGTTAATGAAAGAGCAGGAATACTGATTACATTGCACCATGCCCCGGTGATAGTGATTAATTTCTGCTTCAGTAAAAGCCTTTATCTGTTCCATACCCCATTCTTTATGGCCATTGATAAATCTTACCAACAAGCTGTGATACGTCCCGATGGTATTTAAACTGTAGCGCAACAGAAACAACTTCTCCAGGTAACCAGGCGGGCAGGAAATAAAGCCGGGATGATGGTTATAGCTTTGTTCCCAGAGCCTGATTAACAAGGATATTTCTTTTATTTGCAAGGTCTGGCTCAGCCAAACCTGCGCGCTACCATTCAGCTCATCTAATAATACATGCAATTGCTTATTATTTGGGGGCAGGGCAAAACACTTTGCTTCCGGTAGCCACTGGCAAACCTGGCTTTTCTTTAATAAAGAATATAATGGCTGATGATAGGGATACTGCAAGCTGATGACAGTTTTGTTTTCGAAGGTAAGGGGCACCAGTTTTATTATTGGTAATCCGGGCTTTTTGGCCAGGGCATCGGAAGGGTGTGGACCAGCTAAAACGGTAGCTCCGGGAGTGGGCTTTAATCTTTTTGGTCGGTGCAGGTAATGGGTATTAATGGCAATGGCATCCCCGAAGTGCAAGTAGGTTTTCTCCAGCGCTTGGGCAGAATGCGCCATCACGTAGCATTTATAGGTTTGGCTGTACTTTATCCAGTCCGCCGACCTTAGTTTGGTGCTTATCAAATTATTGGGTTTGTACCAGAATTTAATAAATGTTTTATCCTGATGGGCTAAAGGATTTAAATATACTACCGGCGGCTGGGCTCTTTCCATTTAATGCTGCTTTTAATAACGAAAGGTACGCAACTGCTTCAGTACAAATGGTTTTATAAGCGTATATATCCGTATATATCCGCTTATAAATACGGATAATGAACTAAGATGGAAGAAAAAGCAGCCTGTTTGGTTTGTGGAAAAGAAATGGCCGGCCGGATTGATAAAAAATACTGCTCCGATCAGTGCCGGGCGCAAATTCATAACCGTAAAAAGAAAGCCAATGCCGGAGAAAAGATGATTCTGGATATAAACCGGATATTACGCAAAAACAGGAGCATCCTAAAGCTATCCAGCCCTATAGGTAAAACAACTATCAGGAAAGAATACCTGATGCTACAGAGCTTTGATTTTAACCATTTCACCCATCAGTATAAAACCGCCAAGGGCAATACGTATCATTTTTGCTATGATTATGGTTATTTGCTTTTGCCGGAAGAAAAAGTGCTGATTGTAAACTGGCAACCTTACATGCAGCCAAAATAAAGCCGGCCCGGAAATTTAGCGAAAGAGCGGAGCCTGGTAAATGCAGGTGGCGTTATTATGGGGCTTTGTTCAGGTTATAGCGTAAGCCGGAAGCTTTGTACAAATCTATTTTAACCGAACCTACCAGCATTTCGGCCTGAACCAGAACCGGAATCTTGTTTTTATCGTCGGATAAGTAAATGGAAATAGCGTCGGGGCCCGCAAATAATTTGTTGTCGGGCATTTTGGGTACCAGTTTAAAAGCCCGGAATTTTCCGGCTTTGGTTTCTACTTGTTCGCGGCCACGGAATACAACGGTAAAATCAAAAACTTCTTCGTCAAAGAAACCTTTTATGCGTATCTGTTCGCCGTTTTTATATTTATCCAGGTTAAGCGTACGCAGGTAGTAAACGCCGCTCACAATATCCTGCACATTATCGGGGGTTTTAAAAGTACTGGTGCGCTTGCTCTCTACCAATGCGGTGTTGCGGTAATGATCGAAAGTAATGTTTTCTTTTTTGCGGTATTTGCCTTCTTCTATGTTGCGGTAAAAAACCTGGGGTAAAATGGCGGCCGTATCAATATAAGAGCGCCAGGTATCGCGAATGCGCAGAAAAAAATCGAAAGACCCGATGGTTTTTCCGGATACATTAGCTTTATAGCAGGGGCGGTTATTTACCCGGTGGATGTCGGGCGCTACATCAATAACGGCTTCGGCCGCATTTATTACGCCGTAGTGTACCTTATACTTCAGTACTTCTCCGGTCGTAATGGCATCCTGGTCTATCTGTCGGATTGAATCATTAAATATAAATCCCGATGCTATCAAGAATAAAACAATCACCGGATAAATCTTAATCATACTTGTAAATTAAGGCACAATCGGCTTTAAATCAAATGTTATACCAATAATACCAACGCAAAAGTAAGCAATTGATTTTATTAGTTTTAAAACTGGTTGTATAAAAAAAGGTGTCTTAAAGAAGACACCTTTTACTTAAAGTTAAAAATTACAAATTTAAATTAATCTTCCTGCATGGCGGCGGCAATTTTTTCCGGTTCGCCTTTTATCATCGCCCGTATTTTACCTTCTATTTCGTCCATCAGGCCTTCGTTATCCAGTAAAATGGTTTTAACCGCGTCGCGGCCCTGGCCCAGTTTATCGCCGTTATACGAGAACCACGAACCTGACTTCTGAATAATACCCAGCTCAACGCCTAAGTCCAGGATTTCGCCTACTTTAGAAATACCTTCGCCGTACATAATATCAAACTCTACTACTTTAAACGGCGGCGCTACTTTGTTTTTTACCACTTTTACTTTGGTGCGGTTACCGGTTACGTTATCGGCACCTTCTTTTATCTGGCCAATCCGGCGAATATCCAAACGTACCGAAGCGTAGAATTTAAGTGCATTACCACCGGTAGTTGTTTCGGGGTTACCAAACATTACCCCAATTTTCTCCCGCAACTGGTTAATGAAAATACACAAGCAGTTGGTTTTATTAATGGTACCGGTTAGTTTACGTAAAGCCTGCGACATTAAACGGGCCTGTAAACCCATTTTGCTGTCGCCCATGTCGCCTTCCAGTTCGCCTTTGGGCACCAGCGCCGCCACCGAGTCAATTACAATAATATCAATCGCACCGGAGCTAATCAGGTGGTCGGCAATTTCTAACGCCTGTTCCCCGTTATCCGGCTGCGAGATTAATAAACTAGTAGTATCAATACCTAATTTTTCCGCATAACCCCGATCAAAAGCGTGCTCCGCATCGATAAAGGCCGCCAAACCGCCTTTTTTCTGAGCTTCGGCAATACAATGCATGGTAAGGGTAGTTTTACCGGACGATTCCGGCCCGTAGATTTCTACCACGCGGCCTCTTGGCAAGCCACCAATACCCAGTGCAATATCAAGCCCAAGCGAACCTGTGGATATGGCTGGGATATCTTCTACTTTGTTATCGCTCAGTCTCATGACAGTACCTTTACCGTAGGTCTTGTCGAGTTTATCCATGGTAAGCTGGAGAGCTTTTAATTTTTCGTTGTTTGCACTCATTTTTATCCTTTTAAATTCCTTAATTTTAGGCCTAAATTACATTTTTTTTCACCCATTTGCAAGCAGTTTTTGCAGAAGAAATTTACGTAATAGCGGCTGATTTTTAACATAAGAGGCCCTGCTTTCGTGCCATTTTCCGGCCTTTTTTATGAGAAAACTATTTATTTTTTTAACCCTGATTTTAAGCTTTTCGGCTCCTGTTACTTACGCTCAGTTAAATAACCAGGCCCTGGAAAAAAAGCTGGAAGTAAAGCCTGAGTACGAGCACGATCTGCGGTTTGGCGTAGATATTCTGGGTTTTAACCGCAACAACGAATACGCCAACGGCATTGCCGATGGCTATACTTTATTTGGTTATCACTTAAACCCCAAGCTGGTTTATTTTCCGGCTAAATTTGTGCGGATAGAAGCGGGCGCTTTGCTCTGGAAAGATTTCGGCACTACCAGTTACCGCCGCATAATGCCCACTTTTACCCTGAAGCTGCAAAAACCACATTACCAGTTTTTGTTTGGCAACCTGCAGGCCAACGTGAGCCACCGCTACATTGAGCCGCTGTACGATTTTGAAAAGCTGCTGAATGACCCTTTGGAAAATGGCGCGCAGTTTATCTGGCACCGCGATAAATTATACCTGGATGCCTGGATTGACTGGCAACGCATGATTTATGCCGGCGATCCGTTCCGGGAAGAAATTGAAGGTGGTTTAAGTGCCGAACAGCGCTTGTGGCAGCATGAGAACGGCTGGCGTTTAGGTTTGCCTTTTCAGTTTACCGTGCAGCACAAAGGCGGCCAGATAGATGCTTCTGAACTGCCGTTGGTGACCAGGTTTAACGGGGCAGCCGGGCTGAAACTGGAAAAGAAATTACCGGGCCGGTTCTGGAAAGCCTTGCGTACCGAAAATTATTATTTGGTTTACAAAGATTTTTCACCTTCTAAGCTGGCGCCTTTTACTTACGGCAACGGCCTTTATTTAAATGTAGGTGCCGATACTAAAGGTCCGAATGTGTTGCTGAGTTACTGGCGCGGCAACGGGTATATAGCGGAGCAAGGCGGGCGGCTGTTTCAATCGGCATCCACCACTTATAGCCAGCCAGACTACCTGGAGAAAAACCGGGAATTGCTGATTTTGCGCTTTAGCTACGATGTGCTGCTAACCGACGATTTGACTTTAACGCTACGTTTAGAGCCGCTGTACGATTTTAATAATCCGCAACTGGAGTTCTCGCACGGCCTTTACCTGCATTTTAATACCGATTTCTTTATGACCAAACTAAAGAAGTAATTCTCTTTAACCTTGCTTAAGTAGAGGGCAGGAAAGATGTTAAGCAGAAGTATTTATTCCCCGGCTCCGCTTTTTTGCAGGTTGTTGTAATCAGAGCGGGTGAGGCCATAATAATAAACATCGATGAGTTGTTTTCGGTCGTCGCGAAAGTCCTGCCGCAGGAGGCCTTCGCGCCGGAAGCCGCATTTTTCGGCCAAGGCATAACTGCGGTCGTTGTGTAAGGAGGTACGGAGAAAGAGTTTATTCAGCTGTACATCTTCAAAAGCAAACCGGGTTATGGCGGCCAGCATTTCGGCGCCGTAACCATAACCTTCCGCGCCGGCATCGAGGTAATAACCAATTTCGGCTTTGGGAATAGATTTATCTAGGTTTTTAAGCGAAATATCGCCGATATATTGGTTTGTATCCTGCCGCCATACCCCAAAAGCATAACTTTTACCCAGAAGCCAATCGGCTTTAAACTGCAGCAAAAACCTACGGGCCTCGTCTAAAGAAAAAACCTGCCTGATGCGTGCCGGAAATACCGGGACCAACCGCTGTTTATTTTCTTTTATAAGCTTATAAAACGCCGGCGTATCGCCTTCGTGGTAGGGGCGCAACAGCAACCGCTTACTGGTCAATCTCTTTTCGGAAATCTTAAAAAGCATAAATAAGAGACGAAGTTTTGCAATATTTGGCCACGCTACCAAAAAAGAATTAAATCTATATCATCTCCTGGTTGGTGGCCCTACTAAGTGCCAGGACGAAAATAATTATATTTTGATTAAGTGTAATTTTACCACCCCTACCCCTCCTAAAACAGGAGAGGAGCTTTTCCATTCATTTTTAATGAAGAAAAATGTATATTTATAATTGTCCAACTACTTAAAATACCGGAATAAACAGGTAAATGAAAAAACCGCGCAGTGCGTTCTTATACGGGGTTGCACGGTTTTTATTGACAGCCAGCATAAATTATTTCTTATTGGCGTCGCCGTATTGGTACTGCAAAGGGCTTCCTAAAGATTTTTGCGTAAACATCACGTTTAAAGTGCGCGCGGCTTCGTTAAAATATTCTAAACGGCGAATAAGTAATTCTTTGGTTAGGATGGTGCCTTCCGGGGTTTTCATATAGCCAAATTTATCGTTGAGGATGTGCTGCATGGCCACCGAGGCGTGATCTTTGTTGTGCACATATAAATTTTTAAACTCTGCTACAGCGTCTACGCCGGTAGCCTGCACCGCAAAGTTTTCGCCGGTGGTATTTAAAACGCTGCACAAGATATTTGTTTCCAGGGGCAGTGATGTCTGGAAAGGCGTTCGTTGCAGATCTACGCCGCTGTTTATAATATCCAGAATAATATTCAGGTTGTTTTCAAATCTTTCGTAAAGGGCGCGTGCTTCCATGTTTTGCTATAAAGAAAATATAAATACTGGTTTGAATTAGTCGAGGGTAAATGAAATTAGTTAAAGAAAGATAATACGTAAAATTAGGAAAAGCTTTTTAATGGTTTCGAGCTTTTATTACGCTGCGTTTATTTTTATCTGTTCAATGCCTTGTCTATTCAAATCTGTTAATTGTATAATAGCATCAACTGACAAACAATTTTGCATTATCAGTATTATAATGCGGTTGATAATGTGTAGCTTTTTCATTGTTCGGTTTCATTGGTTACAACGCTTATTTTTTATAGATCAGGTCATAAGCATCATTTCCCCAGAACAAGTAAACAGGCGGATTTTATTCTTTGCTTAGGACAATTAGTACATCCGCGGCTTTTTCGGAGTTAACGGCTGGTTGCCATTGATGTCGTTAACCTTGTGGTTTATCAAATTGCCAAAATGGCGGAAAAACGCAGACGTAAACACACAGAAAAATACTTTGCTTGTGGTCTATTTCTTCCCAATTATACGGGATTTGGGGATTGGCAAATAATAGCGTCTGCTTTTTTATTTCGAGGACTTTGTCGGCATAATGCACGTTGTTTTTGCCAATGATCAAGCCGATCTTAAAATAATCCTTTCTGCTGTATGGAATGGGTTTAGAATGACAACCAATAAAATCGTCTAGTTTAAACACGTTGAAATGCCCGATTTCCTTTCGGATATTATCAGGCACCCCATTGAGTTTCGTTTTATAAAAATCTGCTATTGTTTCCGTTCTTTCCGTTGGGCAATATTACGAGGTTCAAACAGATGACCGTAATGATTTGGGCTATTAAACGGTTTGGGTAGCCGCTAACGTCTTGGGCTATACGGCGGCGAAGCTGCCGTATAGCTTTTGTGCGCGCCCAGCAAGGCGCGAGTAGTATTTCGAAAGAAATATACTTAGAATATCCAGTGGGTGCAAGTCCCTTCCAGGCGAGTTGGTGAAGCCGATTAGTAAGCCGCAAGCTAGTTTACCGTGAGGTAAGCAGTGAAGAAAGCGGGACTACAAAATCCGGTACTGACGAACAGAAAGTACATAAGAGGCAGGGAGTCGTGGGTAAGCAAGCACCTCTTTGTAAAGCCTCTCACGGGCAACCGGCTCTGTGTAGATGCAGCAGGATTAGGTAAAAGGAGGGCTGAGCACGGGAGTGCGAAGAGCCAGGCTAGTGGGGAGCTCTTACCTGGGGAGGTCTCCCTGCCAAGGGTTGGCTAGAGAGAAGTCAGCAGAAGCCATAGTAGTTGGTAGTAACGCGCCGTAAGCACGACGGCGGTCTCACCAACCAATGAAGGGCTGCAAGCTAAGTCGTCTTAAATTCGATAAGGGGGCATAGCCAGCCTCATCTTAAATTAGGACGAAGGTATAGTTGGTGTAAAGAGCGGCTATACTATGCTTAGCAAACCGCCGTATACGCGAACCGTACGTACGGTGGTGGGAGGCGTGCACTGGCGGTCTTTTTGGCCGTCAGCCATCCACGCGATTACCCCTCGTTTTTATTTCAGTTTCTCAATTTGTTCCTGCGAAAGGCCTGTGAACCTAATTATCTTATCAATTGGTTCTCCTGCTAGTAGCATTTCTTTTGCTATTTCTATATTTCTTGCTTCTCTTCCTTCTTCTCTGGCTGTATCTAGTGAGTTCTTCAAGTCCCGGTAATATTTCAAGCTGTCTTCGTAAGAGCGTACCTGATCTGGGGTGAACTTAGCTATCTCAGCGGTTTCGAATAGCTTTTCAAATACACGTTCCCGTAGCTTATCAGGTACTTTATCCAGTCTGTTAAGATTTCTTATTACGTACAACCATTTGTCAAACCTAGTCTCCAATTCATCCACTGTTTTGCTAAACTTGGGCATCTCCAGGCAGATGAAGGTGAGCTTATCATAAAAGACTTCTTTGGTCTCAGTGTCCGTTAATTTGATGTCGTACCGAAACTTTGCAGGGTCATTTTTATCTTCGTCAAATACGAAGTCCAGGATGGCAATGGTATAAACAGCTTTCAGCTCATAGTTCCAGTCGGCCCGTTTGGCTTGCTCTCTAATAGGAAAGGTGGATAGTATACTGTCCGGTCTTTGAAAAAATTCTGCTTAGTCTTCTGAAGCTCCACGACAAATTTCTCGCCTCTTTCGTTTTCGCAATATAGGTCAAATATTGCCTTTCTGTCTAACTCACCAGTTCCCAGATGTTCGCTTTTCAGGTAAGTCAAATCTTTTATCTCGCCTTGTTCTTCCTTTAAAAGGACATTAAGTAAATCAAGCAATAAATCTTTATTGGGCTCTTCCCCGAACAGCTTCTTAAAGTCGTAGTCGGTGAATGGGTTTATATATCTTTCTGTAAATTCGGTCATTGTCTTTTCTTTACTCAAAGATACTCAATTTTCATAACTGCCGTTTTTGTTTTTCAAATGAGGGATAACGAACCAAGCAATGGAGCGTTAGAAGAGCTTTTGCAGTGCATTGGCGGTTGTTCAATGATCTATTGTAGGTGTTGGGCGGTGTAGTTCTTTTTTAGGTAATACCAAATAGCATAAACCTACTTCCATAGATTTTGCTGTTAATTAGCCAGCAGCTTTTTAAGGCAGCGAAAAGTAATTTTATTATGGAAGGTAGTATATGTGAGATGGTATAATATATCTGATTTTTTCTAAAGAGCTACCCCTTTAGAGTAGGAAAAATTTACCTAATCAACTTCTTCATTGCTTGGTTAAAGGCTTTTGCAATTAACCTGTTTCCAAGCAATGGTTTTCATAAAAATGAGCAAGAATAAAAACAGCTGCGGGCTGATTTCTTTTCGGCAGGGCTAAGAGAAGTCACCCGCTTCTTTATTTTTATAAAACACCAAAGGGGCTGGGAAAACAAATAAAACAAAATAGCTAAACTTTTTTCAATGAAGGCAATAAAAGCCATTTCTCATTCGTTCAAACCAGGTATTGTGTTTCCACAATTACCAAAACAGGTAAAAATACCTCTCTTAAAAACAGTTTTAATCCGGTCTTCTTTCCTGTTTTAGCTTCTTTGACCTGTTGTCAAAGACTGGTTTGAACTCCTCCTTTTTTGCTTTTATAGCCGTTTTTTTATAGTTTAGCTAATCCTTAACAGCCCAAATTTTTGCTATTGCGCCCAACGTTTAGGCTAAAAAGCGTTTGAATGCTTTTTAGCTTGTGTTGGCGGTAGTGCTTTTTCTACTTAAGAATGGATAGAATATGTGCTACTACTTTTTCTCTAAAGTCGACTGTTACTGAGGTCTTCTTACTTAAAATCAGGCTTTCATTGAGGATGAATATTTTATAAAATCTGATATAGCTTTTGAGTTCAAGGGGCGCTTCTTTGTAGTCAGAATCAGTTATCTCGATAGATAATCTGTCCTTTTTTATTTTAGATGTAATTTGTACAAGAATATAGTCTCCTGTGTCATTGACGGTTTCATTTGAAATAATTAAAGCTGGTCTCGGTTTTGATTGAGAGCCGTCTGTAAAGGGAAAGTCAACCTAGATAATATCACCTTGTCTATAACTCATTTCTTAAAATACTTCTCATATCTACTATCTTCTTTGCTTTCCCATTCTTCAGCTAAAGATTGTTCGGAAAGCCGTGTAGCAGAGTCAATTTCTACTGACTTTTTTTCTTTTATAAGCTTAACAAAGTCAAGTTTGGTTAAAAAACTTCTTAGTTTTGAAACATCTTGGTCATTTACCGATATTTCTATAGTCTTCATAATAATATTCTTTTTACGAATTTACGTTTTTTTAACCAGTCTGTTATTATTCTATGCATTACCGCCAACGGTTAGTATATGCAAAGACCGTAGCGAAGCAAGGTTTTTGTATATGCGTTATTAGTGGTTGTTTTTTTATTTTTCGTATTTTACGTAAAATAACCTCAGGTATGAATCGGAGTATGGGAATTCTAATTCAAGATAATTGCTTGTTTTATGTCCACACCATCTTCGCGTTGAACAGTTTAGGCATTTATTGATATTAAGTTTAGAAGTGTCAAAAGCTATTTTCTCTCCTTTTTTTAACAAGTCAATTTGATTGAAAATTTTATCTATAAATTCCCTAGCCCTCTCTGTTCTTTCTACTTTTAATACTTTGCATTTTAAATGATTATTTTCATTGTACCAATAAACTAAATAACCATAACTTGCATTAAATTCTTCAAGTTCTAACAGGTAGGAGACTAATTGAACCTTATGATTTGTAAAAAATACTGATTCTTCCTTATTGAATTTAAACTTTTCTTCTACAATATAGTTATCTCCCCTACGGTTTTTGAATACATAGTCGGGCTGCCCTACAAAATTTTTCTTTGAATTGAAAAAAAATGGATTTTTACTATCTTGATGGCCAGAATATATAAGTTTTGAGTTCTTGAAAAAAAAGTTTTGTCTCTTTATCTAAAAATGATAACTCAGTATCCTTAATTCCACTTTCTTCTATATCTAGAGCTTCAACTTTTTCTTTCCATTTCAAGAGGTGAAATTTTTCGTGCTCATGTGTGCCTTCTTCCATATTCTTTGTCCTTTCTGTATCAAATGTATTTAATATGGCAAAGCTTGCTGGACAAAATGAGAAGTTAGCCAAATCAGTTGCTGAAGTTGCTTTTGAATTATTAATTATCTCTTTCTTTCTCCATTCTCTACTTTCTCTAAATTTAAGTTCATCAACAAGCCAGTCAACAATTGTATAATCTACCTCTACAGTAATTTCCTTACTTTTATCATATTTATCAAGAAAGGTAAAAGGCTTCTTGTAATCTTTGATTTCAATTAAAGCTTCTAAGGATTCTCTATATTTATTTAAATAATCACCTTCTTTAAAACCTAACTTAAGAAAAACAAAATCTCTAAATTTTTCTTGTTTTAAAGATAGATATCGCATAGGAGATTTTTTATAAATACGCTTTCTTATAAATTACCACTAACGTACATTGCTAAAAAGCGCTTTAGTGCTTTTTAGGTGTGGTTAGGTAGTGTTCTTTTCCTTTGTTTGAGTTCATTCATTATAAATCAAACCTTCGGATCTGAAGAAAATGATTAAAGTAAAGAATAGTCCAAATATTTGGAGTTTCTGATATAGATAAACCCGGACATATCATCAAAAAAGTTTAAATGGTTGTTAATGAACAGAAAGTAAAGTACTGAGTTTAGCTGCTTTTCCTTTATATCATTATTTAATCTATATTCTCCATTATCTAACTTTTTACAATATCTTTCCAGGAATACATCAAATTTAGTATTCTTATAGAACCCCTCAATTTCTGAATCCAAATAAATACATGGAACTCCTCCAGGATAATTCAAATCTATTTTTTGGTTTAAGGCTAATCTAACAAATTCTGAATAATCTAGGTTTTTGTACTTGGCCTTATAAATAAATCTAAGTTCTTTAGTTGGAAAACTGACAATCCCACTTTGTCTACATTTTCCATAGAGTTTACTACCTGATAAAATAGGAGATTCCGGTTTTACTTTAATTATTCTATCTAATAATTTTGTGTCAAAGGAATTGGGAGATTTATTATTACAAGCCGAAATAAGTAAGACTAGAGAAAATAAAAATGGTTTATAATTTACAATCATAAAAATAGCCTTAATTAGATTTTCTTGAGAAGAGCCTAATCTTATGATTCCTTTAATTAATAATTTCCATATTTTCTTGACATCTTTTCTTTTTAATTTTTGAATACTACCTAACGTACTTGTGTAAGCGGCGGGCGAGGCCGTCGGCCGAAGGCTGGCGTTTACACGTGGTTGGCAAGCGTAATTTTATTGCACCTCTATCTTTTTCTCTATGAAAAATGCCCTAAGTTCTTCAGAGACTGGTTCTACTTTACTGATGCGTCTTTTTACGCCACCTTTTAACTTTAAATCAAGGAATTCATTTCCATTTCTTTCTTTGAAAATAGCCGTTCCAATTTCCTGTAGGTCGATTTCTCCTTTAGTTGTTCTAAATAAACTATAGATAAGAACTGCTAAATGTAAAAGTCCGATAATGCTTCCTGTCCATAACAAGAATTCGTCACCTGTTTTCATATACCTCAATACTGATAAGATACCATAGATGGTCCACATTGATGAGGAAGCAATTCTTCTGAACTTTTCTTTTTTTGCTTTATCTCGGATAGTAATTTTCTCTTCACCTAATACTATCTCTCCCTTTTCTAAAGCTAAGATTCTTTCCATTTTTTTATTTTTTATGTTTGCCAACGGTTAGTATATGCTGAACCCGCAGCGGAGCAAGGGTTTAGTATATGCCTTGTTGTGTGGCGTAGTTTTTCATTCTCCCAATGCTATTATTTGCCTGTGAAATTCTATTCCATTTTCAAATGTATAATAACATTGTTTTCCACCAAGCCTATCACGAACAAAGTGATAAGTAACTCTTTCTTCATTCTCTTTAAATGCTTTGTTTACTACCTCAGCATTCCCTTTAAGTATTAAATCTTTTAAAATCCATTGGTCTATAAATCCTGCAAAATTATAATCATGTAAGTTAAAATTACTCTTCTTTGCCATCCAATGTTGAACCGTAAAGTCATGGTAAATTAATTTTAAACTGTCAAGGTTACTTTGCAAATCGTTTATTGTAATTTTATCGAATCTTGGGTCTAACCCTTTGTTTGATAGTAACCTTTCTGTGAGAGAAATTGCATCTTTTTTTCCAATATAAATTATTGCTTTTTCTGTTTCATACCCGATTTTTACTTGGTCAGAAATAGGAAGTAGGGTAATCTTCTTTTTCTTGTGTCTTGCTGTAAATCCATTATTTGAAGATACACAAGAAGAAAGAAGCAATATTATCAAACCTATTATTAATTTGTTCACTTTGCGGTTTTCTTTTCTATGCCACACAACGAATAAGGCTATAGTGCGTTGTAGGCTTTTGCTGTGCATTAGCCGTTCATCAATGGACTATAGGCCAGTGTTGGGCGGTGTAGTTCTTTTCTTAAGTAATATATCTGATATTTCTAAAGAACT
>Ga0210040_10004769_pt1 | contig 17500 bp, 13 predicted proteins | sample CryGeyCG12114_NA_FD_185462 | JGI IMG/M metagenome (GOLD analysis project Ga0210040, IMG submission 185462) | Groundwater microbial communities from aquifer - Crystal Geyser CG19_WC_8/21/14_NA (SPAdes) (version 2) | ecosystem: Environmental > Aquatic > Deep subsurface > Groundwater | place: USA... | reverse complement strand
CAGGCTTCCTTGCTGATGGTCTTTGTTGTTGCAGCAATCTCGTTCAAAGTCGATGGCTAAGCACGCATGCCAATGACAGGTAACGAGCAGCTCAGCAAGGAAGCCTGCTTGCGCAGGTAATCTGCAGACTCATCATCGTATGAGATGTCTCCAGTGGCTCCAGATCTACGAGCTTGCTACCAGCAAGCCGCAAGGCGTAGGCGTGCACCGAACCGCCAAGTGACGTTGCGGCGCTGGCGATCATGGGTGTCATGAGTGCTTAGTCAACGAATGTATCGCTAGGCGGGGTTTGTCCGCGTATAGCCATCGAGCTGGCTGCCGTCCGAGTAGTTGCGCGCAGACATGCACACCTGTGAATAGGTTGTATGATAGTCGTAGCCGGCAAACTATGTACAGAGAATCATACCTTCTGCCGGCGTATGGTACCAGAGGGTTGATATGGCTACCCAGCCTAGCTATGCGAGTTTGCTAGGGGATAGTACTGTGCTAATGCGACAGCTTGAGGCGCATGTGTTGGCCACTGACCGCTTTTGTTTGGCTGCAATGTTTCAAAAGCTCCATGATAGTGCTTCAACCTTCATCCAGCCGTGCAGACCGACGCATACAAGTTCTGTGACTGCGACGTGCAGTCAGCACGAAGACGCAATCATCTGTTATGCACAGTCGCATCTCGGGTTTTGCATGCTGGCATGAGACTTAGCACGGGATTGGACAAGGAGTCTGGCCATGAGGCACTTCGACGACGACGTAAACAATCATAGCTCGGCGGAATGAGCAAGCCTGTGACCTCGGTCCGCTGCATATGTTCTTGTTGAAATGTATGTTGCTCTCCCTTTAACCGCGTGTGCAGGAGCTGTAAGCTGACGAGTATCGGATCGATGTCGAACTGGAATTAATCATCGTGGACGGCTCATGGAAGATGCACATGTGCATTGGCAGCATACTTTAGCATGCATCGTGCCGGGTGTAAGCTAGGGTAACAGGGACGATATGGCAATAGCTGTATGCAGCCCTCAGGTCACCGCTTGCTGCGTATGCATGATTGCTCAGTGCGTGGCGGACGCGATGAATGCCCAACTTAGACGTAGTTGCTAGGATACCTCGCTTGAGGGTCATTGGCGCCGCCCGGACACTCAAGGTGACCGCTTCACCTGACAGATTGGTATCACAAAGTGGTCACCGCGGGTTTCTGTGGAAATTGACTCGCTGAAGCTGGAGCTGAGAGCATCAAGGCTAGTGTTCGCCGCAACCTGCCCTGTATGCGGATGATGGCAAGATCAGCCGAAACCAACCATTATTGACCAAAGACCAAAGACCAAAGATACCTGTTTCCGATGGAAGGATGAGTGATGCCTCGTTTCAGACGATCAACATGTCCGAAGCATCAATCACCTTTCTTGATACTCCTCGTCGAACCCCCTGATAGTGATTCGTTAGTCTTTGTTCATCACTATCATTTCGTTCATTCATACCGGGCTTTCGCATAACTCTCCAACTACTTTCACCCTTCTTTCGTTTCAACCTTGATCTGGCAGGAGTGGTATACTCAGCCAGTGTGACTTCCCGGGACAAGGTAATGCAAACTAGGGAGAAACCAAGGATCAAAGAAAGCGACTGACCGGTGAACGTCAAAGGCGTGTTGCCGGTTGATACTCCTCTAGCCTGCAACCACAGGATCTGCATCAACGGCAAGTATTCTGTTCTGTGCTAATTCTGATCTCCCAACATCTCTCTCCCTACCCATCTCGCAACCCTAAACGCCTTCTCCTTCAGGCCCATAGTACTTCATCGATTTCTGCTTTTCTGCGAGCCGAGACCACCAGCCCATAGTGTATGTCACACCCTCGAAAATCCCTCCTCGTCTCGACTGCTTGTCATCACACCACACGCTTTCAGCAGGTACCATGCCTATACCGTCTGTCCCACGCCTCCTGACCATGTTCGAATCAGCAAGCAAGCTTGTCGATGCTGCAATACTCATTGGATTCCTCGGTAGGACTTTGTTCGTGTCAATCAGAAACACACTTACAGCTCCTACGCGCACATCGTCAGTAGGACAGCCTGCAGAGTCCAAATGTGGATATTCTGTCCAGCACAAGACGTTTCCTGTACCAATTGTTCAACACAGCCGTGTAGGTCGGTCGCTCTTAAAGAGGTACGACAGTATGATTGACTGCGTAGTCTTCTTTATTGAAGTTGTTCAGGTACTGCGCCATCACATTAAGACATGCTTTTGTAGCGGTTCAGCGAGAAGCGCCGGATTGGGTAGTGACTCGGGTGAGCGGCCGCCGATGCCCTGAACCAGAGTGAAAGAGCCAGTCAAAGTCGTCGGTCACAACGCCAGCGGTGGAGTTGGCACCAATGGACGCACAAGTACCCATCCCAGTGATCAAGGACGATTGAGTGCGTCCCTTCAGTGCTGTTCCCATGGTTGTAGGGCGAATACCCATCAAAGAGCACTTTGGTCGAGTTTGAGAATGATACAGACGGGGTGTCAGAGGTCCAAGTGGAAGGGAACAGCGTTCAAACGGGTATCGAGGCCAGTCTGCTGGAGGCGAGGCCTGTGAGTACGACGACTTGCGCAACATCTGAGGTACTGGGCTCTCCCTAGATGTTGAAAGAGCCGTCACCGAACGTGTCGAGAACGATATGCCATTCCTCGGGCTTCTATAGCTGTAGACGAGATTGTGTGCTGGGGCTCGTTTGATGCCGAGTATATCACCTTCAAATCGCCGGCAAGCCCGGTAAGCCAGAAGCGCCAAAATTGCTTGGCTTGGTTGGGACAAAGCTAATTCTTGGTGCCACGAAAGAACATGTTCGATGGCCTCATGCATAGGGTGTCCCAGGGATAGGCTTGTCCGGAGCGAAGGCTTCCCGACCACCTAGATGACAGGAAGCCAGTTGTTCGAGCTGTTCGTATCCAACAGACGCTGTGTTTGATCGAACGTCCAAAAGCAAATGCTGCGCCTCGAGAGCTCAATGTCTGCTAGAGCCGCTGGGTATGCCACAATCGCACAGAGGCCTTTGTGGAGCCTAGCCATCAAATAGGGCTTGAAACATATATGCCACGCTCTCGGATGCAGGCAATGGTACCCGCGATGGAGCCTTAGCCAGGATAGACTGATGGTTTGTGCTGAACGTGTAGACCGCGCCGAAGGGGAAAGGGAACCGCTTATAGGACGCCGGTCACGAGATCACAATAACTCGAATTCAAGGCTTTAGACAGCCATACTGCATCTCATACCGCCTGCTGCTGTTGTTGTCTCATGAATATCTGGTCCAGGCCCTTGGAGTCCGTAAAAGCCATCCTCTTTGCCTGTATGTTCCTTCCCCGTAATAGATGCCGGCCATTCCGTGACCTCTCTTGCGTGACAGAGGTCTTGCTGATTTCTGATATCTGCACAGGCGTCGATGCGCCCGTACTCGTGTCCGTGGGATCTGTGGTTTCTGTCAGCGGCGTCGACGTGCCACCCCATTTCTGCAGCTTCTTCAGGCGTCTTGCTTCTCTACGCAGCCTCCTCTCCTCTTTTCTCTCCTTCTTCTCCGCTTTTCGCTGCGCTCGTGCTTCAGGGGTCTCGTCTGCTCTTTTCCGCTTCTTTTCCGATTTCTGTGCCTTGTCAGAATCTGCCTCGCTATCACTCTCGTTCTTCACCAAGCCAACCCTCTCCGCGTTCTCTTGATCCCCCTCTGCTTCCACCGTCTGCCGCCTAGGATCATCCTGAACAAGCAACCCCCCAGGCACAAACACCATCCCACCCCACCGTCCCTGCGCAAACATAGCCAACTTTCGATTCTCAATCTTTTCCTCCACTCTCTCCAACTCCTTCTGGTCTTTCGCATTCAATCTCCCCAGCAAACCCTGGAAGGCATCAAGTCCGGTCCGCTGGTGCTCGACATTCTTGCTCTTCAGACTCGCGCCTAGACCGAGCATATCGTCCTTGACTGATATACGCACCTTTGCAGCGCTGGCTTCGTGAGCTGGGATGCTGGAGGCGCCTAGGGCGGTGCCAGGTTTCCAGCCTGAGGACTGCATTATGCGGGAGCCGAAGGAGGAGGTGTTGTCGCTCCATTGCAGGTTGCGTGGGTCGTGGGAGAGTTTAATTCTTTTGCGGGGTTCGGAGAGACCCATGGTGGGCGTGGCTGATACGCAGCACGGTGAGAAGGGCACAGATGTTGAGGATGGGTAGTGGTACCGGTGTGTTGTGGCCGCCAGCGAGGAATAATTTTTGAGTCGTCCAGTGCCCGGTGCAGGCCTATGCTTATCTCTTATCGATGGGTCGGCTGGTTATACTGCCTGAGGCTGCCATGCTGCCGGTGGGGTCCTTTTTCACCTGCAAGTATTTAGACCTGTGTCCTCTCGCTACAGCATTCCAAGTGGTGGAATGCATGCGCGAGCCATGCGTGCAGCTATGTCTGCTCAGGTGTCGTTGTAATGATGGCACGCCAGTCCGTATTCGAACAATGAACGACACCGCGCCACAACGAGATAGCTACACTGACTCATCTACACCCTTTGTTGAATGCCAGGCTTGACCTTCATATGATACACAGTGTATTCTCGCCCGTATAACTACTCCGTGATGGAAGCTGTGCCCATCGAACGTTGGATACAGAGGCATTCGCACTCACGTTTATACTGAAATGGGCAGTATACAGCACCGACATACCCACCAGGCACCGTCAAATCCGCGGCCAATACGACGAAACGACGACAGTCTATCAGCTCCACAACGGATCCATAGCAAAAACAGCAGTCAAATACCACCGTCCAGCTACATCTCAAGTATGCAGGCCGCACTTAAGCCTCCGTGAGATTCGGTCATGTATCGATACGGATATAGCTTCGACGATGCTGACTGGTCGAAAATTCTTGCTTTGGGCTTGCGGCGAGAGCTCTTTGAGAAGTTGATGGGCGACGAGTGATTGAGTGAATATAAAGGTGCAACCAGGGGTGAGATGCAGGTGAACAATCAATGGGACCCCAAACTGAACGTGAGGCTTGGGAAGCCGGTAGCTGAGGGGAGGGTGAGAACTATAGGGTTAGAACTACCGAAGATTGGAAAGAAGGCCGAACTGTTGAAGGGGTTGTGGGGCTTGAGGATGTTATGCACCGAGCCAGGGAATCGATGGGATTATTGGATGGCAGGTTGTAACGGACGACGAATTGAGACGCAGGGGCCAGGTGCCGGAGTAGAAGAGTCATCTGCTGCCCGTGAGGGTGGCCGGATTAGTAGGCAACATTGGTGATCGAGACTGATAGTATACTAAACTTCTTTCTGTCTACATATCCGAAACGTACCCTCCTATTGCTCTTGCGCCGGCGTTGGCTACTTGGACGTCTTGGTCTGTTGTGCCTCCAGATACACCTACCGCACCGATGAAGATGCCGTTCACAACCAAGGGCACGCCACCTCCGAAAACAACCAGGCCGCCGTTGGTCTCTTGGATGCCATACAGTGAAGCACCTGGTTGGCTGATGTTGTACCATTGAGCAGTGGTCATGGCTGGATGTTCATTAGGCTTGTTACGATCACTATTGCTTAAAGAACTCCTTTCTTACCTCCGTTGAAGAGGGCAACAGTCCTCGCTTTCTTCATCGAGATATCGATGCTCGCAGGAAAGGCCGAGTCCATCCGATGGAAGGCAACAAGAAACCCAGCTGGATCTGTTACTGCGATGTTCTGGGGTTGAGGAATGCTCATAGCCTCTTGGACCGCAGCGTCGACGACCTGTTGCGCTTGTGTCGCATTGACGACATGGCGCTGAGCTGGACTAACACCTAAGTAATTGTTGTTGCTTGCACTGGCTTGAGCTGAAGACATAGCGAAGCAAGAGCAGAGAATGGTGAGAACTGCCAGCAACCTCATTTGGATCACTCTTTCGATCGAAGACTGCTGCTTGGTAATCGTGTCTCCGGTACAACCTTTCTCGTCTGGTCCGAGTATGAAATTATATCAATCCTTGTGACGTTTAAAGCTGTGCGAGAAGCGAATCTACTTTCTGACCTACCTTTCTGTTTCCTATAGCCTTGAAGCTCCCATAGGCCGAGCTATTTTCAACACATGTTGAGGTCATCGTAACAGCTTGAAGACAAGCAATGCTGGTCGTGATCGTTCTAGGCCTTCGTAAGGTACCCCAATGCGCGGTAAGCGCAGTAAGAGTGACTTTCCACATCCACGACGGAGCACAGACGACGTGGTGTCCTTGCGGGGTACGTAGTCCTGGGGTAAAAGATTGCTTGGCAAGACCGGGTCGGCAGATATCGTGGCCCGGTTCATTTGTTAGAGTTCATGCGTAATAGCAGAGTCATGAGTTCTCGCCGAGCCAGATTGTATAGAGTCGAAGACGTTCACGTAGAGACACTTCCATTGCGCAAGGATGTAAGTGTCAACTCAGCACGGCTTGCAGTGGCAACTTTTTGCAGGATAGGCGCTACCACTGTCATTGTACAAAATCGACTGGTAAGGGCTTAGTCGTCGGCTGTCAAATGCTCACACGTCCGTGTCAGATCGAGTATGATCTAAGCAATGTGCTAGAACTCCCAACCTCTGCAAGAGACTGCGGACATGTACAGAGAGCCAGAGTGCATTGAACGCGGAACGGTAGGCTTCTACATGCAAACTTGAGGACGAACACGAGTCTTGGTAAGCAAGCTGATGCCTTCCAGAACTTCGGGGCCGAAAAGGCACAGGGACCTGAGGACTTTTAAGCTTGCTGCAAATAAGATTTGTGGAGTTTCAGCGATTGGAGAGTTCCCGACAATAAATGGATTCGCTGTTATACGAAGTGCTTTTGCAGCACCGTGGTCGTCGACGCAGCGTCCCCCACAACAATATCTCTCTAGGCTTCGAGACTTGCGAGGCTGGCTTAACAAAGGTGAAGCATTATGGAAAGCATTCAAAGCTCCACGCCTGCTCTGCTTTTACCAAAAGCATGGTAAACCAATCCACGGTGCTTTTGTTGCATTGTAAGCTATGCTGTCTTAGGTTGTGGTACGCAAGGGAGGTGAACGGAAAAGTGATGTTTCGCAGGTCCTTTGGTTGGTGGAAGAAACGCTATCTCCGAGACTAGCGCGTTCCACGGTTCAGAAATTTAGGTAAGCGAGCACGAGCGCCGAGTCAGATCATTACGTTTGTGTCGATACTGCGCTGCGTCGGTGAGCATCGCATCCTAGGGTAAAGAGAATGTACAATGGCATTCCTTGTCATCGGCCTGGCACGACCTGGCATGATACTCACCAATAGCTCCTCGCGCCGGAACGCATAGAGGGGAGACTGGAATCACCCATACGGACGATCGGTGGAAATGATGATGCGGAAAACGGCAACGACAAACCCCACAATCTACGCATTCCTTGCAGTGGCGCTGCGCAGCTCAACGCTTGCTCCTCGGCCATAACCTAAGGTGGCCACAAATCTGTTCAACTAAACACGAAAAGACCAGTGCTTTTGCAGAAAATGGTGGCTTCCTGTTGGTCATGCATTATGCCCTCCAATTATCGCCCGCCCTTTGTTGTACGCAAACCTCGGAAGCCATGAGACTAGCCTTTGACCAGTGCCCACTTGTTTACATGCCCTTGACTGCGCGCATGTCCATGACGAGCAGAGTCACCGGCACAGATGACCATCTCACGCCTCGGCTTAACTGTCCACCGCTTGCTTTACTAATGTCTCTTGCCTGCCTGAAGTGTTTGTGCTTATTTGCCTGAACTGTCGTGATCCGTCGCTCACCAATACTCCCACTTACCACCTAGTATGCTCAACCATGTCGCAAACGCCTAGGGAAGAGAGGGACGTCGAGCAGGCATTGGGCCAGAACCAAGGGGAGGAACTCGAACTTGAGAAAAAAGATGAGCCGAGACAATTTCTAGAAGTACCTAAGCCGCAATGGCAGCGGAGGAAACCCAGCAGGTCGCCGAGCGAGCGCAGTGTACACCATGACCTGGAGAAAGTGCATTCCGCAGCGGACACTGTGGGAACCAATGCCTCGGAATACACAGAGGCCACAGAAGTCACAACTACCACGAGCAGGCCACCACAGCCAGAGCATAGACCATGGTATCACAAGATAAATCCTCTTCGGAGGAACCCTCCGCCCGTGCCCAAGGAGAGAATAATATCAAGAGAGTACTATGCCAACTTCTTCAGTATGCTCATCTTTCAGTGGATCAACCCCTTCATGACGACCGGCTACAAGAGGACCGTCGAGGAGAATGATATCTGGAAGGTTAACCCCGACCGAAGCGCAGAGGTCATGATGACAAGACTCATGGCCTCCTTCAAGCAAAGAGCTGCACGCAACGAGAAGCGTCCGCTGATGTGGGCATTATACGACGCTCTAAGGAAGGACATCGTCCTCGGAGGCAGTTGTGCTTTCTTTTCAGCCATGTTTCAGGTCTTCTCTCCCTTCACTACGAGATATCTGATCGCCTTTGCGACAGAATCTTATATTGCAAACCAAACTGGCGCGCCACAGCCGAACATCGGACGTGGACTGGGACTTGCTTTTGGCATCACATTTATGCAGATCTGCCAAAGTCTTGCTACAAACCACTTCATCTACCGAGGCATGATCAGTGGTGGGGAAGCTAGAGCCGTCCTCATCAACGCTATCTTTGAGAAGACACTTAAGATATCGGGACGTGCCAAAGCTGGCGGAAGAGCTTCCTCAGACGAGCATGTCTCGAATGGTATTGACGTCGAAGCCGAAGACAAGGGCAAGCGGCCGCCCTTGAAACGATTCGTCTCGAATAAGCTACACCCGAAGACCGGTCCGCAAGTGACCCAGGACGCCCACCACGGCGTCTCCGGCGATGGGAGTGGGTGGAACAATGGAAAGATCATAAATCTGATGAGTGTCGACACCTACCGAGTGGACCAAGCTGCGGGCCTAGGTCATATGCTATGGACTGCGCCTGTTCAGGTGTGCATCGTCCTTGTTTTGCTCTGCGTCAACATCGGCTATAGTGCTCTTGCTGGCTACGCTCTGATAGTCACTTGTATGCCCCTGCTGACAAAAGCCATCAAATCTTTATTCAAACGACGAAAGAGAATCAACAAGATCACGGATCAGCGTGTGACCCTCACGCAGGAGATTCTTGGTGCTGTGCGATTTGTCAAATTCTTCGGCTGGGAGTCGAGCTTCCTTGCCCGACTGAAAGACATTCGAAAGCGAGAGATCCGTTCTATACAGATTCTGCTATCCATCAGAAATGCTATCAATGCCCTGTCTATGGCTATGCCGGTATTTGCGTCTATGTTGGCTTTCATCGTCTACTCGGTTACAGGCCACGATGTATCATCAGCTTCGAGAATCTTTTCCTCACTGGCCCTGTTCAATTCGCTCAGGATGCCACTGAATTTGTTGCCTCTGGTCATAGGTCAGGTAACCGATGCTTCGGCGTCCCTTGGTCGTATACAAGAGTTTCTGCTGTCTGAGGAGCAGTCAGATGAGATCGACTGGGATGATGACATGGATGATGGCATTCAAATCCAAGATGCAACTTTCACTTGGGAGCGTAATCAGACGCAGGAGAATGATTCTACCGGAGGACCTCCGAACAAGAAACAGATGAAGATTGAGAAGAAGGCTGCTAAGCAGAAGGCTGCGGAGCGGAAAAAGACGCAGAAGGCTGGGAAAGATGCGTCTCCTGGATCGTCTACCGATGCATTGAGCGAAGAAACCGCGGTTGAGCCATTTAGGCTTTCCAACGTCGACTTTACAGTAGGTAAGAACGAGCTCATTGCAGTAATTGGATCTGTTGGTTCCGGAAAGACCAGTCTGCTTGCTGCTCTAGCGGGTGACATGAGAAAGACTGGTGGCAAGCTCAGGATGGCAGGAAATCGGGCCTTTTGCCCTCAATATGCATGGATCCAAAACACTACCTTGAAAGAGAATGTGCTCTTCGGCAAACCCTATAAGACGAAATGGTACAACGAAGTGATCGATGCCTGCGCTCTTCGACCCGATCTATCAATCTTGCCGGCTGGTGATCAGACAGAGATCGGGGAACGTGGTATCACCTTGTCCGGGGGCCAAAAGCAACGTCTCAACATCGCACGAGCCATTTACTTCGATGCAGATGTTGTTCTTATGGACGATCCTCTTTCAGCTGTTGACGCTCACGTGGGCAGACACATTATGGACGAGGCTATCTGTGGCATCATGAAGGACAAATGCCGCATCCTTGCGACTCATCAACTTCATGTTCTGAACAGATGCGACAGAATCGTTTGGATGGAAGAAGGCCATATCCAAGCCATCGATACCTTCGACAGGCTCATGGCTGACAGCGCCGCTTTCAGAAAGTTGATGGAAACTACATCTCAAGAAGAGGAAGTTCAGAAGAAGGATGGAGGAGAAGAGGATGAGGCCGATGAGGCCGACGAGAACAAAAAAGAGGACAAGCGCACGAAGAGCAAGAAGAAGGCTGCTGCGCTTATGCAAGCTGAAGAAAGAGCCGTCAAGTCTGTCAGTTGGGATGTGTGGGGCGCATATTTTCGTGCTTCTGGACCGTGGATCATGTGGCCCCTAATCTTCCTTGCGCTGGTTGCGTCGCAGGGCGCAAACATTGCTACGAGCTTGTGGCTCAGCTACTGGGTCAGCGACAAATTCGGAGAGTCTCGGGGGTTTTACATTGGCATCTACGCCACGTTGGGTCTGATGCAAGCGATACTAATGTTCGTCTTTGCAACCTTGCTTTCGACAAGCGGTACAAATTCAAGCAGAGTTATGCTGCAAAGAGCTAGCGAAAGTGCTCTCCGAGCACCAATGTCATTCTTCGACACCACACCTCTCGGACGAATTACGAACCGATTCTCGAAAGACGTCGACTCCATGGACAACAACTTGACGGACGCCATGAGGATGTACTTCTTGACACTGGGTATGATTATATCTGTGTTTTGTCTTATCATTGCTTTCTTCCACTATTTCGGAATAGCTCTGGCCCCGTTGGTGATCATTTTCTTGTTTGCAGCGAGCTACTATCGCTCCTCAGCCCGAGAGCTAAAGCGACATGAAGCACTCTTGCGGTCTGTCCTTTTCGCACGATTTGCCGAGTCAGTTTCTGGAGTTGCATCGATTCGGGCATATGGACTACAGACATATTTCAAGGATCGCGTCCGAGATGCGGTGGATCAGATGGACTCAGCGTACTTCCTGACCTTTGCCAACCAGCGGTGGCTCTCCTGCAGACTGGACATGATTGGCAACCTCTTGGTCCTTACTGTCGGACTTCTGGTAGTCACCAACAACTTCAACGTCAACCCGTCAATTGCCGGCCTGGTGCTGTCGTACATTCTGGCCATCGTACAGATGATTCAATTTACTGTGCGACAGCTTGCTGAGGTCGAGAACAACATGAATGCTACAGAACGCCTCCACTACTATGGAACTCAGCTTGAGCAAGAGGCGCCACTGAAGCTTAAGGAAGTGCCAGACTCTTGGCCACAATCTGGTGCAATCACATTTGACAACGTCGAAATGAGATATCGCGCAGAGCTTCCGCTAGTGCTGCAAGGACTCAATTTCCATATCAAAGGAGGCGAGCGCATCGGAATAGTTGGGCGGACAGGAGCTGGAAAGAGTAGTATCATGTCCGCTCTTTTCCGCCTCTCGGAGCTATCAGGTGGACAGATCAAAATCGACGATGTCAACATTGCAGAAGTCGGTCTTCAAGACCTTCGGTCAAGGCTGGCTATCATCCCACAAGATCCAACACTATTTCGTGGCACGATCAGATCCAACCTTGATCCTTTCAATGAGCACTCTGACCTTGCGTTATGGGAAGCGCTACGCAAAGCTGATCTAGTTGGCGAGACGCAGGAGATGGGCGAAAAGCAGACGCAAACACCAACGGACCCCACGAACCCCTTGACCCCAACAACTGACAAAGCACAACGAATCCAACTGGACAGTTCTGTGGAAGAGGAAGGTCTCAACTTCTCCCTCGGCCAACGGCAGCTGATGGCGCTGGCACGTGCACTCGTTCGTAACGCACAAATCATCGTTTGCGACGAAGCAACGTCATCAGTCGACTTCGAGACTGATGAGAAAATTCAAAGGACGATGCGCCTAGGGTTCGCAGGGAAGACAGTGCTGTGCATTGCACACAGGCTGAAGACGATTATCAACTATGATCGTATTTGCGTGATGGACCAGGGACAGATTGCCGAGCTTGACACGCCGATCAATCTGTTTGAGCAGGGAGGCATTTTCCGAGGAATGTGTGACAAGAGTCATATTGTCAGGGAAGACTTCTTTAGAGAGTCGTGATCATTTAGCAGGTTCCGAGCATTATCGAAGGTCATCGCATGGCATTTTCTAGGCGTTGAGAAGCTCTGACGACTTTACGAGGCACGAAAAGCTGGAGGGATAGAGTAGCAATTCGACTTTAATCATATTTTGGTTCTACACCGAAACAATCTTACAGTGTCTGACAAGTCTTGGCCTACCTTAGGTTTCGCTCACCTCAAAACACTTATGATGTCGCTAACGGTCATGGCTGAGGTTCTGTCGACCCAAACATGTCTCAGGTTTGCTCACTCATCGTGCCACCCCGGGTGTGCCACGACAGCGGGTCGGAGAGACGTCGCCACCGCCAAACCGCGTTCAGAAATGGTGTGATTGCACCGCCGGCTGGACCGTGATCTCATAGGCTGGGAGCAGGCGAAGGCTTGACTGGATACATGACGATCTTGCGGGAAACAGGCTGCAAGAGGCTAGAGCTATAAAGCTAAAAGCTTAAGTGGGAACAAAGTGAGGGTGCCAGCCACATGCCAACCTGTGCTGCTGCAGGTACGCGACTCTTCAGGTTCTCGAGGTTGAACTTGTCATGAGAGTCTCTTCCATTCAAACGAGTACAGCTTGATAACAGAGTAGTGAGGTCTGCCAGCAGACGCCGCGTACGTCGGTACTGGAGATTATCTGCAGCCCAGGTACGTTGAGGTACCTGCTATTCTCTGATTGTGGAGACCTTCAGCCACAATGGGTGTCCGCTTCCGGAACTATCACACTGCACAGTGCTGTCGATATCAATAATCCTGACCCATGATCTCGCGTAGCACTAGACGATGTTGACTCAGGCGAGAGAGGGTCCTGTCAGGAACCAGTAGCCGCTGTGACCAAGCTCAATCAACTCACCATATGATTCACGTTGCCGCTTGCACGTTCGACACTACGTTGGCTTTCATCTGACAACTGTTTCTCGTTGTTGCTTAACGGCTCACGAACGGCAGCAGCAGCTCAGCATTCCGTGGGTGCCCCTTCTCTGCACTTAGAAGGCAGGCGTCGGCCCACGCATCATCACTGCGCCTTCCCTGTGACACAGACCGCAGTGCACGTCCTCGCACAAACCGAACTATACCTCCTCAGTCGCCATGGAGTCATAGCAGCCTGCCACGCCAGCTACGTTGCAGCCACCAAACGTGCTTGCACAGCAGACAGCATATTCCCTACTTTCATTTCATCAGCCTTTATCATCCATTGGAAGTACATTGATCGTGCAATACACGTACAGAAGATGGACGCACAGAACCATATTCAGAGACCGGCACCAGCCCTTCAACCACAGTTTTCTTACGACTCAGATCGGCCACTCAACCAGATTAGCACGCCGAAGCAAGAAGATGAAGATGCAGAGTACGACCCCTGCCAGAACGCCCAGAAGTTCTCCCCCTTCTACCTCTACAATCACGACAGCCCACGGCCGTCTCAAGATCTACGACCGAATCAACGACCGAAGGAGTCGCTCCATGTTGATGTTCGAGACCTGGAGCTGGGAGGTATCACACCCTCGGTAACACAAGAGAAGTTCCATGCACAGAAAAAGTCCAAGACACCAAATGTCAACCTCAAGTTCTGGAAGAGGAAGCAGCCATGCCTGACGAAGCCCAAGAAGGAGTTCTGGCTCAAACGGCTACCGAAGAAGCAGAGAATAGCTGTTAAGCTGGCTATTGCCTTGGTCATCGTCGGCGCTATGGTCGGTATCGCGGTGGGCATCGCTGCTGCTTTGCATAGCGGCGTTTACGGAACAGACAAGATCGTTGGGAAGAACACATAATTCAATCCCTAGGAGACCCCGGCGGTTTGAAATGGTATTGTAATGCTGTATTGATTTGGCGCTGGCAGGTAACTGATGTCCCCGGGAGTATTGATTAGAGCATTAGGAGTGTCAGGAAGCATTATCAGGAAACAACAGCATAGCGAAGATCGAATATCAAGAATGAAAGCAAGCTTCTAGTCCTCATTGATCGATGCATTGTGTTGAGGGTGCTGGCGTCCTTCTGGACGGTGAACAACAACATCTTGAACATACTTCGATCTCCTACAATCTCTTCATCACAAGCATTTTGGCTCCAACATCAGAGTTGACGCGATACCCCGTTGTGTCTAAACGCACAACTTCCGCCTTTCCAGATCCGACCAGCTGATCGACCTCAGACTTATACCCACCAGTTTCCCAAATGTCATCTAATATGGTTGCGACGATCAGCCCATCCTTCTTCACGATCCTAGCAAACTCGCTCAATACCCGAGGCCCGACATGCGCACGTGTGAGGGTCCCAACACACGCAACCACATCATAAGACTCATCCCGCTGCTTCATGGGTTGAGACAAGTCCGCTTCCTCCAGCGACCTGTAGTTGCCCGTCTTCCGCGCTACGTCCAGCATACCCGGGCTTAGATCCACGCCGTCAATCTCCGACGCGCCATATCCTTTCAACAGCTTCGCAACGAGACCTGTGCCACATCCGGCATCCAGGAACGTCGCTTTGGGCATGTTGCTTGGGCCGATGAAGGACTGGATTGCTTCGACGGCTAGTGCGGGCGCCTGATATCCTTCTTCTGCTACCTCCTTGTCGTATTGGTCGGCCCATTCGTCGTAGAGCGTGCGTGTGTTGTCTACGGTTTTCGGTTCATACGCACGTTTGATGTTCGCGCTGCCGCCTGTGGATGTGTCGCCGGGTAGAGACATGATCGCGGTGGGAGTACTGCGGTTCAAGAATACGTGCGGGACGAGATCGAGTAGCTAGCTGCTTTGGGTTCACGCTTTGATCTATGACAGTGTGTTTGAGGGCGAGGGGACGGGACTGGCGGGCACGGATAGGTGTTAACAGGTTTGAGATTGAGATTGAGATTGAGATTGGTCTTTCTTGTTCTGTAGCCTCAGGCTGTTGCCCCTCGCCGGCTCTCTGCGGCTGTCTTCGTGGAGCTTTCCTATGCATTACACAAGACCTTCCATGAAGCGGACGGTTCAAGGTCTTCCTTGAATTTAACAACGAATACGTTGATTGTTTTAGCCGTTCTATCGTAGATCGCCTAAGACTCAGCGTCGCAGGAAGGGTGTGTCTCTCAGCAACGCCTCCAGGACGTGTGTGGGGGCCCGGCTAGCGATTCATCTCAGATCACTGGGGCATCCAAGCTAAGCTCAGTTCTATAGCTGCAGCCGCTGCTCGGCTCTTCCATCCACTGCGATATCGGGCATACATTAATGAGCCATATTGTGGCAGACATGGCAAGTCTCGAGGTTTAAACGCACCGGTCGCTTGCCAGCGAGATGATTGACAGGTGGGCTGTCCGGTGATAACAGCTTAAGTCCGAACAAGTCGTCGACCCCGGAACTTTAGCAGAATTTATTAAGTTACCAGCACCGTGGTTGATATGTGAGAGACCAACAGTCGAAACTGACGGATCAATGAGAGGTAACAACTCTGACAAAAAGCCTCGTTGGCGCTGGACTCACCATGTTCTATCTCACGATTGTTAATGTGGCTGATTTTAATCTAGATCGAGCGTGACCCGTGATCCTTGGGGCCATCTACAAGATGATGAGATTTGTCCATGATCTTTCCTTCGACGGCATCATCTCTTTACGCAGGGTGCGTGAATAAAGACAGTGCAATGCCAGACACCTTCAGGCCGGACGCCTACTGCTAAGGGCTCCCTCTACCATCTGATCAACCTTCGACATGATCTTCGTGGGCCTAACATTTCGCTGCCGGACTTAGACTCGTATCAACACTATCTCCTCATCTTGCGAAGCAAATTGCCTACAGACTGCTGTGGATCTCGATTAACCTTGATTCAAGGACTAGTTAGTAGGTTATAGGAAGCAGACTGCTTCGCAACCTAAACTCCTGCTTCCTAACTCCTAGGCCATATATCGTAGACAAGCTTCCACAGGCAGCACCGACCAAGTCAGAACGCGAAACAAACCGTCTCCCATCTCCCATTCATCGTCACCATGCCGTCCACCACGCCAACTTGGCTCATAACAGGCACCTCCAACGGCTTCGGCCTATCCCTTGCCCAACAAGTCCTCAAATCACACCACAACCTCGTCTCGATCTCGCGCCACGCCCAGCCTCACGAATCGCTCACATCCCTCGCCAACGTCAACGCCAGCGACCACGGCCCAGAGATCCACCACATCCCCATCGACCTCTCCTCCAAAGACGAAACCACAATCAAATCCGCCATCACGCGATTCCTCGCCACGAACCCGAAACTGAACATCGACATCCTAGTCAACAACGCCGCAATCGCAGCGTTCGGACCGCTCGAGACCCTCCCGACTCCCACAATCGACAAGCTGATGACCGTGAACTTCTGGAGTCCGCTCTGGCTGGTCCAAGCCTGTCTACACAGCGTGCGCACGAGCAGGAATGGAGTGCCCAAGGTTATCGTGAACATCAGTTCCACGCAAGGTCTGGCCTGTGATCCGTCTGAAGTCGCGTATGAAGCAAGCAAACACGCGCTGGAGGGGATGAGCGGGGTTCTCGCGGCGGAGGTGCATCCGTTCGGGATTAGGACTGTAGTGGTTAACCTGGGGAGTTTTCGGACGGGGTTCGCGTTGGGGGACTCAGCTGGGACGGGCTCCGTTGATGCGCGATTCAGAAGTGGTGGCAATGGCGACGATCCATATCAGGATCCGAGTCATCCCGTAAAGAAGAGGATCGAGGGGGTCTTGAAGTTCGCCAATATGCCCGGTGCGGCACGGGGTGATCCTGCCAAGGGCGCAAAGGTAGTCTTTGACGCTGTTGTGAAGATGGAAGGCTCAAAGGCAGATGAGGCGTTGCAGCAGCAACGTAATGCCATGTCAGCTGGGGAAATGGGAAGTGTTAGTAAAGTCGAAAGGTTGATTCTGGGTAGTGACGCGCAGCCGAAGATCGAGATGCAGCGCCAGTGGTTCAACATGCAGGTTGAGAGCTGCCAGGCTGTGAGTGCAGAAGCGGATGCTGATGAAGTCAGACCATTGCCAAGTAGTTGAAATCGCCAGCGTGGAGGTGGAAGCGTGAACTGACGCGACGAAAAAGTGCTTCACGAGCACTGCTGGCGAGAAGAGCAAATATTTTCCAGATGCCAGTGCAGCGATTGGATTCACAGATCAGAGATGGAAGCTAAGGTTACCCAGGTATTCACGAAAAGTGATTGTTTCATTGGCCATGTGGCATCAACGTGCAAGGCCTTTGCTATCCCGCAAGCTACCCTGCATCTT
>Ga0210040_10004768_pt1 | contig 17500 bp, 20 predicted proteins | sample CryGeyCG12114_NA_FD_185462 | JGI IMG/M metagenome (GOLD analysis project Ga0210040, IMG submission 185462) | Groundwater microbial communities from aquifer - Crystal Geyser CG19_WC_8/21/14_NA (SPAdes) (version 2) | ecosystem: Environmental > Aquatic > Deep subsurface > Groundwater | place: USA... | reverse complement strand
AAATTTTCAATGATGCACAAATGTTTTGAGGTATGCCAAGTTTCTAGAATGTGATAAACAAAATTGGCGAATATTAAAATAATACAGAGTCGTTTATCACATTCTAGAAACTTGGCATACCTCAAAACATTTGTGCATCATTGAAAATTTTGCAGGTTTGAAATTTTGCTCGTAAAAGTGAGTCTGGCTAAAAGCCAGTGGGCCCGGCTAGTCCTATATAATCATATTAGAACAAATGAGACAACTCCTAAACCATACACATGAGATAGTGTATGCGATAGTTGATTGTAGCTAAACTTTCCCCTTAAACAAGAGACGCTAACGCTTGGTTGGTTTGCAAGTAGCGTATACACATTAGAGACGCGCTGATCGTCCAAAGTATGCGTGCATGGCATAATGAGATAGATCCATGTGTCTACCCCTCGCTCACGGAATACACAGAAATATACAATAATTATTTCACGCTCATTGTGTTCTATACTTGTAGAACATTATATGTATCAGTTGTTGTGGTAGTTTTGTGAGTACAATCTTAAGGATAACCTGCTTTTTGTTCCATTAGTATTCACAGGACTCAAAGCGGCCATATATAAGGAGAGGAAGTGAGCTCATGAAGGGTTGTCCAACAGATCAGTGTGCCAAGTTAGGTTCCCTTGATCAGTAGTGAGTGAGTAAAAAAAACAATTCCCAGTGGTTTTTGTTTCCCATTTTTGCAGCCAGACTACTTCGGAATTGCTTCGGAAACGTAAGTGACTTTGCATTCTATGGGGTAATACAAGACAGCCAATCATTAATAAATCTAGCCACAATTGGGCATCTTTTTTTTGGGTATAGATCCTAAATTTGGTTGGATAGATTCAAAAGACAATAAAAAGACTGAGATAGTTAATATTGATAAAGAACAGAACAGTTTTTTAATATTGATTATTGATAATAATTGATAAATTGAATTTGTTCCCAAGTAAAATTGGATTCCCCAGAAACTAACTTCACAACTAGTTTTTCAGGTTGAAAGTGAATTAGAGGAGCATTGCTACATTACATCACCTTATCTCCTAATGAGGTGATCTGCACATGACATATTAAGAAAATCGACACAGAGTGACCATGTCATGAAAACTTTGCATACATGGTAGACAACAATGACAGGAGTCACATTAGCCAAACCCAAATGACATTTACAGCCACCTCATAATGAGTACAAGATCTAGATACAATTTTACCATTTTTAATTTATATCATTATAAGTCAATAAGTTCGTTATGAGCTACCATGCAACCATTTCCTTTTTAGTTGTGTACTGTCACAATCTAACTGCACTTGTTGTTTGTTACGAGCTGTTCCTGTTTCCTTATTATTTCATATGTGGTGTACGGTTGGTCATCATCACATAACGCATTTATGGTACTGAGTGACTGCACTCCACCTGCGTGATCCCAATAATAATCAAGTAGCAGAGTTTGAGTTGTTTATGAAATCCAAATTATTCTATCTATCCATAGTCAGTCAGTCAGTCAGTCGGTTGGTTATAGTTAGTTAAATAGTTATAAAGAGTACACACACCGATGGTGCATTCTGAACTATTGTCTATTTGTCTCTCGCACACGCAGGATCGCAAAGAAGATGAAAGCCGTTTTGTGCCTCGTTGCTGCATTTGCAGCCGCATCTCTCTCACAAGACACCAAATCAGATGATCAGAGGGGTCAAATTTTTCAGCGACTTATTCCTGCGGACACACTTCGAGGTAAACACAACATATTAAATAATCAAATGATCGAAATTATAATACTCTGTATTACTTGATGCTCATGATGTATTTTTGATGTTGACAGATTTCCCTGGAACTTGCTTTGCATCCACAAGATGTGCAACTTTTGAACCCGGTGCGCAATGGGATTTGAAACCGTTCTGTGGACGTTCCACTTGTGTGGCACAACAAGGACGTTTGTGGGAGTTGGTAGAAGACTGTGGCCCATTGCCAAAACCAAACTCAAAATGCAAGCTCTCTGACAAGACGAACAAAACTGCTGACTTCCCCGACTGTTGCCCCCTCTTTGAGTGCGAACCTGGCGTCAGGTTGGAATATCCAGATCTTCAACGACCAGAAGGTGGACCTGGATCTAGTGCTGCTGCTGCCCCTGCTGGAAACCAAGCTGTTGCTGCTGCCAAACCATCTCCCTAAGAATCTGTTCCTTACTATTCAGTCCCCAATCTTTTATATTTTCTCATGTTTGTATAAATTAGCGTGTGTGTCCGTCGTTTATTATGCTCTGCTCCTCCTCAGTTGTCTGTTTCTATATTCTCGGAACGAAAATCCAAAGTCAATGATTTACCAGCCCGTTTCCAATTAGTGTATTTGTTAAGAGTTTAAATAAAAATACGAAAAAAGATAATTTACTTGTGTTTTTACTTTCTGGTGTGTTGCACGACGCCGCACGGCAGGTTTTATTATTTGGTGATTTTGCACTTACACAATGTAGGACTAAAACGTCATTGCGTAGAAGTAACCTTGTTTGAGTAATTTTATGACTGTGCACACAATAAATGCACCATTCTCGCCATTCTGGCAAATTAATTAAACTCAATATTGTTGAACAATGTAAATCTGATCGCCTGATTGGTTGAACAATTATCGCGTCCGTCGGATTTCCGTAACCAGTAGATGGAGCAATCGAGGTAAACTTCAACTTGTGACTTACATTCGGCAATTCAGCTAGCGTCCACAAATTACGGTTATATATTTATCAGTTTAAAATTATTGGTTAATGTTAATGAGCGAACAAAACCAAGCAATAAGTAAGTGGCTGTTTTCATTTCAGGATGTAATATATGAAAAATTAAGAAAGAAACGCAATGAAACTATTGAAATTCAAAATGCAAATGTTTATTATTCTGACTTGTGTATTATAGCTGGCGAAAATAGATGCCTTCTATTCCATTGTCGTTTGTGTACCTTCTTTATGAAACGTAACTGACTGACTGAGTTTACATAATCACATGGCAATGAATATCATTATCAATTCAAAGTTCTACCGTCTTTGAGTTGTTAATCCTAAGGTTTAAAAGCAAATTGTTTAAAATAAAAAAAACTTTGGCGCATAAGCTTGCCCTTGACTACTTAAGTACAAAAGTATAAATTATGATTAGTTAGTTGTATACACTTAAAAATGTCTATTTACGTTAGTTACACGTGTTTAAAAAACGTTTACTTACACCTGAAATATCTATAAGTATTGTCCAGAGTTTAAATTATAGCTGCACAGCCAATAAAATTCTGGTGTGGTCACCTACTTCACTTGGCAGATTCCAAATTTTCTAATGATGCATGCTGAGCCGGGTCATAGATCGCGTCATGGTTTTTGTCGTATTACCAATGGTGAGATTAATTTTTGCGGCAGGCTGGAATTTGGCGGCCGAGGGCTTATCCACAGGACAACCGTTTGCACAATATCGGGGACCGTTCTTCGCTATTTTTGCTAAAGGATGAGTCGTGGGAGACAGTGAAGCAGCTACCATAATTTTGGTCTTCGGGACACTTTTTGGCCTCACTGTCAAATCTGTCAACTCCACTTTGGATCTCTTATTTTTAGGCTCCGAACTTTTTTTTGCAGTTATTTTAGAACGTGTGACTGCATTTTTATGCAGTCCTGTTTGTGGAGGTAGAATCAAGGGCCGAACAACAGCGGACTGGAAAAACAATGCAAGAATCCATAATAGGCACTACTTAATCATTGTGGTTTCGTTTGTGTTGCGCATGCTAAACGTGCATTTTAGTACTGAATGAAATTCACCTAATTATTATTGTACCTTCGATCCATTTGTATTAGCGTTGACTGTATTCTCCTTACAGTTTGCACATTCGGTTTTCTCGTGGCTTCTAAACAAAAAATAGGAAATGTTAGGCCGAACCACCCTACAAATGGGACACTGAGTTTCCAGAGAAATAATTAATTTTATGGAGCATACAAACCTATATCTTTCAATTATTGCTTCCAAATCTCTGCATTTATTTTCCCACACTTCTGCGCTATCTTTATAACTTTCGAATGTTTTTGCACGAATCATCCAAGCTTCGATATTGTTCATTTGCAACTTGTGTTTTGTTTCGAGAGCATGAAAGTCATCACTGGAAAAATCACGATCATTTGTAATGACTGACTGACTGATAGTTAAGCCTTCAACTCATATCCTTCATGTCATTAAATTTTAGTTTCTTTGATAATGTACGTAAGACACGTACCATTGTAGTTTGTACAAATCCTTGTACTCTTGTAATTCTTCAGTGGTCTTCTTAATATCCACTTTAAGTTTAACAATTTCTTCACTTTGCCCTAATTCTGGCTGAGCTTCATTCATTGCATTGTTTTCATCAGAATCCGGAAACAATGGCGTACACTTAGACCTCGGAATTGACTTCCTACAGCATGGGCAATGTGGTGTGGCGGGCCTAACATTTGCCTGATTGGCACTAAAAAGATAGTTTCTTTTAGAATTGTATTGTATAAAATTTACGTCTCCATGGTCTCGAATATGAGATAATGTTGCAATTACTTCATCCATTGGTTGATGCAAAATGCGTGGAAAATATGACCACAAGGGGTTGCACAAATGTTTACATGTTCGGATCCATCTGGTACTCCATTTGCTGGTGCATTTTCCACAGGAGCTTTGTGAAGACCTTCCATACAAATTGCACAGCAAAATCCCATTTTGACTTTTTTTTTTAATTTAGCTGGTCAATGTCATTAAAAATTGGTATTTATTAATACTCTCTCTCTCTCTCGAGCTCAAAGAAATGAAAACGACGTGGGTTGAAAAATTTTTCGTACCACTATAGCATGACGTTTGAAAGTTAGGTAGCTTGTTTGTTTCAGCTATATTTTTAATTTTAATGACAATGGATCAAATTAAATAAAGCAAAATATACAATATGTATTGCAGTAATCGCAACCTAAATTAGAATAAATTTTCCAGTCCTATGTAAATTAATTCACGTGAAAATGATGCTCTACGTGAGAATCTGGAAGAAGTAGCGTTTTTTCTATACTGAGAAATCAAACACAAAGTAAAAAACTATTACTATGACCACGCATGCTTTTTACTATATTAGTGCACAGCAAAGACTATCAAATCAGTATTGCGTATTTGCATAAAAACTCACCAAAAAACTGAAAATATATATTCTCAGGCAGCTCATAAAGGTCTGAAGCTCTTTTTTCAAGCTAATAAGATCAGGTTTTATATTGTTTGAACAACCATAATCAAAGTTTTAACTTTGTTCGGATTTTATCTGAAGACATTTTGTATTCTAATTGACAGATGATTTAATTTTGAATATAGCTTATTGAATATTATCATTGGAGCCCCATAAAACTCATCTTCACTGGGCTGAACGTTTTATTTTTTTTAAATTATGTCAGTTGGTTGTTGAAAACAGATTCTGTAAATAATAAACTATCGGAGATAATTCATATATTATATGGCGTATTGTTGATGCTGGAAGTGAATACATTTCGGTATCATTCAGATGCGGTGAGTTTTACATACGGAGAATTTCACATTCGACGAGTTTTATCTCGGTGAATTTAAAATCGACGAGTTCATGCAGAAGGAATGCTATGCTACTCTTTGAATTGGTATCTTCAAAATATAGTTTTCATTTGCGTATGGGTAATCAGGAATATAATCCCAAACAGCCAAACACTGTTGAAACAGGAAACAGTTTCATGTATATGCGACCGTATATTATAAGTAACTAGTCAGCTAATGCAAGTCAAGTAAAATCCTTTTACTCATGTAGTTGGTTTTTGTACAATAAATAATTATCTTAATTGAATAATACCTCTTTAGTTTTATTATATTTCATGTGGTAACATATTTATCAATTTCGTGCAACATACACGATTAAGGAGAAAACTGTACAACCTTACACACGATTCCAATACTGGACTAAAAGACTACGGGTTACGAGAGATGAATGTCGAAATACAATGTAAGCAAACAGAAGTAAATATACGACCAGAAAGGACCCCTATTTCGTTTGACAACAACAAACTAAACCCATTTCCTCCTACTGAAATTGTTGCTTGAAAGGTAACACTAACACATTTAACTTGTAAGAAGAAAGCGAATAAGTAAAGCTAGACTGTAATACGCCATCTTGGCAAACTAACACTACAATACTACAAATAAGAAAACCTCAGACCTTTATTCTATTTATTTAATTTGTGCTTCCCATATATGTAGCTAATTTGTGATGTCTAAGACATAAATTGGTTATATGTATAGCAATGAGATGAGAAATTTAAAAATGCTAGTTTTCGTTAATGCGTTTACATTGGACGATATCGGACCATCATCTCAAATTGAGCTAATGATCGCAAATTTATACAAAAGTAAAAAACCCTCTTTTGATACACCGCGTATGAATATAATACTACAGTCACCGAATATTAAACTAGTTATTCATAGCTAGATAGTGTTACACATAACGCATGACTCATGCGTTATGTCATGACAAAGCCGACACTCAATACATATTAAATCCGAAATCGACTTATGTTGCTTCGTTGGTTGCCGATTTAATAGATTAACAGAGAAGGGCTCTAATTTCCTCTTTCTCTGCTGCTTCTGCATATGGGATTCCATCCGGTGTTTTTCCATCCCTTGAGGCGCCCTAAATAAACAATTTATTCAGTAAAAGCGAATTACTCTTGCAATTACGTATACAAATAGTTTTAAACAATCTACTCCACCTTTTGAAGAAGATACTTTACACAATTCGTATGACCCTCCCATACAGCAGCTAGTAGAGCACTTATACCATGTTTGTCACAGGTCTGACAATTAATAGAAACAACGGTATGTTATTTAATACCATAGCAATACCATTATTTATTATAATTATAATTAATACTCAGATGAATCCGGAGAAAAGGGGATTTAGATTTCTTTTCGCAACCAGCGAGAATTTTTGTTAGCAAAAAACAAATCGTCTATAGTAATCAATAACCTTTTTTCATCGATGTTAAGTTCTGAATATTTATTTTAATTGAACAGTTGTTTGTATGCATGCACTATATCCAGTGAAATTTTTGGGTGCCTTAGTTTGCTGTCTAAAAAACGCCAGAAGTATTTTAATATTCCGATATTAAAAATAAAAAACAGCCTACCATACATATTTTTGTTGCTATTAAGCATTCTTTTAAAAATCAGAATGGTAAAATTGTCTTTGTAATGACAGCAGAAATTCATAAATCATATTTCATTTTTATAATTTATCTAAAATAACTGCAGTAAGCCATCCCAATTTTTCCGTCATTTCGTCCGTTATATGGGATCAAACTCATGTTTTCCTAATATGCATTTTTTAACTGGTTGAACAGTTTTGGCAGTAGCAGCTCCATAATTAATCAATTATTTCAAGAGGGATTTTCAGAATATTCTGCTTACCTAATACCAATTCACTCCTGTTTTTCTATTCTTTCAGTTAAATTCATGAAAAATGCTGAATTGCTGGAACTTCTGATCGTATTACAGGAAAAGTTAGTTTGCCAATATCACTTACACATTGAAAACGCTACTCAAAAATAATTTAAATTCTCGAGATATTTCTTACAAAAAATTATTTTTATATACCTAAAGCTTCTTTAAATTTAAAAAAAATCTTTATTGCTGGTTTATAATAAAAAAAACTGTGAATTTGATATGATTAATTTTATTGTTACCGGTTTTTTCTTACTGTTGACTGCAAAAGTTGTTCCTACTATTTCTAATATTAAAAAATGTCGCAGCAATAAATAATTCTTCTTGCAGTCGGCACGTACCAGAAAAGAATTATTGGAAACCCTCAAAAGTAACATTTGTACACTAAAATTCAACAAATGATCAACAGAAAATAAATACCGAAACAAACGCAGTAATAGATAATTTTCAGTAGGTAATAAATACTTAGATTATTTGATTGATTTTTCGTATTCATTAAAGGTTAAATATTCCATCTCTACATTCTGCAGATATGTATTTAATGGCTATGGCTACCAAGGGTTTTAATGAATTCGTGATTCGATTTTTGCTGTTCAATTTTAACCGCCAAACATGATTAATCCCCTTTTGCTCCGCAATCCGACAATTGCTATTGTGTAAAAAATTGGCGATTGTGGTATAATAAATTATCTTTAATAATACTTACGTTCACATTGGCTCCTTTACTAACGAGATATTCTATAACTTCTTGCTGTCCATAATCAGCAGCATAAAGTATTGGAGGCCGACCATCAATCTCGGCGTTTACATCGATTCCCTGCCGAAAATCAAATAAATCGTTAAAAACTGGTAAATGGTACATTTAAATACATTTACTTTTCAGCACAACGAACACGTATATTCAGTGGGATAACAGATAACTGTGAAACACAACATACCTTTTTCTCCATAATCTCTCGGACTTGATCAAGGTCTCCATTTTTAATGCCCCACACCAACTCACTCATGGCTACAAGCGTGAAGTAATACAATTTTCTTGAAAGCTAAAATCTTTAATTTTCTGCAAGCAAAACAAAATTATTGGATGAAATATGGACTAATATTAATAGATCAATTTCCTCATCTGTGAATAATACCCACAGATGAATGTAAATGTAAGAGTCGGGCAAAAAGCGGTCACGAGTGAATTGTACAATCGGGACGACAGCAAATAATTTTTACATTAAAAGGACATTGGTTCATTATCATTCCATTGAAAATAATTAAACATCGAGTAAAAAATTCCACGAATAGTTTATTTTAGTTTAAAAATCCTGATTCGACCGTGTTGAATAGCTCTTTGCTCTTACCTAATTATCCCTGCTTCGAAAGGGATATGTCAAATATTTAACATAGTAAACATAGTCTTCAAAAAATCAACAATGTGCTGGCTAACTCGTCGTCACTGTAGCACAAAACTAAAGATTGTACGGCTAACTTTAAAGTAATCCGTTCTGTTATTAATTGTGCCTAGATCAACATTTGTCTTTCACACCCAGTGATGCAAATTTGTTCCTCCTGCTCGCTTGCTTGGGGATGTGAATATGACAGACAAGCTGACCGATCAACATTGTTTGCTTGTGCCAATTAGTTTGCAATACAGCTAACAAAATTTTTCAGAAAATATTCATATGAATCTGAAAGATCAGCTCCCAACGTCGAAGTTGAAGTGTTTTACTCCAACTGAAATTTCGATCCTAAATAGGGAATCGATTATAAAATATGCTGATGGAAACTGAAACAAGTAAAAATTTTAAAATAGAGACCATCTCCTTTTAATCTTTTCTGCCAATGTTTCCCATGTTAATTTTTCCTTATTTTCCACACTGTGATAGTATTTGGAGCATTAGAAACTAGTATTTTAGATTCACAATCAAGATTTTACGTTGTATTTTTTGTGCCACATTAGGAATAATTGGGAATAATGAACTTCCCAGTTGATTGTCAGTATAAAAAAGACAGATCACTCCCTCTGTGCTCTCATGAGGTATATAATAAGACAATGCTAGCTCACTGGAAATGAAATATGAAACATAAAAGATATTGCTGCTCGCTTACTGCTATCATGAAATGTAAAAACCTCTCATCAGCTATTTAAAAATGTCTATGCTCGCGAGTGCCACTGTTATTGGCAATTGGCTATTAAAAGGAGCTCTCAAAATACTTTACCTTGATTATGATGTAAATAATAATAATAAATGAGAAAAAAGAATGAATCGCATATCTAAGGATCTAAATTATATACGTATGTTTGAAGGAAATTAATACTTATCAAGAGTTGAATCATCGGTGCTTAAAACAAGTACTTACTAATCAAGATGAGAGCTTTGAAAGAAAAATTAAGATAAGACATTTATTATAAACGAAAAGTTAATGTTATAGTATGAAACGGGCGCCGCCTATATCAATCGGAGCGCCAACCTTGATATTCACGATGATGAAACAACCTCTAAAAATTTCCCTGCGGGGATATTGGTCCATCCACTTAGTGAATTTCCGAAAAAATGTCGAGCTAACATGGTTTAATCGTAGTTTAGGAATATATCAATCCGAGAATTCATGGAGTGCTTCTGAAGTTACTTATTATTTACAAAGTGAGCGAATTTCATGTAAAAGCTGTGCAGTTTGCTGGTTACTTATTCATTGTTTAAATTTAAACTGTTAATAGTTTCAAAATATGCTTGCACAGTCTCTACCTGAAACAATCATTACAACATTCTGACGAAAAGATCATTCTCTGAAATCTTCAAATCCTTGTGTGAGAGGAAAATTGGATCTCAGCATGCAGAAGAAAAAGATGTAATGTCAAGTAGCCCGTAGTCTGCTCGGAGTGTACAAAACACAGATTATGGGCGAGATTTGGAGTACGAATTACTACAACTACAATGTCCAATTCGAAAATGATGTTCTGTCAAAGAAGAAGTAGCTAGCGCTACAGAGAGCATATAGCGATTTTAGCGATATAGCGATTGCCATGCATTATTGTATTCCTATACCCTAGTATTAATGGCAGCTTCGAACGATCTAAATTTTTAGAGCTTTCTTCAGGTCACAAGTATTTATTATGTTTTCTTTTTCAACATTAGTACGAATATCTAGTTACATAATTTAAATGAAAAATGTTCTTTAATTTGTACATTTTTAATTTTAAAAGACTCCGGGTTCAATAAAACTCGATTGTTAAAAAGAGCAGCCTGCTCCTCGCACACAACTCTCGATTTTTAAAAAGCGCGATATATATCCCGCTCGCTCACAGCTCTTCATTTTTAAACAGGACGACATACCACTCTCTTATAGCTGATTATTTCTAAAAAAATAGTGATAGCTGGCTCGCTTACTTTGAAGGTAAAATAAAACACCGATAACTACATTCCTCTACTGCTCGAAATATAAAAAACCCTCACCGCTCGCTCATCTAACTGTTTGAGCGGGAGTGAGCTTGGATCACTGTTCACACCCGACCAAATGTTGTCTCGTATTGTCTTGCGTTGAAATTTCGTGTTCAAACTTTTAAATTCATTAATAATTCAAAATACTCACAGTAAATGCAATTAATGCGTGCTAATTGAGCTTGTCTCTGTGGTAGACTAAATATGACATATCGATTTTCGATTAACACCGGGGTCATACGAAACAGCGAAGCAGTGAAAAAGATAGGCTGGTAAAGATTTCACGTGATTCAGTACTTAAGTACACCTACTACCGAAATTCTCAGGGCGCGGACGTGGTCTATTTTTTACCCATGGGAAACGCGATCAACCGCAATATTAATTCAAGAATAGTTATGGTTTGCAACGCTTAAGTTTGAAAACATAATCAAACCAAATTTACCAACCATTGACTACACAATGTAAATACCGAAAAAAATAGCATTTTGAAAACTCCTGTAACTGTAAACTTTACAGCAAAAATAGTTTGGATTCAAAAAAATACCAAACCGCTGCATCACCAGCATAATTTTGCGTTACAGCCCACACATCACTGCTGGTAATTTTTTAGTTGGATAGCTTATCCTACGTAATTGAATACGGAGATTACAGGAACAATAATGCTGATTCGAAACAATATCGAAAAACTGAATTACTGAAAATGATACAAAAATAAGCGTCTCGAATGTGCATAAGCTCTATATTTAATAACACCTCAGCATAGTCCCGAAATGCAACACTGTGCGATGTATGACTAATTACATGGAGTACGCCACTTAAATAAAAAAAATTCCAAGTATCGGCATCTGGGCTGACACGCAACACTATGCTGGTTACTGACAGTTTTTCGTAGCAATAGTATTCAGCATTCAGCGTGTTGACATGACTTATATTGGTTACGTGAATTACGTTGAAAGAACAGTGTAGTGGCTGTTCTTTTTTCCTAGTGTGCCTATCCCATGACTTACCATACATCCGGTTATTAATGATCATAGAGTTTTCTTTGCCAGTGAAAGTGCGCGATCTTTTTTCATTTATGAATGCGTTCACTAAACCAACTATCTGTATTAACACTGTGTATTGTTGGTTTAGTTACTTAGCTAAAGCCCGGGTACAACAAGCACATGGAATAGCAAAATTATATTACTACAAAGGAACCAAATAGTCGGCTTTAGTGCAAAGTGAATAGGTATGTCTGACAGACCTGCTTATTTCTATCAACAGCTTCAGTGTTTACAAAAACAGTTTGGTTTACGTAACATACGCAAACAAACAAAACATTTATTATTAAAACTACGAAATAAACGCAAGAGGCACTGGTTACCAATTTTATACTTTAACTTGAGATGGACTGGAACGCCACAGGAATGAATGACAATGATTCTTGTGGGGAGGCGGAACAGGATAAATTTCGACTGCAGCGCTCAATGATCCCCACAAAAGAAAACCCACCTCCTCAGATGGACGCCTGGCTAAATATTTTTTGTGTGAGTGATTTAAAATATTGTGCAGTTTATGGACTTCGCTATGAAATTTTGCCTATTTGATCCGTTTGCTGTAATTGAATGTAACTTTTTTTTAAAGGGATGGAGCCATGCGGAAAGACTGATGGGAATAAATGAATTAATAAATTTTTGTGAGCCGACTCAAGTTCGCCATATGATGCAAGTCATTGAGCCTCAGTTTCAGCGTGACTTCATTTCATTACTACCAAAGGAGGTATGACTGAAAGGAATCCACTCGTACTCTACTCACTCTGTTTTTCTTTTTTGTTCGTGTACCCATGAGCATGCGCCGCCAATCTAACGTTTTTCTTCGTGAATATAACTGACTGTTGCATTTTGCTTTTAGTTGGCTTTGTATGTTCTTTCCTTCCTGGAACCTAAAGACTTATTACGTGCTGCTCAAACATGCCGTTACTGGCGTATTCTTGCTGATGATAATTTATTGTGGAGAGAAAAATGCCGTGAAGCTGGTATCGGGAGCTTTCGTGCCATGTCCCAAAGGGTTCACAGAAGACATAGGGGAAGTCCTCCTACAATACCTTCTGAATTCTCAGATAACCAGTCAGTGCACATTTCAAGATGGAAGGCTGCGTATATGAGGCAACATAATGTAGAAATGAATTGGAGGCATCGTCCATTACGTCCTCCAAAAGTGTTAAACGGTCATGATGATCATGTGATAACATGCCTTCAATTCTCTGGCAATAGGTTTGTTCTTTTTTTCGTTTAGGTAATTAATCTATGTTTTTAAAGCACTGTTCAAAAATAAATCTAATAATCATGATTTCTGCTGTAGAATCGTTTCTGGTTCAGATGATAATACTCTAAAAGTTTGGTCCGCCACAACTGGAAAATGTCTGAGAACTCTTTTAGGTCATACAGGAGGTGTTTGGTCATCTCAAATGTTTGGTGGAACTATTGTATCTGGAAGTACCGATAGAACTTTACGAGTATGGGAAGCTGAATCTGGAGCCTGCCTTCACACCTTGTATGGACATACTTCCACCGTTAGATGCATGCACTTACATGAACGAAAGTAAGTTGCAATCATTTTGCAGTTTTAAAATTGCATAATTGTTTGCTTGAATCCATAATTCATCTTCTTATTCCTTAATAGAGTTGTGAGTGGCTCACGTGATGCTACCCTTAGAATGTGGGATCTGGATACAGGTGAATGTTTACACGTCCTTGTGGGGCATTTGGCAGCAGTTCGTTGTGTGCAGTACAATGGACGACTCGTTGTCTCCGGTGCCTATGACTACGTTGTTAGAGTTTGGAATCCGGAGCGGGAAGAGTGTCTTCACCAATTGTCTGGACATACAAATAGAGTGTATTCATTGCAAGTGAGTTCAACTGCTACTTTAACCCTATGAGTACCAAACCTCAAATAATCTCACTATGTACCAGCCATGCTACATTTGTAGCACAAAAATCATGTAGTAAGCACACTCGATTTGAGTAACCAAAGCATGCTTATCTGTCTGGTTATTTTGTATACCTATTGTTGTTAAAGCCCTTCACGGTATTGAATATTTAAACTACCTGAAAAACAATTTATGATTTCAAAAACCGAAAAAATTGATTTTTTCTAGTTCGGTTATTATTTTTTAGGAACTACATTCAGTTTGGAAACGATACAAATATGGATTTAAAAGTGTAAAACAGCGTTGAATATCACCATCTGAATCACCGATTTTTACCCGATTAGAATTTTTCATAAATGTGTATTTGTGACATATGATGATCCCCATTGTTCAACTTCTTTTATCAAATGTGGAATCCTTTTTTCAAACCCTATTTTAAGTTAGACCAGTTTTTATGCCTCAGAAGTACAATGTACTGATTGTGACAGAAGTTTCCAACTACATATTCCAAAAGTAATTACAAACGGCTATAATTGGTTTTTTCTCTTTTCTGCCATAAGATATATTTTGAAATCATGTTGTCCTCACAGTTGTAGAAAACTTAATCGATCATAATTGTCAGTCTTAATGTCTAGGGAGAAAAAACACAGAAAAAAGAGAAGAAATATTGATTTCTTTGCATTTTCAATTTTTTCACTGATATCAAACCAAAAAACAGACAATTCTTCACACAAAATAGCCAAGAAAATTTTCAAAATTTAGATTTTCATCGAAAAGTTTGAATTCGTGTATACAATATACTCCAGTTTTCATGCTCTCAGTTAAATTCCTATGATAAAACTAATTCTTTTTTTGAAATTTTCCCTGTTTTATATTCGATAAGCAGTATTGAAAATTGATTGAAAATATGATAATCATTTGCTTCCAGAAATGAAAAAAATTTATAAATATCTTTTTTACATGCTAGTTTGACGGGGTCCATGTTGTAAGTGGGTCTTTGGACACAAGTATTCGAGTTTGGGACGTTGAAACTGGGACATGCAAGCATACTTTAATGGGACATCAAAGTCTCACATCGGGAATGGAGTTGAGAGATAACTTATTAGTTTCGGGAAACGCTGACTCTACTGTGAAGATTTGGGATATTTCGACTGGCCAGTGCCTTCTCACCTTATCAGGTAACTTCAATAGCTCCATCTCAAGCCTACAGATTCGATTATATTTAAAGTATTTTGTCCTAATTCCATGTATTCAATATTGAAAATTTTTGAAGCCCCTTTAGTTTTTGAGTTGTTATTATCAATGTCGAACATCTGGTCGGAGCCATGAATCGAACGAGGGTAGTTTCCCTAACTCCGAATCCGAATGCTTTTTCTCTCTCTTTCAAACTCTTTCAAATGCCTAGTAATGCACTTTACAACCAAGCTTAAAAATCATTTTTAATCTCGCATCCGATGGTGCGAATACTTTTTGAATGTGCGATGGCACTGTTCCCTAAATTCCCGTTTGAAATTTTTGAATTTCCCTATCAACCTCATGTACTAGAAAAACAGTTTTTTTAATTATAAAAAAACGGTTTCGTTTTTCGAAAAACTAAAAAAGCTATCCTGTGTAACTTTTAGTTCTGTGCTGCAATCGAAATTTAAGTCAAAATTTTTTTTTCGGCAATGATAATCCGATACCCTCCTTTTTAGCATTGCTGTATCACAACACAACTCACGAACCCGAGAGACTTTCTAAATATATTTCAGTTTGTTGACCAGAGCTGTTTATTCAATATTTTTTTTGTACCCTCTCTCATATTTTATTCAATGTTTGGTGAATGAATGTGAATGAATGAAAGTTTGGTACTAATTTACAGGAACTTTTAAACATTTGAGTGCCGTGACTTGCTTACAGTTAATAAACAAATTTGTTATCACGTCTTCCGATGATGGCACTGTTAAACTCTGGGATATAAAGACAGGTTAGTATTAGTATTTAAGATTGACTTGCAAACATCCAGCCTTCAGTTTTTAATTAAATAATGACTATCCATTGCAGGAGAATTTGTGAGAAATTTAGTTGCTTTAAGCAGTGGTGGGAGTGGGGGAGTTGTCTGGAGGATTCGGGCTTCAGAAACGAAATTAGTATGCGCTGTTGGAAGCCGTAATGGGACTGAGGAAACTAAACTTCTTGTTCTGGATTTTGATGACGAACCCTTGAAATGATATTTTTTAATTCTGCGCGTATAGTACATATTTATCCATATTCCTACTACTTCCTTACCCACCTCAAGTTACTGCTGGAATCAATAATCAGATGTTCAGTACTTCCATAGTTCTCTTGTTGGAGGAGTAAGTCTAGAAATCAAATGACAAAAACTTTCACGCAACAATATTTTCGCAGTTGTTTATTGATGTAGATTTTTTTCGAATTTTTTTGTGGTTTGGATCCGAAGTAGTGGCGATTTCAAAGTCACAGTTTTAAATTGTGTATTGTGTCCGACTTCAGGAAAACGCCATTTATTAAATTAAAGCAGTTATTTCAAGCAGCATATTAGCTATCAGGGACTAACTTTGAGGGGAGTTAAATTCACTGAACTTTAGTTACATTAGTAACTCTATGAAGATCATTTGGTCGGCATCACTTTCCTGCTTTTAGTCCTACCTGTGGTGTAATGGCTGCTTAATATTAATTGCCGTACTAGCTCGTTTAGTGGCGTTTAACAATCACCGTATCGCTCTTTTTGCTGGAGTCTCATAAGATGGTTGAGCTGACTGACTGAGTGTAATTCATGTGATGTGCACTTGATCGGTACACTGCGTCCACTTTTAGCGAAGAGTTGTATGAAAGGTTTTGAAACAACAGAAATGTAAATAATGTAATTTTAATGAACGTTTTTCACGTTTAAAATTTCACGTGTGTCGCCATTATGAGTTCCCCACGGAGTTGATTGCTTGTAACAAGTAAAATAATGAGAATGCCTGGAAACGGGGAACCATTTATCAACTCTGAGCAAAACTGTGAACGCTTTTAGTTGAGCCTTAAGTTTTAGTCAACTATTTAAATAATCTTTATAATTTTAATTTAATCTTCAAGTTTTTTTCCCTGAAATGCTTTCCACATTGTAGGTTATTCATAGAACTATATTTTCGCCTTGGATGTTGGAAGCATTCACGGGAAATTTTAGCATTACCTTTTGTTTTGTTTGTAATTTCACGATGTGTTCATGAGTTTTGGGGGTAACCTTTTAATGTTAACTTAACTCGTGTAAGTTGAATAAGCCAGTGTCTTCGATTGTTTATAGAACCTGAAGCTGATTTTGCAAGTAATTATACTTTATCTAAGGTATACATATACTCCTCTGTTTCTAATTATGCTTCCAAACATGCAGTTGTGCTTAAAAATTAGTAACTTGTAGCACATCAACAAGTTAATTGCTGTTTTTCTTGTTACTGCTATTGTTTTATGAATCCGTTGCATAAGTTTCTGCGAGAAAATAACTGATGGAAATAGTTCAGGCTTAAATATTGTTCCTACCAATATCATCTACGTGAATTTCGTAGGTTTAAGGACGGTATCGGATTTGCATTGGCGAAAAAAAAATTGAGATGAAACCTAAATTTTGTAGCGCTTAAAATTCTACATCGAATAGCTATTTTAGTTTTTGAAAAAAATGCGTGCTTATTCCAGTGGG
>Ga0210040_10004767_pt1 | contig 17501 bp, 17 predicted proteins | sample CryGeyCG12114_NA_FD_185462 | JGI IMG/M metagenome (GOLD analysis project Ga0210040, IMG submission 185462) | Groundwater microbial communities from aquifer - Crystal Geyser CG19_WC_8/21/14_NA (SPAdes) (version 2) | ecosystem: Environmental > Aquatic > Deep subsurface > Groundwater | place: USA... | reverse complement strand
TAATAATGACATGGAGTATGGTTCAGATTATCAGAACAAATACTCCCAGTATCAAGATGAGTATTCCAATCATCCAAACGTATATTCTCAGAATACACAAGGATATTTTAATAAAAACCGATATCCCAACTACCAAAGCGGATACCCTGTAAATCAACAAGGGTACCCTGAATACCAAAGCGGATACCCTGTAAATCAACAAGGGTATCTTGAATACCAAAGTGAATACCCTGTGAATCAACAAGGGTACGCTGTAAATCAAAAAGGATACCCCAAATATTAGAATCGTTAACCTGAAAATCTGAAGGGAATGAAATGATGCCAGGTAATCAGTTCAGCGCTCATACTGTTGAAGCATAAATTTTTCTGTTGTTTTCCATTAGAATGTAAATAGCTATAGTTAGTCAAATAAATTATCTGTAATAAACTATAGTTTGTTTTCTTCAGGCGTTGAAATGTCTAAGAATGCTCTTACATGATATTATCATAATATATTGTTCAGAAAGCTATCAATGTGTTGCATTTAACATTCAGCGCAGCGTCATCAAATTGCATAAGCACTTAACTGTTAGCTTTGGCTAATAGCTATATATAGGCTATCAGACCTATAACGTTTGGAGGCTAGCGCAGTATATCTGTCAGTTTCAAGTAAATGTTGACCACTTTATTAGTTTTTAGAAAAATAAGAAAAAAAGCGTTTCGCTGTTATTAGCAAAAAGAAAAATGACAAACAAATTGTTTAAATACCAGCTTCAGTTTAAAGTCCTAAAAATATTTAAACGGGAAGATGAAAATAATCAAATAAGGAGCATCTGACATCTAGCGTAGTAATGTTAAATTATGGCATCTATGTGTAGCATTTCTAACCTAAATCCTCCATGTTAGTTTTTTAAGTAAAAGTTATTCCTCCGTGTTTGGCGTTCAAGCAATCCACATTTCCACATTGCGTCCCGCAATCAAGGTATACAGTATATAGATATTAGTATTGTGAGATATACATATTGAAATTGAATATTTGCAGACTGGCGTGGCGTGGGTTTTCTCTTTGCCCAGCACTAAACTCAATGAGAGATAAGCGAATATCAAATTTTGTGCGGGAGACTAATTATTAGGATTCATTTTGTTGTTTCGGCCCGATTTAAAAATGTGTAATGTTTTTTTTACTTCACTTTACTAACTTAGACTATATTAAATAATAATTAAGCGACCGGTATGGACAATGGATTTCTTGCTCTTGATATAGTTATTCTTCATGACTTACTTGGATTTCCTATCTCGCTGGGCTTATTTTGGACGACTCACTAAATAAGATTACGTTTCCCGAAAATGTCCCCTCTGTCAAAGAGCGGTCGAACTCTTTCTATTCTTCTAATATTGAAAAGACCAACTTTCCCCGTAAGCATTGTTCGAAACTTGTCCCTATCGATTGCGTCGAAACCCAAAGATTCGGAATCTATTTCCAGCCACAATAAATCTGAAAGGTTGGAGGAGAATCCGGACGCTCAATTTCACGATATCATTGTAGCGGGTGGAGGACTTGTTGGAACTGCTACTGCCCTTGCTTTGGGTAAAGGAATTAAAAATAAATAAATACGAATACATTTTTTTGGGTGTGTCTAAAAACACCATTTTTTATCTTGCAGGGAAACTAAAAAGACTATCCAATCGAAGAATTCTGCTGCTAGAATCGGCCAAGAAATTACCCGCCAAGCAAATAATTGACAAAAATAGTGATAACCCACAGTTTAATAAACGTGTTGTGGCACTGTCTCCAGGTTCCAAAAAGTTTTTGTCCAAACTGGGCGTTTGGGACCATGTTTGGCGTTCTCAAGATGTGACTTGTCTTCAGGTGATTTCCTGTAATGCTTATCATCAAACACTTGGAATTCTAATAACTTGATGTACAATTTGTATAGATTCTCTACTTTGTTTTGTAGGTTTGGGATGCCTTGTCCGATGCCAACATTACATTTAACTATCCAGATTTCAATGAGCCAGTATCGCATATTGTCGAAAATGATGTTTTAGGGGATGCGTTGATGAAAGAACTTGAAACGGTATGAATTTTTGTGTGAGAATTTCATGTATTGATGATGATGAGACAATGGGATGATTTTCATTGTGTTCCTACAGTTAGTTAATGTTAACGTTGAATATGAAACACAAATGGACTCCTGCAAAGTTCCTCCAAAGGAAAGGCCGGGAATGAAACATCAATTAGCTCTTGTAGATGGACGCCAATTGGCCACCGATTTGCTGGTGAAATTGATTTTATGATATTAATTGGATTAATTGACAAAATTAGAGCAGTTATAATCATTAGCTATTTTTACTATCCATGTATACAGATTGGAGCAGACGGTGCCAATTCAAAAGTCAGGTCGTCCATGAAGTCTGCATATGTGAATTTTAAGTACGACAGGACAGCTGTAGTAGCCGTTTTAAAATTACATGAGGTAAATATGTGATGGATATGATTGCTTGGTACTTGTGTAAAGTGTAACTGAAGCCAGTTTCTAACTTTGATATTTTATTTTAGAAAACGGACAATAATATAGCGTGGCAGCGGTTTTTACCCACTGGTGGGCCTATTGCACTTTTACCTGTAAGAAAATACAAAAATAAAATCAATATTTTAAGTTTATTTAATCATCAGGTTATTCCAATCAAAGATTTTTTTATAGTTATCATCCCAATATAGTTCCTTAGTTTGGAGTACAACTCCAGAATATGCCAAAAAGCTACTGGATATGCCTCCTGAGGAATTTTCTGACGCTGTGAATGCTGCTTTTGTATGTCTTCACGGTCTTCACTTTTATTCAAGCTTAGAGTCTGCTTACTTCCAATAAAATTGCAAAAATTAACTGACACTGACACGATGTTTTTTTTTTGCAGTGGCAAGAGCACAAAAAATCGGAATTAGTGAAAACAGCATCTGGTGTTTTATCGTCTTTACATTTGGGTGGGAAAGGCCCACGAGTTATGCCACCATCGATTGAAGAAGTTGTCGAAAAATCTAGAGCCTGTTTTCCATTAGGATTTGGTCATTCTACTTACTATGTTAGTCGGCGGACAGCTATTATTGGGTTAGTTGAGTTTAAAAATTGTAATAAATAAATAAAGCAACCTCTAAGTCTTTTTCTGCATTTGTAGAGATGCCGCGCATCGAGTCCATCCATTAGCAGGTCAAGGGCTGAATTTGGGATTAGGGGATGCTGAAACTTTACAAAAATGCATCGATTTCGCTGCAAGTATAGGAGAAGATATTGGTATGGCAAAAAAATATGTGAGATATTGATTGAACGTCCTGAAACCTGTGTAATCTTTTATTTGTTCCCATTTCCCATACATAGGCTCATTGGATGTTTTGAGTCAGTATGAAACTGAAAGGCAAAGACATAATTTGGCCATTCAATCTGGAATTGACTTGTTGCACCGATTGTATTCAATTGATTTCGCTCCAGTAGTTGCTCTACGGTCCATAGGTTTATCTTTAGTCAATTCGTCTGGCATTTTGAAGGTTTGTACATATAATTTCTTCATCCACTGTTATAAAAAATTTACTGATGCCATATGATTTTTCCCTTTCAGAAAATCATCATGAGTCAAGCTGCTGCATAATAATATAAGGATGTATTACCTACCTATCTATACTATACTGTTACATGTTCATAAGTTTCAAAGTATATAATAGTCTGTGACAAAATAAATTGATAAAAAATGCATATAAAATCGTCTGCTCTTTTTGTATCTACTTCTTGAGTTTGTTGAACAAATAGTAAGTGCATTGGAATAACAATGTGTTGACACTTGATAAAACTTGGACCCAGATGGAACAAACAAATATCAGTTTGCCCTTTATTGTTTATTTAGACCGATATGAGTGCTTATATATTTAAAAGTTAGTTTCCTTGCATTGCATTGCATAGTACAAGTACGGCTGAATTCTAAGATTTTTCATGCACTCTCATGTTTCATAAACATTGTCGCCGCAACATTCATATTATGCACCCTGTTTTGAAATCTGTTGGTGATAGTATTTAAGCGAATCCAATCAATTTATTCCTGTCTGGCTTCGGCAAAGTATAAAAGAATTTTTCTCCCACAGTCATCCTATTACAAAACTTTCTTATTCGCAAGCAAAGTATCATATGTTAATAGTTTACATTGTTTCATTCCTTCCTACTGCAAATTCGTATCTTTCGTGCAGACAGAATTGTTGAGATTTTGTTGACTGCCTGAAGATGTACAGTATAGTTTGTTTACAGAAGGATGCACAGCAAAATTCTTGTGTAATGAAGACATCTCTATCATAAGATTTCTCACCTGTGCGTTTGGACCATAAAAAAATTAGGTAGTAGAAGGTATGAGTGAGCCCCTGTTAAAAGTGACAAAAAATGAATCGCCTGTTCTGTAAGTTTAGTAAGTTTTTTGTTTTCGTGTACAATTGTGAGCTCTCAAAATTCCATGCATGCAAGGTACAAAATGAATACACACGTGCTATTCCAGTGTATAGATTTCAGTACAACTTAAGTTAGTGAGCAAAGATGCTACTCATTGGCCCCAGGGAGGAAACTATTAAGTATACCTTTATCATTATTATGTTCCATGCATTCGGCTATTAAAAGACAAAAAACCTTGCTTGGTTAATGGACCGGAAAAAACTGCCTAAACTAATTTACTGATACGCCCAACAGTATCGATTTCACTGTTCATGTTAGTTAGTAGTTAATAGATGAAAAATGCATTTTAATTAATATCTGTATTTGTGTATTTGTTAATAGGATAGAAATTTGTATCCTATTTGAAAGTTTCTAAAGCAAAGTTATGGCCTAAAAATTGTCAAGCGAATTTTTTTAAAAGATAAATTTTTGCCCAGTTACAAAAATAATGAATTTAAATCCAGTTTAAAGGCATTTGCTCACCCTTTTTCTCCGTAGATTGCTTTCTCATCAGATTCCATACCTGTTAGGCTACCTGAGCTCCTTGAAAGTACCTGAGGCAATTTAGCTTAGGTATATGAAACAATTTTTTCTGTCACTCAATACAGGTGAAGGAATGTTGTCGTCCTTAACTATCAAACACTGGGACTGGCGGTGACCCTTATACTCAATTATCGAAAACTGTTCACTAAAGAGGTGTGTGTGCAACCATTCCTTTGAAATGTGACTCAATTTTTGCCGTCAAAATTGTCTCTTTGAGCAAAAAATGCTACCGGTATCAATGCGACACGTGTGAAAATGGATAAGATACAGAAATTGCACTATCCATGTAAAGGGGCACGGGTGATCCCAATAATTGGCAAATTATATAGCCATTGGCCTGGTGTCGTTTTGTTTTCATCTTTAGTCCTTTCATTTACGCTATCATGGATAGGATTGTCATATTATGAACTTCCGAATTTTGAGGATCCATATTTGGTAAGAATTTTCACTCCACTTAATGCGGATTGCGGAATCTAATTTAGTATGGAAAATGGTTAAAAGTTAGTAATACATCTTTTCTGCAGGGATTTGAGACCCGTAAAACCTCTATTGCAAATAGATTAGTAACATTAGAAAACTTCAGGGAAGACTTAAATGCCTTAAATACACTGGAGAATTACCCAGGAGAAAAAATAAGGAGCAAAGAATGGCGGAAAAAACGGTCCTACTCTTTGTGCCCAGCAGTGCCATGTAAGTTTGAAGACATATCCTTAACGTAGTGATTTTAAATACAATTTAACCATCTATTAATTTGTGCAGTGGAAGACTATGCAAAAATTGCTCTGAAAATCGAAGATTCAGAGCCCGCATTATCCTTTGAGAATGTGATGTTGATCTGCGTGTTTCAAAAAGAGACAGAAAAACTGTCCAATTATGAAACCCTATGTGAATCTGATTTGGATAGACAATGTTGTCCTGCATGGTCTTTGCCAAATTTCATCGGATTGTACCGAGATAAATCCGACTGTTATGATTTAAATGTGAGATTTTTGGATAAAAATGTTTTCTTCACTTCACCTACACCGGTCTGGATGCTTTTATGCACATATTTAATTTTGTTATAGAATGAAGACGTCGCCATATTTGAAAAAGATTTGGCTACTTGTCAACAGCTCTATATTAATGAGACATCAAACGAATCCTGTTTCTTGAATTTGGACAGTTGTCCAATCCAGTGCCAAAAAGGAAGCTCATTGCATTCTGCTTTGTTTTACACTTTGGATAGTTCTTTCGCCTATGCAAATGTGAGTTGATCTATCTAAAGCTGATTTTTAACTTTTATGAAAATGAGGAATGTTATTCGAAAATCGGAATTTTTTTTTGCAGCGATCGAAACATTCTATGATTATACTTCCTGTTCCTAAAGCGTATCACGAGGAAACATTTATTCGAACTGAGGATCGCCAACTTTTTCAAGATGAGCTTGAAACCATTATTTTACCAAAAACTCAAGTATCTTTTGCGGGCTTCGATTTTGGTACACAATAATAATTTAGAATTTTAGTTCATTTGTGAATCATAGTTTTTTATGCTTTAAAAAAAATGTTTTTAGGAGCCAAAGACTTGATATTTCGACGCCATCTCATTTCGGATCTGCATTATGTGATAGCCGGATCCATCCTCATTTTTTGCATTGTGTGCCTTTACACACGCTCTCTTTTTGTCACCATGATCTCATTCAGTATTCTTACATTATCCCTGTCTGCTTCGTATTTTATGTACACCGGAGTTTTTAAGATCCCTTATTTCCCATTCATGAATTTGCTAGTGGCCATCATAGTAATGGGTAAGTAAAGAAGAAAATTAAGTCTCCAAAAATGTCAATAATGTTTTTTCGTGTGTTATCGTTAGTGACCGTCATCTTAATTTTTCAAGCTGTCAGTAATCCACAGCGTCTAACTTTTAAATGCCGCAAACTAATAGGAAGGCACATTTTTCTTTCAGGCATTGGCACAGACACAACTCTCATATTCGGAACAATATGGAGTCGCCTAAAATCCGAAAACGTGCTCCTAACCAAGAAAAATCAAGAAAAAGTCATGTGCGATTTGCTACGAGAAACCACCACACCGCTTTTGATTACCACATGTACTACTGCAGCCGCATTTTTTTCTGCTTATTCCAGTTCTATCACTACCATAAAATGTTTCAGGTAACATATTGCATTGGCTAGCTATGTGTAATAACGAATTCAAAAATTCAAAAGAATTAATAATAGATCCACTTGACCATAATATCAATCTGTGTTTTTTTCCAGCATTTTTGCCGGGATGACCATTCTTCTAGCCTTCTTTTTCCTATACCTCGCTGCGCCCACAACTCTACTAGCCAGTGACAAAATGTGCACTTACATTGGATCTCTTCTACCCCAAAGATCTTCAAATCACTCCACAGTCTTATTCAAGTTGTTTCAAACATACGACAGATTCCATTCATTATTAACCTCTATGTGCACTTTTGCCTATTTACCCCCAAAATTGAAATCCTTCCTCAACAAAAACAGTTTCCCTCTATGGTGGGCCTCATTTGTAATATGTTTGGGACTACTTATGTGGGCCTTGTTCATCCTATTTGTTATATCAGGGATATCACTTCCAAATTCCGAGCAATTTCAATTGCTAAGTGACTCTCATCCGGCAGAATACTTTGAACAATATATAAACCCAACATTTATGCATAGTATTGATCCAAAAGCAGTGGCAACTTCAACAAATCCTGAAAACTTGGAAAATTCACGCAAAATTGTCGCGTATTTTGTATGGGGATTGAAACCTGTGGACTCGGGAAACATTTTGGATCCAAATGACCAAGGGAGTTTAGTTTTGGATCCTTTATTCTCAATGAGCAGTCCTGAAAACCAGAAATGGATGGAAAATTTCTGTGAATCTGTTCGAACGGAAGAATTTTACGATGAGATCTCAAATTTCGTGAGAGGAGCTCATTTTGATTCCTGTTTTGTCCAGACTATGAAAAAATGGATGGGACGAGATTGTACAGACGTTTTTGTGGCCAATGTAACTTACGAACCATGTTGCAAAGTTTCAAACTTTCCATATGATGTGAATGTATTCTCCCAATGTGTTGGATTGGCTGCTAGAGATGTGTATAGAACGCCATTGCTATATTTTAGACCAGATATTGCCGGGCCTAAATTCAAAGTGGAAAATGGAGATTTGGCTGTTTTCACGATTCGCGTAAAAACGAATATCACGGCGAGTTTAACTTACGAAAAGATGGCTGAGGCTTATGAAAGTATTCAAGGATTTTACGATAATTTGATGAATACGGAGGATCAAAATGTGCCAAATGAATTGAAAAATGGATTTTTTGTATCCTCTGATTTGGATTTTTACGATTTACAGCGTAGCTTAATGAGAGATACAATTTTTAGTGTAATTCTGAGCTCCGGATTGTGTTTTCTATTTTTGTGGATTTTTAGCAAAAGTTTTTTGGCTGCTACTGGTGCCGTTGTTACTGTTTTTGCTGCTGGTAAGATCTCTTTCATTTTGCCTAAAAATTCCAAAATCTCAACTTCCCCCAATTAATATGATGATTCTGTCTTCTTTTAGTGGTAGTAACTTCCGGAGTACTTGTATCCTTATTCTCCTGGAAACTCGGAGTATTCGAATCAATAGCAATGACAATTTCTGTAGGACTCTCCTGCGACTTTACAGCTCACCATGCAGTTGAATTCACAAAACGACATTCCGTCTTAGCAATAATTGAACCGACATTTTTTTCCGCTTTCACTACAGTCACAATGGGACTAACTATGTATATATTTTCCCACGTACTTGTGTATCAACAAATTGGTGCATTTTTTTTCGTCCTAGTGACAATCAGTTGGTTCTATTCCGTATTTTTCCTCAATCCTGTTCTCGAAGGATTAGACTACGTGTACAATTTTGTCAAGAAACGGATGCGATTAGGTTTCAAGTCGAAGCCAAAGTATTCATATTATAGGGACAATTGCAATATTGGAGGAATACAAACGGAAGAAAATGATGAAGAGGAAGAAAGTAATGGGAGTAACCTCGTTATTTCTAGATTAGAAACTGAACTACGAGTGCCACTACGAGAACATGTGAGTGAAAAAGTTTCACGCAAGTGGTCAAGTGAAGTGAAAATCCCGGAGAGGGTTCAACGCGAAATTAATACTATGGAAAAATGGAAATCACTCAAAAAGTTATCCCAGGAAACCCCTGTTTAGATTTTATTACCGGTTTGACAAAATCATCCGATTTGACTGCAATAAAAACTAGTATATTTTATATTACCAGGTAACACCTTTCACAGGAAGTGGTTTAATGCACAACATTACATATAATGCACACACGAAATTTTTCAATTCTGCGGAAATAAAAGGTAGCACAAAATCAGGAACACAGTGGTAGTTTGAACCGAATAGTATAACAATGTAGCTGCAAAGAAACCTTCAATCTAAATCTAGGTTGTAGATTGTCAGCATATAGTTTCATAAAAAATAGTTTAATGATAAAACTAGATTCAATTCATAGATTAGCTATTTAGCTGCATTATTACATGCAAAAAATTGAAAGAAAAAATATAAAACATTTTTAATAATATTAAAAAGTCCATAGAAAATTGACAATATACTTGCCCTACTTACTTAATCATGTTTCAGATTCACAGATACAAAAAAAAAATGATACCCAACAGGGATTTCATTCATACAATAGAAATTAGTCAGAGTCCCCACAAGCTGCATTGATTACCGGAAGGTTAGGCACAGTAATATTGTAATGGAGATCAAATAATTTCAAACAAGCTTTCGCAGCGGCACTTTTTTTGGAAGTCTTTTTGTTTTGTGCCCATCCCAGAAATGGCTCATTGTTAACAGTCATTTGGCATCGCCATCCAACATTAGCTGTCCCATTCTTGCATTGTGTGTAAGCTCCCATCACAACAGTGGCATTACGTTCGTACAATTCGGAGACAGGGTCAGGGTTCATAGGTCTCTGTCAAAAATGACAGAAAATCGCAAGTTAGATAAATGAAACTGAGCAGACTTGATGAACAAAAACGAAACCCCAAAACAAATTCAAAGCATCAATCTTGAGTTAGAGCAAAAAAATCATAATTTAACGTCCCACCAATAGAAGCTTTACACAAAACTTGAATGGAAAATCGTAAAGCTTTAAATAATTATGAAGCGATTTCTGCATTTTAAAATTAAACACGCAATCGTTATAGGAATACATCCAACATCCCTCCCACAATGGACATTCAAGTCCATATATTTAAACGATTAACTTACCACATCGGAACTGTTTCTTAAAATGACAGTATTTGTAGCACTAGAAAAACTACCATTGCCAGCATAGATTACACATGTGTTTTTAATGTCATCCAGGTTAGGGATATTCAACTGGTAATCCAGATTGAGCAAAACTTTGCAAGCATTAGCTGCAGCACTTTTCTTAGCTACTTTTTTGCTCAGCCCCCAACCCTCAAAAGATTGATTCTGTGCAGTCAGGTCACATTTCCATCCTACATGGGTGGGTCCATTTTTACATTGAATGTAGTGAATATCCGTCACTGCGATTTGCCGTTCATTGAGTTCTGAAATCGGATTGGAATTGGTTTGTCGCTGCATCGAATCCAAAATTCATAAGCAAACAAGCGTACAATTATCTATTAAATTTTTTACATAACAGGTCAAGTCATCATAAATGCGTAAGATATAGATTTATTTAAATGATAGCTGTTGCTGCAAATAACTTTTAAATTGAGTTAAGCGATTAAGGTCTTAAATTGTTGTAATTGCACACCACAAACCCTAACGATCCCCCCAATTTTTCCTATAATTTTTAATTAACGCAAAAGCTGAACACCACAATCAGAATCGCAGAAACAGCTACACAAAAACTGCAAAGGTAATTAATCCATCAATCAAGTTTAGTTAAAAATTATTAAAAAGCTGCTCTTACCGGTGCATGTGAAGCATTTGAAACGGGTTGATCTTCATTTCCACTCAAACGGACCAACTGAATAGTGCTGTTTTGAGTAGTGGGAGTCTCCGGTTCCGGTACAGGATCTCCACAAGCTTTCTTAATTTCGTTTATTTTTTCAGGCTCCGTCATATTGTACGTCATGTTGAACAATTTATTGCAAGCAGCGGCTGCAGAATTTCGTTTGGAAATCTTTTTACTCCTTGCCCATCCTAGGAATGATTCAGTGTTGATGACCATTGTAGTTTTCCAACCGACCTGGGCTTTCCCGTTTTTGCATTGGTCGTAACTAACTTTTGGGACTAAGCCCCGTTCATACAATTCCGAGACTGGGTTTGGATTCGTTGAGCGCTGAAATGTTGAAGAAAAGCTTTTGAAACATTTTGAAAATCAATAGATACAGAGATGAAGTTTGCTTCCGAAATATTAGCTAGTTTGATAGTACAGCAGTAGCGTGCCAAAGATGCTATAGATTCTATAACAATAATTGATTTTTTTACCTTTTTATTCTTAATACGGGTAGAACCAGAAGAAATATCGTCTTGTGGAGCTAGTTGCAACAATATATCTCTTTCATCTTGTATGGCTGGCATTTCGTCCAAAATCCCATTTTCTTCTTGTTCCATGTCAGCCAAATCAGCTAAACATAAAAAAAATTGCATGCAAGCATACATCCCGCCACAACTGAACTTTTCTGAAAAATTTAAATCTTACCCTGTAAAGCAGCATTCTTGGCCACAAGGTCATTGTTTTTTAAATAATTTGAAATGAATGCAGCAGAGCCAGCCGCCAGAATCACCAGTAAAATCACACCTACAGCAGCTACTGTGATTTTACTGGGCTTCCTTGAAGACTCGTCAGTTCGTCCAGGCATCAAATGGGATTGGGAGGCATTTACTTCGGTGTCAGAAGTATTTCCATCGTCGTCTCGAAGTCGTTCCATTGTCTTCGTATCAGGTCCAGGAGACTCCTTCTGCATGAAAAACCGGCAAAAAATTAATAAATGCAAGAGTGCAAAAAAATTACTTTTATATTAAAAATTAAATGAAAAAAAAAGCATTTAGTACGATCATGCACATTTTCAGTTGACTCATAATATCGTTTGCATATGCAAAAAAACTAATCCGAACCTGAGATTGAAAAAGCTCCAATATATAGGCTTATAACTTTTCGATTATTTCGTAAGTTTTTTTTATCAACTTCAGTCACACAGTTCAGTTACTCAACTGAAATTATGGACACCAAAATGTGGCGGAAAAATATGCGAATGGCTGACTCCAGTCTCGCTAAACCGAGCGGAACTAATAATTCAAGAACACTTTTTATCACCACTTGATATATTAAACCCGCACGATTGATTAGGACCAGAGTGATATTATGGAAGAAAACAACTTGTGTGCTTACAGGCTCAAAAAAATTGCATTGACTGACAACGACGACTGATAACAATTTGGACAAACCCATACAGAGACGGAAATGCATAAAACACTGATAATATTATGATGAAATATGAGATATGTGGAGTTCTGGAGTTCTATGGTGCTGAGTTATGCGACTGGAGTGTAATTAGGGGATATGATTGATTTGAAATAAAACTTCATGGAGCCAAGATGAGAAAAATTCTCGGAATCAGATCCATTTATAGAGTACTTATGTAAATCTTATGTGGTAATGAGACGCACTACTATACCATTTTTAGCTGAAGTTTCAGTTGACAAGTGTAACATGAGTACTTGCGGACTTTAAATCCAAAACAAAATAAAAAACACGCCGTATTTCAAATGACAATGCCTGTGCAGGAAATCAGTCATCTCACTTGATTTTTAAAGCAAACAAAGTTGAAAAGAAATAGTATTTCTTTTCATCGGCAAATAAAAGAAGTGTAGATAAGAAATAAGAACATTGTGTAAATAGTTGAAAATGCAGCAATGTTCAGAAAATTTGGCTGCTGCCTATCGCGACGTCGTTCTCTTTAGGTCGTCTTACTCTACGTCGCCGTTTTTAGGTCGCCGACTCTTTAAGTCCGGGACTCTTTAGGTCGCGGTTCTTTACGTCGCCCAGCAGAAGGAAATGTGCATGCTAGAGTAACGTAAACAAACAGATAAAAATAATTCTGTTTATGCTTTAATTACAATTAAGAATTTTTTAAAAATCATAAAAATTATCATGCCCAAAAATTGAATGACTTTGTTCTTTGGAAAGTTTGGTGGCCCTTAAAAGGGCCATTTGTCATGGAACTATAAAGAACTAATATAAAATACTTATAATTGAGTGAGTGATGATAAAACTTTATGCTTCAAAGTCAATGTGGACTACAATTGCTTTTATGTAGTCCAGGATTTCACGATTTTCACAGTCGTCAACCACAGTAAGGAGTAAGGAGCCTTTTTGCTGCCATCTTAGATTTTTTTGTAATTTTTGTGCAAGAGTTATGATTTTTTAATAATTCTTAATGGTTATTAAAGCATAAACATTTATTTACAATTATTTCTATCTGTTTGTTTACTTCACTCTAGCATGCTAATTTCCTTCTGGGTGACGTAAAGAACCGCGACCTAAAGATTCAGCGACCTAAAAACGGCGACGTTGCAATACGCAACGAGAAAATTTATACTAATCGGAGATTGACAAGTAAAAAAATTGAGATTACATAGACAACAACACATTTATTCGTGTGTAGTTACAGGAATAACACGAAGTGTGATTTTATAATAATAGTTTTATGAGTTTGGCATAATAAACAACGTTTATCTAAAATATCTTAAGTGTACACATAAAAATATAGGAGTACTTCTGAAACGCAGCATCATATAGATCCAGTTTCACTTATTAAGCAATTTTAAGCCCTTTATAGTGTTCTAAACGTATCAACTTCAACCTTGTAAATGAGTAAAAAAACAAGTGTAATTTTTCTAAAATTTTGCTTCACAAGCAAAAAGACATGAATTTACTTATTACAATTGCTTGCTATCCCTAGATCCGTCCTTTTCATTCATTATTAACTAACGTTACAATTACACACCATTTAACTTTATGAGCTGTGCATTAAATTATTCTTACATTCAGACTATCTGACATTCCAAGATGTCAAGATTATTAGTTTAGTTACATGAAAAAAACAATAGCGATTTGTTAACAAAGATATAATGGTCCGGGTTCAGTATGTGGGGCAAAAAAAGGTGCGCTGAGCTTCTTTCCCAGTTAGGTTAGGTTTTGCAGCCACGAGCGTAGCATTTACACTCTGTAGTGAACTTTGAATTTTTTTCTTGCCCCACATACTGAACTCGGACCGATGATATAATGACCTTGCAACAGGTGCTTATTCGGATCGGAATCTGGAACTCGATTATGATTGTTTCTATACGCCGTTTTGGTTAATCGACATCGTAACACAAGAATTCAGATTTTTAGATGATAAAAGTTTATGAACTCACTGTGTTTTTATCCTTATTCCATTGATGGCAAAGTTGAAGTAAAAAACTAAATTGGGACCTCTTGGAACTAAACTGCAATCAAAACACAAACCAAACAACGTGCGTTACCTGTAAAAAACAACACGTATGGAGAAAGCAAAAAGTTGAAAAACACGCAAATCACTTTGCCATGTGCTTCACTTCACTCTTACATGTAAACAATAGCGATACTCACAGAGTACTGAAGATATGAAAGTGTGAGCGGCATCAGATTGATGCAGTGTCTATATGCTATTCAGACTTGATTCTACTTCATGCCGGGGCTTTTTGTAGAAATGTGGCTGCTGCACATTTCTAAAAAGCCCTCCGGCACTCGTAGAATTCCAATTTTACTTCACTCGCGTTTGCACAACGTGCAACACACGCAAAGCTGTCGCTTTGCGGTGTTGCAACGTCGTGCAAAAGGCTCGCTCGTAAAATATTAAGTAGTTACCAAAAGATAGGTAAACTCAAACTGACAGGAAGAACATATGGAAATAAAAAAAAATTTATACTATTTAATCTAATAGACCGACAAGTTTATTATTAGAAACCCTTTTTCTGCGTGTTTGTCAATCATACCCTGAAAAGACTTTGAGAACCCTATGTTTAGAAATCAAGATATAACTTTTGAAACTTTTTTTCAGAATTTATCCAAACATGCTGTTTAAATGTGAGCAAAAAATATGCTGTTTCAAAAGTATATCTAGAGCTCTAACCATATAGGATTTTCAAACTCTTTTCAGTGCACTAGACTCTTGCTAAAGTGTGACAATAAATTTATCAAAATTGGTTGGGATATTTTTATATAAAAAATAGAAAAGACTATAACGGATTCTCAACGTGCCCCTTATGCGAATTAGCATAATGTAAAGCTTTTTTGGGACACCCCAAGGTATATAGAATAGTATTTGGGACACCCCATATAGTTTGTTGGGAATGTCTTGCCCATAGAAATAGATATACTATATACACAAGGTTACACAGGCACATTATACAGGTCTTGCCAATATTAGATACGATCGGGATTAAACGTGGCATTTAGAGCATTAGTTTGTTAGAAGCATTAAAGTTATCTTTTTCTGTGTCTTCACAGTTTTTATGTGCCCCAAAACTCTAGATGAATTAATGCTATATCAGTATCCGAAAATCCGAAACATGTGTAACGAGTCTACAAAAGTATGATAGCAATGGGATTAATTGGGATATGCGAGCTTATACAACAAAAAGAAGATTTAACCCAAAAATTCTAAAGTATAATTAAATACAGAGTCGAGAATTTTGTATTGATTTTCCAAAGCTTCTTTGCATTGAGAGTAATTGCGAGCGGAAAGCTATTTGGCTTTGGCAACAAATAATTCAGCGAATGCGAAATGAGCGTGTTTTGAATTTACGGTCATTGGAACCGAAAATTATTGTAATACTTTGACTTATTGATCTCATTTTTCATAGTAGTATCATAGGTAAAATTAAATGCCTGCGTCAATTAGAGTTGGAGGAAAATCAAATTGTCCAATCCAATTAATTATTACTGCTAGGGGAATCATTAATACAATTTCCTACCATTTCAACTTCGCTTAGACCTTTTTCAATTTGGACACATTAAACAATTAGGTTTGCATCATGAATTTCAAATGCGTATTTATTAGAGTTATATAATTTCGTAATCTTCATTGTCTTGCATTGAAAAACCAACAAAGTATAACGACGCGACGCATGCAGCCAGCATGAGAAGCATGAAGAGGATTTACTCTAACAAAAAGTATTTTCCTCTTCTACAAATTTGCATTTTTCTGAATTTCTTTTCAAATGACAAGTAGTGTGATCGCATTTTCAAAAACCCTCATCATAAAGGAAAACGAAGTGCTCAGCTTGCAAAAGAAAAAATGATTCACTTCAAATCTCACAGGTCTAGATGCAATCATATACGCTCTGTGCGATGAACTCAATTTAACTCGTCCCAAAGAGCTTTTGAATGCTTTTGATGACACATAAATGTGAGCCCCTGTAGTGTAAAATACTATGACGAAATAAGTCATGGACATGAAAATTCCAGGCCATGCAGAATACAAATGTATAGGAAGTTTCCCATAGTATTGAATGGAGACAAAAATGGACATTGTCGCATAGAATGCTACTAATGTGCCCAGGCATGAACAGTCCTTTGGAGGATTCATTTAGCATTTTGTTTGTTAAGCGCAAATATTGAGCCACATTCAATCTTTTTGAAACGGACCACCAACATTTCATAATTTTTGGGTCTTGGGTAGTCTCATCCATGTCGATACTCTCAGATCGATAGAGTAGTGTACTTTTTCTTACATCCTTGGTAGAATCCAATGAAAAGCTAAAATATTGCTTTAGTAAATGAAAAATATCTATCATCTTTAAGTTGTGATTTTAATTATTTATCTCGTACTTCATGAATCTGAACCAATATGCTGTAGAATACAAGTTAGCCAGAAAGAAAAACATGTAGAACAGAGCAGTCATCCAAAGTCGAATAAATATGAACAGTTCCAAAACAAAGAAAATGCCAATCAAAGTCCAAAAACTGAAGCCCGGTAATAGATGGTCATGAAAAATTGAGAAAAAGTATCGACTGGAATATGGATTATCGAAAAACATCAAAGCCAATCCTGAGCCCAGGCAAAATCCTGATGGCATGAATATTTTTGCATATAACGTAAGGGGATCTTTTATCTTGACTATGGAAAATGTTGCTTGCATTTCTGAAAAAGGTGAAATTTGTTCAGATTCTTTTAATACAGCATATACATTTATGAGAAAAAATCATTGCCTCACTTGTGAGCTGGTCATCCAAATCCAAAGTATTGTTGATAAACTGTGCTATGGATTTGTAATATGAATAGTTGTTGAAATCAAATATGCTGACCATTGAAACAATTGCAATCCAATAGATATGGAAAATGTGATCCGCATCTGATATCGGTGCAGACTTCATAGTAGCTAAATGATACATGTATTTCAGACTGAGAATGACCAAGTAAGAAAATGTAAAGAGAGACGCTGTAATCCAATAGATGCGCACAAGTTTGTTTTTTGAGACACTTATTCTGTATGTTTTATTA
>Ga0210040_10004766_pt1 | contig 17503 bp, 3 predicted proteins | sample CryGeyCG12114_NA_FD_185462 | JGI IMG/M metagenome (GOLD analysis project Ga0210040, IMG submission 185462) | Groundwater microbial communities from aquifer - Crystal Geyser CG19_WC_8/21/14_NA (SPAdes) (version 2) | ecosystem: Environmental > Aquatic > Deep subsurface > Groundwater | place: USA... | reverse complement strand
GTGACCAAAATGGTTTAATTTTGTAATTAAATGTTTCAATTTGAAATGTTAGGGTAATTTTTTGGTCATCTGATCAGTTTACTGGAATAACTTGTAGTAGTATTATTGTTGGCGCGAAAATCAAAATAATGTTGATTGATGATTCCATTTGCGATTGCCAGTTGGTGAACAGAGAAAGACTAGCTGATGAGACTACCGAAAAACGATAAAAACCCCTAATTATTATTACTGGTTTTTTGTAATATTAATATAAATAATTCCTTATCACCCGGCTTCGTCGTAATACCCTCTTGCTGAGGTTTATTGATTCCTTATTCATAACGGCTTATTCTCATTTCATGAACAGTTTGACTGAAGATTATAACCTAAAGCTGCCCTAATGATGGCAGTAAGCGTAGCTCTTTACAAATAATCTGAATAACTGTTGTTTGGGGTACTTGAATGTGAACATTTGGACTAAAGATACAAAAGCTAGTATCTGGAAGAACTAGTCAATGCCTTTCACAATGGTTTCAAGTGAAAGTCACATACTGGTGTGCCTATAGGTCTTAAAGTTACAAACTTTAAATAGCTTTCGTATCATTCATGTTTCCAATTCGAGCATTTTATTTCCAAAAAGTCATTAGATACGTCATTTCCAAATAGTATATAATCCTTAGTGCTGTTGTTAAAATATGTACAATTTGCAAAAACTTTTAATGCTACTTTATTGCTCTGCAGTAATTAAATTTCAGACCTTAACCATAACCGTAAACAAAAAAATACGGTAGTATAGGAAAGTTTTTTCATTCATGTAAGATTTAATACTAAATTGGTTTAACGATTTGAAAAGTGATTAGTTTAAGACACTGACCAAGACTTGTAGGTTTCGTGATAGGATGAATATGAAGTAGGCAACACTAGGTGAAAAAAATTTGTGTACTCGTTAGAAAGAATTTTTGCACTGAAATCAAACATTAGGTTTGCCAAACTGGTGACTGACTACTCTCTATATTTTATAGTACATATACATTGGAAACGTATGATCAGGGACTCACTCGCCAGGGATTCACAAAAGAGCCGAAAGAAGTAAAATGAGCCACAGAGTTGTCATTAAGAGTTATGAGTCTCTTTTGGTAGCATTCTTGTGAACACGATGAAAACGTGGAATGGATCGGTGGATGACAAAGTTTTCTCCTCTCTCACTCTCTCATCCCATAAATATATCGAGTTCCATTCATACAAACGGGAGCAACGTGTGAAATAAGTTGCTTTCTAATCGGTTGGGTTGCACCTTTTCCATGCCATGAGATTAATTAGGAAAGTTTGGCCACTGTGGAGCAGTTCACATCCTATGAAACGTTTCATTGCCAACACGGACTATTCTCTCCATGTCACTCATCGTTAAACGCAGTAGTCCTCGTACAAATCCTCCTTTATTCTCCTCTATTCCCCATTCCCTACTCAAAAACTTGAAAAAGTTGATAAAACCATGAAACGAACCTATAATTGAACGAGGATCGTGACCCAATGCTGTAATTATCCTTTCCAGGAATTGCTGGAGGTCTAGTTTTAATCCTTATAGAGATATTCTACAAAAAACATCAGATCAAGCGGCAACGTCAACTGGAGATTGCTCGCCATGCAGCCGATAAATGGCGGCACACAATACAAGTAAGTTTTTTTTCACTTTCTGTGCCTCACTCAATTTCCAGTGTACGTTTAATCTATATATATGGATGCGTTGTACACCGTACATAAATCCGTATGATGGAGCGCATTACTTGCATCTGCGAAACCCAATCCCTCAGTCAATAGGATACGAATGAGAGATTGAAAAAGATTTAGTTATTATTATTTTTACGACATGTGGAATTGGAATACTAAATAGTGTGTGTGTGTTTGGTGAGCGAATACGCCAGCCACATGGATGCATCCAATGTCTCACGTAGAATTGATGAAAGACTCATGTATGATTTTTGTAGTTGCACAAGTATTATCCTGATCCCGACAGCATATCCCCACTGCATAGAGGGGACAGTGCCTAGCATTCCATGTGGATGCCGGCTGCCTCCAATGGTTTTGTGAGATGAACCAGCATGAAATGAATCCGTAGTCGAGACTTGCTCCTCCGTGTAATATCTTGAGGAGCTAGTGAGCCTGTCTTTTTTTGCATCTCTGTGTAAATTGTCGACCAGCCGTTTTGTAGGATTTCTTAACTACAGACTAAACCCTACAGGAATCCCTGAGTCATCTCAACTCGAAAACATATCCCTGGTTGGTCGCTCCAAAATATCATTCCATCTGGTGCGCCACGTAAGCTACTTTTCCAGATCCCCCGCTACACACGATGCTGCCGTCTATATTATATCTGTGAAATTTCTTTTCGTTATCACTCCAGCCGCTGGACTTTTGTCCCTCAAAGCATATACTATGTTTCATTGTTGGTCTCATTTTGTACGTTCTCTCAAATATATTATTAACCCTGCTTTGAACTCACCATTTTCATGATAATCTGGACATTCTCCACTTGTTTAACTTACTTATTTTTGAGAGGCTTACTTACCATGTATATGCCACACCAGAATGTCACTTGATACTCCTTCCCATATTTGTTGCACTGTACGTATATGGTGTCCAAGAGACACAACTGCACATGATTCCATTGTCATTGGTTTGACTGACTCTATGTTTGCTAAGTGTGTTGCACCACGTTTGGTAGCTACGCCAAAGAAGTGTAATGAGTTGTCTCAGTGCTCAGTCAGTCAGATGACCATGCGGACCCATAACTCAATCATTAGACTTATAAAACGGACGCCCAAAATAGCTGACGGTCCTCCATGGCTCTTATCTACTGTGAGAGAGACCAACTAATTTGTTGCAGTAAACTAGCCAAAATACACATAAATGTGCCCATCAAATGTTAATTGAGGTCGTAAATCACGGGGATAACCCATTCAATGAATCAGGTAAAGCATCCAGATTTCTCTCTTATCCTGTGGTGCAAAGTGGGTGGATTCACATCATATAACTTTCCGTGCACTTAACTAATGTTCCCATTTTCCCATACATGGGCGAAAAGGTGGTTTCCGTTGGTTCCTTTTTTCTCAAACGCTGCCCTATATAGTTAATTATTATAGTGCAAATTGGCTCATGTATTCTCTCTCTCTCTCTCTCGATTGTACTGTATGAACAATGTTTTCCTTTTCAATCATCTCTCACATCCATTGTTCATAACTTTTCATCACGTACGCACCTAACTTGTTAGTTAGTTGTCTTCCTTTCCACTTATAGTCAGTTTGATCAAACTATTGGCTGCATTCTGTCTGACGGTAATTCTAAAGTACGCGCGAGTGCTCTCTGTATTGTAGGAAACAAAACTTGTCTTTCCAATATTCCTCAGGATATATAGGCATGGTATTTACAGCTGCACAGTTAGTTAGACGATGATTATGTAATTTCTGTTTTTTTCCTTTTAGGCTTTTTCTGCTATATGGTGATGAAAGTTCTTTCTTATGCTTTTCTTTTCCTTGTCCAGGTGGTCCAGTTGACTCAAGGATTGAAAAATTTTATAAAATATATTTGAGAGGCCGAAATTTGCGTCAGTAGTCTTTTGTATGATTGAATGGGCGTAGGAAATAATTACTTCCCAAGGGAGTCAGTATAGAATTTATGGTTTGCAATAATGTGTGCTGAATCGATGCTCGACATGGTGTATGTGAATACAGAGAAGAAGAATACTAATGAAAAGGAAATCAGCTCTGCTTCCGTTTCTTCTGGATCCAGAGCATTGTGTCTGTGTCTAGGGATGAGTGAAGGTACGTGAGTGGAACAATTCTTCCCAGGCATTCCTCAAGCTACGCTCTACACAACTTCACTATTATGATTATAATAACAAAGATTCCTGGCGTTATTATTAAAATATTCGGTGTTGTTATTATTATTTTCCCAAGACTTGTTTTGTCCGTCAAGTTCGGCATTCTGAGATGAAGACAATGGAGTATTGCTCTATAAATCATGAGGGATGTTGACAGATTGTGGACTTGCGCGTAATTTCTAATCTTAGCATTCTCATCATTTCCTGATTGATTACATATTTCTGATATGCGGGTTGCGTGCGAAATGTATGGGTTTCAGGCTTGACAGTTTTTGCCCTAGAACGCCTTTCATCTCACTTTTGGTTTTGGTAAGTTGGGCAACTTTTTCCATCATATTCCGTCGTTTGGATCCAATATGAAGATTCTGCATAGTGCCAAGATATTTCCTTAGCCTTCTCCTGCTGTGATATTTAATGGATTTCTCTCGTTGAGCACTAGGCAGAGAATAGTGTAAATTTTATTTTTTCGTAAACTTTTTCGTGACAAGATAACCAGTATTGTTGTAGCTGAAAGCAATGTCATCTCTTTCCTGACAGTTTTTGACGGTCTAAAAACCATTACGTAACTATGGATCTACATGTTTTTAGTTTGACATGGCATATGCTGAATGTATCATGTATATTTCTTCCCGTTCAATATTGAGTAGGGAGCCTCTAAGAACTTTTTAATTGCTTATGTTTTTGTCTTATACAACTTGAGTCGTATATAATGAACGCTATATCTTAAACTGAGAGTCTCATTCCTCCCCGTACTCTGGGCACCGAAACGTATTGGAGTGCTTATAAACTCTTTAATTATTTCCGTCGATTCCTTGTCATGCAAACGTTATATTGCTTGGTGAAACGCTCCCCAGTGCACTGTAAACTAGTGGCTCATAATGTATGCAAGTTTAATTTGAAAGGAGCCAGCAGGCTTACATTTTAGTTTTAAACTTTCTCCTCTCTAATGTGCTCATCTGCTCCATTTCTATGGCACTTACACACTACACTGGGTGTCCCTATCTATAAAAGCAACATGATGTGTACATGAGTAGCATTCCATAAGTTTCGTAATTGCGTCTGTTTTCCCCGTTATTGTACCACATTATTATAGGAGAAACTATGGACGCACCATCATAACAGTGATGTTGATTCTTATCCTAATGTTCGTTCTACTTGAAAACGTTCCTTGTCCTCTTTCCACTGTGAATGAATGCACTGTCATCATGTTTTCCTCGATGAAAGGGTCAGATAACTTTCCTGGTAGTTTCCGTCAGCTTTGAGTGACGAGAACTGCAAAAAGTTTGGAAACCTCTTAAAGAAAATTTGTTTGCTATAGTAATGAAAAATACTCACAATCATATATTTACGATAGTCTTTTCTGTGAGCGTCGAAAAGTACAAAGTCCAAGGTTCCTTGTTTAATGTTCTGTTTCGTAAAACAATGTATGCTGGTTTTCGGTTTTTGTCACACTAAAAGTTTTCTCTCCAAATGCAGCACTTTGTCATATTGTGTTCACCAATTCTTAAGAATCATCATATCTTTTTGTTTATTGTGAAAGTGTCGAGAGCACATACCCTGCATTTTCGGATTGCTTATCTGTAGGGCTCACTATGCTTATTGCCATTTGTGATATCTACTAACCTGAAGCCATGGTTAGAACTATGGTTTGGTTGTCAATGTGAAGTTCTTCTAGCAAAATATGACTGCCTGATTCAATTCGACCGAATTTCACTGGTATTTACTAACTAAATAACTAGCTACAAAAGTTATGTGCCCTGTCTTTAGCAAGACTCGAAATAAAATACAGACGATTGAAACTGTATGAATGCTTCTACGTGTTTATGTGTCTCCCCATACAACTTGTGATTTTCTACCTATGCAATTTATGTTGTGGCTTGGAAATATAATTGATCGTGCATGATAAAGAATTTTATTTCTTGTCTGAATTTCATTGCAGCAACGAAAATTGGACCGAAGTTTGGAGGCCCAACGACGATTCAAAGAAAATGGACCTCCACCATTTTGGACTCCTGGGCTGGATGTACGGCAAAGAAGTCCAATTGCTGCTAAATCCAATACAATATTCGTCTAAAGGTTCCAAGTCCTAAACACTCTATAATATCTACAAGTATTAAGCTATTAGTTAGGAACATTAGCTGGTGTTCTCAAGTGATAAGGAGTATAATACCACCGTGTAGTATTGCTGTTGTTTATGGGTTACGTTATAAAAATTATGGATAAAAATGACTAATTAGCAGGATACTACTACTACATAAAAGTTAAAAAAGTACACACCTAAAATCAAAACGTATAAGCATACGCAGAAAAGTAAGATACCTGATACCCAAGAGAATCTCTATTCCTTGCTCCAAAATGGACGAATAACATAGCAGAGCATGAATATAAAGTAAACGAGTAAGTTTGTTGATCATTTGGTATATGATGTGGATTGTTTATTGCACATAGTGTTAGGAGGTAAAGTAATAATACTTTAGCATGAAACTGTTTCATGATGCACTGTTCTAAAGGGAATAAAATGATTACAATAATAAATAAATAATATACTCAAAAGCCATGCTGGCCGATAGAACTGATCAACTCAGACAATGTTTGCAGTTTGGCTCTAGAGGATGAATGCCAATGCACATTGTTTAGCCACACTAATTAGCCGCTTACAAGCATGGAACAACTGTGGTAGACACTTGGGAAGCAAATAAAACTATGGGATGAAGATGAATGAAATTTTCATTTTAAGTGGTAACTAACTAACTGGTTATGTTGACTATTTTTTGTTAGTTACTATTTAAAAAGTAGAAAAAACATGTCCAATTTTTGGCTTACCATAGGCTAAAAATCAATGGAAATTTGGAGCGTTTTATTCCCAGTTTGACAATAGTTTGACGGCTAAAATATGGATCAGAAAAGTGCTTATGTATAACTAACTAATCGCCGGAAAGTAATATGGAGGTTTTTATGTAATAGTTTAAGATGTACATGTATAAGAATCGATAAGGTTGTAGCCTAATCTTATACTACAATTTGTTTTTTTTTTTGGAATGTGTTCTCGAACTGTTCTGCATCAATCCAAAATGCTAGTTAATGTGCCAACTGTGTTGTTTACATGTTGTAATCTAGAATGTAACCCAAACTTGTGGTGCTCTGTTGTGATTCCTTACAACAATATAGGTCACGATAGCAACAACGCTCATGTTCCACAGACCGTATTGTTGTGTATGACTGGTCTTCATCCCATGGTACTTGGTATGTGAACGTATTATTGTGACGCAACGGGGCGGATTTAATAAAAACATTTATTAATGAGAATGCAGTGTCGATTATTTGCAAAATTCTACACATTTTTTTAAGCAGATACTGTTTATTAACTGGTTTACAAATTACAACGATAATGATTATAACACAACAGTAAACTAAAGCACCAAGAAGTGTAAGATTTTTTTTCTTTTTTTCTGCTCATCATAAATTTTTTTCTCTTTAAAGCATTGTCAATTTACTTCCTTCTTATCTCATTCACCACAATAACTTTTTACGAACATTCTTTTCTTTCAAATCCCCTAGTCCATCTATACATACAATTAGAGAATTGTTTTTAAAATATGTTCAATCAGTAACTAACTACTTACTATACTTTTAATTCATATTATTTACCACACATAATCTTAACTGCTACAAGTATAGACCCTCTAGACTAGACAAGAGGCTAATAACTTACAGTTAGTACAAAATTCTTTCCCTGTGCTTCATATTATATCATCTCTTACACAGACACACGAAAATCCCCCAAAAACTGTTTACCACGACTAAAAGCTTTTAAAAAACGGGTGGGAAACCCTTCATATTTCACATTCCTCACATCACATTGTTAACCAAAAACGAAGCTCTAAATTAACCAACCCAAACTCTGGATTCAGTACTCATACTCATTACGGCAGTCCAAGTCATTCCCTTTGTTCTCACCATGGCTCTTAAAATATTAATATGCTTGCATTCAAACGAGCGCTTTGAGCCTGCTGATCATTCAATTTCAGATTCACTGAGTGAGAGAAACGGTCTGACTCGGCGAGCTTCAAAATAATATGAGAGGCCGTACGAGTAAATATCCTCTTATAAGTCCAATACTAAACCGGATTTGCCGTCATTATCTTTTGAGTTATAGTCATCATGATGGAAACCGTAAGTGCTCATTACATTGTCCCGCGTTTCATTTCATTGTGCACAAAGCATCCCAGACTGTGTCTAATCTGTATGCAAAGGGCAAGTAGCAAAACTCTAGGCCTATGACATGGTGCTCTCAACAATGCACAGATTATCCAGCCAGCAGTAGCACAAATTACCATGCACTCCCAGCTTCAGCTGTGTTGCTCCCTTTACCTTTAGCTATAGTAGAATCAATAGAGAAGCGTGGGTCGTCGTTACATGGTTCTGGCAGGGATCACAAAAGTAAGCAAGTAAGTAGTAATGTCCGTAAACTATTCTCATTCATACCATTACAAATATGCTTGCTAAACAGTAGTTAGTTAGTTAGTTAATATTACGACTGACTATCAATGGAATCATTTGCCACATTGTTTGCAATATTTATCATCATGGCTCACGTATGTAAGTTAATTAGTATGACTTTCATTTCATGTGGAATAAAAAGAAATGTGTAAATGATATCTTGTGACAGCAGTGGCCACTCGACTGGTACACTACTGCAAATGGTGGACCATATAAGGTGTCATCATCACTGTCACTGTATCATTATGGGTAATGGGGCAAAGGTTTGACCACATCTTTTGGGCCGAGAAAACGAACATGCACAACATTAGCACTTGCTTTCGTTCTTAATGGTTGTGTGGTGACTCGTCTTACAACACTTTTTTATATCCAAGGGCTCAGGAGAAGTGCTAAAGTCGTACGGTATAGTTTAATCAGTCCCATTCCAATGAGTTGACTCTTCCATAAAGAATAATATGATGATCGCTAACTTTATCTAGCTAGTTAATTAGTTACATGCAACATTTCTTTCTCAAAAGATACCGAAATTCTCATACAGATGACATTTTTTTCTTAGTTACGTACACGGAATAATGTTAATATAATAATATAGATATATATTTATCTTTACATTAAACATTTTTGTATATGTACATGATTAATATGTTACGAGCGATCCTGTTTACGCGTTTTTTTCAACATATTTTTCGTGTTATCACACAATCAGTATGTGACAAACTCAACCTTACGGAATGATCCATGGAGTTCCAAAAAAAGAATAGGTCACATATAAGCAGTACAGTTTCTTAGGTCCGTTACATAGAACGAGATGGCGTTCTGGTCTAATTTTCAGGGATTATAAAGTTGAATGAAAATGAGCTTTGTTTAATACTTAAGCTGAGCTGTTGAACTACAGAGCCCTTACCCGAGGGATTTCTAACTCCAATTCGTGACTGCAAAGGATATCTCAAATTCTTTAAATGTCTACGTTTCATCTACTTGTACATACAGAACGTAGAGGAAAGTGAAACTGAAATTAATTTTTCAATTTATCTTGCGGAACTGAACACGTTTCCTTACTCTCATTCATTTCGGTCAATCACGATATTAACATGTTGAACAAAAAAATCTACACAAAAAATTAGACAGTACATAACTTATACTACTAGTCCCAGTTTTGGGTTTAAACTGCTACAAATACAAGTATCCCAGAAATGTTCCGATTCCATTACACTAATGACTAAAATGTGAAAATTCCACAGGGTCCAAATTTGAGAATAATAATTTTTCAAATCTAATAGGTTGTACCGACATTTTGAGACCATGAGTTTCACTCACTAGTCATTAGAAATTCAATATCACTGACAAGATAAATACTATGTGTAGTAGTACCCCAGGGTAATTAAATAGCTAGTCACTTGATGAAGCAAAATATTAATAACAATGGTGATTACAGAGATAAGACTAATGGCGCTCACCCCTGTCCCCAAGTCCAATATCCCGTCTGTCAGTTGCCCAATAGTTTTAATCTCTCACAAAAACAAACTCGTTGTAGTGGTTCCAGCGAGACTCCTCTGGATCAATTCCGGGCTTCAGATCTGTCACTCCTCCGGATGTGCCCGAGCCACAAGAAGCAATGCATCTGCACGAAAAAAGAGAAGAAAAAAAAACGTGAATACACATCAATAATATGTGGAACAAAAAAGTATATCTTATCTACAGATGTTATAAGTTGCATTTTTCATTTCTCCCTCCTTGCCGCAAAGAATAACAGACAGAGACAATATGAAAAAGAATACAGAAAATCGTTGTTCAGTAATTTTTCGCATTTCTTGTCACTCACTCACTTACTCTGTGTGAGAGTCAGACGGAGGATCCCCAAAATAATATAATGAATGCAATAGCAGTGGATTCTTTATTACGAAAAGCATACAACTAACTGTTTGGTCCTGAACAAACGAATTTTGTTCTAGGAGTATAATAAAATTGCGCATCCATCTTTTTCCTTTTTTTGGAAGAAGTTGACGTAGCCAGCCACCATAGTTGCAGAGTACTACTGTTGCCATTTTATTGCCTCATGGCAATGTGAGTATAAAGTAGTAAGCAGTACGTGTAGTGCAATAATAATGATGGTAAAACTAGAAAACGAGGGGCTAGGAATGCAATTTTTATCCCTGTTTATTATCCTTGTCCTTGTGTGCACAGTTTTTGCAACATGTAGCTTATAGTTGTGCTTTGGACGGGATTTTTTTCGCAACGCAAGACGATTCAAATCAGAGGAGAAATAAGACTGATTCAGTGATTCACTGTGTGTGTATACATAGTGGTGTGTGCATTTATTTCAACTAAAAGCTTTACCCTAAGAAATCGGAATTCGGGATAGGCTAATACTCTTTCAAAATGCTACAACAACAGACCGGCTCAAAACTTGAGCCATAAATCAAAAGGAAAAATATACCAGAATGTGTGTTTCCTTACGGTTTGGCTTGGCACGTTTTCAAAAACTGTGGTATCATTTAAAATTATTTAGTTTTCTAAAAATTAGTTTTGAATTGAGCAACTGCATTTTTTGGTTCCCGTCATGTTTATACAAATCGCAAATGTTAGTGGCCAATGAAGGAAATTTTCATATGGTAACGAAATGGCATGTAATACGTTTTTGGAGCCAGGAAATATAGTTAGGAAGTTGTAAACTACAATTAAATATTTGTAGAATATAGACTAATGGGCATCCAGGCAGTCATTTTGTAAATACAAAGTAGTTAGTAAACTCATGTTTATGTATTACGGTTCTCATCATGGCATTACGCAGTTTAGCTTGGGAATTTGAAACAATTTGCGTGGAGCAACAACCGTTTTTATTACTGTAATCGGAAGTAATACAATGACTATGCCATTGGCATTTTCAATGAGCATAGCAAAAATAAAATGACTGTGTAGTAAGTAAGCTTACCGAAACTTTCCTTCCAATAGCAAATCGAAAGCTTGTTCAAGGTAACAATGCTTTAGGAAAAATCGTCCAGTATAACGGTCGTTGGGACCACGATCCGGATCTCGACTTTCGTTTAAAGATTCCCCAAATACCTGTGAAGACAGAAAAACTTGGTATTACATTGATGTGTCGTTCTATTTTTCTACGTCTCCTAAGAAAGGCTTTTTTTTAGAGGTGAAGGAAAGCAGATCTCAACTCTCCCTCAGAAGTTTAACTTTGTAACAAAAAGGGAAAAGCTAGAGGCTACCAGAGTCAATATCAGAGCACTATACGTTCTCTTTCAAAGTCATGTTAGAGAGCACATTATTCTCTACACAGTCAAGTCACTCAAGCAGCATCCTTGTCCATAGCAGCAAAAAAAGAACGGTGCGTTATGTGTGTCTGTCTCTGTGTGCACACTTTGGTGAGAAAAGTGGAAAGAAAGGCACAAAAAAGTACTAATGTCATCCAAAATGGCTAATTCAAGAGCAAGTCTATGAAATGTGGAGGAGATTGAACTGATTTAGCATAAAATGTGAATCCACTTGGTCTACTAAAGGGGATCGAAGCGAACGCAGACAATTGCACTTACTGGATTTTTGACAAAAATATCGCATGTAAAACCAGACTGCCACTTTGCCAAACACTTGCCCGTTTTGCATCATTTATACCTTGTAAGTTTAGAGGAATTTTTTCTCAACCAGAGTAAGATAGGGCTTAACTGATGATTAAATGTGTTTTCAATTCACTAGTGGAAATTTTTTTTTTTAAATTAAAACAAAACCATGCTTACTAACTGAAACACTACAGAAATGTACCTTGCCCTTTAAGAAAATCAAATAATAAAAAAATAGTGCATCCCGCCACCCGGATTAGGCAACAAAGACTGAGCAACGAGTGGGAGTCCCGAAAACAAAAGTGTCCAACAAAAAGCAAGCAACTTTCTTTGTGCAGTGCACAGGAAATATGAACAGCATGAAAATACTATGAGAGATACTAAAAGCATCCGGCTGCCAACATAATAATCCTAAAAAAATTACTTGCGAAACAAGTATAACAAAGATATGACACAAACGGAAAGGACGATAAATCCGTGCACATCATTTTGAATGTTATTTTCATACCAATTCCAGTTTGGCAAATTTTCAAGAAATCTTTCACATCCAATGAAACAAATATATGGAGCAATCAAATTATATCACCCTCTGGACTAGCAAAGGAAAAAAAAACCTCAATTTTCTATAAAAAACTATCAAACTACGTGGCAATCAGCAATCAAAAGTACCCACAAAAAAAACCATCACCAAAGATGATGGAGAATTCCAAGTGAAAGAATGTTGGACCGACAGAAATAGTTGGAAATGAGAAGAAACTGTTACAACTGGTATATATCTAAACGTCTGAAAGCCTTTAAATCTGTATCTTTTGTAGTTTTTTATCAAAAGAATGAATCTAAACCCATTATTTACTCAATAAAATCTCGGAAGTGTATAAAATTCTTCATTCCTTCCCGTAGTGCACATGCACAGAACTACCACACTCCCAACAAAAGTCATGGGATGGTAAAAGTGACTTTTTTCAATCAACCAACCCCCATAGAAGAAAGTCAAACAAGTGAAAATAATTTATTTCATTTACACAAACCATATAGACAAAACTCAACCCATGGAATTTACTCATTTTAACTCTGAAAAACTACTTGTATCAAACGACCCTTCCCATAACTAAATAACAAAGTGTCCTGCTTCAGCACAAGAATGCCCAACAAACATAAATCACATGCAACAACTGGACTAATGCGTGACAGTCATGGTTCAGGCGTGGTCACTTTTTAGAACGCAACAAAAAGCATATGGGACGCACAAACTCACGATGCTCTACATCAGCCATACATATATAATGTGCAAGTTGAATGCTAGAAAAAAATAGCCAAATATTATGCAAAGAAAAAACAATCTGAATTTCGACAACTCAACTTTGTACTTGCTCGTAACAAAGGCTTTCAAAATGTGCTGCAAGGAGAATTTCCCCATTTTTCTACCGAATCCCATGGTAGAAACCATTTCATATCTCTAGACACATTGCAACAACAACTTGTACTGTGAGTTTGGCTTGCATGGCAAAAAGCTTTCACAACAGGCATACGCATTGTGCTATGAATGTATGTTCATTGCACTCTAGCTGATAACATGGTCTACTTGAGTCATTATTATCCGCATCCGATCGAACTCACCATTATTGATGAATACTACGGACCACGCAGACTATGCATTAAAAGTGGACCAAGAGCATGGAATGAGCATTAAGCTGTTTCCTGCCTGACGCTCATTTGTCCATGTGAGACGAATGTAACATTAGCTATACTGTAGCAGCTACATATGGCTAACTGTGAGAGAAACTATTGTGGAGATGTACAAACAAACAGAGACTAGGCTTGCTGAGATTTTGGTGGAGAAAACATTCGCTCACTCACACACCTTAACACAGCTTTTAATGTCAATTTAGAGTATGGTAGTAGTTTGTGTATCCACTGATTTGAAAGGGAATGCAACCGGACAGAAATCCAAGCAATTGAGAGGATCGTATATGTACTCAATTCGTGTAGCAGTTAGGGCAAGCTGAATAGGATAAAAGTTTTGCGGATAAGTTGAGAGATGTCCCCGAATAGCCATGTAGTACTGCATTATGGGATGGACAGAAAGTTTATTTTTATACAAGTCTATATTAGTTTGGTGCGAGAGGATAGAGTGGATTCCATTCAGAGAGTAATATTGTCATAAATAGGATAGCAAGAATTTTTCATTAAATAGGATGAAAACTGTGTCCTATGAAAAGAGATCAATTTCATACACGGTTTTGCGAAATGTAAGGAAGGATTAGACTTTTGGGAGTGGTATGTATTTATTCTTCAGATTGACCAAAGTTGGATGAAACCTGGCAGTAGGGAAATTTTGTAAAGATTCTCCAATATTAAACTATATTTATAATTCAGAAATTTCATCAAGGTAACAAGGTGTACTAAATATGTATAGCCAGCAAAGTGATTTTTTTTCCTTCCTCTTTTATGAACTTTATGCGTACCGGATGTACAAAATGGGTCCGTGTACATTTTTTACTGTGAGTGAGTGTCATGTGCATTTGTATCATCGTCGTGACTATACATTTCTTATCTGAAGCAAAATACATTTTACACTGAGATATTTACGACTAGTGCTTCTAGCTGATCGAATTTTGTAGAGTTTTTTTTACAAGTCAGCAAAGATTTATAGCAGTAGCAGTCGCCAACAGGTGAAAGTGAAATTGGATCAATCCACGAAGCACAGCAAGCTCAAGTATAAATGCAATGAAAAATGCTGTTTCTTATCAAATTTGTGTTACAAAATAATTTAATGTATAATGTTTATATTGACTCATTCGCATTTTGGATTTGCATTTGCTGTACAAACAATTACTTAAATTTTTCAGTAAGATCAATACATACATTACGTACAAAACGAATATTCATTGCAAAATTTGCACTCTTACACTGCCAAATTATCCTATTTTAATTTCACAAAAAAGTACACTTTACATTCATAAAACATGCTAAAATGAGAACCCGACCACTGTTTAAAATACAACGGCTCTGGATAAAATAAAAAGTTGCCTCTTTAAATGAATGTGATAGGAATTGAAGAAAATTAGCATCCAAGCAATGCAGAATAACCGTACAAAATAAATATCACTATTTTCATAACTATGAAATTCTATTCAGCAAATCAAGTATACACTAGTTCAATGTAAACTATATAGGTCTACCCACAGCGTGTTTTAAGGCCCCATGCTAACTAACTAACTAACTAACTAACTATGGAAAATATATTCTGAGAGTCTACATCCAACAAAAGTTGACGCTCCAGCCCATAGTTTTTGACCAATCTTTTACCTCATTCATCTTAGCCGGATATCTACCTTGGCTACGCGACAACCGTGCTTATCGTCTTCATCACTTGCTCGCACAAAAAGTCACGTTCTGCTTTTAGATATGCATATGTGTATGTTTCACACCACGAAAAACCTGCAAGTCACGCAAAATCCTAATACTCTTGCACCCGCCCGAATTTAAGCCGTCCAAAATCTTTTTATATCCACTCACAACGCAATTCACTTTTCCCACTTTGCTGGCAAATTATAATCAATGAGTTTATGTAGAGCCCATTTGGATCACTAATTGAATGCCGACATGAACTGTTGAAAGCTGCTTTCACTGCTCAAAAGCTGATTATGTTATGTAGTGATGATGCAATGAACCACAACATCCCATGAATGTTCTAACTAGCTAACTTTTGGACTAACTAATGATTTGAAAAATTGGTCTTGTCAGTTATCCCAATAAATGAAAATTATGGCTACGTTCCAAACGGAAGAATCTGTTTTTTTTTTCAACAGCCCGCAAGTTTCTCATAGATTAGGCAAGTAAGAGTAGGTAGTATAGTACAACTGACTGACTGACTGAGGCTTCATACACTATATTAGGTGAACGAAAGTGGTTACAATAAAATGCCTTCTATATAGAATTAAACAGAATTGGAAATGAAAGGCTCTTATTTTCTTCTTCAGTGTGACTTTCTTTCCGTAACCACTTCTACATCATAGAAATACACTTTATGACAATCAGTTCACTCCCACGAGCACAATTCTGCACCCCTGTGGTGTGTATTCAGTTCAGTTAGTTGGTTTGGCTCATTTAAGGCACTACTAGACATATGAATTACGAGGCAAATGCATTTATGTCTAGTGCAATAGTGGATGCTTGAGTCTCAAGATGAAATAATATGTGGAGCACACAGAATTTCGTATAAGTCTGTGCCGTCCAGTCTATATTACCTTGAATACAATGGCTGGTTGGCTGACTGGCAGCCTCTTATATTGCAAAATGCAGAGCAAGTCTTCCATGAAAGTCAAACAAAGAAGTAGGATTATGCAAACATCTAACCTAATCCATCTTTCTAGCTTGTTTGCTCAACACAGGAGCCGATTGCACATTACTTTTCCCATTGTAGTCCATGCATACCCAGATAATTTATTCTCTATTTAGTTAGTTGGGAACAAGAAATAATAACTGGTACGGCCAACGGCACGTACCTGCCAAAAATAAATCAAATAAGAAAAAACAACTGTAAAAATAAAGACCACGACAAAAAGAATAAAAACGTTTATTCTTACAACTGTATGTACACTACTACGAATGAAATATTTATTACATATTGCAGTTTCCCGGCATTATAGCCAAGCTCTGGAACCATTTCTAATTTTTGCCAACGCAAGGACTCTTGTGGGTAATGAATTGTGTATAAGAGCAATACACGTAACGTTACCGAAGAAAATTTTGGGATTTTTTGTGCAAACTTTACTTATAACTTTTCAAAGATTTATGAGCCGACTGCATTAAATTATGCGGGCAAACATAAGAGATGAATGCAAGAGCAAGATACTTGCAGATTAAACAGCACAAAGTTGACCTCATATAGTTTCCAAACGGTTTCTGCCGTTCCAGGGAGGAGATGTACACACGTCAGGGATACCTGAGCAAGAGTAAAGAGCGACCCTAATCTAATAAAACAGGTTAAATGAGCTACTCTTGCTTCATAAACTCACGCACTGTTCCTGGTGTTTGCTTGATGCTATTAACTCGGAAAAGTTTATTTTCCTTTCCCATCCGCAAGATTTAAACATACGCATTTTTAGAACACGCTACACCCGTCCTGCCGTGCTTACAAAATTATTAGGTATCAGGAATGTCCTAACTAACTATGCATTACAGAAATTAATAACCTCAGTCGGCGGTAAAGTGTACTCACTGATATATTTTTTAAGACAACACATAAGTATTTCCTGTGGGATATTATTTTTTCAATTTTTTTTGCAATCCATTACACAGTATCTAATCTCATCTAATTAGGTAATCGAAACCTGTGAATTCATATTAATACAAAATTGCGGTATCCGGTGAAAAGACCTATGCAATAAGACCTACAACAATAAGACCTACGCAATAACACCTACAACAATAAGACCTACGCACAAAAAGACCTATAGACAAAAACACCTTCATAACACAAACAAGTTTATTTACAAGTTTCCAAGGCAATATATTTACATAACCATGTACTCCAAAATACCAGCAATTAAATTGTAAATATGTGAGACTGTGAGAT
>Ga0210040_10004765_pt1 | contig 17503 bp, 13 predicted proteins | sample CryGeyCG12114_NA_FD_185462 | JGI IMG/M metagenome (GOLD analysis project Ga0210040, IMG submission 185462) | Groundwater microbial communities from aquifer - Crystal Geyser CG19_WC_8/21/14_NA (SPAdes) (version 2) | ecosystem: Environmental > Aquatic > Deep subsurface > Groundwater | place: USA... | reverse complement strand
CGCGGTGCACCTGGCCTTCGGCTTCCCGATGGCCAAGATCGCCGACAGTGGCAATCGCGTGGGCATCCTGTCCATCTGCATCGCTTTGTGGTCCGTGATGACGGCGGTCAGCGGATTTGCCGCCAACTTCCTTCAGCTGACGCTGGCGAGGATGGGCGTGGGCGTGGGCGAGGCCGCCTGCCTGCCCGCCTCGCACTCGCTGATCAGCGACTATTTCCCGCCCGATGGCCGCACCAAGGCGCTTGCCATCTTCGGCCTGGGCTTTCCCGCCGGCAGTTTCCTGGGGATGATCTTCGGCGGCTACGTGGTGGACCACTGGGGCTGGCGTGAGGCCTTCTACGCCGTGGGCCTGCCGGGCCTGCTGATCGCTTTGCTGACCCTGAAGGTGGTGAAGGAGCCCCAACGCGGCCGCTTCGATGCCAGCAATGCGCAAACGCCTGCCGACACCGGCGCCCGCTCCTTCGCCGAGGTGGCGAAGCTGCTGTGGCACTCGCCGGTGCTGCGCCCGATGATCATCGGGCTGACGCTGATGTCGATCTTCGCCAGCCCGACCTCGAGCTTCCTCAGCCCCTATCTCGCGCGCCGCTTCCCGCTCTCCTACACGCAGATCGGCTTCATCGTGGCGACCACCATGATGCTGGGCGCCTCGATCTCCACCTATGCCGGCGGCATCATCGCGCAGCGGCTTGGCCGGCGGGACCAGCGCTGGCTGCTGTGGTTCCCGGCGATCACGCTGGCCGCGGGCGCGCCGCTTTACGTGATCGCGCTCGCCCAGTCGGAATGGATCTGGCTGTCGGTGTGGATGTTCTTCGGCGCGCTGCTCAACGCGACCTTCCTGGCGCCCTGCTACACGGTGCTGCACAATACGGTGCCGCCCGGCGGCCGCGCCAAGGCGGTGGTGATCATGGGCCTGTTCATGAGCTTCATCGGCCAAAGCGTCGGCCCGCTCGCCGCGGGCGCTGCCAACGATATCCTGGCGGGACAGATATTCAGCCGCACCGGCCGCGATTTCCTGCAGGCATGCCCCGGCGGACAGGCCGCGCCGGGAGCGGCCGAGGCGCTCGATCTCGCGTGCCGCACCGCCATGACCAACGCCACGCAGATCGTGATGATGGTGACCATGGGGCTGACCGTCTGGGCCGCCTGGCACCTGTTCGTGGCCGGCCGCCATATGCGGCCCGCCGGCAGCGCGCAGACCGCGCCCGGTCAGGTCAGCGCGTAAGCTCGAAGCCCTCGTAATCCGCTTCGGCCGCGGCGGCGCAGCGCTCGCGAAAAGCGGTCAGGCCGCCCAGCCACAGCAGGAAGCGTCGCGGCTTGCCGGGGACGTTCGAGCCGAACTGCCACGAATCGGCCTGCTCGAAGATCGAGCCGGCGACCTTGGCCTGCGTCTCTTGCGACCAGGCCTCCTCGGCCTCCTCGGTCGGTTCGATCGCTGTGACGCCGTTCGCGTCACACCAGGCGATGCAGTCGGCGATCCACTCCACGTCGTGCTCGATCGACACGGGCACGTTGGTGGACAGCGCCGGATTGCACGGGCCGCTCACCGCCAGCAGGTTGGGGAAGCCGGCAAAGCTCATGCCCAGATAGGCGCGCGGACCGTCGGCCAGGCGATCGGCCAGACGCACGCCGTGGCGACCGCGGAAATCGATCGCCTTGAACGGGCCGGTCACGGCGTCGTAGCCGGTGGCGAAGACGATCACGTCGAGTTCGTAGAGGGTGCCGCCCGCGCGAATGCCCTGGGGGGTCACCTCTTCTATCGGATTGGCCCTGGCATCGACCACGTGGACATGCGGCAGGTTGAACGTCTCGTAATACTTGCTGTCGAGCGCGATGCGCTTGGCGCCCAGCGGATAGCCCTTGGGCTCGACGATGGACGCGGTCTCCGGGTCCTGCACGATCCGCCGCACCTGCTCGCGGAAGAAACCTTCCGCGAACCTGGCCGATTCGGGATTGGAGTAGACATCCTTGAACACCTGCACGACCCTGAGGCCGCCGCGCTCCCACGATTCCTCGTAGAGCCGCCGCGCCTCCTCGGCAGTGACATCGCTGAAGTCGAACTCGGGTGGATCGTAGGGCTGGCCGCCGCGATGCGCCCTGGCCTTGCGCCAGATCTCGGCGTAGTTCGCCTTGGTCTCGGCAACCTCTTCCTCGGCCAGCGGGGCATTGCGCGCGGGCATGATGTAGGCGGGCGTGCGCTGGAACACCGTGAGCTCGGCTGCCTGTCTGGCGATCTCGGGAATGGCCTGGATGCCGGTGGAGCCGGTGCCGATCACGCCCACCCGCTTGCCGCCAAGCTCCACGCCTTCGTGCGGCCAGTGCCCCGTGTGGTACCACTCGCCCGCGAAGCTCTCGATGCCGGGGATGTCCGGCAGGTTGGGCGCGGTGGTCGACAGGCCGCCGATCGCGGTGACGATCCAGCGCGTCTCCACCTCGTCGCCCGTCGAGGTCTTCACCGTCCAACGCTGCGATGTCTCGTCATAGATTGCCGAGGTCACGCGCGCCTCGAAGGTCATGTCCTGGCGCAGGTCGAGCCGGTCGGCCACGAAATTGAGGTAGCGCTCGATCTCGGGCTGGCCGGGGAATTTCTCGCTCCAGGTCCACTCCTGCAGGATCTCGTTCGAGAAGGAATAGCAGTAGAAATAGCTTTCGGAATCGCAGCGCGCTCCGGGATAGCGGTTCCAGTGCCAGGCGCCGCCCACGCCGCGGCCAGCCTCGAACAGTCGGCACGACAGGCCCTGCTCGCGCAGCTTGTGGAGCATGTAGATGCCCGCGAAGCCCGCGCCGATCACCACCGCATCGCAGGTTTGGCGTCCGTTGCTCACCCGATAGCCCTCATGTCCCCGGTAGCGCCGGTCAGTGGATGTCCATGTCGGCAAAGTCCGGGTGCAGCAGATGCTCGCGCACCTCGTAGCCGGTGAAGGGCGTCTGCGAGACGGTGCGGCCGTGCTTGCTCCACCAGTAATTGTGCGCGCGCGGATCCGCCCAGATCTTTGTCGCGTTGAGCTCGTCCACCTGCCGGTTGTAGCGCCAGTAGGCCTCCTCGGTGGGCTCGATCGATTTCAGGTCCTCAAGGATCAGCTTCTCCATGCATTGCATGGCGTAGCGCATCGTCACCTCGTGGTATTGCGAGACCGGCAGCCCGCCATTGGTGTTGGGCCCGTAGAGCGTCCACAGATTGGGGAAGCCGGGCATCATGCAGCCCAGATAGGCCCGGGCGCCGTCCTTCTCCCACAATTTCTCCAGCGTCAGCCCGCCGCGTCCGGTGATCTCCATCGGGTAGAGGAAGTCGTGCGCGCGAAAGCCGGTGGCGTAGACGACGACGTCGATCTCGTGCGCATTGCCGTCGCCATCCACGATGCCGGTTGGCGTCATCCGCTGGATGCCCGAGGTCACCAGCGCGACATTGTCGCGTAGCAGCGCGTCGAGCACGCTGTCTTCCGGATCGACCACCACCGGCCGCGCCGACCATGGCGGGTGGGCCGGGGTCATGATCTCGACCAGCTGCGGGTCGTCCAGCTTGCTCTTCAGGAACTCGATGCTCCGCTCGCGCGCCGCCTTGTTGCCCTCGCTGCAGGTGTGCGGGTCGTCGAAATCCGGGTCGATGTCGAACATCTTCACGAAGTCCGGTCCCGACCCGTAGAAGGACTTGAAGCGCATGAAATTGGTATGCAGCGGCAGGTTCCTGTCGAGCCACAGCTGCTCGGCCGGTGCAGGCGACTGGTAGCCCGGCACCGGGAACAGCCATTGCGGCGTGCGCTGGAACACGGTCAGCTGCGTACCATCGAGCGCTGCGAGTTCGGGGATCAGCTGGTAACCGGTGCATCCGGTGCCGATCACCGCGACGCGCTTGCCGGTCAGGTCCTTGCCCTCGGGCCAGCGGGCGGTGTGCCATGCTTCGCCGGCGAACTGGTCCATCCCCTCGATCTGCGGGATATTGGGCCGGTTGAGGAAGCCCACCCCGGTGACGATCGCGTTGGAGCGCAAGGTGCGCTCGCCCTCGGGACCGGCAAGGCTGATCTCCCACATCGAGGACGCCTCGTGCCATGTGAGCGAGCGCACCTCGGTGTTGAACTCGATCTCCTCGCGCACGCCGAACTCGTCGGCGACCCAATCATAATAGCGCTTGTTCTCCTGATGCGGCCCGTAGGGGAAGGGATAGGGGAAATCGACGCCGAACAAATTGGTGTAGGAGCGGCTGGGCGTATCGACGCGCGCGCCGGGATAGCGGTTCTCGTGCCAGGTCCCGCCGACGCCGTCATTCTTCTCGAGGATCGTGTAGCGGATGCCGGCGCGCTTGAGCTGGATCGCGGCGTTGAGGCCGCCCATGCCGGCGCCGATGATGGTGACGGTGAAGTTCTCGAGCTGCTCCGGCGTGGGGGTTGCGCTCCATTTGAGCGAGCGCGCCCAGGGATCGAGCGCGGTTTCCTCGATCATCAGGTCGAGCGCGCGGTCCAGGATCGGCTGTCCGATCACCAGCGCAAGGCTTTCGGGAAGCCGCTCGGCCGGCCCCTGTCCGATCGGCCCGGCGCCTGCATCGCGATAGGACTTGAGGAACGCGGCCGCCTTGTCGCGAACCGTCGCCAGCGCCGCGTCATCGGCGGGCTTGGCGATCTCGATCCGCCCCATCTGCACCCGCTCCAGCGGCAGGTCGAGGAGGTCCTGGTCACCGGTAAGCTGGTAGATCAGGCCGCGCAGAACCATGGGATCAGCCGCTGCGACCGCCTGCTCGATCTGCTGGTCGCTCGCCTCCAGCAGCTCGGGCCGCCCGGCCGCATTGCTCCGCGCTTCCGCCTTCGCCTCGATTGTCGACAAGAGTAGAGACCTCCTTGAGCTTTGCCGATGCACTTAACGTGATAATTAGTTTCGGGCAATCGCCCCAAGGAGCAAAGTCGGGCCCTGTGCCGCTCTACTCCGCCTGAGCGTTGCGCGGCTGCGCGTGCCATTCCGGCACCGGCCCGATGATGCTTTCCAGATCCTGGGTAACGCGCCCCGCCACCATCACGATGAACAGGCGGCAATGCGCATCGCTGCGGTTTACCCACGCGTGGTTGGTGGCGCGCTGCACGATAGTGTCGCCTTTGCGCAGGACGATCTCGTGCTCCTCGTCGTCGAGCTGCATGACGATTTCACCTTCCAGAACGTGGAGGTAGTCGACCGAGTTGGTGCGATGCATGAACGGCTCGGCGCCCGGTTTGCTGGGTGGAATGTCGGTGATACGCACGCGTATGCCAGTCTCCGGGATGCCGAAATGAAGCGGACCCGCCGTGGGATCGTCTTCGCTCGCGGCGATCGGCACCGGCACGCTGTCGCACTCCCAGATATCCTGCACGCCCCAGCTTCCGCCGGCGATGTCGCCGTGGAAGGTGCACTTCTCGTCGATCATCACGATCGATCGGCCGGCTTCGTCATGCCCGGTGACCACCCGCCGCAGATTGGGAAAACGTTCATCGAGATCGGACATCAGGTCTTTCCTAGATCGTCTGCCAGGCAGGGCGCGCGTGACACCGTTCCTGCGACTCGCCCCCTTGCCGGGTGAGACACAGGCTATTATTAACGTGTGAAGTATTGGCGCACTCGTCGCCGAAGCACAACCCGGATCGGCCGGACCAGCACGTGCCAGCGATCGACGGCAAGAGGGGGCATGATTTGATCAAGGGTACGGGGCGTCTTCACCGGCTGCGCGCGGTTGAGCAGCGGGCCGGGATCAGGCGGCGGTGAGCAAGTCTTACGATTATATCGTCGTGGGTTCGGGCTCCGCCGGCTCCATCGTCGCTGCGCGCCTGAGCGAGGATCCCGGCGTCAGCGTGCTGCTGCTGGAGGCGGGCCGGCGCGACAATCACCCCTTCATGCCCATGCCCATGGCCTTTCCCAAGGTGGCGACCGACAAGCGCTTCATCTGGGGATACGAGACCGAGCCCGAGCCTGGCCTGATGGGGCGCACGCTGCCGATCTGGCGCGGCAAGACGCTGGGCGGCTGCTCCTCGATCAACGCCATGATCAACGTGCGCGGCAGCCGCTTCGACTACGATCTGTGGCGGCAGAAAGGGCTTGAGGGCTGGAGCTATCGCGACGTGCTGCCGTATTTCCGCTCGATCGAGCGCAGCTGGCGCGGCGCGGGTCCCTATCATGGCGGCGAGGGACCCATCGGCACCACGCTCGTCGACCGGCCCGAGACGCATTTCGACGCCATGCGCGCGGCGGCGGAGCAGGCAGGGCTGCCCTTTCGCAGCGATCATAACGCGCAGGAGCAGGAAGGCATCAGCCGCATCGAAGTCACCACCAATGCGGGCAGGCGGGCGAGCTCTGCACGCGCCTTCCTCCACCCGGCGATGAAGGCGCGCGACAATCTGACGGTGGTCACCAAGGCGCAGACCACGCGCATCCTGATGGAGGGCAGGCGCGCGACGGGGGTGGAATATCTGCGCGGCAGGTCCGCCCAGAAGGTCTTCGCCAACCGCGAGGTGGTGGTCTGCGCCGGGACCTACGCCTCTCCGCAATTGCTCATGCTCTCGGGCATCGGGCCCGCCGATCACCTGCGCGAGATGGGGATAGAGGTGGTGCAGGATCTGCCGGGCGTGGGCGAGAACCTGCAGGAGCACCCCAACCTGCTCAACATCTACCGCGCCAACGGCAAGCTGGGCCTGTCGCGCCACCTGCGGCTCGACCGCGCGAGCTGGGCGGTCGTGCAATGGGCGCTGACGGGCGAGGGGCCGTTCTCCACCGCGGGCACGATGGCCAACATCTTCCTGCGCACCCGGCCCGAGCTCGAGCGGCCGGATGTCCAGTTGATCGCCATGCCCGTGCACCAGCACGCCGAGCTGTGGTTCCCCATGCTCACCAAGCCGCCCGTCTACGCCTTCACCATGCGCGTGGGCATCCTGCACGCGCTCTCGCGCGGATGGGTGAAGCTGCGTTCGGCCGACCCGCTCGACCTGCCGCGCATCCGCTTCAACATGCTTGCCGAGAAGGCGGATCTCGACGCCATGATCAAGGCGGTGCGGATCAGCCGCGACCTGTTCGCGCGCGCGCCGATGCGCGACCTGGTGTCTGAGGAATTGCTGCCCGGACCGGCCTGCCAGAGCGACGAGGAGCTGGGCCGCGCCATCCGCGAGCAGGCCGAGCATCGCCATCATGCCTGCGGCACCTGTCGCATGGGCATCGATCCGCTGGCGGTGGTGGATGCGCAATTGCGCGTGCACGGGGTGGAGAACCTGCGCGTGGCTGACGCCTCCGTCATGCCGGATGACCCGTCGGGCAACACCAACGTGCCCACCATGATGATCGGGGAGAAGGCGGCGGCCATGATCAGCGGCCGGCAGCTCGAGCCCGCTGACGTTTGACGGTTCGGCGGGGCCGGAAGGCGGGCTCCCCAGCCTCATGTCGCTCGATTGACTCGCCATCGCACGCCTTATACTTATCATGTTAGGTTTTCTGCCGTCGCCCGCGCGACAGGCGTTCGGACCAAGCGGAGAGACAAGCATGTACGACAAGTCGGACCCCAGATCGAAGCTCGCGCCGCAGAAGCAGACCGGCGATGGCGCGACAGCCATGCCTGCGACTTACGCGCTCTATTACGAGGAAGATCCGGTCGAGGACGATGTGAACGGCAAGGCCTGGTACACGCGCGGACAGGATCTGCTGGTCAATTACATCGAGGCAGCGCCGGGCGCGACCTTCTCCCGCGCGGGGCAGAAGGACGAGTACATGGTCGTCATTTCCGACGAGGATACGCCTTGGGAGATCTCGGCCGGGGGCGAGACGAAGTCGGGGCCGGGATACCAGGTGGTGATCGTCCCTCCGGGCGACAGCGAGGTCATCCTGCCCCAGGGAGGCCGCCTGGTGCGGCTGTTCTCCACCCAGTCGGAAGACCTCAACGCCAAGTGCTCCAATCGCGAAATCTACGCCGAGCCTGACCCTGCAATCCCGCCGTTTCAGCCCTGGCCCGATCCGGTCGATGGCTTCAAGCTGCGCGTTTACGACCTCTGGAGCGAGCGCCGGCCCGGCAAGATGGGTCCGATCTACCGCTGCACCACCATCATGCTCAATTTCCCGCCTCCGGGTGGCGGGCCGCGCGACATCACCAAGATGTCGCCGCACAGCCATGATGATTTCGACCAGTGCTCGCTGGTTCTGGCCGGCGCCTTCCGCCACAACATGCGCTGGCCCTGGGGCCTCGACAAGAACCACTGGCGCGCGGACGAGGACCCGGTGGTAGGCTCGCCCTCCTGCACGATCATCCCGGCGCGCGTGATCCACTCGTCGGAAAGCATGGCGCCCCCGGCCGGCGGCAACCGCATGGCCGATATCTTCGCGCCGCCGCGGCTCGACTTTTCGCTGCAGGAGGGCTGGGTGCAGAACGCCGACGAATATCCGCTGCCCGAGCACGCGCGCACCGCCGAACCTGCCTGAGGCGGCTCGAAGAGTTCGCCCGATGCCCCGCTCTAATGACCGGGGCGCGACCTGGCGCTGCAAAGCCGTTAATGACAGTCCATCTCACGACCTCACGACGCGAAGGCACTCCGCATGACGACAGCCGCATCCCGCCCCGACCCGCGTGACTTTCGCAAGCGGCTGCTCGCCCGCGAACCGGTGGTCGGCTCGTTCCTCAAGTTCCCGGGGCCGCATGCGACCGAGATCTTCGGCTCGATCGGCTACGATTTCGTGATGCTGGACGAAGAGCACGCGCCCTGGTCGCGCGACCAGCTCGGCATGGGCTACCTCGCCGCGCGGGCGTTCGGGACGGCGGCCATCACGCGCATCTCGCGGCCCGACGCGGCCAGCATCCTGTCGGCGCTGGACGACGGGGCCATCGGCGTGATGGTGCCGCATGTCTCTTCGGCACAAAAGGCGCGCGAAGTCGCCTCGTGGACCCGCTACAAGGGCGGAACGCGCGGCTCGGGCCTGGGGCGCGCGGGTGATTACGGCGGCCGGATCGGACCCGGTGGCATCGATGCATATTACGAGGAAGCCGACCAGGTCAGCACCTTGATCGCCATGATCGAGGATGCCGAGGCGATCGAGCGGATCGACGAGATCACTGCGGTGGACGGCGTCGATTGCTTCTTTATCGGTCGCGGCGACCTGGGCCTGTCGCTGAGCAACATGGACGGCGCCAAGCCGACCGTGGCCGAAGCGACGAGGATCATCGCGGAATCGGTCGTCCGCAACGGCAAGGTGCTGGCCGCGGTAAGCCCCAGCCTCGCTTCTGACGACGCGAAGGAGATGATGGATCTGGGCGTCACCTGCATGCTGGTGGGCAACGACCAGGGCTTCATGCGCGCCGGCGCCGCCGCGCAGTACAAGAACTTCCGCACGCTTTACGGCATCGGCGACTAATCACCGCACGAGCCCGCTGCGCACGGCGATCCGGCGTCGGGCCCTGCGCAGCGGGTGCCGGGCGACTTACTCCCCCGCGTTGATCCGGTCGCGTACCGCCCTGCCGTAGGGTCTCACCGCAAGCCAGATCAGCAGCGCGTCGATCGGCGCCAGCACCAGGCGCGACCCCGCCAGCACGTAGCGCAGATCTTCCTCTGCACCGGCGACGAAGTCGGTCAGCAGGCCCACGATCAGGGGACCCGCTCCGCCACCGACGGCCGCGATGATGAACAGGTAAATCGCGTTGATCTGCCCGCGCATGGCGTTGGGCGTGGAGATCTGCAGCGCCGCGTTATAGCCCGCTCCGCCCATTGCAGCGATCGAGAAGCCGAGCGCGTTCATGCCGAGCGCGAGCCACGGCGTGGGCATGAGGGGCCCTGCCACGATGAACGGGATGCACAGGAAATTGGAGAGGAACATCGTGCGCACGTTGGCATCGTCGCGGGTCTTGCCCAGCCTCTCGGCCAGCCAGGCGCCGCCGAACAGGCCGAGCAGCGAAGCGGCCATGTTGATCGGCCCCAACAGCGGACCCGCCACCGCGGGCCCCCAGCCAAAGGTGCGCTCATAGAAGGCGGGAATCCACGCGACCGTGCCGAACGACTGGATCGAATTCAGCAGCGATCCCAGCAGCAGCGGTATGTGCATGCGCCTGTTAGCCCAGATGAAGCCGAACACCTCGCGCAAGGGGTAGCCGCCCTTCTTGTGCATGGCCGTGCGCTGGGGCTCGGGCACCGTGAGCATGATCACCAGCGACACCAGCAGCCCGGGCAGGCCCAGGATGATGAAGACCATCTGCCAGTCCCGCACCACGCCGATGCCGGGGATGGGGATCGGGTCCATGTCGGCGAAGGCGCCCATCAGCAGGCCGCCGAAGAACAGCGCCGCGGCGCCGCCTGCCATGAAGCCGGTATTGTAGATCGCGTAGGCACGCGGCAGCTTCGCCTTGGGGACGACGTCGGCGATCATCGACAGCGAGGCCGGGCTGCTGCCCGATTCCGCGCCGCCCACGATCATCCGGCCGACGAACAGCTGCCAGTAATTCTGCGCCAGGCCGCAGATCGAGGTGGCGACGCTCCACACGGCGAGCGAGGCGCAGACGACAGGCTTGCGAAAGCCCCTGTCCGCCATGCGCGCGACGGGCGGTCCCAGCAGGAAATACGTGGATACGAAGGCGATGCCGGTGAGGTAGCCGATCTCGGTGTCGGAGAGGCCGAAATCGTCCTTGATGGATTCCACCATCAGGCTGATCACGTTGCGGTCGACCTGCGCCAGCATGATCACGAGCGCCAGCATCGAGACCGTGTACCAGGCGCGCGGCGCTGCCTCGCCCGAGCCCGCCGGCTTCTCCTGCGGCGTCTCTGCTGCGAGCTCGTCTGCCGCTCCGGTCATCGTGCTCACGCTGATCCCTCCTCATCCGGGGCGGTGCGAGAGCTTGCCCGCCCGCCGCTCTTGATCGTTGTCATGCCGGGTTGCCGAATGCTTTCCGCTATTCCTCCAGGCCCAGCAGGCGCAGCGGGTTCTTGGAGATCATTTTCCTGATGTCCTCGTCCGTATAGCCGAGGTCGAGGCACACCTTGATCACGCGGCGAAAGCCCTGGACCGGGTGCTCGTTGCCGCGCTGGCCCAGGTCGGAGGCGAGGATGGTCCTGTCGACCGTCCCGGCCTTGATCAGCTCGTCCAGGTTTTCAGGCGGCAGCGGATTGATCTTGCCGACCTTCACGAACATGCACAGCGAGTGCTCGATATAGGCGTCGTACTCGGCGACAAGGCGGCGGATGTCATCATGGCTCGCCCCGAGAATGAAGCTGGGGTGGTTGACCAGCAGCCGCTTGCACCCGCGCTGCCTGGCCTCCTCGAACACCGCGAAGATTTCGGAGATGTGCAGGTGTCCGCCCGACAGGATCACGTCGTGCTGCGCGACCATGTCGAGGATCTCCTTGACCTCGTCCTTGACCGACCCGTCTTCATTAAGGGGCGTGAGCGGATCGAACGGGATCGTCGGCTTGATCGTGTGCGGGAAGCCCGCGCGCACGCCGAACGGGGATTCGCAATGGTTCTTCGAGGAGAAAGTGGGCATCCAGATCAGCCTGGCACCCAGCGCGATGCCGGCATCCACCGCCCATTTGTTGAACCCGCCATTGGCGTTGTTGAGCGGCACGCCCGAGAACAGCTTCACCCCCAGATGGCCGTGCGTCTCGTTCAGCAGCGAGGTGACGGGGGTTGCCGAGTAATAGTGATCCTTGATCAGCATGGCGGAAAAGCCCGCCTCTGACGCTTCTTGCAACGCCTCCAGGTGATTGAGATCGCGCGCCATCACCGAAGGGCCCGAATGGCAGTGCAGGTCCACCGCGCCTTTCAGGATGCGCTCGATGCGCTCGTCCAGTTCCTGGGTGTCGGTTTCGCGTTCGATGATCGTTGCCATTCTTCAAGCCTCCTGATTGGCGCGGGTCGCTTGCGCGCCCTCTCCATTCTGCTCCCATGCGGCTCGTTCTTCTCGTCAGGTCGGGCCTGAGGAAGGGGCGGGCCGCCTTAATCCTGTTCGGCTAGACGTTCGCGGAACGCTTTTCCGTAGGGCGAGATCGCCATCCAGATGAGGATCGCGTCGAGCGGCCCCAGCAGCAGCCTGAACGCCACCAGCACATAGCGCAGCGCGGCCTCGGACTGCGCGACGAAATCGGTCAACAGCGCGATGATCAGCGGGCCCAGTCCGCCGCCCACCGCGGCGATGGTGAACAGGTACAGCGCGTTTATTTGCGCGCGCATCTCGTTGGGGGTCGAGAGCTGCAAGGCGGCGTTGTAGGCTGGACCGCCCATGCCCGCGATCACGCCGCCCGCCGCGGTAAAGGCGAGCGCCAGCCACGGGCTGGGCATCAGCGGGGCGATTGCCACCAGCGGAATCGAGCCGATCTGGGCGACGAACAGCACGAGCAAATTGGCATCGTCGCGCCGCTTGCCTAGCCATTGCGCATAGCGAGCGCCGATGAACAGGCCCGCCAGCGAACTGGTCAAGGTGGCCATGCCCAGCAGCGGCCCGACCACCTCCGGGCCCCAGCCATAGGTCCGCTCATAAAAGGCGGGGCCCCATGCGGCGATGCCGAAGCTCTGCATCGACATGATCAGCACCCCCAGCAGCAGCGGCAGGTGCATGCGCCGGTTGCTCCAGATGAAGCCGCCCACTTCGCGCAGGGGAAAGCCTCCGGGCCGGCGCCCGCCGACCCGCTTGGGCTCGGGCACCGTGATCAGCACCAGCAGGGCGACGATCAGCCCCGGTATGCCCAGGATGATGAACACCAGGTGCCAGTTGTGAATGGTCCCGATGACGGGCAGCTCGACAGAGGGAAAGCCGGCCAGCAGCCCCAGCAGCATGCCCCCCAGCACCAGCGACAGCGCCATGCCGCCCATCACGCCCGAATTGTAGATGGCGAAGGCGAGCGGCACCTTGTCGCGCGGCACCAGGTCGGCGATCATCGAGAGCGAGGCGGGGCTGCTGCCGGACTCCGCCCCGCCGACTACGGCGCGGGCGGCGAAGAAGCCCCAGAAGCTTTGCGCCAGGCCGCACAATGTGGTGCCCACGCTCCACACCGCCAGGCTGGCCGCGATCACCTTCTTGCGCACGCCGCGATCGGCGATGCGCGAGATGGGCGGCCCGGCCACGGCGTAGAAGAAGGTGAAGGCAAAGCCGATCAGCAGGCTCACCTGCGTGTCGGAGAGGCCCAGATCACGTTTCAGCGGCTGCACGACCAGCGAGATCACGCCGCGGTCGATCTGCGCCAGCGCCGCAACCAGCGCCAGCACGCCGACCGTGTACCAGTTGCGCGCGCTGCCCTTGCCGGCTTCGGCATCCGCGGCCGTCGAAGCGTCTGAGCCAATGCCGTCGGGGACGCTTGCGGTCACACTTGCCATGGATCTCCGGCCCGGTTCAGGAAGAAGCGATCTGGCATCAGACCGCCGTGACGATCCCCAAGCCGGCGTGCTGCGGACGTTCGAGTAAACCCTTGCCGAGCGCCGCTAAATACATAACACGATAACTATCCCTGCCGTTCGGGGCTGTCAACGATCGATGGGAGGCGTACTGCCGGGTCGATTGGTTCTTGGTGCGAGGTTCGCGAACGGAGGCAGCCGAGCAGGCCGCACAGGACACGGCCACTTTGAAAAGAGAGGTGAAAGAGTGAGCGATACGCGCCCCGCAGTCCGCTTCGAGCTGGTGCCCGGCTGGGAGAAATGTCCCGAAGGTGAGGAGTACCGGCATCAGGACGTAGCCGATGTCGCCTGCGACTCCCGCGACCGGGTCTATCTGCACACCCGCCGGGGCGACCGCGTGATGGTCTATGACCAGGACGGCAATTTCCTGAGCAAGTGGGGAGACGGCATGTTCAGCCTCGCCCACGGCATCGCCATCCATGAGGATTTTGTCTACTGCACGGACAATATCGACAGCGTGATCCGCGTGTTCGATCTCGATGGTGAGTTCAAGCGGATGCTCGGCGAGCCGAAGCAGGTCTCCGATACCGGGTACGGCAATGCTCGTGGGCGCAAGCCGGAGATCCACCACAACGAGTTCGTCGAGCATTCCGCCGGGCCCTTCAACGGCTGCTGCAACGTGGCCATCGCCGCCAATGGCGACATGTTCGTGGCCGATGGCTACGGCAATGCGCGCATCCACCATTTCGCCCGTAATGGCACGCTGCTCAATTCGTGGGGCGAGGTGGGCACCGGGCCGGGCGAGTTCCACCTGCCCCACGGCATCGCGCTCGACCGGCAGGAGAACGTCATCGTCTGCGACCGCGAGAACGATCGGCTGCAGATTTTCGACAGGAATGGTGCGCTGCTCGATATCTGGACCGACATCTTGCGCCCCACCGATTGCACGGTGGACCGCGAGGGGCTGATCTACGTGTCCGAGCTGTGGCGTCCGCTCGAAGCCGGGCAGGGCAGCTTCGTCCACGGATATCCAGAGCACGACCTGCCCGGCCGGATGACGGTGTTCCATCCCGACGGAACGATCGCGGCACGCTGGGGCGGAGACAGCGCGAACCGCTCCGCGCCAGGCAATTTCATCGCGCCCCACGGTCTCGCGATCGACAGCAAGGGCGATCTTTACGTGGCCGAGGTGTGTGGCACGTTCGGCGTGCTCGCCGGCCGGATGCCCGAGGCCGAGTGCCTCCATCACCAGATCCAGAAGTTCCGTCGATTGCGCTGATTTTCATCCCCAAGAGGCAGGACAGTGCCCGGATAGCCGGTCGACAACGCAGTTCCCGCTCACGGCCTGCAATTGCTTATCACATTAAATATCGTATTTGCCGGCAGAGGCGCTACGAAAGGCGACAACAAGGATGCGGGGAGGGCATTGATGTCGACGGGAGCTGCTATCCCCACCGCCGACGCGGCGGCCGGGGCGGTCGCCGGAGAGCCGGTTTCCGCCGCCGGCCATACCCTGCCGCCGCGCAAGCACGCGCATTATTCCTTGTTCTGCGTCACCGTGGTGGTGATGTTCACGGTGCTCGACCGCACCATCCTTTCGCTGCTGATCGAGCCGATCAAGGCCGATTTCGGCATCAGCGACACGCAGGCCGCGCTGCTGATCGGCGCCGCCTTCTCGCTCCCCTACGGCATTGCCGGTATCGCGGTGGGTCGCCTCGCCGATCACGCGAACCGGCGCAACATCGTCGCCGCCTCCTGCGCTTTCTGGAGCGTGGCGACGATGGCGTGCGGGGTTGCGCAAGGGTTCGTCAGCCTGCTGATCGCGCGCATGGGCATTGGCGCGGGCGAATCGGGCTACGGCCCTGCTGCCTGGTCGATCGCCACCGATTACTGGCCGCGCGAGAAGGTCGCCTTCGCCACCGGCATCATGGGTCTGGGTGCGCAGGCGGGCGCGGGCATCGCCTTCCTGTTCGGCGGAGCGGTGTTGTTCTATGTCCAGGGCCTGCCGCCGGTCGATCTGCTGGGGCTCGTCGTCATCCGCCCGTGGCAGTGGGCCTTCATCCTGGTCGGCGCTCCGGGCGTGCTGTGGGCGCTGGTGATGCTGACCTCGCGCGAGCCGCCGCGCCGCGGCCTGATAGCTGGGCAGAAGGCGGCCAAGGTTCCTGTCGCCGAGACGGCCCGCTGGATCCGCGAGGACTGGCGGGTCTACCTCGCCACCGTGGGCGGCATGGCGATCAAGGCCATGCTGATCGCGGGCCCGGCCGCCTGGGGCCCCACCTTCGTGCATCGCGAATATGGCTGGGAGCTGGCTCAGATCGGCCTGGTCTCGGGCACGATGACGCTGATCGTCTCACCTCTCGGGCTGCTGGCGGGTGCCAAGCTGTCCGAGCGCTGGGTCAAGCAGGGCCGGCAGGATGCCAACCTCAGGATCGTGTTCTACGGCCTCCTGGCAACCCTGCCGCTCAGTGTCGCCGCTTACATGATGCCCACCGCCTGGGGTTATTACGGCGTTACTGCGGTCAGCTCGTTTATCGCGATGCTGGGTTTCGGGCCGGGCATCGCCGCCTTCCAGCTGATCACGCCCAACCGCATGCGCGGGCAGCTCGGCGCGCTCGTGCAGTTCTGCAACAACGTCATCGCCTTCGCGATCAGCCCGCTGATCGTGGCCCTGTTCACCGACTATCTGTTCGGCGACGAAGGCGACCTGCGATGGTCGATCGTTCTCAACACGGTGATCATGGGCGGCATCGCGGCCGTGGTCATCGGCCAGGGCCTGAAGCCCTACGCCCGCTCCTACGAACGCGCCCAGCGCGAGTTCAGTCATTGAGGCCGCCGCCGCTTCCCTTCATCGCAGACAGAGGACCCGCATGAGCAGCAACATCGAATCGCTCGAGATCATCGACGCGCAGATCCACGAACCCTCCACCGGCATGAAGCCGGGCGACTACATGAAGGAGCAGCCCGTGCTCTGGCAGCTCGAACTGGCGCGCGAGGCGATGGACGCGGTGGGCGTGGACAGGGCGCTCGCCGTCACCAGCGATGCTTTCGTCGAGCTGGCGCACGCGCATTATCCGGGGCGCTTCCCCGGCGTGCACACCTTCTTCCATACCGGCGAGGACCTAGCGGGTGAGGTGCGCCGCATTGCGGATCATCCGGCCATGGTGGCCGGCCGGGCGCTGGTGGGTGATTTCACCAAGGCGGTGATGCGTCCCGAATTCCTCGCCGGCGATTACGAGCCGATCTTTGCCACGGCGGAGGAGGTGGGCCTGCCGCTGTTCAACTCGACCCATGGCGGCTGCGCCCACATGGCGGGCGTGGCCGAGAAGCACCCGGACCTGACGCTGATCGTCGACCATATCGGCGTGGCGCAGCACCCCGTCTCTCCGCCCGAAACGATGAGCTGGGGTCCGTTCGAGGATCTGCTGGGCCTCGCCAAATACCCCAACATCCACGTCAAGCTGTGCGGCGCGCCGCTGCTGTCCGACCAGACCTATCCCTACGACGACGTGTGGCCCTATCTCAGTCGCCTGTTCGACGCCTTCGGCTACGAGCGGGTGATGTGGGGCAGCGATTACACGCGCCTGCGCCTCGCCGACCTGCCGATGGGCGACCGGCCGAGGAAGCGCGGCATCACCTATGGCGAGAACCTCAACTTCCTGCTCCATTCCGACCGGCTGACCTACGAGCAAAAGGCGCTGGTGCTTGGCGGCAATGTACGCCGGCTGTTCGACCTGCCCCCCGCCTCGCAGGATTGGGGGCCGCCGCCGATGAGCTGGAACTTTCCGGGATGAGCGGCGAACGGGTCGAAGCCGTCCCCTCCGGCCAAACGCAAGGATCGACGTGCCCGTTCTGCGGCGCCGGCTGGACCGCGCGGATGGTCGAGGCGTTCGATCGCATGATCCTGCCGGGCGGCTGCGCGTGCTGCGCCCCGGGCACTGCCGGCCTGCAAGCCGAGCACGAGGCGCATGAGCCGGTGCCCGTTGCGGATCTGGAATGCGACAGTTGCGGGCGCGCGATCTACCGCGCGCCTGACTCGCTCACGGCCTGAGCGCCTCCGTCGCCTGCTGAACGGCGGCGACGGATACGCGCTTCAGTGCGGACGCCGGGCCCGATCAGCCCTTCATCCGCTTGCCGGCGATGCGGCAGCCCTCGGCCATGGCCTTGAGCTTGGCCCAGACGATCTCCTCATGCCCCACGCGGATGAAGG
>Ga0210040_10004764_pt1 | contig 17504 bp, 15 predicted proteins | sample CryGeyCG12114_NA_FD_185462 | JGI IMG/M metagenome (GOLD analysis project Ga0210040, IMG submission 185462) | Groundwater microbial communities from aquifer - Crystal Geyser CG19_WC_8/21/14_NA (SPAdes) (version 2) | ecosystem: Environmental > Aquatic > Deep subsurface > Groundwater | place: USA... | reverse complement strand
CGTTCAAGCTATTGGGAGCCGCTAAGCCCACCCCACCCATTGCCATCTGCCGGACGCCGCCCAGGTTCATGGATGCGTCGCCCAGGCCCAGGCGGGAGTAGGGAGAGTTGCCCAATCCTTGCGCCTGTCCGCGCGATACGTTCAGCAACCCTAGCAAGGATAACCCGGCTAAGCCGGCGAGTCTACATTTCAACATTGTACACTAATATTCGATGAAGCCCAATCAGTACAAGCTCCGGAATGGCAAAGATACGGCCTTTCAGCTGTGGTTGAAAAAAGCCGGCGTCGCCCCCGGTCAGGAGCACCGTAAGGCCGGGGTAGTGCGCCCGGTAGCTGTCTACCAAGCCATTTACTTCCGCCACGGCCCCGTTCAGTACCCCGCTCCGAATAGCGGAGGTAGTGTCTATGCCAATCAAGGGCGCGGGGCCAGCGGTTACTTCTATCAACGGCAAACGACCCGTAAACGTGTGCAGGGCCTGAAACCGAAGTCGCAACCCCGGCCCGATGCTGCCCCCCCGAAAAGTGTGGCCCGCCTCCACAAAGTCGCACTTGATGGCTGTACCCGCATCCACCACCAGCACATGACGACCTGGCCGGAGCCAGGCCGCGCCGACCGCCGCCGCCATGCGGTCGGCGCCCAGCGTATGCGGGGTAGCGTACGCATTGTGCAGCGGCATCGGAGTAGCTACCGGTGCAAACTCAATGAGCTGCCCCGGCACCAGCGGACGGAGTGCCGCCGCCCAGTCAGTCGTCGGTTCCGCCACGGAGGCTAGAATAACGTGCTCCGGCGCGTGTTGCTGCGCCAGCGCTAGCACCTGCGCCAACGTTTGCCCTACTGCCATGTAGCGCAACGTATTATCCTCGAAGTAACCATACTTCACGGCCGTATTGCCAATGTCGAGGGTAAGCGTACGCATGTAAGGTGATGTGGTGAACTAGTGAGGTGGTGAAATGGTGGGTTTGATGTTTTGTTGATGCTTCTTGCACGCATTAGGCAGCTAAGACATCAAACTCACTATTTCTCCACCTCACCAGTTCACTACCAGGAGCCACGCAGCCGGCGTGGGGTTGCGTGCTACATGAAGTATTTCAGGCGGATAACTTCTTTTTCCGACAAAAAGCGCCATTTGCCACGGGGCAGCTCTTTTTTAGTGAGGCCTGCGTATTGCACGCGGTCCAGCGTTACCACATCATAACCCAAGTGCTCAAAAATGCGGCGCACGATGCGGTTACGTCCCGTATGCAACTCTATTCCCACAAAGTGAGGATTACCCGCTACCACGGCCACGTCATCTATTTCGGCCGGGCCATCTTCAAGCTCCACCCCTTTCGAAATCTGGTGCAGATGATCTTCGGTGAGCGGCTTATCCAGTTCTACCTGGTAGATCTTCTTGTTTTTGTGCGAAGGGTGCGAAAGCTTCTGCGCTACCTCCCCGTCGTTGGTGAACAGCAGTAGGCCGGTGGTATTGCGGTCGAGGCGACCAACGGGGAAGATGCGCTCCTTAGAGGCTGTAGCCACTAGGTCCATCACCGTTTTGCGCCCTTCGGGGTCTTCCGTGGTCGTGATGAAGTCCTTGGGCTTATTCAGCAACACGTACACCAGCTTCTCCCGGTTCAGATTGGTTTTGCCGTACTGCACCGTGTCGGAAGGCTGAACTTTGTAGCCCATTTCCGTTATCACTTCGCCATTCACTTTTATCTCGCCGGCAGCAATCAGCGTATCGGCCTCCCGGCGCGAACAGATGCCCGCGTTGGCGATGTAGCGGTTCAAGCGAATCTCATCGCCGGTATCTTCTTCGTCGCGGCGGCGCTTGTTGCCTCGGTTTTTGTCCTCTTCGTAGTGCTTCAGGTTCTGGTAATCGGGGGCCTCCCCGGCTACCTCATTGCGCCGGGGCTTGTCGGCGCGGTTGCTGGCCGGGCGTTCCGAGCGCGACCCGCTCGTGGCGCGGTTATCCCGCTCCCCGTAGGGCCTACTCTCGCGCTTTGCCCCAAAGCCTCCCGATGTGTTGCCGGGCCGCGGTTTGGAGTAGCCTCCTTCCGACCGATCGGAGAAGCGTGGTTTGCGGTCAGCGGAGTAGTCGCGCTGCTCCCGACCACCAGTACGGTCGTTGCGGTCACTGCGGTTGCTCCGCTCATTGCGGTCGTCCCGGTCACCGCGAGTGTCACGACGGTCTTGGTCGGCACGTGGTGGCCGGCTTTCCTCCATACCGTCTGGGCGGCTATGGAAGTCAAACGGGCGCGCGGCGCGTACGGGCCGGTTGGGGCCGCTCTCCGTTTCGCGCTCTGCCTCTTCGGCCGGGTTCACAGGCCGGGCCCGAAAATCGTTGTCAGCATTTTGCGGGCGCGTGTTTTCCGGCCGCTCCTCCCTGACGCTGCCGTCGGGGTTCTGCTTCTGAAACTTTCGGTTTCGCTCGCCCGCAGTGCCACGCGGCACGGTAGCCCTACCTTCCTGCCGGTAGGGCTGGCCTGGCCAGTTGGCCTTCGGCTCGTAGGGTCGCGCCGGACGGTTGCTCTGCGCGGCGCGCTGGTCGTAGTTTTCGTCCCGCCGATCATTACCACTACCACCCCGACGGTCGTCGCGCCGATCAGAAGGACGGCGGTTGTCGCCACCTCGGTCGTTGGAATTTCGATTACCGAATTCCCTACCTCCGGCATTACGGTTACCGGAGCCTCCGGGTCGGCCAAAGGACGGCCGCGATGGAAAGGATCCATTGCCGCGGTTGCCGCCTTCATTGCCACGGTCATCCGAAGAATATCGGTTTCCGGCTGGGCGGTTGTCCCCATCGGAAGAGCGGCGGGAATCGTCCGGCTTTTTGTAATCGTTGTTGGGGCGGTTAGCGGAGCGCCCACGGCGGCCAGCAGAATCGTCGGAGAAGTGTTTCTTGCCCATGGTAGTGCGTAGTAAGTGCCGTATCGCTACGGGACGGATTATGTAGTAGTAAGACGAAAGGAGATAGTAGGAGACCGGCACGGTCGTCGACTATAACCGAATGGTCCCGAAAACAGTGCCCGGCCTCGCGGAACGACCTAGGCAGATCGTTGGCCGCGAGGCCGGGCGACAAGGTTCAACCAATAGCGCCGCTAGTCGCGACGAGCCATTTTGGCTTCAATGGAATGCTGAGTATGCGGTACTGCGCGCAGGCGCTCCTTCTGAATCAGTTTGCCCGTTCCGATACATACCCCGTACGTACCGTTTTTGATGCGGATCAGCGCGTTTTCAAGCTGCTGAATAAACTTCATCTGGCGAGAGGCTAGCTGGTTCAGGCTCTCTTTTTCAGCGGTGTCAGCACCGTCTTCCAGAACCTTCGACGACGACGCCGTATTATCGGTTCCTGAGTCGTTGCGGCGGCTCAGCGTTTCCTTGATAAACGTTACCTCTTTACGAGCGGCCGTTAATTTATCCTGGATAATTTGCTCGAACTCGCCCAGCTCTTCCCGTGAATAGCGTAGGTTTTCTTCACTCATGATTGTTCAGGGAAATTTAATCTGATGATAATGGGACAATGCCCGCAGCAGTTGGTTATACATCACTACTGCGGGGCAAGCAACTGAACAGTGGTTTGCCCAGTTTAGTTTGTTCTCACTAAGTAGCTCTCTTCGTAGGTGACGTGACAGGACTGTCTACACGGCTTTTTCGGGCGCAAAGCTACGGGTTTGTCTGGAATATTGCTACCCTCCCTACCTCAGCAGATGAGTTAAGTATCAGAAGCTTAACATATGAATGGCGGCGGCGGCGGCTTCTACTCCTTTATTGCCGTGCTTGCCGCCGGCCCTGTCCCAAGCTTGTTCTTCCGTATTGGTTGTGACCAGCCCAAAAATTACTGGCTTGTTATACTTTAATCCAACGTTGGTGATGCCATTGGCTACCGCGTGGCAGATATAATCATCGTGCTTAGTGTCGCCTTTGATAACGACCCCGAGACAAATGACTGCATCTATTTCCTCGTGCTGCGCGAGGAGCTGCGCGCCCAGCGTCAGCTCGAAGCTACCAGGCACCGTATTCCGGTAGATGTTTTCGGCTTTGGCGCCGTGTTGCAGCAGCGTGTCGTAAGCGCCTTTGCTTAGAGTGTCCGTAAGCGCGCGGTTCCACTCGGCTACTACCAGCCCAAAGCGTTTCTCACTAATATCCACAAAATGCTCGGAGGCGTAGTCGCTCAGGTTTTTTAGGGCTGTTGCCATTGGTAGGGTCAGGAGGTAAGAAGAAGCCGTTGGTTTACGACTGGTATTCGTTCGAGCGTAAAAATAAAAAAAGGACGGCTTTGCACCGTCCTTTCTTGTAGTTCGTCTGAGGTAGCGCGGCTACCCGTTATATTACTTACCGGCCAAGGCTTCGTCGCGGGCTTTCAATTCGCGCGCTTCATTTACTTGCTGCGCGCCTTCGTAATCGTTGATAATTTTATCGTACGACTCGATGGCACCGCTGTAGTTCTTGCTCATCTCCTGCGCGGCGGCTTTCTTCATCAGGTATTCCGGCGAGAAGTATTCGTTGGCTTTGTAGTCAGCCGCTTTCCCGTAAAAATCGGCGGCCTCCTGATACTTATTCAGCTCCATGTTGGCATCACCTAGAAGGGAGTAGGCGCGGGCTTGCACCAGCAAATCATCCGAGCTAAAATCTTGCAGGTAGTCGATGGCGGCTTGGTACTTGCCTTCCTTGAGAGCCGCTACGCCGGCGTAGAAGCTAGCCAGATTCCCCGCATCGGTAGAGCCATACTCCGAGGCTATTTTCTCCAACCCATCGTACTGGCCGTCTCCTTTCAGTGCCTTGTTCAGCGAATCAGCCTCCCAGTAATTGACTGCCTGGAACATGGCAGTCTGCGCTTTTTCGTTTTGCGAGGAGCGCCACAAGTAGTACCCCACGGCCCCGGCAAGTACTGCCACCACGACCACAGCCAAGCCAATCAGGATGTTCTTGTTGCGACGCACAAAGTCTTCCGTCTCCACCAACCGAACAGCTAGCGCATCCGGGTCTTCCAGCAGCGGGTGCTCTGGATTCAGGCCAGTGGCATCGATTTGCGCGGGTTGCAGCGGATCGGCCGAAACGCGTTGTGGGCGGTTCTGCGGGCTATTGCGCGTGTAAGGAATTTTAGACATTACGTTGGGTAGGTTAATTCTTACCTGCTCGTATTCGGTTCTTCTAAAGTAGACCGATAGCAGCAGCTAACTAAAAACCAGAAATTATTCGCGGATGAAAGGATAGTTGTCTTCCACGTATACATCGTGGTATAGCTCAGCCGGCTCGGGGTAGGGCGACTCTTCAGCAAAATCGACAGCCTCCTGCACCTGGCCTTTGATCTTCTCGTCAATGGCTTCCAGTTGCTCTTCGGTGGCCATGTTGTGCGTCAGGATAGTGTGCTTCACCGATTCGATGGCGTCGCGCATCCGGTAGTCTTCTACCTCCTCCTTCGTACGGTACTTGGCAGGGTCACTCATCGAGTGGCCTTTGTAGCGGTATGTTTTGAACTCCAGCAACGTGGGGCCTTCGCCAGCGCGGGCACGCTCCGCAGCTTCCGCTACGGCCTTGTGCACGTCTTCCACGTTCATAGCATTCACCGGCGCCGAAGGCATGTCGTACGACTCGCCCAGGGTATACAGCTCGGTCACGTTGGACGTCCGCTGTACGGATGTGCCCATGGCGTAGCCATTGTTCTCAATCACGAAGATGACTGGCAGCTTCCACAGCATAGCCATGTTGAAGGCTTCGTGCAAAGCTCCCTGGCGCACGGCCCCGTCGCCCATGTAGCACATGCACAGGTTGCCGGTCTTATTATACTTCTCAGCGAAAGCAATGCCAGCACCCATCGGGATTTGAGCGCCCACGATACCGTGGCCACCCATGAAGTTGGCGTTCTTATCGAACATGTGCATGGAGCCTCCTTTGCCTTTTGAGCAACCGGTAGCCTTCGCAAACAACTCCGCCATGATGGCATTGGGAGAGGTGCCCAGCGCCAAGGGATGCGCGTGGTCACGGTAAGCCGTAATCCATTTGTCGTCCTTAGTGAGAGCCGATACGGCACCTGCTACGCAAGCTTCCTGCCCAATATAGAGGTGACAGAAACCTTTGATCTTCTGCTGCCCGTATAGCTGACCGGCCTTCTCCTCGAACTTGCGCATGAGCTGCATTTGCTCATACCACTCTAAATATTGCTCTTTGGAAAACTCCGGCTCGGCTGGCGGCGTAGCCTTAGGGGCTCCCGTAGCAGCTTTTGCTTCTTCGTTAGAAGCAGGGGCGCCCTGGTCAGGTTGCTTCGCCGTCTCCATCAGTTCAGTAGCCTCTACTGCGGCTTTGCTGGGGGTAGCTTTATCCTTCGACGAGGTCTTCGCCTTGGAAGCTTTGGGGGTAGCCTTTACTTTCGTCTCCGCCATCGTGCTCTTAATTGTTCGCGTTTGGGATGCGAAAGTACGTAAAAGGATTGCAATTCCGAACCCGAATGAATCTTGAAACTCTACACCTACTCTTCTTCAAAAACTACGAAGAAGCAAACTTACAGTTATCGCCCCGCATCAATTGCTTTGTGGGCGATAATGGCAGCGGCAAAACGAATTTGCTCGATGCGGTCCACTACTTGTGCCTGACGAAGAGCGCCTTTAGCGCATCCGATACGCAGACAATAAAACAAGGAGAAGAGTTCTTCGTGGTGCGCGGCCGTTTTCATACTGATTCTTCTACCTCGCCTACCAGCGAAGCCATTCAGTGCAGCTTGCGCGCCGGGCAGAAGAAAGTTATCAGCCACGATAAGCAACCGTACGATCGTATCTCCGACCACATCGGCCATTATCCAGTAGTCCTGATTTCCCCGTATGACACTGACCTCATTCGCCAGGGGAGCGAGGAGCGACGCAAGTATTTCGATAGCCTGATCTCGCAGCTCGACCATTCGTACCTGGAGCTGCTTATCTCCTACTCCCATCTTTTGCGGCAGCGCAACTCCCTACTCAAGCTGGCTGCGGATCGTCAGGCTGGCTACGACCGTGACTACCTTCTGGTGCTTGATGAGCAGCTGGCTCCGCTAGGTGAGCAGGTAGCCGAGCATCGGCAGAGATTCCTGGAGGAGTTTATTCCTATGTTTCAGCGGCACTACCAGCAGCTTTCGGATGAACGGGAAACGGTGTCGCTCACTTACAAGACGCAAGTACCTCCCAGCGACTTTCTCAAGGTGCTACGCCTGAATGAGCGCAAGGACCTGACGATGCAGCGCACCCACGCCGGCCCCCACCGCGACGACTATGTTTTTCTGATGAATGAGCTACCCGTTAAAAGCTATGGCTCGCAGGGGCAACAGAAGTCCTATGCCATTGCTCTGAAGCTTGCACAGTTTGAAATCCTGGCTGCCCGTAAGCAACAGAAGCCCCTACTCCTACTCGACGATATTTTTGACCGCCTCGACGAGAAGCGCATCACGCAGCTTATGCAGCTGGTTGCCGACCACACGTTCGGGCAGGTGTTTCTGACTGACACCCACCTTGACCGCACGGACCGCATACTCGCGGGCTTGTCGGAACAGGTTAGCCGGTTTTGGGTAGAAGCGGGCAACGTGACACCGCTTTAAGGCCATTGCATCGTACCTTCACGCACTGCCTATCGCCCTACTCCTCTGCCTTTTTTTGGCGGCACACCCTGCATCCTGTGAGAAAACCCCGTCCATCCGATTCATTTCGGCAAGCTGATATCGTGCCTTTGAAAGATGGTATCAAAGCTCTTTTGAAGGCGTATCGCCTACAGGGAAAATTGAACGAGGTGGTGGTTGTGGCTAGCTGGGAGCGAGTGATGGGGAAAGCCGTAGCTCTAAAAACTCAGGAAGTATTTATCAGCAAAGGCAAGCTCTTTGTTCGCCTTACCTCGGCTCCACTGAAGCACGAACTGTTCATGGCCAAGTCGCGGGTATTGGAAATCATCAACGCCGAAGTGGGGGAAGAGGTAGTTAGCGAAGTGGTCTTTCTGTAGGTACTCGCGCTTTTTTTTCGGTAGCCTTTTCACAGAATCAACCGTTTTGTGAAAAGGCTTTTTTGTGCCCCTCCCCTACTCCCTGTGTTGACTTCGGGTAAGAGTCCACTAGCCATAATGGCTTCTTTAAGCGTTGCTGAGTTTGCCGCTCTCGGAGCATGCTGCATGATTGCGCACGGTCCCTACTTACACTCTAGAGCTTACTCTTGTTGGGGTAGGTAACCCTACTCCTACGTCACTTAGAGGCTGTCTAAACTGGCAGCAGCATTGTCATTCCGACGCAGGAGGAATATGAGAAAATCGTCTCAATAGTTTACTCAGATTCCTCCTGCGTCGGAATGACAATAACCTATTTGAGTAGGCGCTTTACTGGTCGTTCAAGAGGCAGTTGCAGCTTTCTAATTTGTCGCCTTGAGATTGATAACCGAGTACTTGAAATAGCTTCTACAGGATTGGCTCGACCGGTGAGACACTGCCTCGTGCAAGGATGAATACTGGCTTTCATTGCATCACGTTGGCTCCTCTACAGCGCACAAAAATGTTTCACGTGGAACATTTTTGTCATTTCGGACCATACACCTTCAAGAGAAGCTCATTATAGGCTTCTAACAAGGCTATATACTTGGTTTGGAGGGCTAAAAGCTGATTTACAGGGTCGTTATCAGTAGTATGTAACACACTTGATCTGTTTATTACACTACCACTGACACCTTTGTTTACACTTGATGTTACAAAAGGAATGGCCGACTGTTGGGTTGATGTAAAATCAAGCGAGAAGTCGTGTCCTATAATGTCGCCTACTTTACGAACAAAATCGTAATCAAGTGTTTCGTCCTTGAACTTACGATAAATAGTAGGACGCGTAATACCCAGGTCCTCCACAATGCGTGTGATGGAAATACCACTGCTTTTGATGGCTTCTTGTAATATTTCGCCTTGATGGGGCATGTACTTTTAGTGTAACGGTAAGAGAATGTAAAGATGTAAACAAAGAATGAGATTACTACTATATGTTACGTAAAACAGACATGCAGCATTGAATACTTTACGTTACAATAAACATTGTATCATGTAACACCGATACAATATTACAGAGTGTAATGTCCATGTATTTGTAACAGATGTGTGTAATACATTATGGCACGTGTGCTGTCAGAAAGTATACGCGTGGCTATCCATATAAGCTATATGCCTTCTTATCGCCCCAAAAGGCACAGGATAGCGTCTAAAACACGTTGTCTTTACGCTGTCCAACGTAGTACAAGAAGATACGACGCGCCGTTACAGTCGCCCGAGGAGGCGCAGTAGACGGTCGGGGTAATCCGTGGTGATGCCCGACACGGAGAGCTGTAACAAACGGCGCATGTCCACTTCCGAATTGACCGTCCACGGCACCAGTTGCATAGACATTGCCTTGACCTCCGCTACTAAGGCGGGCGTTACTAACGCCTGCATGGGCCCGTAGATGGTAGGTGTAAATTCTAGCTCTGCGATGTGCTGTTGCAGGGGGATATAGTCCTCTACCAGCAGGCAGCTGGGAAGCGTCGGGAACTGCTGCCGAGCGTGGATGAGCACGCGCTTATCGAAGGACAATAGCCGGGCACGTGGGAGGACGTGCGCCGCCTGAATCACCTTTCCAACGGCACCTACTATCACGTCTGGGGTAGGGTGGAATAGGCCATCACCCTCGGGGCTACATTTGATTTCGATGCTGTACTGAACAGCAGGTCGGGCAAGTTGCTGCGCTAGTTGTTCGACGGCGGTGAGCACCTCTAGTAGCAATGGCTTTGGGGCTGCGATGAGCTGCTGTTGCGGGAAGTTTGGATGCTGCGTCAGGCCACAGTCGTAGCTGCGAATGGAGTCGTAGGGCAGCTGGTAAAGCTTGTGCTGCTGCTCGGAAGCCACTGGTATGGGATGGCCATTTGGGTCGCGGCAGATAGCTGCCGAAAACCACGGTTCGTGCGATATGACCACTTGGCCATCGGCACTCAGTACCACATCCATTTCAAGCACGTCTGCTCCTAGTTTGGTAGCGAGTAGGAAGGCAGGTAGGGTATTTTCCGGGAGTAGGCCCCGGCAACCCCGGTGGCCATGAACTTCAATTGATTGCATAGTAGGGGCCCTACGAGACGGAAAGGATACTGGGCTGAAGATTCCTGCACTAACTCAGCCATTTCTTCACAATTGGCAGAGTTCATGATAAGAAAGCACGATCTGGGGTAGCTAGAAGTTTGGACCTTTCGTAAGTATACGATGAGTAACAAAACCTACTCTTTCCTACCTAGGTTCCTGCTCACTTTACGCTATATTCTTACCACTAACAGCAATCTTACTCCTGCTTTTTTCAGAATTGCGCACAGGAATCACGAACAAGCGTGGTGCCACTTAGGAAGTAGACAGGCTGAATTCAAATGAAAAAACCGCTATTCATCACCCTACTCCTAGCAGTAGTAGTAGCCAGCATTGGCTATTGGTATTACCACAGCTTCGGGGGAGGACCAAAATACTCATTACTGCAGGCAGTGTATGCCGTCCAAACACATGATGTAACGGACTTTGAACGCTACGTAGACGTGGAAAGCGTCACAGATAAGCTGGTAGATCAGTTCGCGCAGCAGGGAGAGGCGTTGCACCTAACTGATACCCGTAGTGCTGCACTTCTGCAAACGTTGCCCATGCTAAAGCCCCTATTGCGCCGAACTGCTCAAAGCGAAGTGCAGCAGTACATCAAAACCGGCTCTATCCGTACCAACCAACAAGGGCCTATACCGGGCGTATCGGTGGTGGGAATGGCGGGGCAGGTAATGGGTGCTGGCGGACAATTCAAAGGAATAAAGTACGTGCACGAGCAGGGCGAGCAGGCCTTGGTGGGCGTGGAATTTGCCCAACCAGCCCACGACACTACCTCCATAGTAGAACTAAGGATGATCGACAAAGGCGACCATTGGCAGGTGACCGAAATCACGAATACGGGTGAGCTTATCAAGCAAGCTGTACGTTGGAGAAGCCCGCAGAAGTAGGTAGCATATAGCCTATCCCCAAACAAAACGCCCCGACTCAGAAATGAGCCGGGGCGTTTTGCATTACGAAATTCAGGTGACGATGCTACGATTTTCCTCGACCGGCGAAGAAGTAATAGATCAACAAACCGCCCAGTGGGAAGAAGAAGATGATGGCAGCCCACAGAAGCTTCTTGCCGATGCTCCAGGGCTGACGGAAGATATCAAAAAAAGCCAGCACATCGAGGGCCAGTAGGACATAGCCCCAAGTAGCGAGGCCGCCCGCATCGTTGTAGCGGCTACAAGAAGCCGTGGTGAAGAGCAAAGCGAATAGTGCGAAAGCAGGTAGGCGCTTGGCGGAAGTAAGTAGTGTGCGCATGAAAAGGCGTGTTAGGTTGAAAAGGAGTACACGCCCTGTACGCAGAATAACTACATACAGATAATAATGCATTGAAAATAAATATATAACATACTAATTTTCAGTATATTAAAATAAATAACCTTGGATTTTCTCGATGAAATACGGCCCTACGTCCGGCACGAGGAAGAGTGTGAGCAGCACGCCGTAGAGCGCCCCATAAAAGTGGGCATCGTGGTTGATGTTATCGCCGGAGCGGCGGCTCATGTAGTAGGAGTAGCCGAGATAGAGAAAGCCGAAGATGAAGCCCGGAATGCCAAAAGGAATGGGGAATATCTGAATCTTGCCCAACGGCTGGAACAGCACCCCGGAAAAGATAATGGACGACACCCCACCCGATGCGCCCAGGCTACGGTAATCCACATCTTGGCGGTGGCGGAGGTAGGTAGGGATATCCGATACGATGATGCCGCCCAGGTACAGCAGCAAGTAGCGCAGCATGCCGCCCTGCGCCCCAAACTCCGTCTCGAAAATGCCCTGCACGAGCTGCCCAAAGGAGTAGAAGGCAAACATGTTAAAGATCAGGTGCGACCAGTCCGCGTGCAGGAAGCCGGAGGTGAGGAAACGATACCATTCGTTGCGCTTTGCGACTAGGAAGGGATACATGATCCAGCTCTGCATAAAGTCCGGATTGGACCAGGCATATAGCGAAATGGCAACCGTGAGAATGGTGATGATCAGGGTGATGTCCAGCATGAGCGAAGGAGTAGGCAGGGAATAAATGGAAATTCAGAAGCGTTAGGCAACAAGCCCTACTTCCGTTTAAGGCACCCAGGGCGCGGGGAGCAGACCCGTTGGGAACAACCTTGGATCTAGCTTTCGCGCTCCATCAGCTGTAGCGCCAGGCGGCGCAGGGGCTCTTTGCGCTCGGCGGGCACAGCCACGTGCTGCAAATGCTCCAGCGCCTGGTGGAAGTAGTCGTTGATGCGGTCTTCCGTCTGCGGCCGAATATTCAGCTCGTCGTACACGGCGGTAACGGCCTGCACTTTGGCTTCAGCATCGGGGGTAGGCTGACCAATGTGGTGGGCCAGCACCGCTTGCTGGGCGGCAGTGGCTTGCGCCTGGGCCGTGAGCAGCAGAAAGGTCTTCTTATCCGACACAATATCGCCCCCTACCCGCTTGCCGAAGGTGGCGGCGTCGCCATACACATCCAGCAGGTCGTCGCGGAGCTGGAAAGCTACGCCGATGGCCGTACCGAATTGGCGCAGGTAGTCGGCATCCTGGGTTGGGGCGCCGCCGAGTAGGGCCCCTAGTTCCAGGGAAAAGCCCAGCAGCACGGCCGTTTTCAGCCGAATCATATCCAGATACTGCGCAATGCTGACCTGCGTTTCCGTTTCGAAGTTCATGTCCCACTGCTGCCCCTCGCACACCTCGGCCGCCGTCTGGCTGAACTTGCGCAGCACCGTGGGCAGTAGGGCCGGCGGCACATCAAAGAACAGCTCGTAGGCGCGCACCAGCATCACGTCGCCGCTCAGGATGGCTACGTTGGGGTTCCATTTCTCGTGCACGGTGGCTTGGCCGCGACGCAGGGGCGCCTGGTCCATTAGGTCGTCGTGCAGGAGGGTGAAGTTGTGAAACACTTCCGTGGCCAAAGCCGGTTTCAGCACGGGCGCCAGGTCGTCGGTAAACAGCTGGGCGCCGAGCAACGTGAGTAGGGGCCGAATGCGCTTGCCCCCAAGGGCCATGATGTAGCGAATAGGCTCGTAGAGCGCTTCCGGCGACTGACCGTAGCGCAGCTCCGCCAAAGCCGAATTGAGTTGAGTAGTAAGGGCAGAAAGATCCACAGAAGGCAAATAGGATGAGGTAGGCAAGGTACGACGGAAAGGCGGGTGGGTTGAAAACGGTAACGGGTAAAACGAAAGAACGTCATGCTGCGCTTGCCGAAGCATCGCTACCGTGAGTAATGTATTTACTACCAGTAGCGATGCTTCGGCAAGCGCAGCATGACGTTCTGCTTTCAGGGCCTACCCTTGTCTATCGGCGGCGCTTGCCACCGCCTTTACCGGACTTCTCGGAGCGGCTGTTGCTGTTACTAGTGCCGCCGCCTTTGCCATGGCTGTTGCCACTGCCGCCACCGTGGCGACTAGCGCGCTTTTGCTCCTGCTCCTTGCGTTTCACGGCATCGGGGCGGTTGTCCACCACGTCGAAGTCGATGGTGCGGTCGAGGAGGTTGGCAGATTTCACGACCACTTCCACCTGGTCGCCGAACTGGATGATGCGCTTCGTGTTCTTGCCCACGATGCGGTAGTTGTCCTTGTCCAGCTCGTAGTAGTCGCCGGGAATTTCGCTGAGGCGCACCATGCCTTCGCACTTGTTCTCCTCAATCTCCACGTACATGCCCCATTCGGTGAGGCCCGACACCACGCCCGTAAACTGGGCGCCAATCTCGTCGGCCATGTACTCTACCTGCTTAAACTTGATGCTGGCGCGCTCGGCCGTGGCGGCCCGTTTCTCGCGCTCCGAGGAGTGCTTACACTCTTCCTCTATCGGCTCAACAGGCACGTTCTTTCCGCCTTCCAGGTAGTGCTCCAGTAGGCGGTGCACCATCATGTCGGGGTAGCGCCGGATGGGCGAGGTGAAGTGCGTGTACTGGTCGAAAGCCAGGCCGAAGTGGCCGATAGCATCCGTAGAGTAGATGGCCTTCGACATGGTGCGAATGGCCAGCGTCTGGATGACGTTCTGCTCGGGCGAGCCTACTACTTCCTGCGACAAATCGTTCAACTCGGTGCTGAGCTTCTTGGGGTTCGTCAGGTCCAGCTTGTGGCCAAACTTCTGGGCAAACAGGGCGAAGTTCTGCAAGCGGTCGGGGTCGGGCGCTTCGTGAATGCGGTAGACCATGGTCATGCGCGGCTTGCGGGCCTTCAGCTTGTACACGTACTCGGCCACCTTGCGGTTGGCCAGCAGCATGAACTCCTCGATCATCTTGTGGGCGTCCTTGCGCTCCTTCACGTACACGCCCAGCGGCTTGCCGTTCTCGTCTAGCTTGAACTTAACTTCCTGCGTTTCGAAGCTGATGGCGCCTTTCTTAAAGCGCTGCTCGTTCAGCTTCTTGGCAATGCCGTTGAGTAGGCGCACCTCGGCGGCGTAGTCGCCTTCGCCGGTTTCGATGCGGTCCTGGGCATCTTCGTAGGCGAAGCGCCGATCGGAGTGAATGATGGTTTTGCCGTACCACGCGTCGTAGAGCTTGCCCTTTTCGTCCAGCTCAAACACGGCCGAAAACGTCAGCTTGTCCTCGTTGGGCCGCAATGAGCAGAGGCCGTTGGACAGGCGCTCGGGCAGCATCGGAATCACGCGGTCAACGAGGTACACAGAGGTTGCCCGGAACTCGGCTTCCTTCTCCAGGCGCATGCCGGGGCGCACGTAGTGCGTCACGTCGGCAATGTGCACGCCTACCTCCCAGTGGCCGTTTTCAAGCTGCTGCAACGACAGGGCATCGTCGAAGTCCTTGGCGTCGGCGGGGTCGATGGTGAAGGTGGTGATGTTGCGGAAGTCGCGGCGCTTCTTGATTTCCTTGGCCGGAATCACGTCCGGAATAGCTTCCGACTCGGCTTCTACTGCCTCCGGGAATTCGAAAGGTAGGCCAAACTCCGCCATGATGGCGTTGATTTCGGCTTCGTTCTCGCCGGCCTGGCCGAAGCTGCGCACCACCTCACCTACTGGCTGGCGGCTCGGGTCGTCGGGCCACTCCGTAATGCGGACCAGCACCTTCTCCCCGTTCTGGGCATCGTGCAAACCTTCGTGGGGCACAAACACGTCGAAGTAGAGCTTGCGGTAGTCGGGCTTCACAAAGCCGAAGCCGGCGTTCTGCACCATCAGGCGACCCACTACGGTATCCTTTTCGCGCTTCAATACTTCCACCACGTCGCCTACTGGCTTGGCGTCGCGCTGGCCGCGCAGGCGCACGCGCACCGTGTCGCCGTCCATAGCAAACTTGAGCCGGTCGGTATAAATGCGCACATCTTCCTCCGATTCGTCGCTCACCACGAAGGCAAACTTCTGGGTGGCCAGGTCTACGGTGCCGGTGAGGTAGTGGCCATCCTTTTCTTCGGGTTCGGGTTTGCGCTCGGGGCGGTTGCGCTTCTGGGTGCGCACGTCGCCGGCATGGTCGAAGCCAGCCTCGCGGCGGCGGTGTATGACGGGGTCTTTCCCAAACTCGGCTTCCATGGGCCGACGTTGGATGTCCTCGTCGGCTTCCGTGGTGGTCTCGGTTGGAGCCCCCTCTGCCGGCTGGTCCTTTTTAGCCTTTTTTTGGCCCTTGGCGGGCTCCGCTGCTACCGGCTCGGCCGTGGCTTCGGCGGGCGGCGTAGCAGCTGTAGAGGCCGAGGTAGGCGCAGAATCAGCTAAGTGGTAAGAGTCGTTTTCTACCAGCGTCAGTTGGCCGGTTTCGCGCAGGGTGCGCAAGTAGGCAAACACCTGTTCGCGCTGCTCCTTGGTGGTCACGCCCAGGCGGCGCGCCAGCTGGCGGTAGGGAATGGTATCGTCGGGGTTGTTGAAAAATTCCCGTAGCACCCGGTTAATGGTGACGGGGGTAGTGGGGGCACTCGCTTCTTTGGGAGTGCGGCCAGCTTTCGCGCGGTCGGCGCGGGGAGCAGCGGAATCGTCTTTTCTTTTCATCAGAAAATGAGCGCCGCCACTGGTTGTCTTTTTCGCAGGCGGCGAGGGGTTAAAATAGTAGCCTGAGGCGAAAACGCTCTGGCCGAAGTGAACTGAACTGACCCGCTAAAGGACGGGCTTGAGAATAATACGAAATATATCGACAAACAACTATTTGGAGTGTGGCGCGAAGCGCTGCTTCGCGTGTCGTTGAACGAGGGTCGTTGTTTGTAGACCAACTCAGTAACGACACGCGAAGCGGAGCTTCGCGCTACCGCCTACTCGCCACGGCTGCCCGGATGTCGGCCGGCTCGTCTTTGGGAATGGCGGCCAGCAGCGTCTTGGTGTAGTCGTTCTGCGGGTGGGCGTAGACGTCGGCCGCGGGGCCGCTTTCCACGATTTTACCCTTGCTCATCACCAGCAGCCGATCCGACATGAAGCGGGCCACCGACAGATCGTGGGTGATGAAGAGGTAGGTGATGCCGAACTCGCGTTTGAGGTCGTTGAGGAGGTTGAGCACCTGCGCCTGCACCGACACGTCGAGGGCCGATACGGATTCGTCGCAGATGATGCACTTGGGTTGCAGCGCCAAGGCCCGCGCAATGCAAATGCGCTGGCGCTGGCCGCCGCTGAACTCGTGCGGGTAGCGTAGGTAGTGGTCCTCGCGCAGCCCCACGGTGCGCAACAGCTCCAGCACCCGGTCCTTTTGCTGTTGGCGGGTGCCCCCTACCCCGTGCACCCGCATGGGCTCCACGATGGCCTCGCCCACAGTCATCATCGGGTTCAGGGCCGCGTACGGATCCTGAAATACCATCTGAAACTCGCGGCGGCGGCGGCGCAGCTCCCCGGCCGGTAGCGTGGCAAGGTCAACTCCTTCGAACAGAATACTGCCTGAGGTTGGTTCCACCAGCCGCAACAAGGCCCTACCCAACGTGGTCTTGCCGCAACCCGACTCCCCTACCAGCCCCACCGTTTCGCCGGGGTAAATATCGAAGCTCACCCCATCCACGGCCCGCACATACTCTGTGGTCCGCTTGAAGAAGCCTTTGCGAATGGGGAAGTGCACGTTCAAGTTTTCAACCTGGAGTAGGGGAGTTTGGGAGCCCGGTGTCCCAGGGCTGAACTGTTGAGCTTGAGCTACGGGATGGTTGGCAGTTTCATTGGAAGTAGGGATAGGCGTCGGGCCGCTGCTTAGCTTGTAGCTTTCCTGGGACGCGGGGGACACCGGCGCTACCAACGCAGCTTCCGAAACTTCGGTAGAGTTCAACCCTACCCCAGCGTTCGTGGCAGCTGGCAGGGGTAGCCCCGATTCCAGCGGCGCCGCTTCCAGATTGACCAGCGTATTGTCGGGGCGTGGAACACTGGAATGTTCCACGGGGAACATTTTGGTAGTCTCAGGTTCGTTTTGAGAAGCTTCGTCGGAAGTTACACCCTCTTCAGCAGTAGGGAGTTGCGAAAAGCCGCTGGCGGTAGCACTAAAGCCGCCATCCGCGTCTTCCTGCATAAAATCGGCCACTACGGGCAGCCGTTGCTTGCCTACCGACAGCTTGGG
>Ga0210040_10004763_pt1 | contig 17509 bp, 15 predicted proteins | sample CryGeyCG12114_NA_FD_185462 | JGI IMG/M metagenome (GOLD analysis project Ga0210040, IMG submission 185462) | Groundwater microbial communities from aquifer - Crystal Geyser CG19_WC_8/21/14_NA (SPAdes) (version 2) | ecosystem: Environmental > Aquatic > Deep subsurface > Groundwater | place: USA... | reverse complement strand
AAGCTATTTTGTATAAGAATTACTACTTTCCCGGCTACTGAATATAACAATGTTTCTGCTTTGGGAGTGAAAGTACTGGTTATTACAGGTTATTTGCCCGAGGACAAATTGCAGCTTAAATTTTGCTTTTTATAGCTGAAATTAACTGCTAAATAAGCGCAAAAATTATTTAAAAAAATTAGTTCTTTAATTTATGAACTAACGGAACAAATATATACCTTTGTCGCGTTAAGCTTTTGTAACTTAACTATAGCCAATGAACCTAAATGATAAGCAGAAGGCTGTAATAGAAAATATTGGCATTAACTATGAAACAGCTGGCCTGCAGCCGGCAGCAGCACGTGTTCTGGGACTTTTGTATGTAGCCGATAAGCCGGAGCTCACTTTTGATGAAATTACCGACTGTTTGCAAATCAGCAAAAGCGCTACCAGCAATGCCCTGAATTTACTATTACAGACCGGACAAATAGAATATATTACCTTTTCCGGCGACCGGAAGCGGTATTTTAAATTAAAGATATCGAACTGGCGCGAAGGCTTCGCGAAGAAAATTGAAGTCATGACCAGTTTTAATAAGCTGCTGCGGCAGGTTCTGGAAGTGAGAACAACAGAAACGCCGGAGTACAACGCCAGCTTAGAAGAACTGATTAATTTTTTGGATTTTGTAAACCAGGAACTGCCGGGCTTACTCCAGAAGTGGGAAAAAACGAAAATCTAAATTTTTACCTGTATTGTTCTTTATTTTCAGAACTAACTAATAATTACAAATAAACTCTTTTGAGATGTCTAGTTTAAATATTAAAAAGCTATTTAAAACTTTCCCAAGCGGGGCACTACTGCTACTACTGGCAGGCTTTACCTGTATACCAGCTTCGGCGCAAACGCCCGGTGCTACGGTGCTGTCTATGAAAGATGCGATCCAGTTTGGGCAACAGAATAACAGCAACATAAAAATAAGCCGGTACGACGAAGAAATTGGCCAGAAGGTAATAAGCGAAGTAAAAGGCCGGGCTTTGCCACAAGTAAACGGCAACGGTTCTTTTGAAGACCGCCTGAAAGTGCCTTTGCTTATTTTACCCAGCGGTTTAGGAGGCTCTGCCGCTGAGGGTATACCTTTGGGTAAACAGTATAATACGGCTCTGACCGGAGAAGTAACCCAAATGCTTTTCGATCCTTCTTTTAATGTGGGTTTAAGAGCGGCTAAAGTATCGTCTCGGCTAAATGAGCAGAACACCCGGCAGGTAATAGAACAAACTTCTTATAACATAGCCTCTGCCTATTACCAGGCTATTGTAGTAGATAAACAATTACAATTGCTGCGTTCCAATTTAATCAATACCCAGAGAACCTTGCAACTAACCGAACTGCAATTACAAAACGGCGTAGCTAAACGGGTAGATGTGAGTCGGCTGCGGGTAAACGCCAGCAACCTGGAATCACAGATCCGGCAGGCCGAACTGAACTTGGAACAAGCTTTAAATCAGCTTAAAAACCAGATGGGCATGCCGTTAAACCAAGCCATTGCGCTGAGCGATACAACGCTAACCTTAGAGCAGGATGCAGCTGCTTTGGCCAGTGTTCCGGAAGATGTGTACGTAAACCGGTTAGAATACCAGATTTTACAAAGTAACCTGGATTTGCAAAACTTAGATCAACGTAATATTTCTGCTACCGGCTACCCCAACTTACGGGCCTTTGGCAATTACGGCTATAGCGGTCAAGGCGATACATTTGGTATATTTAAAACGGAAGGCAACGAATGGGTAGATTATACCACCGCTTCAGTAGGCGTGCGGCTTTCTATTCCGGTGTTTGATGGTTTCCAGCGACGGGCACGCGTGCAGCAATCCAACTTAAGGGCCCGGCAGTTAGAAGAGAACATCAACCTGACCAAACAAAACATAAACCTGGAGGTATCGAATGCTCTTACTCAATACCGGAACACGCTGCAACGCATCCAGGCCGAACAGCAAAATGTGACCCTGGCCCAGGAAGTATACGGGGTTACGCAACTGGAAATGCGCGAAGGCGTAGGCACTACTACCAACGTGGTAGAAGCCGAAACAGCACTGCGTCAGGCCCAAAACACCTATATCACTACCTTACTTAACTTATACACCGCCCGCTTAGACCTGGAAAGATCAAAGGGCACTTTGCTGACTTACTTGAATTTAAAATAACCTAGATAATAAAAGATAATACCATAAAATACTTATGAAAAGGATAATAACCATAGTTGTAGCGCTATTAGTATTTGGTTTAATAGCCTTCCGGTTAGTAAACAACAAAAAAGAAATAGCGTCTAAAAACCAGGTAAAAGACACTTCCGATGTGCGGGTAATGGTAAACGTAACGCCGGTGCAAAGCCGGGTTAGCGAAAGAAACTTGCGGTTGGTAGGAACCGTGACAGCCGATCAGGTCATTGAAGTAAAATCGGAAGTACAAGGGAAAATCCTGAACCTGAACGTAGACTTAGGCGATAAGGTCCGGAAAGGCCAGGTACTTGCCCGCGTTGATGATCAGATCCGGCAGCTGGGAGTTGCCAATGCGCAACAGGTTTTAGCCGATGCCCGCCAAAACCTGCAACGCTACAAAAACCTGTACGAAGGCGGAGCGGCTTCTCAAGCCCAGTACGACCAATACAGCTTAGCGTACAAAAATGCCCAGAACCAGTTAGCTCAGGCTCGTAAAGAAGTTTCCAATGCCGTAATTGTGGCACCAATCAGCGGTCAGGTTACGCAAAAAGCCGTAGAAACCGGCGCTTTTGCTAACATCGGTACCACCATTGCTACTATTGTGGATGTATCAAAGTTAAAAGTACAGCTAACCGTACCGGAATCGGATGTTTATGTGTTGAAAGAAGGCGATTCTGTAACGATTACCAGTAACGTATATCCGGGGGTAAACTTTGTGGGCCGTATTACTTTCATCTCTCCGCGCGGCGATGAAGCCCATAATTACCCGGTAGAAGTTTCGCTTACCAATCAAAGCGAAAACCCGTTAAGAGCCGGTACTTACGTAGATGTGGCCTTTAACCGGAAAAACCAGACGGCAACCCTGCAAATTCCGCGGGAAGCCCTGGTAGGCAGCATCAAAGACGCCCAGGTATATGTAGTGGGTGCCGACAATGTGGCGCAGTTACGCAAAATCACCATTGGTAGCGATAATGGCACTTACCTGGAAGTATTGGAAGGATTGCGGGAAGGAGAAAACGTGGTAACTACCGGCCAGATAAACCTGGACGATAGCACCAAAGTAAGCATTGTTGCCGCCAAGTAATTTAGCAGTAGTTAGTTATTAGTAATTAGGGTTTAGTTTTCCTTATGCCTTATTAAGGCAAGGCCTCGAAAGAGAATAAAGAATTGCTGGACACCAAAACTAACAACCAACAACTAATCACTAAAAATTAAAATAAAACAAATGTCAATAACCGAAATATCAATAAAAAGACCTGCCCTGATTATCGTAATTTTTACGGTACTGGGTATTTTGGGAGTTATCAGTTATAAACAACTGAATTATAACTTGCTGCCGGAATTTGAGGCGCCGGTTATGTCCATCGTAACCGTATATCCGGGTGCAGCGGCCGGCGAGGTAGAAACCTCGGTTACCAAAAGAGTAGAAGATGCGCTTTCTTCGTTGGAAAACCTGGATAAAATCCAATCTACTTCGCAGGAAGGCGTTTCAATTGTGGTTATTAATTTGCTGCAAACTGCGGATGTAAACCAATCGGTACAGGATGCACAACGGAAAATAAACGCTATTCTGGCCCAGTTACCCGACGATGTAGAATCGCCGACTATCAATAAGTTCTCTACTTCCGATTTGCCTATTTTGCAATTAGGCTTATCGGGCAATATGAAACCGACGGAGTTCTATAAACTGGTAGAAGACCGTATTCAGCCGCAGTTGGCCAAAGTACAGGGTGTAGGCCAGATTACCTTAGTAGGCGGCGAAGAACGCGAAATCAAGGTAAACGTCGATCCCGAAAGACTACAGGCTTACGGCTTGTCGCTGGCCCAGGTAACCCAGGCGATTATTAGCGCAAACCAGGATTTTCCGACCGGTAAAATTGAAACCACGGAGCAGCAGTACAGCTTACGGGTAGCCGCCAAGTTTGCTTCTCTGGGCCAAATACGCCAACAGGTAATTTCGTATTTACCTAATGGCAGCCGGGTAACGGTTGCAGATGTGGCCGAAGTAGAAAACGGCATTGCCGAACAAACCACCCTGAACCGGATTAATGGCCGCTCCTCTATCGGGGTAATCATTCAGAAACAAGCCGATGCCAATGCGGTGGATGTTAGCGAAAAAGTACGGGCGGCCATTGGCGATATCGAGGAAAGTTATGCCAGCAATGGTATTAAGTTTAGTGTTGCCAACGATACCTCGGTATATACCTTAGCTTCGGCTAATGCCGTAACTTTCGACTTAATGCTGGCGGTTATTATTGTGGCCGGCGTGATGCTGGTTTTCCTGCACAGCTTAAGAAGCTCTTTAATTGTAATGGTAGCTATTCCGGCTTCTATGGTTTCTACCTTTATACTTATGTACCTGTTCGGGTTCTCGCTTAACCTGATGACTTTGATGGCGCTTTCGCTGGTAGTAGGTATTTTGGTGGATGACTCGATTGTGGTACTGGAAAATATTTACCGCCACATGGAAATGGGTAAAGACAAACGCACGGCTTCCTTGGATGGCCGGAACGAAATTGGTTTTACCGCTTTGGCTATTACCTTAGTTGACGTGGTGGTATTCTTACCCATGTCGATAGTTTCGGGCCTGATTGGTAACATTCTGCGCGAATTCTCGCTGGTAGTGGTATTCTCTACCCTCATGAGTTTGTTCGTGTCGTTTACTATTACACCTATGTTGGCTTCGCGTTTTGGCAAGCTCGACCATTTTACCCGCAATACACTGTGGGGCCGGATTTCCTTGGGCTTTGAGGATATGTTTACGAGCCTGCAGAATGCTTATACCTCCGCTCTAAACTGGGCCCTGAACCACCGCAAACTGGTATATTTAACTACCTTCTTATTATTTGCCGGATCGGTAGCGCTGGTGCCTCTGGGCTTTATTGGCAGTGAATTTGCTGCCCAAGGCGACCGGGGTGAGTTGGTAGTGCAATTAGAAATGGGTCCGCAAACTACGCTGTACCAGAACAACCAAATTACCCGCCGGGTAGAACAGTTAATTCAATCTAAACCGGAAGTAGATTTGGTATTGAGTAAAGTAGGTTACGCCTCCGCCGGATTGGGCGGTACCGGTACCAGCAACCGTTCGGAGTTAACCGTTGTTATGGTAGATAAAAATCAACGGGCTATTAGTACCGAAGAATTTGGCCAAAATATAAAAGAAGAAATTCAGAAAATTCCGGGGGTAAAAGTGAAAGCGGCACAAACCGGTATTACCGGTAACGCCAACCAGGCGCCGGTGCAGGTAGCGGTAAAAGGTACCGAACTGGATAAAGTACGGGAAGCCGCTAACACAGTATTAAATGTAATTCAAGGTGTACCCGGTACCACTGATGTGGAGTTTTCGGTAGAAGACCCGAATCCGGAATTACAGGTACAAATAGACCGGGAGCGCATGGCGGCGCTAGGCTTATCGGTAGCCGATGTGGGCAGCACTTTACAAACGGCCTATAATGGTAACGATGCTTCTAAATATCGCGAAGGACAATTCGAGTACGATATTGTTATTTCTCTGGACAAGTTTAACCGCAGCAGCGGGGAAGATGTAAGTAACCTGAGCTTTGTGAATAACCGCGGCCAATTAGTGCAACTGAAACAATTTGCCAATGTAAGTCAGGAATTAGGCGCCAGCAAACTGGAACGTCGCGATCGCTTAACTTCCATCACGGTAAATGCCCAGGTGGTAGGCCGTCCGGTAGGAACTGTAGGAGCCGATATTCAGGGAATAATGGCCACGAAACAATTACCCGAAGGGGTTACCATTGAGTACGCCGGATCGCTGCAGCAGCAATCAGATGCATTTGGTTCCTTAGGTATCGCGCTGGTAGTGGCTATTGTGTTCGTGTACCTGATTATGGTGGCGCTGTACGATTCTTTTATTTATCCGTTTATCGTACTTTTCTCTTTACCGGTTGCCCTTATCGGAGCCCTGTTAGCTTTGGCTCTGACCCGGGAAAACTTAAGTATCTTCTCCATTATCGGGATGATTATGCTGATGGGGCTGGTAGCGAAGAACGCGATTTTATTAGTAGACTTTACCAACCAGTTACGCGCCGAAGGTAAAACCGTCCGCGATGCCTTAATTGAAGCGGGCCGCGAACGTTTACGCCCGATCTTAATGACTACGCTGGCCATGGTATTTGGTATGCTTCCGATAGCCTTAGCTTCCGGTGCCGGTGCCGAAACCAAAAATGGATTAGCCTGGGTGATTATCGGGGGATTAAGCAGTTCGTTATTACTGACCCTGGTACTGGTACCAGCCGCCTATATGTCGATCGAAAAATTAATATCGAAAGTAAATAGACGATTTGGCCGCAAAGAAACCGGTACTTCGCCGGAGCTGGCGGTGTCAGGTCACTAATTATGGTACGTATATTTGTAAAAGAAAAAAAGCTCCCGGTTTATAACTGGGAGCTTTTTTTATGAGCTAGCTGCGTAATATTATATATCCAAGGCCTCACTACTGCACTTTGATCATTCTTTTGCATATAGTAATTGTATTGCATACGTCTTCCTGTGTCAAATCAGTTTCCGGCCTCTAGTTCCCTTAATTATAAGTTGCCTCTTCCAGCAGCTAGGTGTCCTCGATCATTATATTGGCAGGTTATTGTGTTGTTGTTGATACTGGATAAAGTATTATCTGCCAAAGGCAGGTATTCGTTGCTTTCAATAATCTTTTTAACAGAGTTCCGGCGAGCCTGTTAAAAAAAATTAAACAGTTTAACCCGTCAGCTATCAATACTGTTTAATTTTTAAGAGATTATAATATTTTTTTAATGTTACATTATTTGTCTGGATAATCATTTTAATGTAGTTTTGCAACCTGATGATAAGGGCATTCCTAAAATATCTTCTATCACTGTGTATTCTCCTGTTAAGCGTATATAGTCACCTCTATGCGCAAACGTATCAGGGGTTTACTAGCTATTCTCTCCTAAAAAAGCTTAAAGGTTCAGAACATGCCAGCATTGGCGCTGTACAAAATGACCAGGCCTTTAGCTTCAAATATGCTTCACCCGTACCGGAAAAAAGCTTTAAAGTAGAAGCGACGGACATAGAGGAAGAAGACTACAAATTTATTTCCTTCAAAAAGTATTTAGAGAGTAACAGCTACTTTACTGCTGCTTTTTATGCCCTGGCACTTGCCTTTTTTTTCCGTTACATTAAAACAAGCTTACTTTTCTGTAAGCACTTTTCCTACACCTTATCCCAAAGAAGGTATCTCCTATTCCAGGTATTCCGGATCTGATTTCATACCTCAATAGGTATATTTAAAATTACCTAACCTTTCCTTAGTTGTTTTTAACTGCCAAGCATCCTATAGCCTTGCGCCAGATGCAGGTATTGGTGTCGTGTTATACACAACTAAAGAAATTCTCAAGAGTAGGTACGTGCAAATTATCTACCCTGCCACTTAATTAACTTATTATTGCCCGGCGTCCATGAGCATTAGGCTATATGGATGCACCCGTGTATTGTTTATACACTTCTTTAAAAATCAACAAGAACTCCAATCGTTTTTAAATTAATACCTCATGAAGAGAATTCTCATGCTCTTGAGCTTGTGTGCCTTATTATGCCATACAAGCTGTGAATCAAAAAAAGAAGAAAAAGAAGAGCAGAACAAATTTTTGGTAACCAGTCCTTTGGTAAAAGACACCTTGATTACCAAGGAATACGTCAGTCAAATTCACGCCATAAGCCATATTGAAATAAGAGCCCTGGAAAAAGGCTACTTACAGAAAATTTTTGTAGACGAAGGACAGTCTATAAAAAAAGGGCAAATGATGTTCCAGATTATGCCCACCATGTACCAGGCGGAACTGCAAAAAGCCCAGGCAGAAGCCAATTTTGCCCAAATTGAATATCAAAACACGAGCAAGCTGGCCTCAAGCAACATAGTTTCTCCCAATGAACTGGCGATGGCCAAGGCTAAATTAAACAAAGCTAAAGCCGAAGTTTCATTAGCCCAGGTTCATTTAGGGTTTACGCAGATAAAAGCTCCTTTCGATGGCATTATGGATCATTTCCAGGTACGGCTGGGTAGTTTGGTAGACGAAGGCGATTTGCTGACCACCCTATCCGATAACAGCCAAATGTGGGTTTATTTTAATGTGCCGGAAGCAGAATACTTGGACTTTAAAACCACTTTTAAAAATAATAATCGGGAGAAAGTAAAGCTCCAAATGGCTAACCAACAGGTGTTTGATTACCCCGGCGAAGTGCAAACCATTGAAGCTGATTTTAATAACGAAACCGGCAATATTGCTTTCCGGGCAACTTTCCCCAATCCCAAAGGACTATTACGGCACGGCGAAACCGGCAATATTTTAATGGAAGTGCCGATGAAAAATGCGCTGCTTATTCCGCAGAAAGCCACCTTTGAAGTGCTGGACAAAAAGTATGTGTATGTGTTGGATAAAAAGAATGTGTTGCGATCCAGGGAAATTACCATAGCCGCAGAATTGCCGCACATTTATGTGATTCAGAAAGGTTTAAACCAAAACGATAAGATCCTGCTGGAAGGCTTGCGCCTGGTACGGGAAAATGAAAAAATACAGTCCAAATTCGTGGCCCCTAAGGCTGTCATGTCGCAGTTAGATTTATATGCGGAATAATTAAAATATCCAAAAAAGCAGAAAACATGTTTAGTAAGTTTATACGCCGGCCCGTATTCGCGATTGTAATATCGGTCATGATTGTTTTTGTCGGGATATTGGCGATCAAAAAGTTGCCCATTTCCCAATTTCCGGACATTGCCCCCACCACTGTAAATATATTTATTGCTTATCCCGGTTCCAGCGCCGATGTACTGGTTAAATCTACGCTGATTACCCTGGAGCAGGCGATCAATGGCGTCCAGGATATGCGGTATATAGCTACCGATGCCACCAGTGCTGGGGAGGCCACTCTCCGGATTATTTTTGAACCGGGTACCGATCCCAATGATGCGGTTATCCGGGTGAAAACGCGGGTAGACCAGGTTATGCCCCTCCTTCCCGAATTGGTGCAGCGCGAAGGGGTGGTTATTACGCCCATCCAGCCTAGTATGCTGATGTACGTCAACCTCTATTCGAAGGAAAAGAGCATGGACGAAAAATTCTTATTCAACTACGCCACCGTGAAGATGATCCCAGAAATTCAAAGGACCAAAGGGGTAGCCAGAGCTCAAATATTGGGTAGCCGCCGGTACGCCATGCGCGTTTGGCTAAACCCCGACCGCATGCGGGCCTATAACATTTCGGTGGAAGAAGTAATGGAGGCTTTAGGAGAGCAAAGTATTATTGGCCGCCCCGGCCGCTTAGGTCAAAGTTCCGGTATAGCCGCACAGTCCTTGGAATACGTGCTTACCTATAAAGGCCGGTACAGTGAACCGAAAGAATACGAAAGTATCATTATCCGGGCCAATGCCGAAGGCGAAAGCATCCACCTGAAGGATATAGCCACCGTAGAACTGGGAAGTGAATTCTTCGATATTTACTCCAACCTCGATGGTCATCCTTCGGCCGCTATTGTGTTACGGCAAAACTATGGCAGTAATGCCAGTGAGGTAATTGAAGAAGTAAAAGCTAAGCTCGATGTTATGAAAGCTTCTTTTCCGCCGGGCATGGATTATAAAATCAGCTACGATGTTTCGCAATTCCTGGATGCTTCTATTGAGCAAGTGCTGCATACCTTACGCGACGCGTTTATCCTGGTAGCCATTGTGGTTTTCATATTCTTGGGCGACTGGCGTTCTACCTTAATTCCTATTCTGGCAGTTCCAGTTTCCCTGATAGGGGCGTTTTTTGTCATTCAGTTTTTCGGGCTTTCCATCAACTTAGTGACGCTTTTTGCCCTGGTGCTGGCCATTGGCATTGTGGTGGATGACGCCATTGTGGTGGTAGAGGCCGTGCACGCTAAAATGGAGGAAGAGCCGCATTTATCGCCCTATAATGCAGTTAAACAAGTACTGGGAGAGATTAGCGGCGCTATTATCGCCATCACGGCCGTAATGGTATCGGTATTCCTGCCCATCTCGTTTATGTCGGGCCCGATAGGTACTTTTTACCGGCAATTCTCCATTACCATGGCCAGTTCCATTGTAATATCAGCCTTAATCGCTCTTACGCTCACGCCGGTTTTGTGTGCTATGCTGTTAAAGAATCATCACGGGCATGCCAAAAAGAAAAACCTGCTGACCAGATCGCTCGACCGTTTTAACCGCGGGTTTGATAAATTAACCGGCAGATACGTAGGCCTGCTAAAGTTAATAGTTAGCCGAAGAGTGCTTACTTTCGGCATATTAGTGGCCTTCGGGGCCGGCATATTCTACGAAAATAAAATCCTGCCTTCCGGTTTTATTCCCAACGAAGACCAGAGCACCATCTATGCCATTATCCAAACTCCGCCGGGTTCTACCTTAGAAAAAACGAATCAGGTATCGCAAAGACTGCAGAAAATATGCGAAGAAATTGACGGGGTAGAATCGGTATCTTCTTTGGCCGGGTACGAAATTATGACCGAAGGCCGGGGATCAAATGCCGGTACCTGTCTGATTAACTTAAAAAACTGGTCGGACCGGAAACATAATGTTAAAGAAATCATGGAAGAACTGGAAGAAAAATCGCAAGGACTGGGAGCAGTTGTCGAATTTTTCGAACCCCCGGCCATTCCGGGCTTTGGCTCTTCCGGTGGTTTTTCGATGCGGTTGTTAGATAAAAATTCCGAAACCGACTACCATGAGTTTGATAAAATAAACCAGGAGTTTATGGATAACCTGCGCAAGCGGCCAGAACTATCCGGCCTGTTTACTTTTTTCGCGGCCAATTATCCGCAATACGAATTAGAGATAGACAATAATCTGGCCATGCAAAAAGGCGTGTCTATTGGCAAAGCGATGGAGAACCTGAATATTTTAATTGGCAGTACCTACGAACAAGGGTTTATTAAGTTTAATCAGTTCTTTAAAGTGTACGTGCAGTCCGATCCTAAATTCAGAAGGCTGCCCTCCGATTTGTTAAAGCTTTATGTTAAAAATGATGCCGGTGAAATGGTGCCTTATTCTTCGTTCATGAAACTGAGAAAATCGCAGGGTCCCAACGAAATTACCCGTTTCAATTTGTACAATTCAGCCGCCATCCAGGGTTTGCCCGCTAAAGGATATACCACCGCCGATGCCATACAAGCCATCCAGGAGGTAGCCGCTAAAACCTTGCCTAAAGGGTACGATATTGCCTGGGAAGGCCTTTCTTACGACGAAGCGATCCGGGGAAATGAGTCGCTTTACGTATTCCTGATTGTACTGGCGTTTGTTTACTTTGTGCTGGCGGCCCAGTACGAAAGTTTTATTATTCCGTTAGCAGTGGTGTTTTCGTTGCCGGTGGGGGTATTTGGTTCGTTTATGATGCTGAAGCTAATGGGGCTGGAAAACAACATCTATGCCCAGATCGGTCTCATCATGCTGATTGGTTTATTGGGTAAAAATGCCGTACTGATTGTCGAATTTGCCGTTCAGAAGCGACAGCAGGGGGCATCTATCTTCGACGCTGCCATTGAAGGCGCTAAGGTGCGTTTCCGTCCCATCCTAATGACCTCGTTCGCCTTTATTGCTGGTTTGATACCGTTGATTATTGCCACCGGTGCCGGCGCCATCGGTAACCGGACCATTGGTGCTTCGGCCTTGGGCGGGATGTTATTCGGAACCATTTTCGGGGTCATCATCATCCCGGGATTGTACTACATATTCGGCCATTTGGCCGATGGCCGCCACCTGATTAAAGACGAAGATGAATCTCCTTTATCCGAAAATTATGTGCATGCTATTGACAGTTTTCCCCAACCTATAGAAACTGAAACTAATGTTTAAGAATAGAATATTGAAATGGGTGGGGATTGCTTTTATTTCCCTTACCTACACCGCCTGCAGCGTACCTGCTCTGGTTCAGAAAACCGAAAATAAAACCGTACCTGCGAGTTATAATAACTTGCAGGATACCACCAATACGGCCAAAGTAAAGTGGCAGGAGTTTTTTACCGATCCTAACTTGACTTCCCTGATTGATTTAGCCTTGCAGAATAACCAGGAGCTGAATATTACTTTGCAGGAAATTCAGATTGCTCAAAATGAAATAAGGGCCAGAAAGGGAGAGTATTTACCGTTTGTTGGGTTAAGAGGTGCGGCCAGCGTGGAGAAAGTACCACGCTATACCAACATTGGCGCCCTGGAAGCTACTACCGAAATTGAGCCGGGAAAAGAAATGCCGGAGCCTTTAACAGATTTCATGGGAGGAGCTTATGCCAACTGGGAGGTGGATATCTGGCACAAGCTGCGTAATGCCAAAAAATCGGCCGTAAACCGGTACCTGGCCAGCGTGGAAGGCAGAAACTTTATGGTAACTAACCTGATTGCCGAAATTGCCAATTCCTATTTCGAATTGCTGGCTTTGGATAACCAGTTGGCAATTGTGCAACAGAACATCAAGCTGCAAAGCAATGCCCTGCAAATTGTAAAACTGCAGAAAGAAGCTACCCGCGTAACCGAACTGGCTGTACGCCGGTTTCAGGCCCAGGTACTCAACACGCAAAGTTTGCAGTACGATATTCAGCAAAGAATTACCGAAACGGAGAACCGGATTAACTTCCTGGTGGGTAGATTTCCGCAGCCAATTCAAAGGAATAACCAACCTTTTGAGAACTTGATACCGAAGAACATACAAGCTGGTATTCCGGCGCAGTTATTAGCCAACCGCCCGGACATTAAGCAGGCCGAACTAAACCTGGCGGCGGCCAAACTGGATGTACAAGTGGCTAAAGCCCGGTTTTACCCGTCTTTAAGCATTTCCGCTGGTATTGGATTGCAGGCCTTTAATCCAACTTACCTGATTAAACCCCAATCGGTGCTGTATACGCTGGCCGGGGATTTAGCTGCGCCCCTGGTTAATAAAAACGCCATAAAAGCCCTGTATTACAGCGCCAACGCCCAGCAGATTCAGGCAATTTACAACTACGAGCGTACCATCTTAAACGCGAACATGGAGGTTGTTAATCAATTGGCGAAAATAGAAAACCTGGCAAAAAGCTACGATTTAAAATCGCGGGAAGTAGAGGCCCTGAACCAGTCTATTGATATTTCCAATAACCTTTTCCGGTCGGCCCGGGCCGATTACATGGAAGTACTGCTGACCCAACGCGATGCGCTGGAATCCAGGTTTGACTTAATTGAAACCAAAATGCAGCAAATGAATGCCATGGTTAATATTTACCGGGCATTAGGCGGCGGCTGGAATTAAATATAACGTGCCTATATTAATTAGCTGGCCGTAAAAATATAGCTGGCGCATCCATAAAGAGCAGCCATTTTACATCCTTGTAAATTGGCTGCTCTTTTTATCTTTCCTGTTCTATACCAAACTTTTGCTTTTTTGATTACTCCCGTCAGCTTAACAGTATTGGTTCAGCCCCGCTTTTGTCAATACCGTGTTAGCAGAAGTTTTTTTAATAATTGTAAAATTCTTTTATTACAATATTCTTATTCTTCTTTATGCGTTTTTCCAGTTCGCTAATAATGTAATATCTGTGCATAAAACCTGTTAGAACTACAATTTTTTCCCCTGGATTATCTTCAGCAATTTTGAGAATATTTCTTACCATCTGTTGATTACGTAAATCCCAAAACTTTGAAGCTAGTTCATATCCTTCTCGGTAGCTAATTTTTTCTTTATTTGGTTTTGCATAAAAATGATTCGCAAATTCAGGTCTTTGCTTCATTATTTCAAGAAGCTTAGTGTATTGGTAATACTGTCTCTCTTTGCAAATTTTATCATTCTCCGAATTGTTAAAATCTTCAGGACTTTTTGAAGCGGCAACTTTTAAAGGTTCTAAAAGATCTTTATATTTCTGATAAATTTCACTTTGTTTCTCGGTGAGTGATTTTTTGTTGTAAAGGCTGTCTAAAAGTTTAACCGCCAATTCATCTGTTGGTCTTGAACCAGTATTTTTCCTATATTCATTTCTCCCTTCAAAATCAAAAGGTCGCATTTGAGTTCCCGGATTTTTAGTGATATATTTTACCGATGCTAAACCTTCATTTTCTCTAGGAGCTTCTTTAAACTTGAAATTTGGTGTAAAAAAAGAAGTGTCAATTTCTTGCAAAAGAAAATCTGGATGGATTTTGTTTAAAATACTTACTATAGTGTCGGAATTATAGTTTGGTACAGGTTGGTGAATATTTCCAATTACAACTATTTCGGTTTTTTGTGCAAAACTAAAAGTTGATAATAGTAAAAGAAGGATAAAAATCGATGCCTTTTTCATTTTAAATGTGCTTTTTTCTAAAATGTCCGCCAACAGACTTGGCTATGCGTAGTGCGGGATTTAAAAACAGTTTAAATTCTGATTATCAATTATTTTGCTTATTGTTTTAACTTCTATTTTAGCACGCTTTCCCGCATTATGCATAACCAATTTTAGCATTCGTGTTTATTTTAGCACATTTTTCAATGAATTAGGTTAGCTTTTGTTTCCAATCCAACCCAAATGAGTGTTTTTAAAACTGTCATTGAATTTCAGACCATAGCCAAAAATTCTATCCATTGCTGAGTGTCCAAATAAAATTACACCAGCCAAAATTAGTAAAGAATTATTCAACCCATATCCCAAAGCCAAAATGGAGATTGCAACCAATTTATGATGGAAAAAATTATAAAACCAAGCACCTATTTTAGGATTGACTAAATAACCAATCATTGATAAATCAGGCAATAGTATACACGCAGGGAAAACCCACCAACTATAGTCTAATTGATTAAATAAGATTAGTGAGAGTAAAAACTGGCCCAATTCTTCAAGTTTTAAAAGATTATTCATGTTCTTAGTCATATTTACTGAGTTAGTTTATTCTGACTCAAAAGTCTAAAGTTTTCATTCAGCACCTCTTGATTAAAATCAAGAATTTTCAATTTGGCGTTTTCTAATTCTACTAAATGTTTCGGCTGTCATACCAAGAACAGAAGCAATGTACTGTAAAGGAACCTGGTTAAATAACTCTCTATTTTGCTTAAAATATAAATCATATCTTTCTTCTGCTGTCATTGATATATGGGTAAAAACTCTATCTTCCAGCATCGCAAAGCATTTTACAAGAAATCTTTTCTCAATTTCAATCCATTTGGGAAAGGTGGCGCAAAGTTTAAGATAGTTTGCCTTGGTAATTGTCAATAACTCTGTATCGGTCAATGCTTGTATTGTCCAACGATTTGGTTGATCATAAAAGAACCCCATTACTTCTGTAATTAGAAAGTTTTCAGTTGAAATCCACTGGGTAATTTCCTTTCCGTCGGACAAAGTATAAACTCTTAAAATCCCTGATTTTACAACACTTAACTTATCGCAAATTGTGTCGGACTTTGTAAAGAAATCATTTTTTCGAAGTTTTTCTTCGTGAAAGTATGTATGAATTATTGTCAACTCTTGATTTGAGAGTTGTCCAAAATGTTCTTGTATTAGTTTATGAAAGTCTTTCACTGTGTGATTTTGCAATATTATTGCCTGCTATGCGGTGGCGGAGCTGCCGTATAGGTGTGGTTAGCGGAAATGCTTTCTTACTTATTAATTTTTTCATCATGATATCTGGATTAGATAAAGAGGTAAAACCAAACTTTTGATATAAACCATGAGCATCATTCGTTCCTAGTCCCCACCTTCTTAATCCTTGTAAACTAGGATGCGACATTACCTCTTGCATCAATAATCTCCCGAAACCTTTACCTCGATACACTTCCAGAATAAATACATCCAGTACCCAAGCAAATACCGCAAAATCAGTTATTACCCTAGCGAAACCTACTTGCTGGTTTTCAGTATCAAATAATCCAAAACAAAAGGAATTTTCTATTGACCTTTCTATAGTTTCCTTACTCCTTGTTCTTGCCCAATAGGACTTATTTTGGAGAAAGTCGACTATCAAATCAATATTTAACTTTGTTTTATCTGTTAATGTGTAAAAATTACTATCCATTGCCTTATCCAAAAATGAGTATTACTGCCAACGGCTAGTGTAAACAGTGTGCGAGGCCGTCGGCCGAAGTATGGTGTTTATACATTGTTAGGCATAGTGCTTCTTTTTACTTAGGCTGATATTTTTCCCAATATTCTTTTGGTGTCACAATTTTAGTTTTTTTGTACTTGCCCATTGTAAAGTCGTTGGAGTTACCTGTAATCAGATAATTTGCCTTACTTTCTTCTGCAAGCTCTAAAAGCCTATTGTCGTCTTGGTCTCTTATTATGGAAACTTTTGTTTTAGGATAAAACTTTGTGCCTTTTGTCTCAACTGTGGCTAAAAGCTTCTCCGCCGCATTCACAAAGTCAGAATATTTTGCAAACTTCTTACGGTTCAAGACCTCGTAATACTCTGACATGAGTTCTTCAGAAACGCAAAGGGTAACTTTGTCTGCAATGAAAAGTTCGCTTATGATTAAGTAAGGAAAGTTCCGTTGAATAAGCGCTGATACTAAGACATTCGTGTCAAGAATTATTCTTTGCATTTTTCCTTACAGCTTTTACTTCTTTTGTTATGTCTTCCATAGTCAATTTGGAAAGGCCATACTTTTCTGCAAGTTCAATGCTTTTACTCAGATTTTGTCGGATTATTTCTTTGCTTACTATATCTACGAAGTCGGAAAAGCTTAATTTGTCGGTCTTTATCCCGAACTTGTTAAACTCAAGGTCAGATATTGCAATGCTGAGTGTTCTCATATTTTTATCTCTTATTGACTTTAAAGTTACGGATTTTATTTCAAGCTGTTTTGAGTGTTTTGCATTACGCCCAACTCCCAGATAAACGTAACAACATACGGTTATCTGCAATATAGACGACTAAATGCATATAACAATATACAAATATAGACCATCTGGAAACCAAAAAACCGGTATTATCCGGTTTTTTTGGTTTATATAGATATCGGTTTAAGAAAGTCTGTTAATTTTTTTACAATTATAGCAACTGGCCAAAGACCATAGAAAATAATTATGCGCGAAGACGCACGTGATAAAGCCCTGATTACTGTGCGCTTTCTTCCATGGGCACCGGTATCACCTTTACGCCATAAACTGTTTTATTACCACCGCTGGTTTTTAGTATCCCTTTAATGGGGCTACAGTCGCTGTAGTCCGAACCGTGCGCGGCTTTGATATAATTTACATCCGTTAATAAATTATTCGTCGGGTCGAAGCCAAACCACCCTTGCTGCGGTAAATAAGCTTCCACCCAGGCATGCATCACCGCCGAACCTACTAATTCTCCGCCCTGGTTCAGGTATCCCGATACATACCGGCAG
>Ga0210040_10004762_pt1 | contig 17509 bp, 16 predicted proteins | sample CryGeyCG12114_NA_FD_185462 | JGI IMG/M metagenome (GOLD analysis project Ga0210040, IMG submission 185462) | Groundwater microbial communities from aquifer - Crystal Geyser CG19_WC_8/21/14_NA (SPAdes) (version 2) | ecosystem: Environmental > Aquatic > Deep subsurface > Groundwater | place: USA... | reverse complement strand
CCGGCATCCGGTCGAGGTCCGTGCAAAGCTGTATCTTGACGTCCCATTCGGCGGGATGGTTGCGAAAGAACGCGACCACGGCCGTGCGTAAGCCGTTCTCGTCGCCAGGCTCAAACGGGGTTGAAGCGAGTTCCACGAGCGGTCCGGTATCCGGGATGACGCCAAGCTTGGCGATGTAATCGCCGTAGCGAAACGCCGTTTGGCTGAAATAGCCTTCCGCCAGCGGATGGTTGAACGGGTGACCGTAGAAATCGAGGTTTGCGCTGTTCAGGCCAACGAGGTTCATGGCCGCATTGGTGACGCGGGACATGTTCGACACGGCGGATTTCACCGCTTGCGGCATCGCCGTGGCCGCTTCGGTCGCGGTGATGGCGCCAAGGAAAACCTTAGCCGTGCCAGCGTTGAAGATCTTGCCGGTGTCGAGCACGAAGTCCTGTGTTTGCGCATCATGCCCGGGCAACATCGGACCATCAACCCCCAGAACCTTGATCGCCATGCCGCGTGGCGTCGAAACCCGGCGATCGTCGAGGAATTCGCCCGGCACATGCGCCAGGCGCACGATCACCGGATAAGTCTTTTCTTGAGCAAACAGGCCTTGACGAAGCTCGGGCGGCAGGTTGCTGGCCACCCGCAATTCGCCTTTCACAAGACCATGCGCTTTCGCATGCGACACGCGAACCGAGCGTCCGTATCGTTCTCGGGTAATCGCACCGCCCTTCCCCATCACGGAGATGATCTTGGCGAAGGTTTCTTTTTCGTCCGGCGCGATGTCTTCAACATCATCAGAATACGGTACGAACTGCATGGCTTGCATCCTGTTTCGATCAACTGGCCCTAAGCTGATCGAAACGGGGAATGTTCCACTCTCCGCAAGATGCTGATCACGCGTGGTGCTCGTGCTCGTTGTCTAGATGCTCGATCTCCTGTGTAAGCAGAACACGCGCCAGGGCTTTGCCGCCCTCGTCCTTGATCAGCATGGTCAATTCAACGGGGCCGGAGGGCGAGTCCTTCAGCATTGAAGCCAAGGTCTTCGTAGCGTCATGCACCGCCGTATCGAGATCAGCGGCCTCGAGTTGCCCGCCTTGTTGCACGTAAACATGGTTCTTTTCTTGCAAGTCGTATCTGAACGCGGCCATCGCCTATCCTTGAATTAGGTGCCACCCAAACTCGCCAAAAGGCTTGGATGTTCCAGCACGGTCGCATGTCAGCGCTTGCGGATCTTGCTCAAGTCACCGCGCGGACAAATCCTGGCGGCGATGAAGATAAATCGGGTCAAAATCGGCATAGGCCTTCAACCGTTCCACATCGGGTATCACGATCTTCTTTCCCTCGATCCTGACCAAGCCGGCTTCTCGCAGCGCCTTGAGACTGCGGTTCGCATGCACGGTGGAAAGTCCCATCGTATCCGCCAGCTCGATCTGCGTGAGCGGCAATTCAAACGAGTCCCGCTCGGCGAGCCCTACGGTTTCCATGCGCACGTAAAGCTCGCAGAAAAGATGAGCGATGCGAGCGTCGGCTGGGCGTTGTCCCATGTTGGTCAGCCATTCGCGCAGTATCGCGCCGTCCACGAGGGTTGCCCAAAGTAAGGCCTTTGCAATGGCTGGATAGCTGTCTGTTAGGTCGAGGATGGTAGTGTGAGGGATATCGACGATATCCGAAGGCGCAAGCGTGGCGATGCTGTGGTCCATGCGCGTGAGTAGTGCGACATGCAGATCGCAGAAATCTCCGGGCACCATATAGGCAAAGATCTGCCTATTGCCGTCTGCCGTGGTTTTGTAACGGCAAGCCAGTCCGCTCATCACAAGGTGGACATTGCTCGGATTGTTGTTCTCGCGAATAATATCCTTGTCGGCATCGAACCGTTTGATGTGCTTCGACAGTTGGACAAGTCGGTCAGTATCCGCGTCCGACAGCGGAGCGAATGCGCTTAATTTGCGTACGAGCGGGTTCGTCATCTGCTTGCCTCACGCAATCATATCAAATGGTAGTGGGCGTCCTCCGGAACCAAGTCAAGCAATCGGCGTGATGGCGCGGATCGAAGCAAACAGCGGCTTCTCAGACAGGAACAAGTCCGGCTAATCTCCGGAGATGGCAACCCTCAAAAATGGAACCGGCTCAGGCGAGCCAGATTATCCTCATATCGGCAACAATACCGGATTGTCCTCATATCAGCAACGATAGGGGCCTTCATGTCCGATTAAACGCCGCAAACCGCCGACGTCGGCAATGCCGGCACCGACGTTCAGCCGATGAAACCCCAAATCTGATCCCAGCCAGCAAAGTTGAGGACACGTTCGTTTACGACCGACAGGGCGAAAAGCTCAGCTTGATCTATGATATAATGCTGACAGGCGCTCAGGCAAAGTCGCCTATGCCTTTTTGTCGTTCGGTGGCTTCGGCAGCGACTATTACCCGATCCCGTGGAACACGTTGACCTACGACGTGAACGAAGGTGGCTATGTCGTGAATGTGGCTCGTGACCGCTTCAGCGGCGCACCGTCTCATTCCGGCGACAACGAAGCAGGCTGGATGGAAAGCGGCTACACGCGTCAGATCGACGATGACTACGGCTCGGTGCGAGCAGGCGGCATCTGAAAACGCCATATCTGATTAAAAAAAGCCGTCCTCCGGGACGGCTTTTTTATGCCTGCTGCAGAGCCTTCTTCTTGTTGGCGCAATGGGCACTTGAGTGTTGAACCCCCTCAGCCAGGCGTTGCAGCAGCTCGGTTGCCATCCCGCGAGGTACGGGAGGCGCGAAGCGGTAGCCTTGCCCCAGCTTGCAGCCCAAGCTCAACAGCTTTTCGGCCTGCTCGATCGTTTCGATCCCTTCGGCAACGATGCGCATCCCAAGCTTGGCAGCGATGCCCACCAGCGCTTCCACGATCACGCAGCTGTTCCGGTCCGTGGTGATGTCGGTGATGAAGGACCTGTCGATCTTGATGATATCGACCGGAAAATGCAGCAGATGCGTCAGCGACGCGAAGCCCGTTCCAAAATCGTCAAGCGCAACCAGAATGCCCTTGGCCCTCAGCCGCTCCACGCATTTGGCCACGAAGTCATCGCCCGGTCCAAGGTAAACGGCCTCGTTGACCTCGAGGATGATGTGCTTGAGCGGGATTCCGGCTTCAGAAAAAGCATCCACCAGCCGGCCTTCCAGATCCCCCTGCTTGAAGTCTGCTTGGGTGACGTTGAAGCCGATATGCTGAAATGGGATTCCCATCGCGAGCCAGTCGCGCAAAGCGTGCGTGACCTGCTTCAGCATTTGGCCCGTCAGATCATAAGCCAGGCGCGGATCGCTGGTTGCCCGGTAGAACTCGGCCGCGGGGATGATCCGGCCATCGCGCGCCTTCATCCGAGCCAGCGCTTCCATGCCGACGATCACGCCGGTGTCGATGCGCACGATCGGCTGGTAGTAAGCTTCAATGCGCCGTTCGCTCAAGGCCGCACCCAGATCGTCCATCGCCTGCACGCGCTGGGCGATGCTTGTTTGCATCCCACTTCGGAACGGCACGAACGATCCCCTACGCAGTTCCTTGCCGTGGTAAAGTGCGAGATCGGCGTTTTCCGAAAGCTGCTCATGACCCTCCACGCTAGGATCATAGATTGCACCACCGATCGTCACGGAAGGCATGACGCAGTGACCGTTTGTTTCGAAGGGAGTGCTGGCCTCGTTTATGATACCTTGCGCCACCCGATCCATGGCGTCTTCGCTGTCGCAGCCGTGAACGATCAACCCGAACTCATCGCCACCCAGCCGGAACGGCTCAACCGTTCCGCCGATGCGCTTCAACCGAGCGGCAACGGTTCGGATCAGCGCATCTCCGGTGGCATGCCCCATAGTGTCATTCACCGCCTTCAGATGATCCACATCGACCAGCAGCAAGGCAAAAGGTGAGTTCGCTTCCTTCATTAGCCCGCACAAGCGTTCATTATAGCTGGCACGATTAGGCAGATTGGAAAGTAAGTCCGTGAAAGCGAGATCCTGAACCTTTCGCTGGTTCTCGGCATGTTCGATCAGGATCGAACAAAGACGCGTGAGACCCGTAACAACGGCCTGTTCACCCTCGCTCGCGCTACGGCTAGTGGTGTAATAAAAAGAGAACTTGCCGATCAGCCTTCCGTCACGCGCCCTGATTGGGCTCGACCAGTAAGCGCGCAAGGGGGAAGGCAGGGTCGCCCGCAGCGAAGGCGACCATCGCGGATCAGTCCCAATGTCGAGAACAGACACGACCTCATCGACCAGCGCCGGCAAGCGATGTCCTTGCTCACGAAACTGGCGAAGAAATGCGCTCGTCAGATTAGGGGCCGCCAAGGGCGCGACATGCCCATCGGAACTCACACCGATGATCATGCAGTGCGCATCGCCGGACAGCGCCTCGGCTTCGCGGCAGATCTGCTCCGCAATGTTGGAAATAGGTTCACCATAGGCGATCATCTCCAACACCGTACTTTGCAGCGCGATCAAGCTTTCCAGGGCCTTTTTTGTCGGCACTCACCTGCTCCCCTTCGCCTCGTTGAGGGTGACCCTAACGAGCTTTACTTAAGGCACGGTAAGGTCGCGCACGGAAATGAAACAAGGTGAAGGAATAAGTTGTTCAAGGTCAAAGCTGATTGACGCTGCGCGGCCTTTTTACGGCCAAGCAATAGCGCACCGAGAAGCCGCCGAACCGCTGGCTGCGGGCTTTTCATTCGCCGCAGTGAGCAAAATTACTTAAAACAAGCCGTATTTGCCTGAAACCACCCGACATGGATGGTGCGGGTATCACGGCCTGGACGCCTGAGACCCATGCCGCAAGCCGGGCACGATACAGCGCTTGAACTTCGGCCGTTAGGCTGGCACTGCAAGCTATCTTTTTCCCCAAGCGATTCCGGGTGTCCATGCAAAGAGCTGCTTTTTCCTTCGCTCTTCCGGCGGTGCTGACGGCATTTCTGGCGGCTGTCTGCTTGTTTCTCGCCCAGAAAGGCTACCCGTTCGGCGCAGTCGGGCTGCGGCGGCTCGATGGAGTCGCTTCCGCCGCGAGCTTCATTCCGCTCGCCGCCATTTATTTCCTGTCCGCGGCATTGATGATGCTGCTGCCGCTGCGAGCGGCCGCCTTTGTGCTGACCCATGCCGCCGAAGTCGTATTCTGGACGGTGCTGTTGCTGCTGGGCGCCCTTGTAGGCGTGATCGCGGCCCGCCTCGCTTGGGGGCAGAATGGTGCCCTGTCTTCCCTGCTCGATTGGCGCTTTCTTTACGCCGCAGCCGTGATTGCCGGCCACTTCGCCCTGAACGGCCTTCGCAAGAACGTCCTTATGCGCAGCCTGTTTTTCGCTGCCTTCGTGGCCGCCGCCGGCTTCTGTTTGTTCTGGTCGCGCTGAGCCAGAACGGCTGCGTCGCTTAAAGTGCTGTGATCGCGTCGCGCGTGACGATGCCGACAGGGGCGCCGGTTGCATCCACAACCGTCAGCCGATCCGTGTTGACCGCGATCATCGCGCTCAACGCGTTGCGCAGATCGGCATCAACCGCGATCCGGTGGGCACCGGCATCTTCACCTAGCGGCTCCATCAACTTGCCGACCTCGTAAAGGCTGAGCCGCCTCAACGCGCGGTCGGCGCCCACGAAGTCTTCCACGAACGCGTTTACGGGGCGCAACAGGATTTCGTCGGGCGTATCATATTGCACGATCTTGCCGCCGCGCATGATGGCGATGCGGTCGCCCATGCGCACGGCTTCATCGATGTCATGGGTGACCATCACCACCGTTTTGCGCACATTGCGCAGGATCTGGCGAAACTCGTTTTGCAGCCGCGTACGCGCGATCGGGTCAATGGCGCCAAACGGCTCATCCATCAAAAGAACCGGCGGATCGGCGGCCAAGGCGCGCGCCACGCCGACGCGCTGACGCTGCCCGCCCGACAACTGCCGCGGATAGCGCGACAGCATCGCCGGATCGAGCCCCACCAGCGTGATAAGCTCCTCGTTGCGCGCCTTGATCTTGTCCGCCGGCCAGCCAAGCAGCTTGGGCACCGCGCCGATATTCTGCGCGATGGTCATATGCGAAAACAGGCCGACCTGTTGAATGACATAACCGATATGGCGGCGGAAAATCACCGGATCGACGGAACGGACATCTTCGCCATTGACGATGATGCGGCCATCGCTCGGCTCGATCAGCCGGTTGATCATGCGCATCGTCGTTGTTTTGCCGCAACCGGACGGGCCAACCAGCGCAACCGTGATCCCCTCGGGAATCGAAAGGCTAAGGTCATCCACGGCCGGCGTTCCGCCGGTGGCGAAACGCTTGCTGACATGCTCCATCTCGATCATGTCGTGGACGTCCTTTCCGCAAACAAAACCCGCTCGATGAGCGCCAGGAAACCTTCGGCGCCCAGCGCCAGAATGGCGATGGGTATGGCGCCGACCAGAAGCCTCGACATGTCCATCGCGCCGATGCCAACCGCAATGAAGTCGCCCAAACCGCCGCCGCCGATAAAGGGCGCCAGCGTTGCACCGGCCAAAACCTGAACGGCCGCGGTGCGCAATCCCGCAAACATGGCCGGTGCTGCAAGCGGCACCCTGATCTTCCACAAGATTTGCGAGCGGCTCATGCCCATGCCGGTTGCCGCTTCGATTGCGTCGCGATCAACATCGCGCAGGCCGATATAGGTGTTGATCAAGATCGGCGGCAGCGCCAGGATCGTCAGCGCCACGATCGACGGCCACAGGCCGATGCCGAGGATCGGCATCATGATGGCCAGGATCGCCAGGCTCGGCAGCGTGCGCAGGCCGTTGACGATGTTGACCGCCGCAAAGGCCGCGCTCTTGCGGTTGATGATGACGACCGCGAGCGGCAAGCCGATCAGAAGCGCAAACAGGATCGAAACCGACGACATCAACAGATGCTGGCTCAGGGCCCGGTTGAACTGCGCGGGATTGTCCAGGATCCAGGTGAATGCGTCGGTAAAAAGGCTCATGCCCGCCCCCCGCGCGACAAAGCGCGCTCGGCCCAGGTCAGGAGCAGATCGAATACGATCGCCATGAAGGCGGTAAGCACCCCGCCGACAATGATCTTTTCGGGATAGCTCTGGTCAATGCCTGCCAGAATGATCGAGCCAAGCCCACCGGCATCGATAAAGGCGGCGATCGTGGCGATGCCGATCACCGTCACCAGCGCGATGCGCACGCCCGACACGATCAAGGGCAAGGCAAGCGGCAGTTCGATGCGGATCAAGCGCTGCCAAGGGCTGAACCCCATCCCGTCGGCGGCGTCGAGAACCTCGGCCGGAACGCTGCGCAATCCCGTCACCACGTTTCGCAGCAGGATCAACAGGCAATAAGACGACAAACCAACCAGGGCCGGCTTCATGCCCAGACCCAGAAAAGGGATCAGCACGGCAAACAAGGCAAGGCTCGGGATCACGAAGATGATGCCGGTGAGCGTCAAAAGCACGGCATAAAGACGTGGACGGCGCGCGCTCCAGATGCCCAGCACCAGCGCGATGGCGCAGCCGATCGACACCGACAACAGCGACAGCAGCAGATGCTCACCCGCGGCGTAAAGAATGTCGTCGATATGTCTTGGCGTCCAAGTCAGCACAACGCGTTCATTCTCGTTGGTCCATTCTCAAGCGGGCAAAGAAAAAGCGAGACCCACCACGCAGCAGGTCCCGCTCCAACAATCGTTTCGCTCAGATATTGTTGTCTTCGAGGAACTTTTCCGCCACGTCGGCGGGCTCTTCGCGGTCGCGCTCAACCGACGCGTTCATGGCGCGCATCTTCTCGTTGGTGAGAAGCGGCGCGATCTTGTTCAGAACCTCGGCGATCTTCGGATTGGCCTCCAAAGCGTCCTGGCGCACGATCGGCACGAGGTAATAAGGCGGGAACAGGTTCTTGTCGTCTTCCAGAACCTCAAGCTTCTCGTCCTCGATCTGCCAATCGGTGCTGAAGCCGAACGACATGTCGATCTGCTTGCTGGTCAACGCGCTGTAGCGGATGCCGAGCTTCGCGAACTGCACGAATTCCTTGAACTTGATGCCGTAAACCTGTTCCATGCCCGGCAAGCCATCCTTGCGCTCGCCGAACGTTCCTTCCGCGCCAAAGGTCAGCTGGTTCGAAACCGGTCCGACATCGGACAAGGTCTTAAGATTGAACTCGGCTGCGCGATCCGGCAGCATGATGATGGCATAGCCATTGTTGATTGCGGTCGGCTGCAACAAGGTCAGTTGCAGGGTTTCTTCATAGAATTTCTTGACGTCATTATACGTCTTGTCCGCGTCGCTGGTGAGTTCGCCCTTCACCACAGCGGCAAGCGCTGTGCCGGTATATTCGGGATAAAGATCGATCTCGCCGCTGGTCAGCGCCGTATGCGCAATCTGCGTGGCGCCCAGATTAAGCCGACGCTCAACCTCAAGCCCTGCCTTTTCCAGCGCCTGCGCGTAGATCTCCGCAACAACAAACTGCTCGGTGAAATTCTTGCTGCCAATCTTGACCGGCTCGGCCTGCGCTGAAACGGTGGATGTCGCCAAGGCCAAACCAAGGCCAAGCGCGTAAAGGGTTTTCGGGAACATCAGGCACTCCGTTTTGACCGGCGAGCGGCATTGAATTTCGACCGAAGTCGTCTCGTTCAATGGGCAATGCTTGATCAGAAGCTGACAACCAAAAGCTTGCAGCCGCTTTCAAGAGCACCCATCCTGAACGCCCACTGTGTAGACGCTCCGCCCCGAATGCAAGCGGCTCATCGCCCCTGCTGACAGGGAAGTGACCGCAAAGGGCGCAAAATCGTCTCGGCCGCGACGGCTTCAATGGTCGCGACGCTCTCCTTTGAACCCCTGCTTCGACACGCCACATCCGGCTGCCGCTGGGTGCCAACACGGCGACGCTCGGCAGCCGGGTTCACGAAGAGCTGCGGCTGGATCACTCCGGTTGGGCTAGCATGGTGCGGGCGCGGATGCGGACGGGTTCGTCTACCATGGCGCCATCAACGGAGACCGCGCCATCGCCGGAAGCCAGCACGCGGCGCGCCCAGGCGATCTCGTCTTCGGTGGGGGCAAAGGCGCGTTTGATCTCGGGAACTTGCTTGGGGTGGATGCACAGCTTGCCGGACATGCCCAGCGCGCGGGCATGGGCGGCGTCGTCACGGCTTATCGACAGATCGTTTAGTTGCACCGTCACCCCATCGATGGGGGCTGCAATTCCGGCCAGGCGTGAGGCCAGCACCAATTCGGACCGGGCGGGCAGCAGCACTTCGCGCAGGTGCGCGCAAGCCAGATCAGCGCAGAAATCGATCGAGCCGAATGCCAATCGCTCGACCCCCGTAGTGGCGGCTATGGTGCGCGCATTGGCAAGGCCGCGCGCTGTCTCAATGAGCGCGATGAGCGGCTTACCCAAAACTTGCGCGACGGCTTCGCAGATCGCTGCGTCTTCGGCCTTGGGCAAGATGACTGCGGCAACGGAAAGCGACGCCACGGCGGCCACGTCGGCGTCATGCCATTTGGTGCCATGAGCGTTGATGCGCACGATCACCGGCAGGTCGGTGAAATCGGTCACCAGCGCTGCACGCGCTGCCTGCTTTGCATGCGGCGCGACGGCGTCTTCCAGATCTAGGATCACGGCATCCGTGCCGGATGCGGCAGCCTTGGCGAACCGCTCGGGCCGATCCGCGGGCACAAAGAGCGGAGCGCGGACAGCGCCTACCATGACGCGCGCGCTTCCATCGCCACAGGGCCATCCACATAGGCGGTCCACAACTTCAACCCGTCCCCGCCTTCGGCCGCATTCAACGTGAAATCCGCCACGTCGAACAGCGGCGACAATGAACGAAAATCAAACTTCACGGGGCGCTTGCCGCGAATCCTTTCGGCAAACTGTACCAATCCGGTTGCCTGGAGCGGGCCATGAACGATCAGGCCGGGATAGGCTTCTTCCTCGCGCACATAAGGGTTGTCGTAATGGATACGGTGGCCGTTGAAGGTCAGCGCCGAGTAACGAAACAGCAGCGCCGCCGACGGATTGATCTGCACCCGGTGGGCGCCATGCGGTGCGGGTTCGGGCGTCTTCTTCGTTCCACCTGCGGTGGAGGCGGGCGCATCGACGTTGCGATAAACGATGTCCTGTCGTTCCTCGATCACCAGACGCCCGGCGCTGTCGATGCGATGGTCGACCGTGACGAAGCACAGAGTTCCGGTTCTGCCTTCCTTGACGCTGACGTCGCGGATGGTTGAGCGCCGGGTGACTAGTTCACCCACGCGAATCTCATCGTGGAAGGTGAAAGCGCCGCCGGCCCACATCCTGCGGGGCAGCGGCACCGGCGGCAGAAATCCGCCGCGCGCCGGATGGCCATCAGGCCCAAGGCTCGCGGTCGGCGCAGTGGGCGGGGCCAGGCACAGGTGGATCATGATCGGCGCAGGATCGCCGTCCTTCACCTCGCCTGCCTGATCAAAGGTGGCCTTGAATCGGTCCACAAGGGCGGCGGTGACCAGCTCCGCCTTGACTTCCTCGCACCCGATCCATTGGCGCAGATGATCGAGGTCCAGCGTGCTCATGCTTCAACCTCGACCTTGGGCAGAGCCGGTACCGGCCCGTATTCGCGCGGCTCGCCGATGAAAACGGCGCCCGGTGCGGGATAGCTGACTTCGCCGTTCGGCGTGTCCACCGTGATGCGACGCAGCTGCGAATGTTCGGACAGGCCAGCCATGTCATTGACCGAAGCAAAGGCCACATCCGCCGTTTTCAGGCGCTCGGTCGCTTCTTCAGCAGTCATCTGGGCGAAAGCCTCGGCCACCGCCGCGTCGGTTTCCGGGCGGTTCTGCACCCGCGCGACATTGGTGGCAAAACGGGGATCCCGCGCCATGTCCGCACGGTCCATAAAGAGGTCGGCGAATTTGGCGAACTCGCGGTCGCTCTGGATGGAGATCAGGATCTGGTTACCGTCCTTGCAGGTAAACACGCTGTAAGGCGAGATCGAGGGATGGGCGAGGCCGAGGCGGCGCGGTGACTTGCCGCCTTCGTGGTTCAGAAGCGGAACGGTCAGCCAATCGGCCATGACGTCGAACATGGAAACCTGAATGTTGGCGCCCTTACCGGTGATTCCGCGTCGGATCAGCGCTTCCAGGATCGCGGCATGGGCGGTCGCGCCGGTTGCAATATCCACCAGCGACACGCCAACCCGCGACGGCTCGTCCGGCCCGCCGGTGATCGAGCACAGTCCCGATTCCGCCTGGATCAAAAGGTCATAGGCCTTGCGATCGGCCATCGGCCCGGTCTCACCATAGCCCGACACCGAACACGTGATCAGCTGTGGGCAATCCGCCGCCAAGCGGTCGAAATCAAAGCCGAGCCGGGCCAAGGCACCGGGCCTGAGATTCTGCACCAGCACATCCGCGCCCTTCAGGAGCTCCGCCAGCCGCGACTTGTGCTCGGGCCGCGTCAGATCGAGCGCGACGGACTCCTTACCCCGATTCAGCCAAACGAAATAACTCGCCTGCCCTTTGGCGACATCGTCGTAGCCGCGGGCGAAATCGCCTTCGGGCCGTTCGATCTTGATGACGCGCGCGCCGGCATCAGCCAGGCGCGAGGTCGCGAAAGGCACCGCCACCGCTTGTTCGATAGCAACAACGGTCAAGCCTTCCAACGGCAAGGTCGTCATCAGAAGCTCCTCGGAAGGCCCAGCACATGCTCGGCGACATAAGACAGGATCAGGTTTGTTGAGATCGGTGCCACCTGATAAAGGCGCGTTTCCCGGAATTTGCGCTCGATGTCGTATTCGCAGGCAAAGCCGAAGCCGCCATGGAACTGAAGACAGGCATTGGCGGCTTCCCACGAGGCCTTGGCGGCAAGATATTTGGCCATGTTGGCCTGTGCACCGCAGGGCTGCTGCGCGTCATAAAGCCGGCAAGCTTCGAAGCGCATCAGGTTTGCAGCCTCAACCTCGATAAAACTTTCGGCGATGGGGAACTGCACGCCTTGGTTTTGGCCGATGGGTCGACCGAACACGACGCGTTCCTTGACGTAGTTCGACACCTTATCGATGAACCAATAGCCATCGCCAATGCATTCCGCCGCGATCAATGTGCGTTCGGCGTTCAGGCCGGTCAGGATGTATTTGAACCCCTGCCCTTCCTCTCCGATGAGGTTTTCCTCCGGGATTTCGAGATTGTCGAAAAACAGCTCGTTGGTTTCGTGGTTCACCATGTTGAGGATCGGACGGACTTCCATGCCCGTCTTCACCGCCTCTTTTACGTCGACGATGAAGATGGACAGCCCTTCCGTCTTCTTCTGGACGTCCGCCAAAGGCGTCGTCCGGGCAAGAAGGATCATCAGGTCGGAATGCTGCACCCGGCTGATCCAGACCTTCTGACCGTTGATCACGTAACGGCCATCCTTCTTGACGGCGGTGGTCTTGATCTTGGTGGTGTCGGTGCCGGTTGTCGGTTCGGTGACGCCCATGGATTGCAGCCGCAGTTCCCCGCTGGCGATCTTGGGCAGATACTTCTGACGCTGCTCTTCTGAACCATGCCGGACGAGCGTGTTCATGTTGTACATCTGACCGTGGCAGGCGCCGGAATTGCCGCCCGTTCGGTTGATTTCCTCCATGATGACGCTAGCCTCGGTGAGGCCCAGACCTGAGCCACCATATTGCTCCGGGATCAGCGCCGCCATCCAGCCCGCCTTGGTCAGCGCATCAACGAACTCTTCCGGATAGCCGCGCGCCACATCGACCTTGCGATGATACTCGTTCGGGAATTCCGCGCACAAGGCGCGAATGGCATCGCGGATGTCCTGATACTCGTCAGCGCGTTGTTGCATGATCTTCTCCAACGTCAGTCGCACGCAAGGTGCCGGGCAGCGTGCGATCAATCAAATATATGTTCTAGATAGCCGCTAGCGTTTTTCGTTATACTAGAGTACCGGCGGCAGCGGCGCCGGCTTCAAAGCACCGCAGCCAGAACCAGAACCCAGAGGGACAGGATACTGCCCATCACCAACGTGTAAATCCCGTTCCAGCCGATGCCGGCTTGCCGCGCGGAAACGCGCCCAAGCGTTGCGGAGATCAGCACCGACGCGGTGAAGGGCGACGTGACGCTGCTGAGCGCCCAACCGCCGGTTATGGCCGTGACCAACACGACGGGCGAGATGCCCATCTCCTGAGACGAAGGCAGGAGCGGTACAATCAGCGAAACGGCCAGGATCGGGTTCATGCCGAGCTGGCCGAACAGCGGCACCAGCCAGACCATCGCCACAAGGATCAGCAGCGGCGGCGTACCATTCAAATCCAGTCCCTGAGCCTGAACGAGCGGCACCAGCAGAACAGAGCCAAGGCTGCCGATGAAGCCGGCCATGAACAGCAAAACGATTTCCCCTCGAAAAGCCGGAAGTTCAATGGTGACGAACTGCATGATCCGGCTGCCGACGGAGGCTATCCGGCCAAGGCCAGCCGGCCGTGGTTGAAGACCGATCCAGACCATCGCGACCACGGGAACCAGCGACATCACGGCGCCGATGACCTCGACGCCGGTCAACAAGTGCAGGAACAAGACACCGGACAGGACCACGCCCAGCAGCAGGAGCAACGGCCGCAATTTCGAAAGCCATCGCCCGGTTTCAGGCGCGCGCGGGAGCGGTGGCGTGGCAAGGCGGGGCTTGAAGATGGTGTCCAAGGCCCAGCCGACGGCCATGATCAAAACCGCGCTGATCATGCAGGGAATGACCACCTCGGGCCAACTGGCGCCGGGAACGATGGCGATGGTGATCCCCATCGAAAAGCCTAGCGGCGACCAGCACAAGGTCGATGCAAAGCCACGCTGAATCGCAATCATGATGCGGCGAACACGATGCTGTCGCACAACGGGATCGGGCTCGTTCGCAACACCTTCGGTCGCCAGGGAGCCCAGCAGCGAGATCGAGCCGTAAAGCAGAACCAGCCCGAAAAGGTGCCCGCCGGTCGTCAGCGCGGTATAACGAAGGCCAGGGGGCTGGCGCGCCAGGAAGCGCCCGCATTCGAGGATTGCGGTCGAACTCATCGCGGCATTGCGCATCGCCGACAGCGCCGTGAACAACGAGATCACCATCGCGCCGCGTTCGGCCGCTGTCATCGTCGCCTGGATCCAGTCCGGCCGACTGAGCCCCGCCCATGCCACCAGCACCAGACCGATAGCCACGAAGCACAGACGCGATAGGGTGACCTTGGGCACGAAAACCGCCGTTGTCGCCAGCGCGAATGCGCCCGCCACCAGCGCGAAGAGGTCGGACCCTGTATATTCGAGCCCGATCGTGGCCAGCATCACCCCGATGGGCAAGAAGCCTGCCAGATTGGCGGTCTGTGCACGATTAGGGACGATCACGCTCGCCGTCGCCTCGACCGCGTCATGCCAGATGCTGGCGAACGGACGTCGCGTCGCGCAGCCCGCTGAGGACCGTCAGCCAATCCTTGCCGCCGCCGTTCGACACAGGCGCCGTCAGCGCCCGGAACTTGCGTGCAATGGCTTCGCTGTCGGGGAAGGTTTCCGGTTCCCCCGAAGGATCGGGAATGCGCAGATGCTGAACCTTTCCACCCGCCGAAACTTCGAGCGTGGCCCCGAAGGGATGGCGCAGCCCTTCAAGCGAAGGATCATGCCAAACATCGACGCGCGCGGCCAAGGCCTCGGCTTTTGGATCGCCGAGCAGATCATAGTCGTCCCAGCCGAACTCGCCCCGCAAAAGGGCCACCGCCGCGGCAAAAGGCATGGAGAACTGACCTTCGACGACCGTGCGCGCGCGCTGCTTTTCCTCCAGCGGCGTGCCAACCAAGGCGATGCCGTTGCGGTGCAAGCCGACGCGGACATGATCGATTTCATCCACCGACCAGCCATGCATCTTCTGCAGCTGCAGCAGCCCGTCCACAGGCGCATGGGTATAGCGGCAGGCGGGATAAGGTTTGACCCCGATGCGCAGGGTTTCCCAAACGTCGCCGAGTCCCGCAGTCGCCCGTTCGGCAACCACGCCGTCGCTGTAGCCCTTCAAAAAGCCGTGCTTGCCTTCCAGGGCTTCGCTGGCTCCATGGAACCCTTCTGCGGCCAGCGTCGCGGCGATCAGGCCCTTCATCGCCGCCTCGCCCACCTGATAGCGCTTGTTCCAGCCGCCGTTCTGGAGGAACTGGAGAGACCCGGAGGCCTGGCTTGCTGCCACCCCGAAGGCAGAAACCATCTGTTCCCCAGTCAGACCGAGCAGCCGTCCGGCCGCAGCGGCCGCGCCAAAGGTGCCAGCCGTGGCCGTCGGATGAAAGCCGCGCGCGTAATGCGCCGTTGGATCAAGCGCCATGCCGATCCTGCAGCAGACCTCAAAACCCACCACAATAGCACCCAGGAGGTCCTCCCCGCTCGCCTCGGTCAATTCCGCAGCAGCCAGTGCTGCAGAAACAACCGGCGCGCTGGGATGCAGCGAACTGTCGGAATGCGTATCGTCGAAATCCAGCGAATGGCCAAAGGCACCATTCAGAAGCGCTGCCGCACCGGCTCCAAAACGGCGTGACAGACCCAGCACCGTGCATGGCCCTTTACCGCCAAGCCCCAGCCGATCCAGTGTCGCAAGAATGGAGGGACTGGAATCCGAGTCTGAAGCGGCCCGGATCGCCGATCCGGCAAGGTCGGTCATCAGCGACAGGGCACGTGCCGTTACCTGCTCCGGAATTGCATCTGTCGCGGTCACCACACTGAAGTTCGCAAGTGTTTGCGTGATTGTCATGACAGATACTCCTCCTCAATCGCAAAGAATGCGAGCAACCACGTGAGCTGTCCAATAGGGCTTCGGCTGGGCTGCCATAACCTTACGGTATATCGAACACGGCAACAGGGTATTTGATGTTTGCGCTGAAGCGTGCTTCGATGATTTGCCCTGGAAACGAATGATGCCGCAAGTGAATACGGCTCAGCCGATGATCTGCCAAATTCTTGTGGCGCTTCAGAAACCGGGCCTATGATGGACGTTCGCCAGCTTCGCTATTTCGTGGCCATTGTTGAACAAGGCTCGTTCTCGAAGGCAGCCACTTTCCTGCATGTCGCTCAACCGGCGCTGTCGCTGCATGTCCGCAACATGGAGGCCGATCTCGGAACGGCGCTGCTGTTTCGCGCCCCGCGCGGGGTCGAGCCGACCAAAGCGGGCACGATCCTGCTGCGCCACGCCCGCATCATCCTCGACCAGCTGACCGTCGCAGAAGAAGAGATCCGCGGCGATCAAAACGATCCGGAGGGCGAGGTTCGGCTAGGGGTGCCGGGCACAATCGGGCAGATCCTGGCGGTCCCGCTGATCACGGCAACCCACTTGCGTTATCCCAAGATCAAGCTGCGCATTGCCGAAGCGATGAGCGGCTTCATCTTGGAGTGGATGCGTGAGGAACGGGTCGATCTGGCGATTCTTTACGGTCGAGCCGAAGAGCACGGCATCAAGACCGAGCCCTTGCTGGAAGAAGAGCTTCAGTTTTTCGGTCCAGCCGCCGGATTGCGCGACGAGCCCCTGCCCGCGCCGGGAACCGATCTGTCTTTCCGAGACGTCACGAAACTGCCCTTGATCCTTCCTGGAAAGGGCCATGGGCTGCGCGAGCTGCTCAATCGCCATGCCGACGCCGCGCATGATGAGCTGAACACCGTGATCGACGTCGACTCTTACAGCAACATCAAAGCCCTGGTTGAAGAAGGACTGGGTTATTCCATTCTGCCAGAGAATGCGATTGCTGCCGAAGTCGCCGGGAATCGACTGCGCAGCTGGACCATTGCCGAACCGCGGATCGTCAGAAGCATTCATCTCGCCCACTCGGCCAGCAGGCCGATGACCAACGCTGTTGCGGTTGTGCTGGCCCTGGCACGCGAAACGCTGCGCGATCTTGCGCACACGGGTCGCTGGGTCGGCGCGCAGGTCAAGGCAGATGAATAACGGGCATTTGCAAGCCAAACCCCGATCAAAGGGACAGCCATGACAGCCATCACCGAAGCCCATGTCATCGACAGCATCGCAGACGCGCTGCAATTCATATCCTATTACCACCCGGCGGATTTCATCCGGGCCATGTCTGCGGCATACGCTGCGGAGAAAAGCCCCGCAGCCAGAAGCGCCATGGCGCAGATCCTGGTGAATTCCCGCATGGCAGCCCTTGGACGCCGGCCGATCTGCCAGGATACCGGCGTGGCCAACATCACCGCCCGTATCGGGGTGAAGGCGTCTCTGGCATGGGAGCGGCCGCTTCAGGACATCGTCGATGATGCGGTTCGCCGCGCTTATCGCAACGACGATAATCCGCTTCGCGCTTCCGTGGTGGCCGATCCATTCGGGCGCCGATCCAACACCGGCGACAATGCGCCGGCCATGCTCCATGTCGAAATGATCGCGGGCGACCGCGTGGAGTTCGATGTATCGGCCAAGGGTGGCGGTTCGGAAAACAAGACGAAATTCGCGGTGCTGAACCCGTCCGCATCGGTGGCCGACTGGGTTGTCGAAACCGTAGAAAAGATGGGAGCTGGCTGGTGCCCGCCTGGCATGCTGGGCGTGGGGATCGGCGGCAGC
>Ga0210040_10004761_pt1 | contig 17510 bp, 7 predicted proteins | sample CryGeyCG12114_NA_FD_185462 | JGI IMG/M metagenome (GOLD analysis project Ga0210040, IMG submission 185462) | Groundwater microbial communities from aquifer - Crystal Geyser CG19_WC_8/21/14_NA (SPAdes) (version 2) | ecosystem: Environmental > Aquatic > Deep subsurface > Groundwater | place: USA... | reverse complement strand
ATGGTCAAGCTAAATGGCTTTTTTAGTTGGAAACAAATACTTTCTGCTGTGAAAATGCTCTGTATTGCGTACAAAAGAATTTCTTTCGTCTATTTTGAACCTTCCTTTCTGTTTCTTGTCAAGATATTATGCATGCAAATGCATTTTTACGGTTAATTGTTGCTTAATTATGATTAAAAATTATTCCTGCAATCCCGGGATCCCGTCAATGAATCCCGGGGAAAATCCCGGCCCTAAAATGTCCGATTCCCCGGGATCCCGGGGACGGGATTCCCCGGGGTTATCATCTCTATAGCAAATACCTGGTTGATTGTACCTCCCTATTTTTCAATCATATCACGAATCATATCACACTGAGTTGAATCAGTTGGATGATGAGTTGGGTTAAGTCATTTATTAAATTATCTAGTACAAGGGCATGTGCACAGCTATTTTCAGATGCAAATACTAACATTATTTATTACATTTGTACAGGGCAAAACGATGCTTTACAAATATAGCACACAAGAGGAACATGAAATGAACAAGACGGCGTTAGAACATCACTGTAGTCGTCATGCTTCGATAGGAAAGCCCGGCAATTCATTTCATTAATGCTAAGGAAACAACAAATTAGAAAAAGCTGACGGCTCTTGAGATTACTATTTGCTTTGGCACTCAGGCTGGCAGAAAATTCTTAGAACGTATTGAGTGAAACATGCGTGTGCCAACACACCAATCAAGAGATGTAATCCATTTGATAGCATCAGCAGATATGATATACTAGATGAACCAAAACGTATTGTCCATGAGAATTACCTGTTTTTCTCATCCCCCGTATAAACGTGAGCTGATTTAAGTATGTAGTTTCCAACAAAATAGAAACATGTACCAGCAGAGAAGTTCATAAAATACACCAGCCACTCACATGGTGCGCACTAGGTATTGAAAAAAATAAAATCGGGCAAATTCTTTAAGACCAACTTCGGAAGACATCTTGTTGAAAGCTTTCATTGTCTAGAATTCTTTGAAGACTTTAATGGTGAACAACTTTTAAAATTCACGAGTTTCATCCAAAATGTATAAGGCAAGGTCTCACTCAATATTTAAAGTTTAAATAAGTGAAAAGAACATTTTATTTGGTTATGAAATAGGTGAACAAACTCGTTTGAGAAATTCATTTCTTTGAATATATGTAACTTGCAATCAACTATAAATTAAAGTTTTTATGCAAGTTATGCAATAGAGCTCCTTATTTTCAGTATGGTTTTCTTGTATAGAAAGAAATTTTGCGTGACTATATTATCAAAAGCTCACCCAGATAATGTACAAATGTGCATTGTTTTTAAAAATGGAATGGAGAAAAAATTCAAAAATCGGTAGGGCGGTTTTCGAGAAATCTCAAAAAATTGGAAAAATATGGTTTTCATAGTAGTTTCACTGTATTAAACAACCATTAAGGAGATTTAAAAAAGGTCAAGTTCATTAAAATTTTTGATTGAACAGTTAGTCACAGATACATGAAAGTTATACCATCGGAAGCACACGAAAAAATGCACATAACATTTAATATTGCTCCATTTTGATAACATTGTGACATTTGGAGCATTTAATGCTGACATATTTTTCGGCATTTGATTTTAAAAAGCAATGCGCATTATCTGAATGAGCTGTCGCTAATTATGACTCACAAAATTCGTTTACATGCAAGAAAAACACAGTGAACCAAGAAACAGACTATACTAACTAATGGGAAAAACTCGTTTTTTATTTTACAACTCCAACTCTCCTTCATTGATTTTATTCAAAGATGCTAATTAATAGCAACATTTTTTACTAGTTGAAACATATTTTATTTCCTATCACAAAGGTTTCTATCTAACACAAATATTTGCGTTTGCATGCTTCCATAAGCTGATTTGAACATTACGACTTTGAAGTATACTACAAGTTGTACACGCAAAGCACACAAACTTACAGGACCAATATTGTCTTGAATTCCCAGTCCTTATTATAATTATTTTCCGTCGCATCAGTCATTTTATAAGCAAACAGAATTGTTTGGATTTGTAATCATTCTGCTCAAACTAGTCACATACTTCTGTTAGCAGAAAATTAAAAACAGCTTGCATTGTTGTATGGACCATAGAGAACGTCGGACATTTTAGAGATAACCGTTATGCGCAAACCAGCAATCACTTACTCGCAACTTGTACAGTACGCTTGGAACGCAGTCTCACATATCTGTTCAATTCGGGTACATTACAGTCAACAAACATTTAACGAGACCAATCAATGTAAAAATAAACGCAGACTAGTTTAATGATCCTTTCAATATTGACATGAAGAGTAAAGTTTTATTTTCCATTCGGTTAAATGGAAACAACTATGCACCTAATACTACACAGTGTTCGGCATTTTATATTTTATGCAATATGGTGGAAAGACTATTTACATGCATAGGATAAACAAAGTTTTTAAATCGAAAATAACAACTCCTCGAGCTTATTTGCTCGGTAACTTGTGTTCGTAATACAACAATAAAAGCTATACTTACTTACATATTTCCGTATTAAGGTGAATAAACAGTGAAATGTGTTTTTAACTTGTTTTTGAAAACATGATGCAAATTTCCTCGAACGGATTCTATTTACCTTAGAATACAATAGAATACAAGAGTAGGAATAAAACTTTGAAAAACAAGCTTGCCATTATCATTAATTTATTGTACAAAATAAAAGTAGAATACACGAAAATTAATGTGTTCATAGATACAGGCATTCGAGATTTATGCACCAAAAAAGTATGCATTCATTTAAAACTGATGCGATTGTAAATTGTAAATAGGTTGTACATACTATTTGGTTCCCTAAACAATACCTGCTTAAACTGAACAATATTTCAATCCAGCTCAAACTCAAATTCACTATTTCTTGTCAGTAAAATCCATGTTCACAGGTCATCTTATATTTCAAGAACCTGGTTCGGCATCACCATTGATGTCAGTATTTAAACTTTAATTAGTGCATTTCTTGAGCCATATTACGGCTTCTGATCAAAGGACTGATGCAACACCTAAAGTCATCAACCATCGATGCCAGACTAGTGTCTGGTGGATGCATCTACTTTAAATTAGTCCCATAACAAGTGTTCATCCCACAAACTTGCTTTGATCTTATAATTAGCTTGTGCTCAATACCATCTTCCTCGTGCTTCATCATGTCTCTACCCTACTCAATTTTCTGCCACACTTTGGGCAATCACAAAGTATTCGTTATATAACGGTGCTATTGCCTCTTTAATTAGTTGACATACTTATTTCTTAATAATCCATTCCAAGATACAAAACATGCTCGATAGATTTATTCTTCAATAGTGAGTACAGAACTGTTTTATTGGTCAAGAAAAGCATATGAAATTATCGGAGATGACCATAATACATGAGCTAAAGACATTTCATGCAATACTTTTAGTTGTTTTTGTCACATTGTGTAGAAGTAGTGCATGATACCCCATGCCTCATATATGAGTCTCACAGCTTTCATAACACACTACTCACTCACCGCCCTTGTCATGAGGTGTCATTTTCACCCGAGAAATCTCGGAAAACATGGCATATCAATGCATAATTTGACATTCATAGGGATTTACCACACTAGGGAAAACTCTTTCCACTATTCACGTTCTGATTAGAAATGTGCAGTAACATTACTCAACATGCGTTACCTTCATCGGGTGAAAGGATGTTGATGAATAAAATATAAAGATATTGGAAGAAATGTGCGTGCTGGATCCGATTCGTTGAAGAATTTATAATCCTTTTAGTTTTCCAGGTTGCACACGAAAAGGTTCTTTTAATCACAGAACAGAGTCCCTGAAACTGTTATTGTTATCCTATGGGAGTTAAACAGCTCAGTAAATTTGTTTCTCCTCTTTTCATGCGTTAGAAAATTAATTTTTGTGCTGTGAATTTATAGATGTTCCAAATTGAACAAGGAATTTTTCATTTTGCTCAATTTGTATACTTTATGACTTGCTTACACGTTTTGGTCAGGTTCTCACGTACAAAAAGAATGTTCTTATTAAGATAATATAAAATCTTGTACCCAGATTTTCCACATCAAAGGGCATACATAACTGAACGTTAAACTTTGCGGAGCTTAAATATTGTATGCAAAGTTCTAACGATAGTAGATAATACATACATATGTGCATATTCGAGTTATACTTTTGATACTAGTGATAATAATAATTTGAACCATATAGAACATGACAATAGTGGCTTACAACTAGAATTTGGGTAGACATTATCTCAACTGAACTCCATGGTACTTCTTTGTGTTCAACTTACTACGGAAAAGTGATGCAGTAGTTAACATTTGGCCGACGCATTCCAGGAATAAATGAGGGTAAAAAATCTCAATTTCAACCATGGTCGCAAGCTTCTATGTATTCAATAAATTCTTGCAGAACACATTTTGTCATACGTGGAAGCTTTATTCAATAGTCTGTCTTAGTTACATGAAAGAGAAACCATTTGATTGCATATGAAGAAAATGAGAAATGTCCAGCTAGGAAATCACTCCCATTGTCCTATGTTTATTCTCTGTGTAACATAAAAACATGGGGAAATAAAGCACGTAAAATTCCTTCAAGAAAGCAAAAACAGTCGTCCCAGTGCATCAAGGTCTATAAAAAGAATAAAAAGCGCATGAATTTTACCAGGGAATCTTGCATGTTTCCGCCATGTCGCCAAATATAAAGGTTTACCATTAAAAGTGTAATAAATTTTCGCGAGCAGTAAAAAAAACATGAAATCCGCTTATACTTTTCCACGCAACCGGGAAACTTCGACGAATTCACAGCGCACCATTCATTCATTTCATTTGGAAAAACTCATTTGTTCACTCATGTTCAATTCTGTGCTACCTACGTGTAGTTTTGTAGAGCAAGTGTGAAAGTACGAGAACATAAAATTAATGAGCATAAAAATGTACCAAGTAAAAGTAGAAACCCAGTTGTTAATGTTGCAGCCGGCAAATTAAGCAAATAAACGGATCCTTTCTCTTAGTTAGTCAAGAACCTAAAGCATCCTATTACAAATATTGGTGCCACGTCTTTTTTTTCAAAAGCTTCACTCTAATAGATTCTACCATGCAGCTCATTCTAACTGCATGCGGCCGATATGTCGATGCAAAAGCACTGTATTTAAATTTCAAATACTCTGCGATCATAACTGATATGTGCAACTCGAAAGTACAAACAATACTTTGTGTATGTTCCTTTTGGCTCGTCATAAATCCCAACACGATAAAAAAACAGGAACCGCCGTCCTAGATATGCACAGCATTTACCCCAAAGTGTACCGGCAACCTCAAAAGAGCATATTGAACTAATAGGAAAGGTTGCAATTGTGAATAAAATGACACCTTGTGGGATGATCACACCATTCCGTGAATAATATTTCAACGCCTCACTCATAAAATGGAGAATATCAACTGCAGAGCGACAGTTGGGATGGAGGAAGAGGAAGGTAACCCAGCTGCAGCAGTGCAAGAAGTATACCTTTGCATACGATACGAAGTGATACGAACGGCTTTTCTCTCAATCTACCAATACCAATAGACGACACTTTTTATTCCGGGGTATATAACGAATCCCTATATAAAATTTGATACAACCAATGGGATTTCCAACACTAAAATAGTGTAATCTATCAAGTAGTAAATGCATACAATGAAATCTAAGCCGTGAAAGTTCAGTGGTGACATTTGCTTTTACTCTTTATCCGGTCATAAATTTACATGTGTTGTGGATCCTTGTATGTTTGAATGGTTACTTTTGAGGATTACCGTAGGGATGTTTAGACGGAAATGATACATTATAGTAAAAGATGATAGCGAGCAACATTTGGTCTCCCAAACTGTCGCTTTTAAAAGTGCAAAATACAAAACTCGTTCTCCTCATCAGTCACTTTGGGTGGCAATAATTATTGTAATAAGTAAGTATAGTATGCAACAGTAATACAATTTTAATGTTGATCCATAGATAGAACGGGTTGCACTTTTTTGAATTCATCATCATTGCTACACCCTTGAATGAAGCGCATTAATTTTACCCATACTACACTACAGCTTGCAAAAATAACTTAGTTAGTAAGTTAATTTAGTAAAAGATAAACTGCATGTTAGCAGCCGTGATGCAATATAATCCACACGCAACATTTTATTCAATAGCTATAGTATGTGCCTATGGGTGGGTGCAAATTACAATCTACAAGTCACAATCTCAATAGAAGTAGAAACTTTTGGAAATTGACTACATCCTTCACACCTTGTAACTATTGCAAGAGCAGAAACTTAGCCTATCTAGATTTCTAGATTTACTTTTAAAATTTATCAAAGTCCGCGTAGAACGTGTACATAGAAAGACGACTACTAATCCATCGCTTGGGCAATCATTACTTCGAAAGTTCTTTTTTCTTCAGGACACATTTTCGTTGACAACTAGAAGAGTTTTTTATATAGACAGTAGGGAAAGGAAAGTACTAACTACAACTATTATACCTAACTAACCAGAAGGATGAACATGTCTTATATCATGAATCTTTTGATTCCATTCATGGTCACATTAAAAGTGAGTGTTCGGAAAAGAAAAAGTTTAAACCTTAATTTGATTAAATCTCAGTGAGTTTGTTAATTACATGGAGTGCGTTGGTAAAACTCCTTATGAGAGTTTGCTTGGCTGAGAAATAGATAGAGTCTGTCCCGTTCGACCAGCATTTTTTTCTGGCTTCAAAAGAATCCTTGAGCACCTATACGAAATGAATGTCTGCAAAGCTGTTCGTTACTGTATGTATGTAAACTTTGTTGAAAACTTTCATGTCTGTGCGGTGGATCTATAGGCAATTTGGTAACCACCATATTGATTGACCTCTATGAGTTATGTTCTATCTCTCATAGATCCCACACACATTACATCCAATCAATATGTACCCAACATAATCGAAGCGTACGGTTTTTGCAGGTCGTGGGAAAGGCTAGTGGGGAAACTCAGATATGGACTAAAAGTTTAGTTAAAAGTGAGCAATCGTCATTTTTTACTTGTATGCTTATGCATTATTCATTGGCATAAGCTATCCACATCCCTGTAATTCAGCATAGAGTATAGAGCATGAACCATTTGGCAGAAAAGCTTCTTTTTTTCATCAACCTGCCGCTGTGCATTATAATATGATCAATATTTTATCTGACACAATACCCCTTATTGGTTGGATTTGGAAGACACAACTTATTACGCTTGACATGACGTTTTAGTTTTCTAGTTAGGACAATAAGCACCATTTCTTAAGATTTTTTCCAAAAAAACAACAACAGGATAACAAGAATAGTGTATAACTGGAGAACAATGAATTGACTGCTAGAAATTGTTTTATTCTTTGTCAGACTCAGTCATAATAATAATTTTACGTCTGTATCAACAAATGGGAAAGGAGCATGAATGTCGTCTGCACAGAAACATGCTCGACTTTTTTTTTCTCGCTCTCGAGTCTATTTTCTAGAATGTTCAATCTCATTGTTCGATATACAACGGTTTACGCATAATTCAATTTAAATTATAAACCAAACTCTTCATAAGAAACATCATGCTGAACTGAAGTGCTTTATTTGTCTCCAAATACCCCAAAATCCATTCTATTTAAAAATTTTGAAAATTGATGAGTGACAAGTCCACTTATTTATTGGGAACATTTTGGCTTATAATATGCTTGTCATTTTTTCAACTTTTAAGAATTTTTAAGAGGCGGAAAACCCACTGTGATATTACTCCTTGTTTCTGCCTTCGCTTTCACCACACTGTCAAGTCAAGTAAAAACTATACTGATAAAATTCAAGCATTCAAACTTTATCAAAACCTTAGCAAGAATAATATCCGTATCCGTATCCCAGTGAGTACTTAAAATCATCAATATGATATGATAAATCAAATCTAACTGCTGTATTCATGCACAAATTAGAAAAGTGTGTGATTTGAATAAAAAATTAAAGAAAGGTGATAGCAAGTACTCTAAATAGCGTTAATTCAGTAAAAATGGTTTCATGGTGATCATACTGTTTTCTGTTATTGGCCTAAAAATGATAATTCAATGATTACATATTATACCTACACTTGCATGGCGTAGGGTGTGGATTCTTAACCAATTCCAATTTCTCCGAATACTTTAACAGTGAAAGAAAAGACTTTTTCTAATTATTTCACAGCAGTCCAATGTCATCTGGAATCTAGGATAACTATTTCCATCTGCATAAAGAGATAAAAGCGAAAATTAGTTGCTGTCTATCTATCACGTTCAAGCCTTTCTTTTGATTAATTTTAATTGTTACATTCAAACTTTACAAATTTTAGAAGAAAGGTGTGACACGGAAACAAATGGACTAACAAAAATCTAAAAATGCAGACTAAGGAAGAACAATGCGAAGAAATGAATGGCGCAAACAAATGATACATATTAAATAAAGCAAAAAAGACTGGAAAGGACCTATTATATTTTTTTCGTGGGCACGCTAAAAACTTTCACATAGCTACCAAAGAACGGAAAGCTTAACAGAAGGAAATCATTTAGAATTGGAGAATTTCGTTTGACTCAATCAAAGTTCAAGTTACAAAACTAGAAAAACGTACATGAAAGGAACTATTGAATACTCAAAATGTGATTTGCGATTTTATACCGCCCGTACACCTACAGCCAGGACCTTATAATTTCTAACATGGCCAGTAGATTTTTTCACACAAATGCAAACTTGAAACTTTATTCTAACTAAATTTTTAACTCTTTGTCACAAACGCTATTTATATTTTTTGTAAATTTGACCAATTCATGTCTGTATCTTACCAAATTGTGACCTAGAGGGTGGGTCATAATTGTTTGGAGCAAGATGCATGTTAAGTCGTCACTATAGCTTTCCGCCAAAAACGATGAAGAAACCTCACCCAAGCATATAAAACTACACTTTCTTCAGTTTTCCGTTTTCTATGCTTTTTACCATTACTACTAGCATTACACGTCAAATGAATTCTTGGACTCCAAAAGACAGAAGTTAATTTCCTTTGTTTAGATATATTATGGTGGTGAAAACACACAAGATAGATTCCCATCTCTCTCCCCATATACAAGACAAGTATGGACAAAACTCCGAGTACACTTTATTGCTGTGCATTTTTCTAGCAGCGTGCTGTACTACTCGGTTGTCCAAAATGGCAATATCCCTTAGTAGAAATGAGCACAGTGCATAATCCATTCTTTAGTCTTAAACTCAAGTACAAATACAAAGTGCAAAGAACCTATTGCTGACAAATGGTGGAGACGACTGACAAAAACTTTAGAGATTCCCATAACATTCCACTTTTAGGTTCACCACAAATCTACGACAGGATCACATAGTAGGGGTACACCTGAAGCCCTGTACTATCGTAGATTTCTACATGGCGTACATCTCCCAGCCAATTAGAGAAGATCTAGGTCTCTACCTACTGATCCGATTGGCTGGGATGTGTACGCCATGTAGAAATCTACGAAAATACAAGGCTTCAGGTGTACCCCTAGTGTATTAGAAGTCGCTCTTTTTTAACAGGCTTACTAAGGAGAGTAAGAAACTTCTGGTTAGTTAGTTCGTTACTTTCAAAACTTACAAAATGAGCATTCATATATAGATGGACCTACCCACCGCATGAGCAAAAAGAATTGAATGCGATTTGATTATGGAAATGAAATTATAGGACTAGGGAAAACGTGCCAACTAATGTGGCTTTGCCAGCTAGTTATATAAGTTTTGGGCAAGTATTGCAGTCGTAGACAAAAGAAAAGCAGAGTCGCATACATAAAAGTATTCAAAGTTGTAGCTTTCATTATGTACAACATGCACAGACATCAAGATGGAATAATATGAAGGGGGAAAAGAAGAAAGCTTTTGTGTTTAACATGATTCAGCAATGGCATGTATTAGCTGTAAAAAATGAGGTAGATAGTTTGTGTTGTGACATACCAAGGGAACAAAACGTGTACGCTTATCTAGAAGGAGCGGATTTAAAGAACAATTCTTGCCATTCGTTTGATGTAGCTTTATCTAGTGCAGTCTGACTTACATGAGTTTTAAACGATGTACGCAAATTTGTATGCGTGTCTAGTTTAGACGTTTGAATAACTTCAAGTGTTAAATAACTTTCCGTGAACGTGTCATTTTACTAGATGATGGTATAAACAAAGTTTCTTGACGATGTATAAATTCAAGATAGAAATCCTAAGTAGTTGTTACACGCTTTTATCCCTCATATAAGGTTTAAGTTTTGTTACTCAATGGTTCGATGCCAATGTCAATAAACTTTATGGTCCTAATGGTGTGACCTGTAGATTTTCAAATTGTATATTTATTCATATTGCTCTACGTCCTCTATTTTGTTCTTAAAAATAGACCACATGATAGATTAGAACTTGAAAAAACTGAATTATTTTGTATGGTCGACTTATGTAACTCATTCATGGAAAAAATTATTAAAAAGAGTCATTAAGAGTAAGATAGAAACTTTATAAATCTATAGTTAAACTTTCGATTTTTTTAACTGCACGTTAGAGTAGAGCAGGAAGTAATTTCGTTCAACTTGAGCGAGGATAGATAAATATTGCATAAAACTGAAATGAAAAAAAATGAAATCAACAAAAATGAACGTAAAATGCGATGGTTGGACATGATATTTACGGAGCATACTATAGATACGTCCAGAAAAAACAATTACGAATGTTAATATTGCAACCACAAACCGGGTCGACTAGGGACAGACTACTTTTCAGAATGATCTCTTTTATATTCAGCCATGTGAGATATGTTGACATTACTAGACTTTGTGAGTTTATTAAACAAAATGAATCTTTAAAACACTTTTAGTCCCATAAAATATTCTTACTTACTTAGTTAGTGTTCCACATTTTGGTTTACCAAAAATTCCTCATTTATATGATCTATGAAATTCAGCAAAAAGTGTACGACCGATCCTCGTTTCAGTCAGTATGATGGACTGAACCGAATTTATACTTGTGAAATGCACTAAAATATACTTAGATGCGGTATTACATATTTATACAGTACAGCCACACTATACGTGACCAAGTAAGCACAAGTCATAAATTTAAATATTGAACTTCATTGAAGCACGCAGATTTGAAATAATTAATCGCATGTATTTTGCAGTACAAAGGAATTGCATCATGAAAAACATGAGAAAGCTAAAATCTTACCAAACCAAACAAAAATTTCCCACAAATAAGACCAAAAAAATCATGGCATCAAGTATGCCACAAAGACAGGGTAGAAGCATGTATAATACTTTTTCCATTTAGTACGGTAAGTGAATTCCAATGCCAACATTAAATCCAGCGCGCTATTGTCAACATTCTACCGTAAGTAAGTATCGAAAACTTTCTAAATTGACTAAGACATTCTAAACTTTCAAAGTTAATCCATCGGTCTAGAGCAAAATATCCGCGCCAGGACTGAGAAAAGATAGAAATATAGATAGAAAACGATAATTACTAAAAGAGGCATGGATGCACAATCAATTCCCTGGGATTTAGTTTCCTTTGGAAAGAACTGGGTATTAGACGGATGTGCTACTCTTCTGATATGAAAAGAAATGCCACAGCAAATCACAAATGTTTCCGCGCATAATGAATGCATTGCACAAGTAACATGACGCCCTATAAGACCAAACAAATGAATTAATCTGTCAAGAACATTCATCCAATCATGACTATCTTAACCAACCGTCCTTTGTAGACTTCTGTGAAAACCTATGGATTGAAAGTCAAACACAAGAATTTGATTTAACCCGTTTTCCATGTTCCGTGTCAACTGAAAGTTCGCACTCAACATTTACCATCTATTTCACAAGTAGTTCATGGTTGGTGTCAGCACTTGCTAGCTCATGACGCACATTATCAGTTGGCCACATATGCCTGACTAAAAAACTGACGAAAGGAGAAAGTCAAAATGAAAAGAGCTCCATTTCACTCATACATGCATAAATGTCTCTCATGTATTTATCGCGTTGAGTGGTCCAGCAGAGAACCTACGTTATATCAATTCCACCAATGTACCGAGTTGCCGAGTTCATGAGTTTTCTTAACCACAGAATCACTAGGGAGTTAATCAATTGAATGCGTGATGTCAATTGGTAAACCGACACCTCAACTCCATGATGCCATTTGCAAAATATGAAATGCTAAGTTTATTCGTTACACTACAAAACCAGGGGAAGTACCTACATTTTCCAAGGCTGAGCCATCTTTTTACAAAATACAGCCCATTTGAACACCTCGCTGCACTTTGGGAGTACACATTGTCAATACCAAACCATCAGGCAGTTACTCCCAGACGCTTTTCAATTAATTACAAAGGGGAAAAAATACCCATTCAAAAAGTTTTTCGGAGCACGAATTGAATTCACAACTTTTTTTTGACATCATCAAATATTTGATGATAATGGAAACCAGAAGCAATTTATCATCTCCAAGGAGAGGATTTACAATAACACACTTGCCTGCTATTTCGTGTAAAATGAATTCATAATACCTGGTGCTCACCAGGTACAGTGTACATAAGCCATCATTATGCTAAGGTACTATTATTTGGAGGCTTTGGAAATTTACACCACATAGGGGTGATTCTACTATTCCTGTAAGTACGTACTACACATACCCTGCACAACTCTAGCATGCTCAAGCACATCTATTCACAGTTTAATCTACAACAAAATTGTAATTTATAGCAGAGAAAGACTTACCGTTTCTTCACACAGCAGGGGAAACTTGTCAGGTGTCACCTTCTTGCCTGCAAGTGCGATCCTCGTATTGTCCACTATCTGATAAACTTCACTAACTAATAGTAGTAGTAATTTCAAAGTTCCCTTTACAAACTAAATAACTTCGTTCAACTCGTTCACATTTCTCGGATACAGTAGTCAAGATTATCTCACTCTACCCCACACAGAAGAAAACTAAAGTCACATTCGGGTCGGATACTGTACATTCAAATCTAGAAGCGTTCTTTTGACAGCCCGACAGCCAGACTGAAGGAATAAATTAGCAATGCTGATGTTAGTTGGTTTGTATTGCTACTTTGATATCTTTGTCTCATCAAACTTGTTGGTTGTGTAGAGAGCAAATGAATGTCACAAAACGTAATATCCTCAGCTTTTGTCATTGGTATTGCTTCTTCAAAGTCCCTTTCCACCGGAACGAGCATCAACAATGATCCCTGAAATTACATAATTCAACATGTCTTGAACAGTGTATTCCCATAATGGTATTAGATCTATACATAGATTAGAATGACAAATCCACATTATTCAGTCGGACTAGCTCAGTTAGGTTTTCTCATCTCACAAGACCCTTGCACAGATTTTATTCATTCAACCAACAGCACATATGTATAATATCCACAGTATCTTAACTTACTACCCGAATAAGTAGGAGGAACACGTCCAATACAAAACTAAAAGTTATTATGCACAAGATTACTATCCCGAAAGCCAATCTTTGTTGCCAACTACACAACACACAACTACACAGACAGATACGTGTCACCGAGTCAAAGAGGACACTTTTAGGAGTTGAGCACAAATTCTGTTCGGATCATATTATTTTAATTAAAGCCAAAGTGACTCTCATCACTCGTCTTACTAACTAACTATGATCATAACTGTAGGTAAAGACTAGAGTCGATGCGACCACTTTTAATCATCATGAGGATTTGTCAGACGCCAATGGATGATCAAGTCGATCTTAATTTAATTACAGACCTAACGTACAAACAAAGCTAGGGTGAAGCCAACTCTCTTGAAAACTTGCCTAGATTTCGTATCCAAGAAATCTAGCAACTTGTCAATACTTACCAAACGTTCTTTCAGGTTCCACTGAAGACTAACATAAGTGTTTTCTTTGTTTGAGCTCGCCTAGCGCCACTCAAACGGTTTAGAGTAACTAATTTATATACTTCACTTGCCAACATTCAACTATATTATTAGGTCAACATATGAAATGTCAGGAATATTACCGTATAGTCCGCTTATAAGTTCTTCTTCTGGTACTAGTGACTCAGTTGGTCAGTTATAAATACGATGATAATTACAGGGTGGCCAAGAAAACGACTAACTGTGCTACTATAGATGTACACAATGAAGACGCCTAGATTTTCTCAGAGCAAATTTATAGTTGTTACAGTCGGCAACTCTGCTTTTCAACTGCAGCAGCTCTTTCTCAACTTTCCCTTCTGTACTCTTTTTACTTTGCTCTTCTCCAGTCTCAGCCGCATGTTCCTGCAAGTTGTGAACTCCATTCTGATGCTGATGCTACAACCAACTGAATTCACGATCCGAACGAATGTCCCGTAAAATGAAATGTATGTGTGCAAATGTCTGTATAGCGGGGAAAATGGAAATTGTAGAGCGACGCCAAACTACCACTGTTTGCATTATTACTATGTAGCGGTAGCAACATAATTGGAAACGCTCTGCCAGTCTCGTCCGTCTGTCCGTCCGTCTGTCCGTCCGTCTGTCCGTCCGTCTGTCCGTCCGTCTGTCCGTCCGTCTGTCCGTCTGTCTGTCCGTTCGTCCGCAGCATAACTCACGAACGGCTCAACAGAATGAAATTTTGAATGCATATACTTGAGGGTAAGGGGGCACTTGTTTTTTAGTGTGCAAAGATTGGCAAATTCAGTCAACTATTTCCCCGAAATTTTGAGGGTAAAAAATTTAAATACTTTACGTTTTAGGTAAATTTGACGGAAAATAAACAATCTTTTAATCTACTGTATTTTCAATGTTATTGATTTCAAATATTCTAAAAACGATTTATTAAATTCAATAGTAGACCTTAAAAACCGGATCGTTCGGTTTTTCACTGTATAGTATTGGGAATTTAAAATTTGTTTAGATATTAATTTTATTGTTGCGGCTTACAAATATGACAAATAAATTTCAAGCATATCAATAGTAAACTGATTTTTTTTCAGTACGTAACTTGTTTACGGTTTTTACGCTAGTTTGATGTTTCTACCGCTACATAGTTGCATCTGGTTTGCAAGGAGTTTATTATGAAATGTGGAAGAACAATACACGTCGGTGTGTGTGTGCGGAAGACTGATTGTTCTCATTGTAATAATAATGAAGTATTTAGTTAGTTAGATCCTGTTTGTCTGATAATGTTGTATTCATAATCGAAGGTATATAGAATATTATTTGCATTTATAATGAGTACTACAAGGGTACGAACAATTGATTATTGATGACTAGTGATAGCGGATAAACGTAATTTATTTTTTGAAATGAAGTTAGTTACTTTTGGGATACTGAGAGGATTAGTTAGAGTTTTTACACTATTGCTCTGCATTAAAAGCTCAAGTTAGGTAATAATATTTTATTAAAGGTGATGCATTTTTTAATTTGGCAAGTCTTTATAGAGTCATTATAGTAATAACTTGACTATACGGAAGAAAGTTACTATCTTCATGTACATAGGATAAGCATATGGAAGAGTGGTTCGTCTTACATCTTTATGATTGACTAGAGAAAAGTAAGACCCTAGTGTGTCTATAATATGTGCATTTGTACAGAAAGGCATTTGTGGGACAATGACTACTGAATAATACATGTGCTGTGTCCATAATAATAATCCAGGATGGTCTCTAGATGTTGGTTTTGGGTGCTACGGTATAATCTTTATGAAAACAGTCAGTTAATAAGTTTCATTGCTATGATCCTCCAATTACGGTACTAAAACTTTTATTGAGTCTTTCTATTGGCTTCATGTCAATTTGGTCAAGGCTAACTATAACTACATGTAAGAAAGATGGAATAGTAATAATTAATGACGGTAAAGATGTTTTATTCATTACCGGAAACTTGAAAAAGATAGGCTCGAGCTGGAGTAGAACTGTACGTGTGTTGAGAAACTTGGACCTGTGCTATTGAGGTGATCATTTCACCTATTTAGCATTAGCAAACAATGAGAATGAGTCTAGGAGAGTGAGATAGAAATACTGCAATCAGTTGCAAACAAGATGTTTCCGCGTCTGCACTGAATACATACGTAGGCAAACATGTAAATTCAAATGTGACTACATTCATCTATTTGTGAAACGAAATTGGTGAAAATGTTTGAAACTTGCACTGCACAATGAGGTACCCATTCAATATGATGCCTACCACCCTACCGTTTATACAATATGATGCCTACCAAATATTAACTCATGAGATTGCCTACCATGAAAAATTGATCTATACAGTTTGATACCCACTTTTTTGTCTCATGTCTCCATCTGTAAGATTGCGTCAAGTTGGATAGAAGTATTTTAAAAAATTAATATTTATTATTAACCGAGTGGTTCACTGTTTTATGCACATAACCATGGTCTGGAAGTTTACTATAAGCCTTCCATTGGTCAGAGTGTATAAAGTTGAGTTGTTTCCTTTTACACTTGGTTTTGGATAATAGGAAGCAACGTTTTAGCATCCCTTTTCTCCACAATAAAAAATCTTTGATACAAAATAACCAACTAACATCATCTGTCTTCGCATTTATGCATAATAAAAATAACGTTCCAGTGTGGTTTTATTTTAAAATACATGTATACGATACGACTGTATTTTAGGTAGGTATCAAACTGTATAATCCGACTGTCTTAAAAATATGGTAGGCTCAAGTAGGCCTTGGTAGGCATCATATTGAATGGGTACCCACAATGATAAATTGTGTCCCCTCAACAATTGTCATCACATTCTGCTAATCAATTTTACTCAACACTTTATTTTTGTGCTAACTTTGCAGCATGTCCCAACTAATTACTCAGCGGTTCATTAAGATAAGAGCACTATAAGACTTATTGTGCACCTCATGTGACAGCATACAAGTGAAACTGGAGGAAAACAAATGAGACACTCCGAACAAGTTAGATAATTTACACGATCGAATACGTCCGAAAAACAATGCTAAAACCTTTCACAAATTTTATAAATTGATTTGATTGCATCAGGTCACCAACAGTTATAATTCAAGTTTGTTTTCCGTGAATAAACAACTTAACTTTATAATCTAAAAGTAAGCATAATTAAAAAAATTTATCTCAATGCTATTTTCCAATGATTTTTAATTAAAATCGATGCAGGCAGTATAATTTTGTGAAAGGAAAAAACTTGATGAAAATTCATTTATTAATCGCTTGTTATCTACAGCTTATTTATTTCATACGTACATTTTGATTTGATTTGAAGACTTTATTTTCGTGTTATTCCCAAGTCAGTCATTTGACTGTTCTTCCCTTAGTAACACAGATAATTTTGCAACAGTTGATCAAAGCAAAATATTTTTAACCTCTCATACTATCAATTATACTAGTTCAATGTAAAGATGTGTACATGTCAATGATAATAATAAATCAAACGATAAATAATATAGACAAATAATTAATATATGCCACTCTTCA
>Ga0210040_10004760_pt1 | contig 17510 bp, 5 predicted proteins | sample CryGeyCG12114_NA_FD_185462 | JGI IMG/M metagenome (GOLD analysis project Ga0210040, IMG submission 185462) | Groundwater microbial communities from aquifer - Crystal Geyser CG19_WC_8/21/14_NA (SPAdes) (version 2) | ecosystem: Environmental > Aquatic > Deep subsurface > Groundwater | place: USA... | reverse complement strand
AAAGACTAGCTGATGAGACTGCCGAAAAACGATAAAAAACCCTAATTATTATTACTGGTTTTTTGTATATTAACATAAATAATTCCTAACCCGGCTTCGTCGTAATACCCTCTTGCTGAGGTTTATTAAACACTTGGTAATTTAGAAATACAACTCACGATTAATTTTATCCGTTAGAATTAACTTGTACAAACGGATCAGAATTTACAGAAATACTGAATTTGCCGCCCAATGCAGCAAACAAAATGGAGTTTACCGTCATTTTGAAATGGCTTGGCAGCCACAAACCAACGCATCCTATGCATCGCTAGCAATCATAAGAGCATACAAAATCCATTTATTGACGCTAGATGGCAAGAGCACATCCAAAAATTCAGAGCAACCAACTACCAACCCTGGCTGACTAAATAAGTTTGCATGTTGAAGTTGAAAGTTAAAACAATATTTAATTCAAATGTTATCTTTATCAATCGCTTTGAATTCAGGTGCAGCAAGCAAAAAATTCTAATGTTTTTAAGTTTGCCTTCTTCAGCTTATGTGTACATGCATTAGGTCTACAACTGCTCCATGCTACAATTCTGATTCAGATTCATGCTATCTTACTATAGCTGTATGCTACATGAACAGAAAACTGGCCTAACCTTATATTTACAATAATCAAGTTACAAGTAAATTGCAATACTTTTGGGTGCATTTTAGAAAAAATATGAGCAAGGCCTCAGTCAGTATATGCTATTAGTATGTGCGTAAATGCATTGCTACAGGAAACTGAAGAGGCGTATGATAAGGGAAGGTCTTATCTCCCAAACACGGCCTCAATACAGCAAGGTTTCTCACAAAATACGAAAAGTGTTGAACTTCATTTATCTTGCCTAAAATATAAATTCTAAGCATGTGTAAACTCACTGTCCACAATGGCTAACTAAGAATTGGAATTGTGCCATTCTAAACTATTCTTTATACTAAACTAACTACAAGTTTGTACCGCAACCAAACCACAGTGGTCAAATGTCAAGTTAATTTCTGAACACATGTACAACACGGATGATAAAACATATTGAGCGGAAACCACATACATAAAATGTTTGTCTTCACTCAACTAATTATTGACAAATTTGGGATCTCCACTCATATTTCTTATGTCAGTGGAAATTTATGTTCACAGTGTACGATGACATGGTGACTTATAAACATTTTAAGTGCACCGTTCCAGCTACATGTGCTTGTCATAAACATGTGCTGTACGTTCAGAAACTCCACACAGCATCATGTCTCATTATTAGCTGTAGTTATTAGGCCATTTTAGTGCTAGTTAGTACACCATGCTCCCATAAACTGGTGACTTGACTAATTAACACAGTTTTCCAGTACATTTTACACGGAGAAGAGCATGTCATAAAGAATGCGGCGAGTGTTCAACTTTGGCCTCATTTGTAGGAAATTGAATTCTGCTCGAGTTGCAACCTTTCTGATGATAGGCATCTGTCAACAAGTTTAAATTGCTTGGATTACTCAATTTCAAAACTATAAATGGATTAGAGATAGGGTTTCATCGAAATACGTTAAATAAAAGATAACAGAAAGTTCATTGTACAACATCACATTTGATACTATCAGGGAAATTGGTGAATTTTTAAACAAGTTTTTCACTATCCAAATTTCACAACAATATAAATCGAGACACATACTTTATGATTTAAACATATAAGCCAGGCAAAAATAAAAATAATGAATATTATGCACTTTTTGACTTATTCACAGCATCATAACTTTTCAGTTTACAAAACGCATGTTAACCGTTATTTGAAAAGCACGAAAAAATATCATTACCACCATAATTCTCACGCATTTCTATGTAGAGGTGTAGCCAAAAATGCCATCAAATGATATAAACACACAAATGTATCCACTTTAGAAATAAACTGTGTGAGCACAAACATGCCATGCAGTCTTATACAGTGTGCTAGTTGTGCATAGCTTTAGGACGGAGTACATATTTACCGCCTACAGAATAAAAAAAATGGAACTCACGGACTTCACATTGCTCATCACGACAAATTAAAAAAGAGAATGATAAATTGGTGTTGGCACTAGAACTCCATGTTGAATAAGAAAGGCTGGTGCTGGCTCATCGGTCAAACGAAGCAAAAAAAATCTCGAGAGAGAATCTAGCTTGCATTATTCGAGGTAAGCGAGAGAGAGAGAAAAAAAGAAAGAAGAATGGATTCCTTTTCTTTCCTTTTTTCTATGCATTGGAAATGAGGAGAGCAAGCAGGAGTGAGAGAAAAAAAGACTCTGTGCGAGTTCATCTACAATACTTTGAGATAAGACATGTGTGGAGGTAATGAAGTGGAAAAGAGTCTTGTTTTCCTTTTAGTTAGTTAGTTAGTTGGTTACAACAAACTGTTTGGAAAAAATGGACCATAGAGATTTTTATTGTGCCGGACCTTATACATATAGGGATTGGACTTGAGCAATGATTTGGCACAAAATGAAGCGGAGACCAGAAGTGGTTTGTACTCTCCGAATTCTCACTGTGCAACAGGGTGGGTCTCTTTTGTTTCTCTACCAAATACTGGTTCATTGTTTCTTGGCTTGGTTTGCATGATGATTATGTACAAGTGGATTTTTTGGGCGGTTTCAAAAAGTTGGAAAAAATGTGTTTTACACATATAGAACAGAGAAATTTCTGTGTGTGTGTGTGAAACTGATTCAGTTGCACAAGTTGGCTTGCATAGATATACGGAAAAGAAATAATGAGAATTTTTAGGAATCTTTTTGAAATTGTTTTTCTTAATTTTTGTTTCATTTTGCTGTTTTAAGTGTTATGGAAGGAGTGAGTAAAAAATTTCAAGTTGGTATATTGTAATGCTCCGCAAAGTATTTGCAGTAAAATATATTAACTTGTCTGGATTATCAAAGATAAAGAAAATACGAATAAAGGGTTTGAATCAGTAGGAAATGATTGAAATATGAAGGATTCGAATGAAAATATGAAATATGAATCAATTTAATGTTTTTTTGACCTGACAGTAGTCAGGTAGTATGAATTGGTTGGAAGAACATTACTGTAACAAAATCAATATGCTACAATTGCTCTATGGGCTAATGCCGAACATTTATTCAATGTCAGTACGTGATTAAATAATTTAACTTCTAATCAAAATATTACATTGTCCAATCGCAAATAGTATCCCATGCAAAACAAAGCATGTGAACTCTTAAAATTTTCTCTTTCATACCTTCTAAATGAAGGAACGCGCAACCAGGGTTAAAGTCGAACATTTAGTTCGTAAAAAAAAATAACGACGATGAACCATTTAAACAGTACAGAAAAAATATTCAGACACACACACTCACATGATTAAACGTGCATACGCATCCTATTGATGATGGTCAACGTGTTTTCATTTTTTTACTCCATTATTCTTATTATTGGAGAGACTCCCTTCGTCACAGTCCATGTTCTGTTGCAATGAGCTAAGCACAATTTGTACCATAAACTGTTGCTCCAATACTAACTAATTTTCATCCACATTTTTTTCCCTACGACTCATCATCTATCTTCTTGCCCCGTCCATACTACTATCTGTATTATGCATTATAATGTACTACTATAACTACATAGACAACATTGGTCTTATCTTCTTATTATTATTATTAGCCAACTCATCCTCGCATCCCCCATTGTTCATCCTAACAATTACAACTAGCAGACTCTGGTACCAACAGAGTTGAACAACAGCTACCCCACACTACTAACTATATACTGCAACAATAACAATTCTTTGTGTCCATCCTTTTGAAATTTGTTAAAAAATTGCCACATCCGTCTCTCTCAGGTTCTCACCTACTTTTTCGGTCCTCTCTTAATATTATCATCTTCTTTTTGGTCGTTTGTAGTTGCACAAAAGAAACAAGTGGAATTAAAATACCTGCTGATGTATTCAATTGCTGTAACAATGTAGGATACGTACGCACTGGGAATAATAATAAGAAAGATGCATTGAACTTGATTCTCCGAAAAGGAGGATTTTTTTTATTGGACATTGTGAATATGGAGTTTTGTAGTTGCAAGTCAAACTATACGAATGTAGCCAATTTTTTTTAGCTAATATGTGTGCAATGAAATGAAATGTTCTTTTGAATCACATACAAAGTTAGCTAGCATAGGGTATGGAAACAGTCACTGACTAATTTCAACTTCAAAGCATCTCTCAGCATAGAAATGCTCAATTATATTGGGTTTCATCGCAAATATATATAGTATATGCTACACTGATCCCACTTAAATCATGCAAATAAGAATTTGGTTTTAGGATTTTGGAAGTATTTCTAAAATTTCCCCGTTAAATACACGTCTTTATGTCAAAACGATAGAATAAAGAATGTGGTTGATAACTCATTAAGATGAGACAGACGTTTTTGAGCTGTTCTATTTATTTTCCGTGAAATGAAATGAGCCGACGACAGTGGGAAGTAACCAATTAGCTGTAGAATAGAGTCAACAACATCTGTGGCACCAACCGTTTTAAATAGGCCGTTCAGTGAGAAGTGCTTTCGCTAATTTACACTGAAGTCTTGACAAAAAAAAAGTACAGACACAGTGGGAGAAATGAAGAGGAGCAAGACTTTGCTCCTTTCTAACTCATTAGGCACTTAAAAGCCATTCATTACGTGTCCCTTCATCCATATCACTGAGCAGTGTCTTTGAAGCTGGCTTTAGACTTTCGGTTTTTAGCTCGGATTTCGAAAAGCCAATCGATGTCGGTATAAATTTCCTTTGGTCTGCACTTTAGCAAAGTCGATGGCTAAAACTAGTTTGGCTTTACAATTTGTCATCAGAATCAGATTCAACTCGATGCAGAAACTGAAATTTGACGAAAAGCCGAATAAGAAAAGCCATACCAAAGGCTGAACTTTATTCAAATTTTAGCTAAAACCGATGACTTTTATGAAAGCTGAGCCGAAACCCAACTCTAAAACCAGCTTAGTTTTCAGTAAATCATGTAAATCATGTAAATCATGATGCCAAGCAAGGAAAAACCTGGTATATTTCTTTCATGGTTTAAAATATCATGTATCTACTGCTCTATACTGCAAAATCAAAAATTGACAAAAAAATAGCAAGAAAACTAACAATGAATGAAACAACCATATTAGGATTTGGTTCAAGTCAAATCGGTGAAGTTACGCGAAAACATGGGAGTTTGATTTGTTTTTAACGGGTAGTGTCGAAATACTATACTGACTAACTAACTAACTACTGTAAATGAATACAGAATCTTCAGGAGGACCGAAGCCCATACATTTGGGCTCTCATATGGAACAGGAATGTCATCTCATCATATATTAGTAGTAATTTGTCTCATGTGCTGATGCATAACTGTCTGCACTCCATTCCATAAATTCCAGTGCAAATAAGCATGCACTCTATTAATACCCATAAGTCATTGTAAACACTCAAATGACTTGAGAAAAAGTTCATTTCCTTTCTACAGGACCAAAAAAAGTTTCGCCTGGAGAATTCTTTGTTTGTACAGTAAATCCCATTTGCAAACGAAAAAGCGAACAGAAATATTAACCAGTGTGTATTGTCCATAAGCACCAACATTTAGATTTTTGTAAACAAAAAGTGTACATTTGAATAATATTAGTGCCACATAACATATATTGAGAAATTTAAAATTTTGATTTCCACATTATAGATTGTTTTACTATTGGGATGCTTTAAAACATGTCGTTTATAATACACTAGCCAAACTAGCTATCCCCCTTAGATTTAGAGGGGAAGTAATTTTTGGAATTGTCTCTGTTCCTGACATGTTATGTGTCTTTGCTCGACTGTCACTGACATACTATCGAAAAATCAGCACTGACGATCTCTAACTAACTAATTAAATCCAAATAGTACTACTGTCCCGCACAGTAATTACACTCAACTTGGAATGAACGACTAAACTCCTCACGCTAATCTACGTTTTTTTTGTGAATGAATTCTATGGAGAGAGGGGAGAAAGAAAAAGTTGAGGAAAAAGTATATAATTTTTTCCAAAAAGGGCTGCAAAAGAGGCCGTTCAGGGCGGATGACTTGTTCCTCGTAATTTCTAATTGTGAGAATATGATCGTGATGTGCTTCCTCATCAGTAATTATAGGTTGTCGAATTCAGTAGCTTCATAATAATGCTATAGTCAAACTAACGCCTACTCACGAACTCTCACGCCTACAACTACTACTGCCACTTTTATTATTTGTACCATACAGTCCAATGCCTATGGATTTATGCATTCAAGAGAATAAGGACTGAGTGCGAGTGAGAAAAAAATTTTCACCGAGCGAGTATGCTGATCCTTTTCCATTCGGTGGGAGCCAAGATGAACCTCATTTCCATATTACATTCATATTAGGCGTGCACATTATTGATACCTGGTGGAAAAATCTCTCTCCCTTTTTCTTTTATGGAATCATCATTCATCATTGTGCATAATACTGGGAGGCTCTAGCTACTGATTGGGATTCCAGTGTACGCAATTTGGAATTTGTCGGGAGCATTTTTTTAATGAAATGTATGTATATTCACATAATAGTGCATAGTTGGTAGGGTTAGAAAGTCAGTTGTGCTAAAGCCAAGAAATTTCCGTGAGAATAGTTAAACCATAAATATAGTAGATTTTGTTGGTTTTGTTTTGAAACTTTAACTGAAACTTATAGCAAGTTAGTTAATATGGTAGTGAGTGAGTAACTAACTAACTAGCTATGATATAGTTAGTTAGTAATTTATTTTCGCCCTCTAGAATGAATACCAGGTGAAAAGGAAATGAGAAATTGGAATATAATACTGTAATGTGAGTAAACCCAGAGAGATAATTACAAATGCTGTTGAGTACATAATTGAAACGTGTAGGAGTGGACAGAAACATAAGTTGATAGAAGACTATGAGGCAGTTTGTAGCTCCCAGATGGACAGCACATATGAAAATATGTTAAAGAGTTGCTTATAACTTGTGCGTACGTACTATATTTACGTTCGAGATGGAATTTTTTGGGTGAAAGGAAATAATAAAATCAAGTGACTTGGGAAGTGAGTGAGTGTTGCTAGCAAACAATAGTTTAAACGATATTATCCTTAAGCTATAGCTAATGGGAATAATTTATATTATGGTATATGCCATGGTGAATATGAGGAAAGTATATTTGGATTTTAAAGATTTTGTTGTAAGAAAAAGGTTAATTTTTTTCCTTTATATATAGGTGAGTTGTATGTATGGAGTATTGCTCATCATCCCATTCCCCAAAAGCAAAGGAAAAGTTTAAAAATTCTATTAGGAAACCCAGCCCATTTAATTACAGGGTTTGCTATTCAACTTGATGGGCTCACAACATTCTGTCTATTCCATGGATTTTGGGATTGCTCATTTCATTTGAAACTCTCATACTCCAAATAGGAAACACATTAATGGGCTAGGTGGAAAAAATAATTTGTTTCAAATGTTGTATTCTCGTGAAGCTCCCAGGAAATTTGTATGATCCCAAAGGTTAACATATTTTGAATACTTTTGTACCCAAAAATCATTAGAAATACTCTTTGTCGTGTCCAAAAAAAATACCTCCACTAAGTCTACTATTTAACTAAAAAAAGGGATTCTCGTTTTGTTGACTAAACTATTGGTTTTACTGAAATATTCACAACACTGTAACTATTAGCCTATTTCCTTCAACTTTTGTATTTGTAGGAATGCAAACATCTTGCTTCGTGTCAAATGCATTTAGATTGGGAACAAACTTCTCTACTTGCTTCTTACAATTCATAGCTGGAAAACTTTTGTTCACAAGTTTGGACCAATTTTCAAACTTTCAAGGCTACCAACTCCCAATACATACGGTACAAGTTGAGCATGCCAGCAATAATCCAGCAGCCAAGATGCATACAGTATACTTACTATTGAAAATAACAGAAAAAACGTTGATACGGCCTCAACAAGATCCAGTTTGCGGTATGGTGCAGTAGTACAATAAAACGTACTATCTCAAAGCATTGTTTTAAGAAAACGAATTGTATTATATGAAGCCAGTTTGTTTACTACTCACTAATTCAATATTCCTCCTCTCAAACTCATTTTCATTTGAAGTCAACAAGCTATTTCAGTGTTAAAACTTATTGCTGGAGATAATACAGTCCAAATAAACTATTACAGCCTTTCTACATACTGTAAAAAAACTTCTCCCGACAATTCATATGCAATTATGTCTTACAAGCATTTTTTTAAAGCATGCCTCAAAAATTTTGAAAAGTAAAGCAAAAGCTCAATCAAATCTACTCCTTATTATTTCCATTCGTCTCTTACAACAACAAACTACCTATATGCATAACATTACTTGTTCGCCTAATTTCTTCATCTAGCATCTCAAACTCCGCAGTTGGGAAAATTCACACCTAACTTTGACACAACACAGACGTATTCCCCTCATTAGTATATAAAAACGCAAAAATTAAAAAATTTTGGCCACGAAGAAACGGCACAAGCTGAACGAGGAAACGAGGAGCTGAAACGAGTGACATGCGGGAAAGAGTTTGAGCCCGACTGAAGTTAGACCGGAGGAGTGCGTACATTGTATATGGTGGAGGTGATTGCCAACTGAGGGCGGACTTTGGTCCACGAAGAGCCCAATAGGGATCCCTGTGGTGGCGCATGCAATGCAACTCTTGTACCAAAGCTCCTACCAAAAACCAACGACTGGGAGCAACCAAAAAGGAAAACAAGCGAGCAAGTTCATTTCACTCCCTATACCTACCTACAAAGGAAGTTTGTGTGTGACTACGTTAGAATCCTCTTTTTTGTGTGCACCCAAGTACATGGATGCTTCTTTGATGCTATGTGAAACATATACTAACTAACTAACTAAACTCCACATATGTAGGTGCACACACACATGAATGCAGTGTAGTGGTGGAAAAAAAGAGGAAAATTTAACCGGCCTAACCAACCAACAGGCCCTTCACTTGACTACTTCTTGTTTCACAGAGCAGAGGGAACGAGTTTTTTCCCAGACAAACCAATAATTTCCTATTCTCCTGCTGTTTTCATCAAAGTTCACCAAAATAAACCGGTTGAGCACGAGTTATAGTTGTGAGTTGTGTGAAAATTTCCATTTTCGGGTGTACTAATACTATACGGTAGCAATTGTTTGACCCCCGGGTCTGGGATTTTCGTAAATTTTTCTTGTTCTGTTCAGTGCATGTGTACTTGGTGATTTTAGAATGATATGGATTCTTGTTGAGTAATATAGAGATGATGGTGATGTTATCAGCTTGTGAATTGTAACAATATCATCACAATATTTATTATCACAATTGGGGACTCCGCTGCCTATGTGCCACTCATTTCCAGTTGTGTAGTAGGTTTCATGGAAATCAGCCTGCATGAGCATCATGGGTCCGTGTTGTGATTGAAAAAGGGGATTTTGCACATGCTTATGTGGGGAGTTGTGAATTTTGAAAGTTTGTACTTGTTTTCAAAGTGTGTGACAAAAACAACATAGGTTTCAACATGATTATCACATGTGCTGCTTGTGGAAAGCCGATACTGGACCGATTCCTTGTAAAAGTTTTAGACAAAGCCTGGCATTCGGCATGTGTTCGATGTTTTGATTGTAGGGCTATACTCACAGACAAGTGCTTCACGAGAGAGGAAAAATTATTTTGCAAAAATGATTTCTTCAGGTAATGGAATCCTTGGTGTCTTATTTTATGTTCGTTTGGGTTAACCACAGGTTGCCCTGTGTTTACGAGATTACCATTTTCCCTATGAAATGTCATATCCCTGCAGATTCTTTTTATAGTTGGTTAGTTAGTTACCTTACGAGTAGTTAAAACGTGCCGGTTGGAAAACACGCATCTTTTCCTTGAAAATAATAATGAGGATATGTGAGCACGGGCCTACTTTTCCTATAAATTCCTCTTTTACGAGCAAATAACAACAAGATTCCACTTGTTTTCTTCCCGTTTTGACCTTGTGAACATTTTGGGCAGGAATGCAATGAATGTGTTATAGTTTCCCGAAAATCTTCTGCAATATCCTATAGTATACTACCAGTTAGTTGACTGGTCATAACTAACTACGTTCAAATTAGTGGACACAGTAATACCTTACCACTAACCACAGTGATTTTTATGAGGGACCACCTCCTCCCTTAGAAAATATAACACATTATTTTTTGTTGTCATCCCTTTTTTTTGCCAAAAATCTATAAAACGTTTACAACACACGACCATATAACAGCAATTGTGGTCGAAAAGAATAACTATTATACTCATGGCACGCAAACTATACTAAAAAGATTCCACTTTTCAACTCACTTGGTGTCTTCCATAAACACCCCAGAGTTCCTTGTTAGTTAGTTAGTTAGTTAGTTGGCACACTTAATAACTAACTAACTAACAAACTATACAGCCCTTTTTCCTCATCTTCATATTATTATTATTATTATGATCATCCTTTTTCCACATGGGATTTTTTTCCTCCCTAGGCACACTTGTGCCCGCTAACTAACTAACTATAAAGTGCACGCTGATTATTATGTGGTGGACTGGAAAGGCTTGAATGATTTGATACTATGCCTACCTCCTCTTTAGAAACCTACCATTATCACATCACAATGCTCTTAAAAGAATGAATGAGCTAGTTAGTTAGTTAGAGCAAACCGTGATGATCTATAATAGCTACACACTCTAATTATGTTGTGCTACTAGGGTCATGATCAATTAGTTTTGTTACTTTATAATCATAGATTGAAAGTTTGTTTGTTTGGCCACAGGCTAGGACCAATTAGTCCTAAGATTTCATGAGTTTAGTAAGAGTAGGAGTTGAAGATCCTCCTTTTTGACACTATAAGAGAGTTTCTGTCGCCTGGTTATGTATGACTATTATTATGCAATGATGGTAGGCCGGCCAATTTCTCACAGTTGATACAGGCATTGTTATTATAAGCCCGCTCTCAAGTGTTTGTTTTGGGTGTTGTACGTATAGATTACACTTGGGGCATATATAAGATAGTTTAGTTAGTTCTTATCATTTGGAATATGCATTCCTGTCAGGTGAGGGTCAGCACTGTTGAATCATTTTGTCAACTGTGGAGCTTATCATGTCATATCTAATGGTCATCGTTATTTTAGTGCAATAAGGAAATATTTGCAAGTGCTTGGTGATTAGGATCTTATGCAAACAGAAAATTATGCGTGTATAGTTAATGTTAGCTGTTTTTAAAACAGTGGCTTTTGAAATGTAACGGAAATTTTTGTACATTGTCAAGAAATAGAATGGATTTTCAATGAGAAATATCCATTGCATATTTACAGCAAATTAAAACTATATGCATATACACAAATGGAAGAGAAATACATATAGATTGTTAAGTGAAAAATGCACAGCAAGATACAAGATATGAAATTGTGTGGGAAGATTTGAAGCCGATAAAGAATTTTTGCTTTTACACACATGAAATGAAGTCCAGTCAGTGAGAGTGGCAGATTTATTTGCCAACAGGTTTGCAAGACAAGCCTAGTAGTTATAGTTAGTGGTTAGTTACTAAATCTTGAGCAAGTTAGTCAGTCAGAGCTGGCAAAGCTCCTATACAAAAATTTTTTATCTCCAGAAAGGGTTGAACGCATTTGGTTCAAGAAATATGTACACAGACAATCCCTTTTCCCTATGCTGTCACTAAATGGGAAAAATATTACAAAAATGCATAGGAATAAATAGGAAACTTATTGCAAGCCTAGTAAGTAGCTCATAGGTATAGTTAGTTAGTTAGTTAGTGAGTTCATATAGGTTGAAAACTTTCCACATGCATGGCTAATTAGTGTGTATATTAAACTGACCAAGAGCCACCATATTTTTTTTGCATGGGCAGGAAGGTAAATTTTTATCGTTTTGCACAAATAAGTTTAATTACTGTGGGTAGACAGGTTTCTAATTTATCGGTGTGGATTCAATGATGTGTTTATTTATTCTCAAGCAGTAAAAAGTTATAGTTTGAATTTTTCTTGAATAACCTCAATGATTTTAGAGTTGCGTTGTCTACTGTATTCAGATCCTGGCCACATTTGAAAATGACAGGGTGTGCGTACTAACTGCGAAGACGTAATATTTCTATCAACTCATAACAATAATAGAGTTTAAGAGTTTTGAAACATTTTTGTTCCCGTGTTTAGTTAACTGGATGGAAAATATGAGTTTAGGAACTCAACATGGTGATTAAAGAGGGAGCACCTATTACTTATCTTGTTATGATGGGAGGGCTGGGTGCTTTTTTTTCCCAACTTTTTTCAAAACTTTCGTGCGGGTTCCCACTTACTGACTTATGGGCACACACGAAATATAATAGCAGGAGAGAGAGGCAATAATCATAACAATCATAAGTAGCTCGAGTCAGTTAAATCATGTGTGTAGATAAAATTTAAGTAGCTGTGTAGTCAAGTGTGAGGAACACTTGTGAGCACTTTTGTACTTTGAGTAGTTAAAACAAGGTTACCACTGAAACTGGCCAATATTGGTCTATTGAGCTTTTCAGGTGCAATCATTTGTGCACAAGACGTAATAAAAATGCAGACAAATACTATTATACTACTACTATTTTCGACGGCGATTGTAAAGAAAATGGGAAAATATTTCAAATTGTTAATTTCTAGGGAAACAATTAAAACCGAAGCATTTTTCCCGATTTACAAATCAAACGCAATATGAACTAACCTTCTAACTGTAGTCCCATTTACTAAATAACTAGCTAATGAGCAACAGTTTCCTTTCTAATTGAATTCCACCGGCGCATAGAAGAAAAAAAAAACCTCGCTCAATATCTCAAACAATCATTTGGTAATATTTTAAAGTGAACAAGGGAATGATCCCACTAACCGGCTACGAAACAAATAATTTGGCTCAAGTCCATTGATCCTACTGTTTGCTACCATTGTGATTGGGTGCAATTATGAGGAACCTACATGAACTAACTAACTACTACACTGCGTTTTCTTCATAATTTATTTACTGCAGCCCTTATATTACTAACTAAACTAGCCAGTGCAAACAAAACAGGTGTAAGCAACTTGGCTCACTCAAAAGAACAAGTGATGGAAAGCTTGTAAGCAAACAAACGAAATTTTCAACACTCTATTTTATAAGCTTGTGTACACACATTCTCTCTCTAGCTTTATTTATCACCACAAATTATCTAGCCTACGAAATAATCATAATAATAAGTAGCATGCCAGCACATTCACCATCCTGTGTAGATTTGAATGCATAGGGCTTCTGTGTTCTTTTGGAACCGATATTACTCAATACCAGTTGAAAAAGTTGCTAACTAACTAACTAACTAACTAACTAACTAACCATCTAGGTTTAGCTTTTAAAGAGAACACTAAAAGTCTTGCAGCATAAACTGCTCCTGTTTGCTTCTTCTTCTGCTCATATCATAATTTTCATCACAGTCATGATCTTAAATTGTGTGTACCAGTCATAATCATCGTAATAATGGGAAGGGAAATGAGCTTGCTCAACCGTACATTGTCTACCTTATACCGGAATAGAGTGGCCCAAAAGGTGCATTGTTTCCCAAACAACAACAGATTGATTCCCTTTTTTTCTGGGAGCTACAAACATATTATTCTGTTAAACGGTCCATCTCTACATCCAATCCAATCATTATTGTAATTGTAATAATGCAATAATAATCATTATAATGATAATCATTCCGAGAGAGACCAAATCTTCATGTACACAGAAATCTTGATTTTACAACAGATCCGGCAAACCTGTGTCAGTGTGTAGCCAACGTGCACTTTGGAACGTGTAATTAGCTAGCCTATGTAATTTCATGTTCCACACATACATTATACATGTACTTGATAATACACAAGTTAGACGGTAGTTGAGGCGGTCAGATTATTCCTCAAGAATAATAATAATCGGAATGGGAAGACTGCAAGGTTATATAGCTTTTGGATTCAGATGGCTTTTAGATAGTGATTCTATAGAATTACATACATGGATTGCCCTGTAATTGTTATAAGGCCGGAATCGTGTAAAAACCCTTTTCATGGAACGTGGGCACTCACTCACCAGTGTTTGCAACGTTTTTCCGTGTTTCTTTTAGTTAATAATATTGACAGTTTACGAATTGGTAGTTAGTTAGTGCTAATCTAATTTGCCGTTGGTGACACGTGAACCAATAGTTTTCATTATGCCAATCAAAACTTGTATTAATTACTATGTAATTGGGATGTTAGGATATGGCTTTGGATGATTGCGTTCGCAAATTAGAATTCTGAATATTATTACTGTATTACAACTGCAAATTAATCAGAAATGTGCCAAAATTTTTATATCTAAGGAAATATGTTCAATTATTCAGTATATTTGAAAAAAATGACGATAGCGTTCAAGTATACCAAAAACTCAATCTGGCTACACATTAAAACTAGTCTCAGTTGACTTGTACTAATGAGTTTCATACATGTTTTTACAGACGTTATGGAACGAAATGCGCTGGTTGCTCTCAAGGGATCTCTCCACAAGATATGGTTCGTAAGGCTCGTGATAAAGTATTTCATCTCAATTGTTTCACCTGTACCATTTGTCGAAGACAACTGTCCACTGGGGAAGAGCTCTATGTGCTTGATGACAACAAATTCATCTGCAAAGATGACTACATTCAAGCTAAGCAAGGTAAACAAATAAAACAATTATCAACCCGGGGGAAATTTTAAATTTTTTAAACAAAATTCTGATAAGGAATGCAATCAAAACATGCACCAATAGCATTCAACCGTTTAAAATTCATTCTTTTTGATAATGCACATACAAAGTAATATGTCAAAAAAACTAGCTTTAAACTTTTTTTTTAAATTCACAATCTAACCAAATACATTCTACGTATGCCCATCCATTTCCTTCCTAGAATAAATATCAACAGCACATGCTACATTGTTAGTCTCAAAATTTAGTCGTCTCTGCACACAGAGAAAATGATAAAAATAAATAAAACACGGTGCTCCTATAGTAAAGCTAGTCCTTCTTGAGTCAGTCACAAACTCTTATGTTAAATGAGTGAATATATATATGTCTTTGTGTTCCCCCTCCCCTCTGGTTTTTTTCCCACTTGAGTCAGCTAACCAACGAAGTCTGAATATTTAGTTGCCTCACCTACGTGCACGTACGTAACCTCCCCACTTTACCATTTATTCATTTCTATTAGCACTTGTTATGATTGATCACCTTGGCTTCATGACAGAGCACTGTGACACGTGAAACGACAATTTCTCATAGTCCCTTTAAATAAACGCACTTTCATATTGACCCTCAGATTTTGTGTATAAGTCTACTCAATAGGAGTACAATGGACTTTGTATTTTCAAAATCTTTATCGCAAGCTAAACCAACTGAATATTGGGGTAAAAAATTAGAGCTGCGTACTCATTTTTCATATGCTATTTATGAGAGTCTATAATACGATTTTTTTAGAGGTTTAGTCACCCAAGGCATATAGAAAAAAGTGGCATCGTACATAAGTCTTGTCTTAGTTAGTGCGTAAGGGATTTTCGGATGTTGAACACGAAGAGTGCAAAAACGCTATATATGTAGTTTTAGTTTTACCCACATAAAAATGGGGGGAATGTCTAAAAGATTTGTAACATGTTGAGATCCTGATAAATGTTCAAAGTTGGTGATCTCAACTTGCACACTCAGTTCACATGCGTAAGTGAGTGACTAAGGAAGTGTAAAGTTTTCATACTTGCTTGTACATACAAACCCTTGTGTTTGTATCAACTGGTGCTGCTATGCATTATATTTAGACTACTTGATGGCCCATGGGAGGAGACGAAAAAAGTTGGACCAAACTTCTTTTGCATTGCAGTTCCAAAGGGTGTTTGTTTGGTTTGCAATACTGCTATGTGCACGCAAGTTAGTTGCAAGTTTGTGTTCCTTCTCAAAATGACACTCGATAATTTTGAAAAAAGATGAAATCTCTATTGTAGTATTATTGAATGAATTGAAAAGTTGGGAATAGTTAGTTAGTTAGTTTGTTAGTAACTAAAGGGAACTAACTAACTAAATTCCATTATTACTGTTGGTACAGTTTGAATGAAAAGGTGGGAGCAAGTTAGAGAACTGTTTGAAATCTAATGTACACATGATGCAACTACGATAGGCGTATACAATGTATTGTTTGGTGACGGAAAATTTCCGTTGTACATTTGAATAGGAGTACAAGGGAATGAATGGAAGGTTGAATTAAAATTTGTTTTCAAACAACATTGTGAATAATGGTGCACTCCCCATGTCAAGCATGCTGCAGGCAGATTTTGCGGGATCAGAGCTCGTCATCATCACAGATAAATATTTGCATAGCAATTTCAAGTTTAATCCTCACCAACAGTTGTTGATCCATATATCATCACAAGTTCATGCTCGTATTGGCAGACTCTCACATGCTTATAACAGGATGATGTGATTAAACCCTTACCAAAAGTTTTGTGCCCATAATAATCTAAATATTATTATTACTTGTGTTTGCCATGCACAGGGAATGACGATCTACCAAATCCTCTATTCACTCGAATGTCACATACAGACCACAGTCGTGTGTTATAAAACATGAAATACTGTCCCAGACAAAAAAACGTCCAATTTATCTTTGACTCTTTTCTCATTGAATTTCGGAAGAGAAGCCCGACAAAAATCTTGCAATTTATATAAAACGAATCCCAAAAAATCTGTATTTCTTCGCCTAAACTAACGCAATTCACTTGTTTAGAATCTCGAAAAAATGTTCATGCTCACAATGCGTATCTCATAGTATTTTGTAGACCGCATTTCCTATTCTAGTTGACAAGCCTTTTACGGTACAGAGCTGGAGCTCATTTCAGGGTTTACACGGATTATATGCAGAGTCTGTAGCTCTGGTGGCTGCTACTGCTAGGACCACCAAAACTGCTGCTGGTGAGATGTGGCAATGTAATCGGATGATTTTTGAGAGTTACTAGGAGCGAGTGAGAGAGAAGTAAAACGGACCGACTGAGCCACTAACTAACTGACTAACTAACTATAACTATGACCGGGATAACTACATACATATTCCATTGGTTTGGTTGGATCCCAGTGAAAGTGTCTTTATCGGTACTCTCCTCCCCCATCATACAACAAATATATATAGCTAACTAAGATTTTGACTGACTGACTACTCTTTCACTACGGTATGGAGCTATAGATGAGTATAGAGTTAGGGTTGACTTTGGTTTGGTGACTCCAGCAAACTAAATAACTAACTATAACTGACAATGAGGTGCTTTAGGTGGGTGGCGGAGTTGGGAAATGAGAAATAGCTTAAAATGATTCGGAGAGTGCCAACAAAAATCCCTTAAAATATTACTTCCCCATGCTCAAGTATACATATGCTACGGTTGACCAAACAAATTTTGGAAATCGAGAATCAATTTTCGATTTTTCTTATG
>Ga0210040_10004758_pt1 | contig 17514 bp, 16 predicted proteins | sample CryGeyCG12114_NA_FD_185462 | JGI IMG/M metagenome (GOLD analysis project Ga0210040, IMG submission 185462) | Groundwater microbial communities from aquifer - Crystal Geyser CG19_WC_8/21/14_NA (SPAdes) (version 2) | ecosystem: Environmental > Aquatic > Deep subsurface > Groundwater | place: USA... | reverse complement strand
TTGGGCTTTATAATAAAGAATGAATTAGGCTTACTTATAGCTTACCTCCGGGTTTTTATTATATGAGTGGAAACGTGCTGGTCCTTTGTTGAAAATTTCTCCCTGTTGATTAGGACCCAAAACTTGCATTGAATCAATGTCTCTAATTTGAATTTGTGTGCTGGGATATGGTTTCCCAACCGAATTGTCTGGGGCTTCTAGAAAAATATATAGAAAGGATAAATCAAAGCATGTTGAAAACCTTTAGTCTGATGACTATTTTCTTACCCGTTTTGTCAGTACCGAAGTTGACTGTGGTAGCGGAGTTGATAAACTCGGTCATTCCATAACACTGCAGTTCAACAATGACATATTGGCCTCATTCATTCGTAAACTTTCCACTCCAGCTAAGGTTTTTGGTATGAGAATAGGATAAGCTTTTCATAAACTTACCACAACGACAGTTTTGACGTTTGGAAGTTTTTGTTTTAACGTTTCTCTCAAAGACGAAGGAACAACTGAACCTCCACTCAATACCACTTTCAGTGAGCTTAAATCCATACCATTTGCCTCTGGGGAGAGCAAATAGCTCACATACGTTGTGAATCCAAACATAAAGCCTGGCTATAAAAGATGACATCAACATAAATTTTACCATACTGCATATCGAAAAAGGACGAATCTTCTTATTCTTACTTTCATTCTCTCAATGCATTTAAGGATTCCTTGTGGGCTTAAATCGGGAGTACAAACTGCAGAAAATCCTAATGCCATGACGGCCATCGGGAGCATGATTGCACCTACGTGGGTTGCTTTGCAAAGCAGTAAATTCGGTTCTGGGTATGTCAACGGAAAATAAGAGCACAGATGAACAGTAACCATCAATGATTTATGTGTGTGAATAGCTCCTTTGCTTTTTCCTGTTGTCCCTGATGTGCAGAGAATGACAGCAATATCCTCTGGTCCTATGTTTAGCTCTGGGCAGTCTAAAAAGTGCATTTCATACTGTTTTTGACCATTATATTTTATTGACTGGAGTAAATACTACCAAGCAAAATTCAAAAATACATACCTTTGCCGTCATCAATTAAGTAGTCAGATATGCAAAGGTGATTATCATATTGTTTTGTCACAATAATATGCACGGGCCATTTGACGGATTGTACTACTTCTCTACACATTTCAACTTGATCCGGATCACATAAAATCCATTTGGCTTGGGTCTCCTCGATTCTTTCAATATGACAGTCTTTGTTTTTTATTTAAAAAAAATATTTATAACATTTAGTAGGCCAGAAAAACGTTTGGAGGGTATTTTTGGAAAACGTACATACATGCTTAACTGAATTACCTTGTTCATCTTCGGGATATGATGATCGTAAAATGCCGTTAGCTCTCCAAACACCGATAATGAATGCGTACAGTGGGAGCAAATTGTTTGTCATATACAAAACAGCATCTCCTTTACGCATTCCTTGTTTGTACAATAGACTAGCTATACTCTGGGAATTTTTGTGTAAATCCTTGTAAAGCCATTTTTCGCCGGTAAGTCCGTTCATCTGAATAAGTAAGTAAGGTTACTTAATATTTACAACTATACTTGACAAGAAGTGATGAGCAATTTTGAGAGTAGACACGACCGGACAATTAATTACCTTTGTTTTGATACTCAATGCTAAAGTTTCTTAAACGAATTACTCACCATATAGTATGTTTTTCCTTCAGCAACATACTTTTCAACTCGGTTTAGAAAATAATCTACCGCATTCGTTTCCTCAGGAAACTCAACACTGTGTGGACATGTTAGTGTAAAATTTTCCATATTGATTTCACTTTGAAAACTTTCTTGTTAGTTATTTAATTACACTACCGCGTTGAAGGAGAAAATTGGATGGACTGGTTGAAAAGTGAGAGCAAGTTGACAAGCATCAGCAAGGCGAGCAAGGGTTGATATGTTTTCAAGCATCTGGAAAAGATTATTAACATATTTTATCTCATATCGTACCCACCACATGTCACGAGTTTTTACACAGCCATGTATCAACTTTGAGCTTTGGTGACTTAAACAACTTTGTTGCATGCTTGCATCATATACAGACCCTAGACCCTAAACCCATTTTCAATAACACATCATTTTGTCCCTTTCGAGTCCCAAGTTAATCTTCCAAAGTACTTTTATGTGGAAAACTAAACAGCAGCATTCATTAACTGGATATTTTTGTTATCGTCGATCTATTTTGAGGTCAAATTACATTGCTAGGAACTTTGACTTACTGCTGTGATTGACACTACTCATTTACAAATGTACTTATTCATTTTCATTCGTTTATCATGCTACATATTGCTATGTACCTTAATCAGTATTTTCTTGTGCGTGCAGTGCATATTCGTTTAATCTGAATATCAGTTATGGTTCATGCTCGAGTCTTCATAGAACTGGATAAGAATGAATTAAAAAGTGTAATAACTTTTCTGCACAAGGAAAATATTGGAATGAATGGACTTTGTGTCATGTTGAAAATGAAGAGTCTATATAGTTAAAAACTACATTTTTCAGTGTTGCAGTTTGTACCATACATTTGGGTTAATTGATCACTCAAGTGTACTACACTAAGATTGAATTAACAATCAAAATTTATTATAAAACGTATACATTGTAGCCCATAATTGAGGGATAAACCTTGTGATATATTACTATAAGTTGTGAACTAAGGTTTTAAATCCTGAACCAAACGCCTGGATATTTTCCCCGTGGGCCCCATTGGCAAATCCTCAGTGGCAAACACCCCACCCCGCAAATTTTTGTACAATGCCAAATTATCTAAAATACGAAAATTTCATTTCAAGTTATTTCAGAAAATTAAATTATAATATTAAGCAATAAAACACACCATTGGCAAAATTTTTAATTTCGTCCAAAATTCCACAAGTTTTGGAAAATTCTGCTTTTAAAATAACCCAAGCCCTGGGTATTTTATCACCTCCGTCAGGGTCGTCTACACCAATTACACAAACCTGGGCAACAGCAGGGTGTTTCAATATGACTGACTCAATTTCTGATGGGGAGATCTGATGAAATTTAAAAAAGCCAACATGCATGTAAAACACATGGTGTAAAACTTCAAAAAGGAATCTGTGGGTAACATGAAACATATCTGAAATATTGATGACACCTAACGCAATCATTTCATTTGAAGCTCAGACTCTAAATACGTCAGTGGGTAGCAAGATTTGTCACGTCACTATAACTTACATGATTATTGAAATACTTAAAGATTTCTTTCAATCTGTCAATAACGTAAACCCATTCATCCTGGTCATAATATCCAATATCCCCCGTGCGAAACCAGCTGTCAGTAAATGCTTCTTTTGTAGCCTGTATGAAGCATTTTTTACATAAAACTAAATACATTATTCGATTTTTTTGTAGTCAGTAGTCAGTGTGAGTATTTGTCTCCGTACCTGTGGATTTAAATAGTAGCATTTAAATAGAGCTGGACTTTTAATCCATAGTTCGCCATGTTGATTAGGACCCAAAATTTCATGTGTGTCTGGATTTCGTACTTGCAATGACACACCAGGACAGATTTTTCCGACTGTATTGGGGGGTGCACCTAAAAGTCATTTTACAGATTCATTGAATTTTTGAAAACGGCACATAAAATCTTCAATAAATTTTTTACCTTTCAAAGTAATTGTACCCGGAGAATCACCAATATTGCAGGTAGAACTTACTAAAGATGTTTCGGTTAACCCATAACTCTGAGAAATATACAAAGCAGTGCTTTACAGCATTACAGCTAATCAGGCAAATATTTAAGAAGAAAGGCTGACTTACCACAATAATTTCATGACTTTTTGGAAAACAAGTTTTCAATTGGTTCCGCAAAGATTGAGTGACACAGGCTCCACCTGTTCTTAAGATTTCCAATGAACTTAAATTTCTTTCCCTTGCCTCAGGTTTAACCAGGAACTCCAAAAATGTCGGAAATCCAGTAATCAGTCCTGGCTAACTTATTTCAAAAGAAAACAAGGTCTTAAAAGCCGCTGCAATAAAAATGTAATTAAATTTAAAAACTTGCCTGAAAATTTTCAATCGTCTTGTAAATAGATTCTGCATCAAAATTTGGTGATATCACAGCACTGCATCCACATGCTATAATTGCTAATGGCATATTTGCTCCATTGTAATGAGTGGACTTGAACATTAAAAAATTAGGTTTGGGGTGAGTAAAAAGTTTTACTTTGGCAGCATCGAAAAATCGAATGAATTGCATTATGGCTTTATGTTCAAGAATCGCCCCTTTACATAGTCCTGAAGTCCCTGACGTGGCTAAAATCATAGCTGCGTCATCTTCGCTCACCGGACAATCTTGCAAATGGCCTTCCAAATGTATTGACAAGTTTTTAATGCCCAAGCCCACCACATAATACTTACATTGTTAACATATGCACAAGTCAAGCTTTTAAACCTGAGCTATCATCTTCCAAATATTCATCAATACTGATATATCCAGGATAATATCCCGTTATGATAATATTTAAATGCCATGGGATTTCCTTCCCTATGTTTTTGAACATGTCCGCTGCAGTGACATCACAGAGTACCCATTTGCATCTGCTTTCAACAATCCGAGTTTTTTGTGTATCTAAAATGCAATACATCGTTATGATTGAATTTTTTTCTTCGTATGACTAAAACAAGTCCACGAAATAACGAGACATATAATATATTTAATAACAACTTGGCTTCATATTTCCTTCACTTACAATACTCATCTTCAGGATAAGTGGCCCTCAAAATTCCCCCTGAACGCCAAACTCCGACAAAAAAAGCATGAAGTTTCAACATATCATTCGTCAAAAAAATGACTATATCGCCTTTTTCCATGCCCTGTTTACGTAGAAGACTTGATACATTTTTAGTCTCTCTTGCAAAGTCCTTGTAGAAACGCTTTTCATTAGTGAGTCCATTTGCCTGGATTAACAATCCACAAATTTTCAGTGTATGGGATAGATTGAACACTGGCATTTTGTGGAAGATGTTGTGACTTACCATGTAATATGAATTGCCATTTTTGGCGTGCGAAATGGCTCTGGTTACCAAAAATTTGTGTAAAACATTGCTTTCATTTTCAGATACTGCGAATTGAATTTGGTGTGTTAATGTATTTTTGTGAATTGGCATTTTTAAAAACAATGGCAAAGAAAATGTTGAAGTACTAAAAAATTAGTTCATGCAATCGTAATATTAGCAATGTTTTCCCGTACCACAAATAACTTAACACAAATGTGATAGGGTGGATTTTCATTGTGACACGAATGGATTATTTATTCAATTGAAGGTCATACAGTCCAGTCATTATATAGACCCGGGCTGATATGTATGGATATGGAATTATCACACTAGAGCTAACTGATATATACTTATGCATACGGCATGACTCGTAAAATGATTGCATTTTTTTAACTAGTGAAGTTTGCCTGTGTACAAATTGAAAACAAGAAACATGTTATTCACCCGTCATGATATCATTGCTCTAATACCTAGTTGTACAAAACAAGATGAATTTGATGCATGTTGGTTTAACTGAGAGAGAGCACAACATCAATAAAATCATTTACTCATCGAAAGCTAGTTGTAATTGTCCTATTATATATTTGACTTGAACGTAAAATGCAATCCTACGGTTTATTCGGTATTTTTATCTTAAGTTATACATTTTTGGAAATTTCGTCCTCATCATTGACTCATGTAAGTTTTTTCTGCTAGATGGATGCAAATTTTGCCCTTTAATGTACAATTATCGCATCATTTTTTTCTTACAAAGAATTCCAAACCTGTTCTGAATGTCTACTATGAAGCCTTGTGCCCAGATTGCACTCAATTTTTCACTCAACAAGTTTGTCCAATTTGGAAATCACTGGGAAATTATTTCGATTTAGATGTAGTACCCTATGGAAATGCACGAGTAAGATTTTCTCAAAAATGTTTAAATTTTGAGATATTAGTTCGCCAAACTATTCATAAATTAACATATTGTAGACGGAGACGACCTCTACCGGAGAGATAAAATTTGATTGCCAGCATGGGCCCCAGGAATGCCTCGGGAATATTCAACAAGCCTGTGCTCTGCAACATTTTTCTAGATCAGATGCTATTGAATTCATTTGCTGTTGTCATGCGGCGAAAGATCCGGTAGCAAGTGCTAAAAAGTGCGCTCAAGATTTGGGCTTAAATTTCACGACCCTTGAAACGTGCTTCCTTGGTGAAGAAGGGACAAAATTGGAATACGAATTAGGACAAAAAACTAACAGCTTGGATCCCCAGCATGAGTTCGTCCCATGGATTTTATTCAATGGAAAATATGATAGGAAAGAGATGAGCAGGGCACAAGATAACTTACTTCCTGTTCTGTGTGAGCATTTAGATGACCCGAAACCCGATGCTTGCAACTCGATATTTTAAACTTTTTGTAAGTGTAGGCAAGATTTTAGCTGACTGAGTGTTTTCAGTCAGGCTTTTTTGTTATTTTTACATTAACAATATCTTAGATTTCCATTTATTGTATGCCATTCGTGAATAGCTATAATAATAATTAATTTTTTAGTGTTGACTCAATCTCAATAATCTATGAATTTGTCTCAAAAACAAAATAAATGTTTGCTGAGCATAATAACTATTTTATGGAACATTTTTTTTCCATCTGTGTTGCATAAAAGATGAAAGTTTAACTACCTTCACATACATGAAAGAATGAAAGATATTTACCAATTAACTTTTATTTGCTCGCTGATTATATCAGCCATAGATTGGTTTATTGTGGCTTAAATGCGGGATCTTACTCATCCTTATAATTTTTGCCATTTAGCTAAAAGGGCAAAACAGTAAACAACCTGCCTTCGCATTTTTAAATAGTTTAGTCACTTCGTTTCTGTTATTTCTGTGTTAAAAGTGATTATCTACGTTATCAAGAAAATTGCTGCAGTATAAAGTTAAAGTACTCCGTTTGTTAGAGTTTTCAACATCCACTTGTTGCGGAATTATGGCGTCCACCACTGTGGCCCCGATGATTGACGATGAAGGGATGTCCAGTGGCTCAGTATTCTGCGTCATATTTTTTTCAGCATGTTTAGTCTATTTTGGAGGGGGGATACTCGTTCGAAAATTTATGAGGGGTGCTGAAGGATATGAAATGATTCCGCACTTTGAATTCTGGAATGGTCTCCCTTCATTAATAAGGGTATAAGAGGAGGAAACTATGAGTTATGTCAAGTTTGTTATATCTTCTTGTATTTTTACAATTGAAATTATTGCAGGACGGATGCTTGTTCACCATAAACGGATGTAAACCCGAAGTGACCTATGAGAGTATTTGAATTTTCCACGGACGGGAAGAAATAGTATTATTTTTGGAATTTTCGGTTACTCCAAGTTGTGGAATCAATAATAAATTGCTCCCTGTTATCAATACAATGCCAAATATTTACCTATCGTGGTAGTAAATACAATATTGGAGAATAAGATTTGTTCACGAAAGGCGGTCACGGTCCATTCATTAAATGGACTGACCGCATTTGGAATATTTGTCGGATTACTGCAGAGGATAATATGGTATTTGTGCTTACATTTCAAGTTGTGGCTTTGTGATTTGCAGCATTTCTGTATAGTGCTATCTATTCTAAATGGGTTTCTGTGCCTTATAACTCCTTTAAGACTGGTGATTGGTTTCCGCACCAAAATGTACACAGCTAATTAGTGTTAAATAAGTTTATAGCTAGCCATTATGAAGCAATGAATTTCACTCCAATAAATTGTACATTCTTGTTCGTGTAAAAAACGCATTTCCAGGAATTCAATTTCATTCCATGCACGAATATGAATATGGTAGGCACAGTTAAAACATGACATAATACATGCGGTTCATGCGTTCCTGCTTGCTGTGTGTACTGTATACCATGGAATTAGCTGCTCCGCACTCTCGTCAGTGACCCATGCTTTAGTTTATAGTTCATATTTAGTTTTTAAGCAGTTTATCATCTATATGCCATCATAGAAATAACCAAACTAGTGAACCAAAGAAAAACAAAAGACAAAAGAGCATTTAAAGTTACAATACATGAACCTTTCTGAGTCCTGTGAGCTTTTCCTGTCCAATGTGTGGCAGTTGACTGAGAGTAAATAATTTTATTTCTCTTTGTTAGCTTGCTATTTGATTACTCATCCCTTAAAGAAGAAAAGTGTAGATTTAATATTATTATATAAATCATTTCAAGTGCAGTTCCGCACACAGCACAACAATGGCTAACTTTCAATACAATCGTGTAATTTCTCTCGAACCGATTGCCGAGTCTGCAGGTTTGCATTATTATGATTCATGTTTTTCGAACCATTTCAAACTAAATTACAGATTAGATCAAGATATTTCATTGAATGTACTGTAAACTTAAACATTTAGCTTTGCTAACAAGTCCACGAGTGTCACCTCCACGCTACAAGTATTTAAATTCTCAATTATACAGCCCTCATCTTTTAACATTGGCTGAATGCTGTAACCTAACAGTGAGTCATAACAAAAAAGGTACGTCTATTTATGAAAAATTTTATGAAATTTTTTTATAAACAGCTGGGATTTCTTATGATCATGATATTTCTGCTGGCTGATAGAGGAACTTTTCAGTTGCTGTTGCAATAAAGTATACAACGTGATAGATGAGAAAAAACAAACAAAACTTTTCCGTGGAGTACAAGATAATTTTTCATGCTGGTGCTCACCTGCATATGCACCGGTTGTGTTTTACAGTGGCCACGGAACTCCAATTTTAAGAATAGAAAAAATAGATTTTCAAGGATTTCTTTCCACACGAATGGTAAATTGTAATTTGTCATTTAAATATTGCTGATTTTTATCAAAAAATGTTTATCTAATGTTGTTCGTTCCCAGCGTATGAAGGTATCATCCCCGCCGGGAAACACAATTGCTTACGTGATTCAGTCATGCAGTTTTTTGGACGAAACTAGATATGAAATAAGAGATTCCAAAGACAATGAAGCCTATGCAGTTGAAACAAGGGGTTTACAATATCATGTATGATATAATTTCCATTTTAATCGTATGGAGCCATAATTTGGCGTACAGCATACGCTACTATACGTGGTCTACGGCAAACTTATCGATATTTATTTTTTGCATAGATTTTGACAGTGGAGACATGTCGCAATGTGGGGATGATATTGAAAGTTGAAAATGGCTTCGTCGTAACGCTAACTGATAGCTCTATCACAATAAAAAGCAGATCTGTATTTATTGCACTAGCTGTAATTTTGGTAAATTGTCATCCGAAAAATTTATAAATAAACATTTGTTTGAATGTTTATCGCTGATTTTTCAATGCAGGATTTGTATCATCATGAAGAGTCAAAATGCCAACCATGGTATTAAAATCTCCTACAGCTCTACTAATGCATTTTGGATCCGAAACGAGATACTGCTACTTCAAAATGAGTGCAAATACACTTTTCATCTAAACCATCCGACTTGGCACTACGGCAATAAATATATACGATAGTTGGAGAACTATAACTGGGTGCTTTTTGTTGTATGATTACTATGCAGTACTTTTTTAATTTGCATTACGTCCGTAGTTTACACATAAATATCGAATGTCATACTTTCATACTTGCATTTAGCTTTTTTTCACAGAAAATTTATGCATCCAGGCTCAATAGACTCGCTCGTACTAAAACCAATGAGATCACCAACTGCAAACCATCTTGAAAAGTCTTTTGGACGAATGCTGACCAAAGCCCCGATATCATCATCTTGACTCTTTAATTGCTCGGACATAGTTTTCAATTTCTTGAGAGTCAACTCCTTTTTCGAACCAGTACATGTTGAATACACCTCCTTGAGCAAAATGGCTTCCAAATTTCGTAACGCCAACAACTTTCTAAAATATTTCAAATCCACTTCCATATCCAGTGATATAAGGGCAAGATATTTCAATTTCTTGAGTTGCGCCACATGCTTAATAAATCCACTGGGAACACTCATATGGCTGACAGATAGAAAATTTAAATTTTCCGGCAACTTTGTAAAGTTGACTGTATCACCTTCAGGGCTGCGCATGCTCCCATACTTTTGCAATCCAAGCTCTTCCAATTGGGCACATTTATCTAGGACACTAAAATCAAATGGTGTAGCCATGCTGGTAGTGATCCAAATAATTTTCAAGCTCCGATAATTATTTTCTATGACATGACCATAGTATCTGAGTTCGTTGAAAGGGCTATTGTAGCAAAAAGTTTCCAACTTTTTTTGTGTCAAGATGAAATTAGTCCACAGTTCCCCATGGCTATCGTGTCCACTAGCAATTTCAATCTGTAAGGTTGTTAAATTCAAAAGCCGGCCAGCATACTCCAGCTTTTGTTGAATTTGAGTGAATAAGGCGCCATCCTCGATTCCCATCGGGGTATGCAGTGTTAAATACATGTGCTGAATAGTTCTGTGCCACTGGAGAAATTGAGTAAGTGCATTCAGAGTAGCCTCATGTTGAAAGTTAACTTTGGAAAATTCTTTGTAACAGAATTTGACAAGTTTCGGTGCGCTAATCATTGGAAGTAGAAGCAGACGCCGGCTTTCCATATCAGGGTCAGTGAATGCCGTCCAAAAGCAAAAATCTAGATTTAATTCCGTGAGTCGAGGGAATACTTTCTTCTCATTGCTTACTTTCACAAATTTTGGCACTTGTTCGATGACCCCAGAAATTCGGAGATTCTCTAAATGCCTGCATGAATTGATGAGCTGCTCCAAGACGGTGAACTGAATTCGGTCAAAAATTATTAGTTCTCTTAAAGCCAGGGGTTTCAGTAATTGAAGACCAAGTGAGCCGCAAATGTAGTTTTCCAGGCACAGTGATCGAATTACAACTGACTCCAAAAATTCTCGATACCCGCCCGTTGGAATGGCATCTACGATTCTTACAGCTATCCCGATGTCGTAATCTACATCTCCTTTTAACGTCCGGCATACTTGTCTGATTTGTAGCATATCTTTGGGACCTAGAAAGTTCCATATGGATTCTCGGACCTGCGAAAGTCACAGGTATTTGAAAAATATAACCCGACTATCTACATCTCTCAAATATGTTTTGTCAGTAAAATTATTTGTCACACCTCAGGCGGTATCGAAAATAAGCATGAATTTTCTAAATTTTGGCCATCCTCATTTTCGTCTGTCAGTACTGCTAGTTCCATTTAATTTAGTGGCCTAGATTGATCGTTAAAAAAAGGTGGGGTGGTTACAAAAAATAATTAAAGGTGTACTGTTGGCGTGGAGCAACGGGTCTCATTTCGCCTTGAATTAAACGTCAAGTTTCAGCTCACAAACAATTTTGTGCATACACTGTGGATTTTGTGACTATGACAATACAATACTGTTGGACGCCAATACAGCTTTAACCCAGTCATAGTAATTTGTCTATCCTACTGCGTACTGCCCATAGCTAATGGCACGATTATGAAACAAAGAACACAGTTCAAGGCAAATTTTCGAACGTTTATTTACACACAACAAAAAACAGACATATAATCTAATATCATATTAACTATCATCAATAAACCGCATTTAAAAATACTGTAAACCTCAAAGACAGCATACATTAGACAGAGCTGTAAACAAAGCTTTTTGATGCACATAATTCAACCCTAAGCAGAAAGATGCGTAGCGAGACTCCCATTCAACAAACTGATGACATTTCCAGGACCTCCGTAACTCTTCTGTACTCTTTGCAAGGCTAATGAGTTGAGCATTGATTTCATCGATAATTGGACGAACTTCTGTCTCTAAATCCACAGGTGGTACATCTGGCCTTCCCATTCGTTCCCAGATTCTAAAATTTGACCTCTGCACAAATTTGTTGGCTTCAATTTGATCTCTAAAAAATTTGGTTGCCCAAGTAGAGCTCAGTCCCACATCCTGGGCTTGTTTTACCACAGCTTGTAAGATTAACTCTTCTCTGGGAAGGTCTTCAATAGGTGAACCACTATCCCATTTTGAAATTGCTACTTTGTCTGCCAAAAGGATGCGACGGCCCAAAGCAAAGAGCATTTCCTGTAATGGTGACATCATGCTAGACACATTGTAAGATATTACATGATACAGGGAGTAATGCCGCTTTTGCCTCGACTTTCCAACTGTGTGGTTTTGGCTTGCAAGCAACCGAGTAGATAAGTCACTATTTGTAGACTCAATTGGCTGGATAGAAAATATCTTTTCAGCAACACCATACACGTTTGTGGCTTCACATTTATATTTTCCGAATGTGGTTTCCTTTACTGTATCTATTAGCAAATAATGTGATTGCCCTTCTGAAAACTGGATGTAGCTAGGTCCATTCTGTGGATAGAAAACATTTACACAGTTTTAAACGTGTTTGAACTACATTTTTATGTCCTTTAGCCTCAACTTAGCGGCCATTGAATTCAATTTTTTAGGTAAATAATAACATTCCATTTCAATGATGAAGTTTACTTAACTTAAACCCACCAAATTGACAACAAGTTCGTTATCCTGCTGCTTGAATGTCCATTGAATTTTAGGTTCAGGATTTCCATGAACTTCACACGAGAGCACTTGATTTTTTGTTCCCAAAGGAAGCAGGTACTCGTCAGGGCTATTTTTTATCCATGGTGTCTCCCCACCTATTGAATACAATGAAAAAGGGTGCGTTTGAATTTAACTTTCTCAAATTTCATCAAGGTTCAAAATAAATATCCATCTACGTGCAGAGTTCAGCTACAAATAAATGTCGAAAAAAAATTGAATAGCCCCACGATTTTTTCATACCAAGTACTTCAACTGGAACAAATATTGCTGAATAATCATGATTTCCAGTGCTGCTGCAACTAATTCCGCTTAAATTGTCTTCAGTGGTCCTAATTAGTAGAGATGACGTATTCGCAAATTCTAAGTAATTCAAAAAATGAAGAGCAACATTGAAAAACAAGAAACACTGTGGTTTTTCACTTGAACCTGTATTTCCGTACACAACTTAGAATTTAAATCATTACAAAAATTTCAAAATTCTATGGCTTGATGTTTATATATTTATCCAATAAAACTATCATTGAACAACCTAAAAATGGAATGCTATTGAATACATTACGGCGCATGCAAAACGCAAATGCCATGTCATACAATTACAAAGCTAATTTGTGTACTTATACTTACTCGAACGGAAATAATTACTCCTTTACGGAGTAGTCAGAACAATAATAATATTATTATTTTCACTACCTGTTAGTTGTTGGATATCATCTTTGCTGTTAGTTAATAGTTTCCATGAAATGTTGGCATTCTTCTCAGAATTCAACACACACGTTACTCTGTAGTCCACTTTTTCGAAAAGGACAATTTTAACAGCTTCGTGTAATTTATTGCTGACAGAAATCCCAATACCTGAGGGGATTGGCCCTGGTGAGTCTTCAAATAGGATGTGATCAGTCGATTCTGCTGTCGCTCTTTCTGAAAAATAGAATCAGCAATTATTTAACGAAGTTTACCATTTACCACAACTGAGGTGATTTTGAAAAATAATTTTACCATTTCCAGAGAGAAGCGAAACCTTCACAGATATACTGCAGTTTGATCCTTCTTCTTGAAAACTAGAGTTGCGTCTGCAATTCAGAGTGTTTTTCGCATACCAACTTTGTAAATCTGTACTTCTTAACATGAAATACTTATTGAGCTTTATGTGAGTTTCGTTTGGAAAATTTGTTTCCTCTTCAATATCATTATTCACCTACGCATAATGAGACACATGCATATGAATTGTAAGTTTAGGGAGTCAATAAGCTTTCTTTAAATCTAGGTTAGTTACTTGTAACGATTCCGGTAAAAGTTTGCAGTGAATACTGATGCTGGCTAAGTAAGAACAAGACCAACGCAGTTAATTATTAGTGTTTCATAATTAGAACTAAATTTTAAAAATACTGGAATAGCTCACTTGTATATTTTGGATCTCTATAAAAGTGCAAACATTCCTTTCCTTGCAAAATGAACCCACTGGTTCTTCCCCCACTACTCAAGTATGCAAAACAATTTAAAAAAGGGATTTGGCTTTGTTCACTTTGTATACATAATTTATCCAGCGTTTGATTACTAAATTCACTCAAACTCTCAGTTTCCCCAAGGGGGGCGCCAGTTATACTGGCAAAACAAAGAGCCCAAATGAAAAATAATTTTTCCCGTATAGCCCCACTCATTTTGAACTTTACTCCAGCAAACTATTATGTATACTTTTTTTTCGTAATTTAGAAAATGACTTAATTCAACTTGATCTCATCAAAGATTGCCATTTACTGGAATGAACTAAACAGCGAGATAATGTGTGAAACTGAGAACGAATTCAATGTGACTCTGTTCCCAGCATCAACAAACTGTCGCAAAATGAGACCCCACTTTTTGCGACTTCACTTTATATGCAATCCACAATCCATTTTCGAGATTTGCATACAGCCAACGCCAACATGCATAAAGACTTGCAGTCAGTCTGCTATATAATGTTGGAGCAAATGAGTTTGCACATGCTACAGAAACTTGTGTTAATGAATGCTTATTTGCTTAGCAAAAAAAAATTGCATGTAAAACCTTTCATTACTTATCTAAGCATCCAATCCAATGCTATTATTATGCTCTTTAGCGATGAAAAGTGAATTTTAGATTTCCAGATGATGATGCAGCTGATTTTTTTTTTATTTTGAAGTAGAATAATCGCTACACTATTTTGGAGTGGGATTACTTTTACTTTTTACAAGTGGTTTCAAATTGTTTCCTCCATTTAAGTAAGATTTAGCATTTCCAATGATTGTTACGCCTTTTTTTTTTGCTGAAATCAAATCAATAAGAGTTTTACAAAGTATAATGCGCATATTCCGCAAAATCAAAGCACTGGAGATATTAAAATGTTGTAATCCCACTGATTTTTTTTGACATTTGGTTCAAGTCAATGTCACAAAAAACCACTTGAGATAACTAAACTCGGAACCGAAAACATGACTTATTGTGATTATGAAAAGTATAAGCTTAAAAAAACTTTTGATAAAAAACAATTCCAAGTAATTAATCAATGACATGAAAGAGTGTATAGTCAGTAATGAATGAATTAATATCATCATAGAAATATTGTGTAATAGTTCAATCCACATATTTATTTACTTTGGTTTTTAGGTTTGCAACAAGTTCATGTACATACAATTAATGAGTTCCAACTAATTTTCCAATGACAAAAACTTGTACAGCAACTGCGTTTTGGAACACTTGAGCTACGACTAATATCCAATAATAGTCATTCATGTCATAAGTAAGATATTATCCAAACACTTTATGGATTTTCTCACATTCGAAAAGGCAAGACGTACGAGTGGTTTGGTTTCCAAACAAGTGGAAACCAAAAATGCATTCTATGGCACCTTCTGTGTTGTCATTATTTATACGTCTAAAATGTTTACCTCCCCGAAGGTATAAAACACAATGAAAGTAAATGATAAAACATTAGTCAAATCATAAGAAAATAGTCAATGATATGCAACACTAATAACAACTAAAAGTTTCAGGTGAAAATAAAAATTCGCATAAGCGAATCAGGGTTTATGAAAAACATAACAATACTTCTAGTTTCACATAGTAAATTCCTTAAAAACTTATATTAAAGAACAACATCAGGTTACAACAATATAATATGAGAAATAGGAGAGAAGAGAGTATAGCATTCCATCATTTTGCACAGCAATAATATCTTGCTTTTCAACACTGTATTGATTTGTCTCAATTTTTCTCCAGCTAATTAAGTCAGATTCTAGTATTTCCCCATTATACCCTTGTAAATGCTATAGGCTGCACGAGTAATGTTTCTCCATAGAACTGCCGGTAAAATTATTGAACCCAAGTTGTGGGAACCCATAGCCCTTCGGTTTCCACTTTTTTCACAATGTCCATGAGTTTGGCAAAAACTTTGGGCAAGTCATCATTCACCAATACGTCATCAAACAAATGGCCGTACAGGAATTCAATTCGCTCTCCACTACGAACAATGTCATGAAACTCGTCATCCTGGAATTTTTTTTATATTAGACACATAAGTAAACATAAAATTTTCATAGAAAAAATAGAAGAAAAAATTCAAGCCATGTTAATTTGTGCTTTATAGAAGTTATTGAAATGCTTCATCCACAATTCCACACAAAGAGATAGATAAAAAAGTTGTTAGAGAATACTTGTGTTAGTAATTGTACACTTATAGTACGAGAGCAACCCGGTACACGGTTGAATTAATCTACTGTTTAATGGAAAAAACAACTTGAGAGAGGTAGTCAATGAAATAAATCGGGATGTGTACAAAATGTAGCAAACTTTTCATAGCAGCCTTAATTAAAAAAATTTCTTCCGTGACGAGTTAATGCAGTGGAAGAAACTTTTTTGCATTCATGAAGAATCTCGTGAAGAAAATATTCTGCTATGCACGAATATAAGGAACATCTTTAGGATTGAGCTCTGTCATAGCGTGTGTTACAACTGGGAATAACACTAAACTACAAAAAATCTGGTTAGAATTAAGTTTTTTGGTGCACATACCCTATTTGTTTCATTGCTAGTGCAAAAAGAGCTTAACTCTTATTGTGAAATTTCGAAACAGTATACTACATACATTAAAAAGCATTCACGTTCTGATAGTATACAATGGGAGTATAAGTAAGTAAATGATGAATAGCAAAACACATGACTTCACCACAACGTCCACAAAAAAGGAAGCACACATGGGAAACGGAGGCATAGGCATAGAAAAAGTTGCATTGAAGAAGATATTAATTCAACAGCTATAAAAAGATTTTGAAATACAAAAAAATATGTGGCATTTAAAAAAAAGGGATCTGTCCTACGTACGTTAAATGGACGAGAGTTGCTCTCGTCAAAAGTGGATTTGGCATATGCGTTATGACGACTGTGTTTGAGTACCTCAAACGAGGGAGGCTTCACGTAGATTATATAAGGAGATTCATGTGCGATGAATTCTTATATAATAATTTGTACGAGTTATTGTTAATTTAGGATTTTGCAATATTAAGTTTATTGGCGGTTCGGTTACAAGGAGAACTGTCTCAGTTCTATGTTGACAGAACGTGTCTCACGTCTCTGTGTTGCTGTGTTGAAGTCTAGCAATAGAATGATCCAAGCAACTATGATTACAACAATGACATGTGGACTGAGACAATGAACCATGAACAGAACCAATATTCTAATTACTAATTATTCTATCTATTCTATTGACTAACTACTATGCATAACCTATTCTATACTATGCATAACCTATTCTATACTATGCGGCCTTATATCCCCCTCCCCCAGCCGAAAAAAAGATTGAACAAGATTTTTAAAGGCGAAACTAACTAGGTGTTGTGTTTTGATGAGCAGCATCATATATTTTCTTGAGATTACGATCCCGAGCATTCGCACACTGCCAAGCGAAATGGCCATC
>Ga0210040_10004757_pt1 | contig 17515 bp, 11 predicted proteins | sample CryGeyCG12114_NA_FD_185462 | JGI IMG/M metagenome (GOLD analysis project Ga0210040, IMG submission 185462) | Groundwater microbial communities from aquifer - Crystal Geyser CG19_WC_8/21/14_NA (SPAdes) (version 2) | ecosystem: Environmental > Aquatic > Deep subsurface > Groundwater | place: USA... | reverse complement strand
TTATTGATAACGTATATTGAGAAATAATGCACGAAACATTGCACATGAAGATGGATCAACACAAATCTACAGTAAAAAGGACACTTATGAGACACAAAATTTGCAAACTTTTAGTTATAATTGATGACGCGCAGAGTTGAATTTTTGACGCTTTACAAGGATATTCGAGACTTCCCATATATGCAGTACAAACTAACTAATAATATAATAAAACACAACCAAGGTCCTTCTATAGTAACCAATCAACAAATTTACCAGGTCAGCCCATACTTCTCAAAATTGAATTTTAAAACCCAAATTCTCGATTTTGTGCTCACCTATTGTCAACATCAACTAAAATAACCATAGTTACATGCAGTGTGTACGAGGCAGAAACAAAGGTGAGCACAAAATCCAGAATCTGGTTTCGAAAATAAAATTTTGAGAAGTATGGGCTGACCTGGTAAATTTGTTGATTGGTTACTATAGAAGGACCTTGAACACAACATGATACTATAACAGAGAAAAACAAGTTAACTAACTAATTAGGCCATACATAGTAGACTCCCAATAACTAACGCAAATAACTAAAAAAAACATTTTTGGTTGTTTCAAACTTTACATAGAATCTAAGAATTGTAACTAAAAATCAGTACATTGAAAAAAACTCGCTAAAATTACTCTTACATTTTTAACCCCAATAATATTTAGGCCACTAATTGCTGATTTCATTTACTTAGGTTTATAACGGTAACACAAATTTTTCAGAGAAAATTCTGAATTTTGAAAATTACTTTTAGATATCTTAAAGATGAAAGGAGACACAAGTCTTTTATTTTCATTGCATTTCTACTTTACACGTGGTTTCAATGCTTCCATTAGCCCCAAACATTGCTTGATTTGATACTCGGCCCGTTAGTTCCAACGCAGCGTTTAAAACATAGAAACCGTGTGCTGGATGCTACACAGATCCAAAATATTTCTGACCCCGTGTGTAGATCATAGACAAGGCAACAAGTACACCTAGAAAAGCCAATAGGAAGAATAACATTCCACAAATTCGGCAAACACAGCGTCGTTTTTTCCCACTTTTCACTTTGCGCATCTGACAGTGCAGTCGGGCTCCCTCTAGTGTAAAATCTGGAGAAGTCTGCAAAACGAAAACGAAACCAAAAATGTTCATTTCCATAATATTTACTGCTAATTACGCTCAATATCAACCTGACTAACTAACTAACAAATGAACTATAAGCAGTGTAAACTAACATTACCAAGTTTCTACACTGAACAATCCATGTGCAATCCCGTTATACTATATTCTGTTCACCATGAACTTATTCCTAAATCATAATAATTTATTATTACTAACTAACTTGCTACAGAAACGCGTGTTTCGTGCTCATGTACATTTCAAAAGTCAATGTTTTCTCTAATGATCATTATTTATGAGCCATTTATGTACCTCCTATGGGATTCATTAGCAACTTTTATCATGTCTATGTGTGGTCTCATGTCATGCTATGCTAACCAAAGCTAAGGTTGGACGACAAACTACTATTGCCTATTCAAAAATGCACAGCCGCATAAGTAATCATAGTCTGAAAACAAAAATTATGTCACTTTTTGAATTCCCTGCAAAAAATGTTACTAGAGCCATACATTCCTTCCAAAACCAATAAACATTGACAATATGCAATCAATCACATTCGCTTTGAGTGATTTTGATTCTATATATCACACTATTGCTTAGATGATCCAAATATTGCACTTCCACTATACATAGGTGTGGGATGCACGGAAAAAGAAAAAAGACATGCTCATTTTTCATTCCTTAATAAATCTATTGTACAGTTCATAGTGAATAACCTTTGCACATGCTTTGAGATGACATCGCAAGTCAAGTGCAAAGTTCATCCAGACACTCGCACTGACTGAGAGCAGAAACAATCATAATACTATTGCAAACAGATGAGTTTTCCATCCTTTTCACACCTTAATTACCTCATGATCCCGCACATTACCATTTCTTGATTATATGAATTATACAGCCTAACTGACTAACTAACTATAACTAGCAAAACGACAACTCACTGTTATTATATGGTGTGTGGATAGGAACAGGTATTTGGACTTACTATGATCGGAAGGACAAAATTATCGTCATGCATCCAATTAACAAACATGTGTGCCGTTTTATCCCAATTTACATCTTTAATTAACTCCCACATGGGAAATTCATCATTTTTGGCGCATAGTGGCCAAAAATGTAATGCAACTTGTGCTGACAAGTGTAACCAATACAAATCTTTTGGCAATTCAAAGCCTGCGGGACAAAAATTGAATTTAAGGGAATTGCATTATGCTTAGCATTGTTGTTGCATGTAATTAGTATATATGGGTGCGTAAGCTCAAATGCGTAAATATTGTATAGTATATTCAGTAGTTGGTTAGTTAGTTAGTTAGCACGCATAAAAGCACGTTACATAAGATCCCAGGAAGTTACAAGTTATTAGTTAGAACCGGTACAAACAAACTATGTGTAGCATTTTCAAAAGTTCACCTGATAGAGCCACATGAATTATTGGAATACAATAACTAACTAATCAACGAAAGTGCAATTACATTGTCACCTTTATGGCCCCATATAATGATGGTCAATGAAACGTGACATTTTTTAATCAAGTTGGCAACCTGAAGGACCTTTAACTTGAAAAGCTAAATATCTGTACACATACAGATCTAAAATTCCCATCATTCATGATCAAAATCATCATAGGTGGTTCCTCAAAATCATAATTAACTAATGTTAAGCAAGTAGGCAAATTAGTCGAGACCAGCATTTAAACACCCACTGAAAAGGAAATACCTAATAGTCGAAAAATATATAAATGTTGACCCAAATATTGAAAGAAAATTTTTTGACCTTCCTTCCTTCCTAACTAAATATACAATGCACATTATGACATCTATTATTAACGCACCTTCAAATTCCATACAGACAAACCAAATCCTTGTATAATATGTAAACTAACTATAGTATTTGTGTGCAAAATTTGGAATTTTCTTAAATTGTTATCAACTTCCGCTCAATTATACAAAGATTCCATCATCCATTCTTTATTATTGGCAGGGTGCAAAAATGCTATAAATTTCGCACACACATAGGATTTCCATAGTTTTACTTTGTTTTGCCAATAATATGAAAAGATGATGACCGGTTGGATGATTGCATTTCGTATACACACTAACTAACCATAACTGACTGACTGCATATAAATGTAATACAGACAGAATACCTTGAACATAATGCAAGGTTTTTTCACCCAAAAGATCACAATAATATCTATTTTCTTGTCAATCATAAGGAATTGGAAGTATAGACATTTCCACAAATTGGAATTCTATCTGTTCCTTTATTTTGCGAGTTTGGCAAGCAGCCCTCATAACGTCTTTATTACCAAAAGGTTGAACGAATTGACAAGTTCATTGAACAGGAACAATGCGCACAGAATTGCTTGGTTGGTTAGTTCAGCACTTGGTAAATCAAAATATGAATAATAATAGAGTTTATCAAGGGATTCATCCTTGCAATTTCGTGGTATCCGTTTTGAGAGAAATACTACATTTCTTCATCATTTCAATAAGTACATGCTTTTGGCACAAGAATTTATTGTATCTTGCATGTTTTACGTATAGCTAGTTAAATGATGTAAGTTGTACTTTGTTGTGTAACTATTTATGAGTATGACAATTTTATTGTTTAATTTAGCAAGTGCCACACTAATTAAATTAAGTAACTAACTAACTGGCTAATTGAACAACATGTATGTGAGATTTAAGTATAAACATATAGTTTGCCAGCAATAAAGTCGCCCAAATAATCTTTTAAACAGCTATCTCATCGCATACTTTGTCTAATTTTACATGTTTTTACACTAGTTTCATACATTTCCAAAAATATCAGAAAAAATACTTTATAGCTCATTTTAAGCCCCAAGAATTCATTGTCCAAAAATGCACACAAAGGCGGATACACAATTAATGGAAAAGAACGTTTTATAAATCCTCTATGAAATACAGATTAAAATTGGAAATCATTTTTTCTGCTTCCAATCATTATGTTAGCACAATGTACAGTAAGTCACTATTGCAGAGCTTTTAGCTAATTCATACACAACATTCTAATCCTCTGCCATTCTCATTGATGCAAAAAAATATTTGCACATTCATCCTATTGCACAATAACAGGACTACCAACCAAATCCTCCACACACAAAACATCCATCCAGAAGCACCTACTAGATAGTTAGTTAGTTAATACGTGCAAACGTTTAACCACGCACTAATTTTTCTACTATGCTAAACACGGGACATTTTGCATTCATTAGCATAGAAATAAATTGTCAAATGGATCTCACAACCATCTTCCAATACTAACTACTAACTAACTTACATACCTCTTGTTAGCTATATAGTAAACACGTCTCCCTGGACAAAAAATACATTACTATGCTTTATATGTGCTTTGAATACGTTAGAGTAGAAGAATTTTTTGCTCTCCAAATAAATCCAGTGCGGTCTAACAAAGTCAACTTTTCGCCTGCTTCCTGGTTTAACAGTTTGTAGGAAATTCTCTAATTAGTACACAGCAGAAAAGGGGTTGAAACGAGCTTTTGTGCCAGTCATAATACAAAACTGTACACAGCCAATTAGTTAGTTAGTACAGCAAAGAAAGTACGTCATAAAAATAAAACTTTAGTTGGCTTACTTAGTATGTTAGTTAGTTACTTTTAGTCTTCCTTGTTTGCATTCTTATATTTTCAACCAGAGTGGCAAATCTTTTGTGAAGCTCCAAGAATTGTCACGTTCTTATATAGTTAGTTAGTTACTTTCATACAAAGGGGCCATTTTTACAACAAATTTTAGTACACAAAGCATGCTCTTTTTTAATTACCGGCTTAGACGATACATGTATGAATACAATAATGAAAAAAATAAAAAGATAGCATTCGCATACTGTAAAATGCAGCCATTTTTTAGCAATGGAATTCGTATTAGCATACAGATCCATCACAATATAAAGTTGGCCATTTTTGACAGTATGTTTTCAAAAGCGGCACTTTGTGCAATACTAAATTGCCATGCGAAAATAAATGCAGAGCGTGATAATAAAGTTATCACGAACCTGGATAAAAAAAGAGATCTGAAACTCTGATTTGGGAAAAAAATGTACCATAAACAAATAATAGTCTGTTTGGCACCAAACTAAGGTTGAATACTGAGTCTCATTATTACTCACAAACTGCCTACCTGCAATTAATTAGCAGGTACAAAGTTACTTACTAACTAACTAACCAAGAGATACAGGTTAACCCTTTATAATGTTATTTGATTCATCCACAGATTGATTAAGTACACGACGTGCAAAGATTTAGGTAGTCTGTGGATTGGATATTACATTACGTACACATGGTGTGTAATCACAATTGAAGGCCAACCAAAAATGAGTGGATTCACAATTTTTTTATACTTCAGATATCCACCTCACATATTAATGTGTCCATTATCACTTTCATTTTTATTAGAGGTAGAATATACGCCAAAAAAAAGTAACAACCGCAATTTAATACCGCTATAGTGTTCGGCAGGTTTCTATACCATAGGATTTTTCCGTTGCCAAAAAATTCACAGATAAATATCATTATGAAGATGATTCATTTTAGCCAAAGAAAAAATAATGTAATTTGTCAATAATGATGAATTGCATGGAAACCTCAACAAGATAATATTATTTATTATGCTCACTGCATGGCCAAGCCGCACAAGAATGTTTGCAAATAATAATTTTTGGCATTGGCACCAAAAATAATACCTTATATTTGTCATCAAGTATTCTAACTAACTAACTATGGTCCATCCCATAGTGTTGTTAGTTTCTTAAAATACAGCATAATTTTCTTTGAGCAGTGAGTATGTTGCTACACCTTGCTTATATCATGAAACATTCCAAAGGCTAGGATTCCATTTCTTTCAGTGTTTGCAAACAATTTCATCCCAGCAACGAATGACATCTTGTTACTACCTTGTTTCAAGTTTGAAATGTCTATCATTTGTTGCACGCAAAAATGCACAATATCCCAAACAGGCAAATATATACATTTGCATTCTTCTTTTCTGTGAAGGTGGCTGGCTACTTTTAGTTAGCTATAGTTAGTTAGTTAGTGAGTTATTTGAATTCCTCATGTACGTAACTTTGCAAGAATTTGAAAAATTTGGTCAAGGTACCCATGAATTTGCAAACTAACCTAGGCTAGGAACTTACTTATTATTTACTTACTCACTCACTCAGCTACAAACTTGTGGTTGACATTCACAACTAACTAACTAACTAAGGCATTTGAACCCTGTTTCTAAATAATTTTTTGGCCTAGAGTCCCAGATTGCCAATTTAAACAAGTCTGATCAACTCTCTAGTTAACAAGCATAATATTTGTAGCAGTCATACAAAGGTCGCTGTCATAATGTAGCTCCCATCATACAACCATTACAATGGAAAATGTAGACTAGGAAATTCTGCAGGGATGATTAGACTTACGTACTAATTAAAACATGTGTCTAACTCATAAAACATATCTATTTACAGATGATTAGTAACTAACTACTGAAACAGGCCTCATAACAATAATAATCATATCTCAAGACCATATTAGTGATTAGTTGGCTGCCACAGCCCTATGCCTACTAACTAACTGACTAGATAGCTAAAATCTAATATAATCTAACGAAACACATGAAATTCAAGTTCAACAAAATGTGAATATCAATAAGTGTACACAGGGGAAGTTGTAACCAGAAGGAGACCCATTACTCACTCAGTCAGTCACAACATACAACATTCTTGGGCACAAGGAATACAAAAAAGATGCATTCTCTGCTCATAATGACCATCTTAATGAGAGGAAGTTTATTATTTTTAGCTGTCCCCACATTTGACCAGCAAAAGACAAACTTTGTCCAAGCACGCACACACTATATAATTTGAATGCCATCTTGTAATGCGTAAAAACTAACAAATATGTGATTAGCACCTAAATTTATGACTACATGGGAGACTTTAAGCAATTAAATGGCAAATTAAGTATTATGAAGGGACGTGATGTCTATTTTGTCATTCAAACTTACTTACGTACTTACTTGTACTGCTACCCAAAAACCAGTCACAAATTTTAGCAAAAAAATCGATAGCATTATAGTTGTTTACAGTTCAATCGTAGCCAAATCAAAGAGGCTCAGCTTTTTTTACTCATCCAAGTCTGTCTGACACTGACAAACTCATTTTTTGTCCACTAAGATAGTATAACGAAACCCAGTAGCACCCAAAAAAAGTCAAGTGCACGCTTGGTTTGCCAAATTGAGGTAAAAGATGCAAAAAGTATCTATTATCTCATTGCCACATTTGTACATAATAGTATGAGCATGACGGGCCTATCGTTTTACAACTCACTTCACTATGTGTATAATAGATTCAGGTTCACAATAATATCACAAGGTGTGGGAGCGTTGTGATTTTCATGGCAATAACTGAATATTCAACAATACACAGAATGTACATGTTTACATTATAATGGGTTGACAATTGAAAAGGATGACGACCTTTGGAATGTGGCAATGTTCCTTCCAGTGGAGGAATTTTCTTATAAACTCTGTACATTACATTAGAGCATCATGGAATCTTTTACACAAAAATGAATGACCTTTCCTTATCGTCATGCCGTATAGTTAGCACAAGTTCACGTAATCTATCTTACACATTTTATACGCATAATCATCATCTTGTGAGACGTTAACAGTTGGCTGGCCAAGTAAACTTAAAAAAAGTGTTTTTCACCCAAAATTGGTCCTACAGAGATTTAAAAAACAGGATAATCACTTGCCGTTAGTTTGTTAGTTAGTCTTGAACTTGCAATAAAAATGATTGCGTATAAATTGTTACGTAAGGTTGTTTGAAAAGTCCTAAAAGTGAAGATTAGTTAGTTAATATTATCTTGGGTGAGCGAAGGTAGTGTAAACTTTTCTCACAGTATTCACAGACAAGACTAAGAAAACTGTGATAAAATTATAAAATTCCAAAAAATACAAACAATGATAGTGAGTTGAGGAAAATATTTACCTAGCGCGCTATAGCACTACCTACAGAATCATAATCTGTCACAATAAGTCACGTAGTAAACAAACTGAATTAACATAATGACGTGCGTCTATAGTCTACGAGTTTGGCTTATTGGTTTGTACCCATGTTCGGTTTCTAGTGACAAACCTTGAGTTCAATGCTTTTTCAAATGAAATACTCTATGAAAAATGAGCTCTTCATTTTGTCTGAGGGTCTTTGGTCCATTCACAGAGTTTAACATTTCAGGTGGTGCTCACAAAAACCATCTTGTAATTTGATACAGGAAACAAAATGCGATCAACTTTTGTCCCGGCCATGAATAGATTCAAGGGAGCACAATGCCATTTCCCTGGCGTAGCAATATTTTATACTATTTGTGTTTCTATATCGATATTTGACAAGAATTCCCAATTTGGGTAAAACAAATTGTATTTTTTGTATAAAACGAGCTAGGAATACTACAGTAGCTTCTGTTGGTCATACGCAAAGATTAACATGGGAAATAAATATTAGGGAGTTTGCGCTTTTACAAGTCAACTGACAAAACAAATACGAGTCCTATCTCGTTCACGTTAAACAGTTGTAACTTAAAGTGAACAAGATAGGACTCGTATTTGTTTTGTCAGTTGACTTGTAAAAGCGCGCAAACTCCCTATTATGCTCTATAGAAGATGATAAAGATAAATGACAGGTCCCAATTTGGTAATTTAACTATTCTGATGATGATATTGTAAAAACTCACAGTAGGAGCTGCCTACCTCCCATTATTTATTAGCATTGACAACTAACTAACTGTAGCAACGCAATGTATTCATAAATGCAGTGACTAGAGTTAATATGCTATCATTACATTCATGATGGGCAGTCAAAAGAGGGTGATAAAAACTTGCCACAGGATCCTATCCTCGATTTATGTACCTTTTTGTCACCAGATGATCATAAAATTACGTGAGCAGACATAATAACAATAAAAATATTTTGTCTTTTTTCCTCTCAAGAAAAAAGTGAAGCCATCAAGCTAAGTGAGTAAGTAAGTGGCCAACTAACTGACTCAGTCAGAAGATATACTATAGAGGAATGCGTCTTTTTTATTATTTTATCACAAACGAAGGTTAAATTAACCAGTCCATCGTCAAATAAAGTCTCTACAGCAGCGCAGTAATTTCAAAATATATACAACCACCACCTCTAGGGTATCAAATTACACCCAAAATGACATATACTTTTGGCTGCCAATGCGGGAAAAGGTTTGTAAAAATCTTTCCAAATTTGCATATTCGTATATGAACCAATACTAACTATTGAGTGTAGAAAAAACTGTTTTTCTCAATTGAACCGCCTATGTATGAAAATAACCAACTTAATTGACTCCTGTCACTCTAAATTGCTCAAGAATGTAACAACCTTTAAAACGACCGAAAAAAATTAAAGCACAGTCAAACGTCATGGAATAAATTTTTTCACACCGTAAGAAACATAATTGACCTTTACTCTCATTGTGTATGTCATTAATTGTGTGAGAGAACTTGGAGCTTCAGAATTTTGGCCTTACTTATTATTATTACTTACCTGCATTCACCACATCGGTGAAAAAAATAAACTTAAGTTATGTTTGAGTTGCCAATGTAGACTTTTTGGTGAAAAAAATGTGGATTTTCATACATGGATGAGTGAGTGAGCAAATACAAATACTGGGAGTGAATTGTATGAGTTGACTGGTGGTACCACTTAATAATATGTGATGTTATGCACACTTTTTGTATCTCTGTCATTACTATAGGTGAAGAAAAAATACTTCTTCCTGGTTCTACCTATCTCTTATAGTTCGAGTTAGAGTTAGGACCAACTAACTAACTAACTAACTAACTAACTAACTGTACGTAAAAAATAGTGCATATAATGAATGACTGGTATGTCAAGTGAGTAAGTTGAGTTAATGAAGGATTCACCTGTAAACATTTTTGACACTGGCCAAAAAAAAGTTGAGTAATCTCATATCTCTTTCGTAATAATAATAAATAATCCATGGTTGGCAAAAATAAATTCCCTGTAATTAAATTGATTACATGTATGGCGTATAGTGCAAAAGAAGTTAATTTGTGCATGGACTTTTTTAATTGTTCTAGTTATAGTGAGCTACATTGAAATCATTAATCAAGTGTGCATGTTTGGTTTATTGGGAAACATGGAATCTTTTGTGCATAGTTAGTTTTAGTTGGTTATAATTGAGAATTTTAGGTTCTTGAATGAATCCTGGTATGTATGACAGATTAAAGGAGTTTTATGGCAACGTAGTTGATTAATTAGTTTGCATCTTTTTTCCCTACATACTGGCTTTATTGGATAATGGGTGTCTTCTTTATAAAAGGAAAAAAACTGTGCCAAATGAAATGGAAAGTGAACATGGTATTTGGAAGACTACATGCAAAAATGCATTTTTTCATGTCCTGCCCAAAAACTGGTTCACTCACATGCATGGGATTTTCGCATTAGCAATTAGCTAGATAAACGGACCAAGAACTAGTATGCATGATCACCCACCATACAGGATTGAAAACTGGAATTTTTTAACCGTTCTTCTAAACAACTGGCGTTGTAAATGCAATCCTACACGAATTTTTTTTAGTTTTCAAACAAGTTCAAGTAAAACATACATAGTTTTTTGTCCGAAAAGTGGATAAAATAGCCAATTACGTTGTTTCAAGTCCATCAACAACTTGTAGAAGGAAATTTAATAAATCAATCACAGTGGTCTGGAGGATAACGGAGCTAAATTTATCCTTTTTTTGCTACAAATGTAGGAATGTCTTGTTCTTAATTACATGAATACTCCCATTTGTACGTAGACTAAAGGAGCTCATTAGATACGCATTAATGGAACAAAAGAGCGATCCACTTTTTTGAACGAGTATGCAAAATTGCAATAGTACTTCAAAACATCTAATTACCAGTGTGCACGCACTAACAATGGAAAAACTTACTCTTATATGTTAATCTAAAATGTAAGGAATCAAAATCATTGACACATCGGATCGTCAATAATTATAATTGTACTGTGCAATGCTATCTGCTCACTGGAGATTTAACAAACACTGCATCTGCATATGTAGTGTTGATTTAAAAAAATCAATTATTGGTATTTGCCATTTTTAAGTGGTCACACCTAAATAGTCAAAATTTTCCATGTTTTTTTCCAAAAAAGCAAAGAAGAAAAAAATGAATAGGACTCACATAAGTATCTTGATTAGGATGAAAAGGAAAAACAGTGGTCAACTTTTTGGAATTCTTTTTACTATGCTTCTCGGGAATAGTAGACCCATTATGTTGCATCACATCCCAAAATTGTGTCTTGTTATTGACGCCATAGGGGAAGGCGGCGGCATTTTTGATGGCATCATCTCCCTCATCCGGAGGAATGTCAATCATCGCATAGCCAGGTTGTAACAGATCATTGATCCCTTCAGGGAGTGTGATTAAGGCAGTCCCTGACAAAATGGCGTCCCTGAGTCCTTGAGGAACTTGACTCAGGTCCACAACCATATTCCCTCGGTCACCAGTCACTATCATCACTTTATTATTTGCCCCAAAGTTACTTGGTTCACTGCTATTACTACTGTGGACACTACTACTATTGCTACTTTTACTAGGAGACTTGGAGGATTTCGTGTGTGCACTCTGGCGGTCATAATGATTTGTTTCAGAGTCCGATCCATGTCCACTTGTACTGGAACTGGAACTCGAGGGGATGACCACTTTGTTGGACATGGCCACCCCAGGGGAACCACCTTCCATTTCCAGTCGGATTTCCTTTGGACTCTGCAAACAAGTTTAGGATAAATTAACTTTCCCCCCCATGCTTTGAACAGTAATACTAAATAATCCTAGTGAAAAATGAATTCCTTTGAACATTCTGTTACAAATGAATTAAAACTTCTCAAAGAGCCCCAAACTTACTCTATCTGAAGAATGGCCAGAATCAGAGTCATCTGAGGAAGGTGGCCTAGGACCGGATAACACATCATATATGGGAACCTAAAATTTGTAAAAATGCATTAAACCCCAAAATATAGCACAAGCACACCCACCACTAAAAACCTAATGAAAAAAACTATTTGTAAACCCTGCATACTCTATCAGGAGTGTTGGGATTATCGCCATCCGAAGAAATCTCAGACCGGTCACTCATCCGCCGATAAAAACTTTCATAATCACGATACTCATGAGCATAAAAATAGTCTCTCTTGCCCGCCCCATTGGGCTTACTGGTATTGGGCATTTTCGTAGATTGGGAAATCCTCTTGGAGGAAAAGGAACCAATAACTAACTAACTAACGAATCTTGTGTACATTCACAAAACCAGAACCAGGTCAAGGGACAGGAAATAATTACAGTTGTCGCACCAAACAACTCGACACTATATGTCCCTAAAATGTTTCCACAAACTAACTAACTAACTAACTATCACCAACTTCAAATGTGATTGTCATTGTTTGGAGCACTATTATCTCTGATTCATTAGTTAGTGAGCCAACTAAAGTAACTAACTGGCAACGTAATGCACACATGTAGTTAACGTGTTGCGTACCTGTTGGCAGTTGGACTTGGACTGATTGCTGTTACTGTAGTGATCTTGCCCTTCACCATGAATTCTCATGTTGGTTCCACAACCAACGCTCGTCGTTTGCTGCTCGCATCCTAAATTGTAGATGCAATCTTGGTCTTTTGGTTCCCAAATGTGATGAGGGGTTGTTGCCAGACTGGCCACGTCTTTGTAATATATTGATGACGAAGATGACGAGATGTTCACATGGTTTGGGTTCCCAGTCAGGTTGAAGGCTCGCTCACTGTGTGGCGAATGGGCTTCCGAATTGGAGGACGAAGAGGAACCTCGGTTTGTGAACCGATTTCGCCCTGACAGTAGTAAATCTCGGACTAAACCTGGAAATATATGGCAGGGGGAATTTTTAGTGTTTTTGTGACAGTAGAAACAACACTTCCGACAACGTATTATCTGTAAATCTGTATCATGAAATCAAGACTAACAGACGCAACACATTTAGAAGTTCGGAGAGTTTATTCTGTGTAGTTTAAAAGATGTTAAACGGCGCTCTATTCTACCTGCACGGTATACGTGAATCGCGACTTTTGATTGAAAAATCGTGTTTTTAAAAAGTTGGATGATTACTTAATTACTGGTGTGACTATCTAATCTCTACTCATTTGCTTAACTAATGCATAAAGATATTATGCTAATATAGATCACATTGTAACTAATCTCACAAAATCGACAGACTATATGTGAATGCGCTCAGATTTACACAACTAATGGAGACTATTGAAATCCAAGATTAGATAACAATGCAATGCTAATTACTTCTAATTGGAAAAATTTCATTAGCACACAAGCAAAATCCAGTCAGTCAATAGAGAATTGATTACACCTTGCCATCATGTAGATTTGAAGATCGATCAATGAGCATTGTAGCCAGCTAAAAACTGTTAATTGGAACCAAGACTGAGATTTACTCTCCCTGTGAAAAGTCATAACTTTTTCTATAACTAACTAACCAACTAACTAACTATCGCATACGGTTGCTAATGATGAAATCTTGCAATGAAAACCACGATGCACGTCTCAATATTTTTGTTTGGTCACAGTTAGGGATACAGGGTCATCACCAAATATTACCGTTCATTATTTTCTTACATAAATATATAAATAAATAATATCATGATCATCCTTTTCACATAAACAGAGTCATGAATTAAATATCATTCTCAGTTGTCTGCTTGTGTTTGTGTGTCCATGTTAGACAGTTATACAAAACATGTTGTGCATGAATCTTATTTTAGATCCGCGCATGCAAAACTTTCCTTCCATAGTGTCAACCAAACCAACATTTTTTCAGGGACTTTGTTCCTCTACATTTATTATTATGATAATGATATTCCCATCCTCAAGAATAACATGCATTGCAACAAACAAACAGCAGTTGAGTTGCTCGTGCAATATAGTACACACATTAGGATTCCGCCAATAGTCCTATATGTATTTATTCAGCAAAAAAGAATATTGGCTGGTTAAGGAATTCTATGCAGCAGCAGCAGCAATATAAGATCCTATGCCTATTAAAAAAGGAAGAATGACCGCACCTTTTCTATAACCTGCAATCTGTACAAACTGACTAACTAACTACAATGCACATTTTGGCTGCAGCTCAGAGAATTGAAATATTTGTTTAGGCAGATAGTAGATACGATGATCCTTGCTATTCGCTTATATAATAATAATAACCTTTATTAAATGGCGGCATGCATGCGTGACAATAACAAGAAAGTGGGAATATTTGTGCAAACTGAGGTCATTTTTTTCATAGTTACATACCTGTCCGTGCGGTATTGGTGTTAATAACGTTTGTAAAAATATCCTCTTTTTTCTTCATAGCATAATACGCACATGAAAAAGTAATTTGGAAAAAGTGTGTGTCTGTCTAAACGATTCATCACGAAATTATGTATCATTGTATTCTTATTATTTATCTCTTTTAATTCCAATGGGAAAAAAATATATCTTGTTTATTTGAACTTGACCAAGGTTCAAAGTTTCATCCATAATGTTAAGTAAACTGACTGTGGCTAATAATATTCACGATTTTTTTCCTAAATTGAGATATAGGAGAAGGGATGTGATTGAATTTAGGAAATGGCATTGGTTTTTTGCACGGATAAATTCCATAATATGGACCAGACCTTATGGCTTTTTTTGTGCTTTATAGGTCAGTCAGTGGATTGGGTAGTAAACTGAGATTTAAATGGGCTAGCTACATATATTACATAATAATAATTGCCCATTAAAAGTAGATCTCAGCTAAATCAATCTATAACCTTGCATTTTCAAATTTAAATGCAATTATTCCTTGGAATTGATAGTTCTCTATTCCTTTTACGTAAGTTTACGACTTTGGAAATATTTGAATCTCTGATGTTGTTGTTTATTAATAAATGCTAATCCACATGCATAGTCATAAACTGGAATCCTCTACCAATCATCCTGCAAAGTCATGTATGGTCATGAAAGTTATGGGTTCTGTTCAGCCGCCCCTTATTAAATCCATCCATTATAATCTTATGTAAGAACAAAATGTAAAAACATATGTATTCAAAGAAACCGGAACCAAATTATGGCAACTTTCAGCTTTTTTTCATAACCTAACTCATCAAAGTCCGGTTTAATTTACCCGTATCTACAATGCACGGTTGTTGTTGTTGGTAATCCAAATTACTTGAGGTTTTGCATGCAGGAAAAAATAAATTGTAATTTAGTTTTGCTATTATACACATTTTTCTCATTTCTTTCCATTCCAACTGACTTGGAGCCTCAAAGAGGCAGAAAATCAAAACAAATGGAAAAACTTACGCTACTCACTTCCATTCCACACAAAATTTTTCTCAAAAGCATACTAACGTAATAGAAAAAGACCAGATCATTTGGAATTGTGTGGCAGAAACTTACTTTTTTTCCGTGCAGTCTTACTGCTATTCACATCCCCATAGCTCTCAATTTCTTTGGCAATCTCTTTGGCCGCCGCATAATGGTCCGCAATGCCACCAAAAGGACTCTTAGATTTGGATCCTCTTCGTTTGCTACTACTAGCCGTATTAACATTGCCACAACTCCCTTCCGGTTCACAATCCTCTTCCAGTGCACACAATCTCTCCTCCATCCCAATGTCTTCATCTTTCATGCGCACCGTTTTCAAAATAGGTTGCTGAGGACTGGACACTCGGTCATCATGTTTGTCCCCTGGTGGCTCCAAATCCTCAGACTTGACTAAAAACGCCCGATGAACACTGCTCCCATCTTCCGCAGACTTTGTCAACAACAAAAGGGAATCGGTCACAATCGAGTCGGTCACACCTTGGACAACGTCAACCTTTTCTGAAAAAGTCACTGAAGGCTTCCGTTTCAACTTTGGCCCATTCGTGTGAATACTTGACACGAATCTGGCATCTTTTTTCAACACTCGGGCAACTCCCACAGATGAGCACTCGTCAATAGGACTCAGGGAGCGAGAGGGATTGGTGATGGACACACAAATACTTTTCACGTAAGTCGGATTTTTCTTGACAATGTGGAGTATGGGGGACCCCGTGGGTCCAATTATGGCTCTTTGGTGTTCCAGCGAGGAATTACTAGATTCTTCATGGAAGATGCAACTGGACTGCTGTTTTTCCATAGGGGTGGGACTGGACGACGAGTTCGAGTCGGCTTCACTGGGACTGCTACTGTCATAGCCCGAACTCCCGGATTGATTTCCATTGGGACTGGCGGCTTGTTTTGTCGTGTTCGGAGTGATTTCTTCAATGAAAAGTGGATTCACTCTGAAATGGGCAAAATATGTGACACGAGTGATCCTCTGGGAATTTATATCAAAAACTTAAGAAAAAATACATTACATTTCATGCATACATACAGCAATGTAGGTTTAGATTCAAATTCCTAAGCATACAAGAAAATTGCATGCGTTTGAATTTAAAGCGTATAGAAATTTTTCGTCCTCTGAATTCTCAAAACATAGAACAAATTTGGATACTTTTAGCTTCAAAATTGACTAATAGTTATTTTCCGCTTTGAATTGCAGCAATAATGTTTGTAAATCAAATAGTTTGCTAACTAACTAATTGCACATGCAAGTTTTGGATAAGCATGGCGCTTAGTGCTGTAAGTCCTTTCCTTCATTTTATGAAAGCAAAAGCGAATGATTACAATAACTCACTAGTTAGTTAGTTAGCATGAAACGGAAATGCAATTGGCAAGACAAAGGGAAATAGGGTTATAGAATAACGGAAGGTAAAAGAATTTTGTTATGCTGGTCACTCACTCACAAGAAACGTCAGTCAACTTTATGCAATGCGTGTGCTAATACCTGCTGACAGCATAAATTTCCTCAGCAGTGATGCCAGCATTGTTCTTTTTGCCCTTCTTAGACTTTTTGGTCCACTGTGGAGGATGAACTTGGATGGCAGCCAAAGGGTCACTTGTCACATTCTTCTTGCTTGACTCCATTTTATGAAACTCACCAGTTTTACGCATCCCAAGTTCACGCGCATTCCCTCTCACCATGGCTTCATGTCCACTCTAACTATATTCCGGTCCATCTGGAAGTAAAGCCAAGATTTAAAACTAGACATTAGTTTCATTCCAATTAGACCTCATTATGGAAACCCACACTATACAATTATAAGTGATTTGGACGCTCGGTGATTCAATTCATTTTTTTCCAAATCTTGGTAATTCCAAAGCTAGTTGCCCCTGTTCAGTGTAGATATGTAAATCTTGCGACAAGCAGTATACACTGACCAATA
>Ga0210040_10004756_pt1 | contig 17515 bp, 17 predicted proteins | sample CryGeyCG12114_NA_FD_185462 | JGI IMG/M metagenome (GOLD analysis project Ga0210040, IMG submission 185462) | Groundwater microbial communities from aquifer - Crystal Geyser CG19_WC_8/21/14_NA (SPAdes) (version 2) | ecosystem: Environmental > Aquatic > Deep subsurface > Groundwater | place: USA... | reverse complement strand
GGACTGCCTCGAGTGGTCGCTGGACGTCGGTCCCGAGTTCGGCATCTTCGGCGGCTGCACCGAGACCGAGCGCCGCCGGCTGCGCAACGAGCGCAGCGGCGGTCCCCGCTGGAGCAGCGAGGTCGGCCCGCACCGCTCCGAGGCTGCCGTCCGCGAGGCGCTCGAGCCGTTCTGATCCTGCTCGAGCTGTCCTGATCCGACCGGCCGCGGCTCCGCCAGCGCGGCCGGTCGGCCCGTCCCGGAGCACTACAGTGCTCGGCGTGGACGGAGCGTGGCGGCTGTGAGCGAGGACCTCTTCGGGGGCGGCGGGGCCGCAGGTGGCCCGTCCCCCAGCGGCAGCCTCGGTGACGCGGCCGGCAGCCACCTGCCGCTCGCCGTGCGGATGCGACCCCGCACCGTCGACGAGATCGTCGGCCAGGGCCACCTGCTGGGGCCGGGCTCGCCGCTGCGCCGGCTGGCCGCGGGTGAGGCCATGTCGGTCTTCCTCTGGGGACCGCCGGGCGTCGGCAAGACCACCATCGCCTCGGTGGTCTCGCAGAGCACGCGGCGCCGGTTCGTGGAGGTCAGTGCCGTCACCGCCGGGGTCAAGGAGGTCCGGGCGGTGCTCGACCAGGCCCGCCGCGACCTCCGCGTCGGCCAGGAGACGGTGCTGTTCGTCGACGAGGTGCACCGGTTCTCCAAGACCCAGCAGGACGTGCTGCTGCCGGCGGTGGAGAACCGGCTGGTCACCCTGATCGCCGCCACCACCGAGAACCCGAGCTTCTCGGTGATCTCCCCGCTGCTCTCCCGCTCGCTGCTGCTCACCCTCAAGCCGCTGACCGACGACGACGTGAGCGCGCTGCTCGACCGGGCGCTGACCGAGGAGCGCGGGTTGCGGACGGCCGACGGCCAGCCCTTCGAGCTCACCGACCCCGCCCGGCAGACGCTGCTGCGGCTGGCCGGCGGTGACGCCCGCCGGGCGCTGACCTACCTCGAGGAGGCGGCGGCCGGCGCCGAGGCCGTCGGCGACGCGCAGATCGACGACGACGCCGTCGCCCGCGCGGTGGACAAGGCGGCGATCCGCTACGACCGCGACGGCGACCAGCACTACGACGTGATCAGCGCGTTCATCAAGTCCATCCGCGGGTCCGACGTCCAAGCCGCCCTGCACTACCTGGCCCGGATGATCGCGGCGGGGGAGGACCCGCGGTTCATCGCCCGCCGGCTGGTCGTGCTCGCCTCGGAGGACATCGGGCTGGCGGACCCGGGGGCGCTGCAGACGGCCGTCGCGGCCGCCGACGCGGTCGCCTTCATCGGCATGCCGGAAGGAAGGATCAACCTCGCCCAGGCCGTCATCGCGCTGGCCCTGGCGCCGAAGTCGAACGCCGTCATCACCGCGATCGACGCCGCTCTGGCCGACGTGGCCGCCGGGAAGATCGGGCTGGTGCCCGCCCACCTGCGCGACGCCCACTACGCCGGGGCGAAGAAGCTCGGCCACGGCCAGGGCTACCTCTACGCCCACGACGCCCCGCACGGCATCGCGGCCCAGTCCTACCTGCCCGACGAGCTGGCCGGGGCGCGCTACTACAACCCGACCGACCACGGGTCGGAAGCGGCGCTGGCGGCCCGGCTGGGCCGGATCGAGCAGCTGCTCGGCCGCGTCGAGCCCGCCTCCTAGCCCTCCCAGGCCGGGCCCCGGGCCAGCCGGAGGGCGCCGGTCGCCGTCGCCGGGTCGACCTTCTGCCCGCGCTGGCGGACCTCCAGCAGCCCGGTCGCGGCCAGCTGCGCGGCGACGGCGCGGGCGGCGTCCATGGCGTTGCGCCAGGCCTCGCCGCCCACCACCCGGGCGGCATCGCTCGGGCAGATCGTCGACTCCGGCTTCCGGTGCCGCAGCAGCACCCGCACCGCGGCACCCAGCCGCTCCTGCCGGCCGCCCTCGCTCGGTGGCTCCCACCACGGCTCACGGCGCTCGCCGAGCGCCACCTTGGCGTCCTGCACCCGGCTCCGGGCGGCGGCCGTGGTCGCGTCGTCGGTGGCGTCCTTGACCGCACGCCGGGCGGCCATCAGCTCCGCCACCAGCTCGGTCCGCAGCGTCTCGGGGATGGCCGGGTCGCTCGCCCGCCAACGCCGTCCGCCGATCACCAGGTAACGGCCGTCCGGGGTCCTCTCGGGCTCGCTCACCGCTCAAGCGTGGCAGACCCGCCCGCGCAGAACGGAAGCGCGACCAGGGGCGGCGGCGCGATAGGGTTTCCGCGGACCGGAGCCCCCAGCGGCCGGTCGACGCCGCCCCGGGCGGCCCGCACACCGCAGCCACGTCGCGCTGCACCAGCACCGAAGGAAGTTGCATGTCCCTAGGAGCGATCGCCGGCCTGATCGCCGCCATTGCCTTCGTCGCCCTCGTCGCCCTCGCGGCCGTCCCCCTGCTCAAGCTGGGCCGGGTGCTGGAGGAGGTCCGGCTGGCGGTGCGCGACCTCGGCCACGAGTCGGTGCCGATCCTCACCGAGCTCCAGGGCACCGTCCGCGCCACCAACTCCGAGCTGGAGAAGCTGGGCACCGTGACCACCGACGTGGCGACGGTCAGCCACAACGCCACGGTGGTCAGCGAGAACGCGGCCAACCTCACGACGCTGTTCTCGGCCACCCTCGGCGGTCCGCTGATCAAGACCGCAGCCCTCACCTACGGCGTCCGGCAGGCCATCAAGGGCGGCGGCTCCGGCCGACGCCGGGCGAAGCGGGCGAGCGCATGATCGGCCGCCTGTTCTGGTTCACCCTCGGCGCGGGTGCCGCGGTCTGGGGCTATTCCAAGGTGCGCGAGTCCCTCCGGCGGGCCTCCCCGGAGGTGCTGGGCCAGCGGGTGGCCGCCTCGGCGTCCGAGCTGGGCGGGTCCGCCCGCGACTTCGTCGACCGAGCCCGAGCCGCCATGGCCGAGCGCGAAGCGGAGCTCCGCGGAGCCCTGGAGGGCGGAGCACACTCCGACGCCCTCCCGGCTGGAGAACCCCGCCACGCCCTCGGCCTGCGCGAGCCCGAGTGACCGCCTGCACGACCACCCCTTGAGGACTCCTCCATGAACACCGCCGAGATCCGGCGCCGCTTCCTCGACTACTTCGCCACGCGAGGTCACGAGGTGGTGCCGTCCGCACCCCTGCTCTACAACGACCCGACCCTGCTGTTCGTCAACGCCGGCATGGTGCCCTTCAAGCCCTACTTCACCGGCGCCGAGACCCCGCCGTTCGACCGCGCCACCAGCGTGCAGAAGTGCGTGCGCACGCTGGACATCGAGGAGGTCGGCAAGACCACCCGGCACGGCACGTTCTTCCAGATGAACGGCAACTTCTCCTTCGGCGACTACTTCAAGGCCGAGGCCATCCGGCACGCCTGGGAGCTCGTCACCGGCAGCGAGGACGCGGGCGGTCTCGGGTTCGACCCGGGCCGGGTCTGGGTCACCGTCCTGCACAGCGACGACGAGGCCGCCGCGCTGTGGGCCAGCATCGCGGGCCTGCCGCAGGAGCGGATCCAGCGCCGCGGGCTGCTCGACAACTACTGGCACATGGGCATCCCGGGGCCGGGCGGGCCCTGCAGCGAGATCTACATCGACCGCGGACCCGAGTACGGCCGCGACGGCGGGCCCGTCGTCGACGAGGACCGGTTCCTGGAGATCTGGAACCTCGTGTTCATGCAGGAGGAGCTGTCGGCCGTCCGGGCCAAGGACGACTTCGACATCTCCGGCGACCTGCCGCGCAAGAACATCGACACCGGCATGGGGCTCGAGCGGGTCGCGCTGCTGCTGCAGGGCGTCGACAACCTCTACGAGATCGACCAGGTCTTCCCCGTCATCACCAAGGCGGTCGAGTTGTCCGGGCGCCGCTACGGAGCGGATCGGGACGACGACGTGCGGATGCGGGTGGTCGCCGACCACATCCGGTCCAGCCTGATGCTGATCGGTGACGGCGTCACGCCCGGCAACGAGGCGCGCGGGTACGTGCTGCGGCGGCTGCTCCGTCGTACGGTGCGCTCGATGCGGCTGCTCGGCGTGCACGACCCGGTGCTGCCCGAGCTGCTGCCGGTCAGCCGGGACGCGATGGGCACGGCCTACCCCGAGGTGGTCGCCGACTTCGACCGGATCTCCGGCATCGCCTACGGCGAGGAGGACGCGTTCCGCCGCACTCTGACCACGGGCACCCAGATCTTCGACGTGGCCGTGGCCGACGCGAAGGCCGCCGCCCAGCCGGCGCTGTCGGGAGAGCGGGCGTTCCAGCTGCACGACACCTACGGCTTCCCCATCGACCTGACCCTGGAGATGGCGTCCGAGCAGGGGCTCAGCGTCGACGCCGACGGCTTCCGGCGGCTGATGCAGGAGCAGCGCGACCGGGCCAAGGCCGATGCCAAGTCCAAGAAGGCCGGCGCGGCGAGCACGGAGGTGTACCGCGAGCTGCGGGCCCTCGGACTGACGCCGTTCACCGGCTACGAGGAGCTGGTCACCGAGTCCCGGGTCCGCGGGATCGTCCGCGACGGCGAGCTGGTGCCCACGGCCGGCGAGGGCGACGTGGTCGAGGTCGTCCTGGACCGCACCCCGTTCTACGCCGAGTCCGGTGGCCAGGACTCCGACGCGGGCCGGATCCGCGCCGACGGGGCCACGCTGGAGGTCCTCGACGTCCAGCGTCCGGTCAAGGGCCTGGTCGTGCACCGGGTCCGGGTGGCTGACGGCGAGCTGCGCAGTGGCGTCGACGTGTCCGCCGAGGTGGACGGGGAGTGGCGGCTGGGCGCCTGCCAGGCGCACTCCGGCACCCACGTCGTGCACGCAGCCCTGCGGCAGGTGCTCGGCCCGACGGCGCTGCAGAGCGGCTCCTACAACAAGCCGGGCTATCTGCGGCTGGACTTCGCGTGGCCGTCCGGGCTCAGCCAGGCCGTCCGCTCCGACGTGGAGGAGGCGGCCAACCAGGCCATCCGGCTCGACCTCAACGTCCGCGCCAACTACATGTCCCTGGCGGAGGCGCGCGAGCTCGGCGCCCTGGCGCTGTTCGGCGAGACCTACGGGGAGGAGGTGCGGGTCGTCGAGATGGGCGGGCGCTGGTCGCGCGAGCTCTGCGGCGGCACGCACGTGCAGCACTCCTCCCAGATCGGCCTGGTCACGCTGAACGCCGAGTCCTCCGTGGGCTCGGGCGTCCGGCGGGTCGAGGCCTTCGTCGGCCTGGAGGCGTTCCGCTACCTGGCCCGGGAGCGCTCGCTCGTCCTCGGCCTGACCGAGGCCCTCAAGGTGCAGCCGGACCAGCTGACCGACCGGGTGCAACGCCTGGTCGAGCAGCTCAAGGCCGCGGAGAAGCAGATCGCCGACCTGAAGAGCCGGAACGTGCTCGCCGAGGTGGGCACCATCGCGGCCAAGGCGCACGACATGTGGGGGGTCGGCTACATCGCCCACCACGCCGAGGGCGTCGCGGGCGGGGACCTCCGCACGCTGGCGCTCGAGGTGCGCAACCGGGTGCAGGACCGCGCGGCCGTGGTCGCGGTGGTCGGGGGCACCGCCGAGAAGCCGGCGGTCGTCGTCGTCACCACCCAGGGCGCCCGGGACCGCGGGCTCAAGGCCGGCGAGCTGGTGCGCACCGCCAGCGAGACGCTCGGCGGCCGGGGCGGCGGCAAGGACGACATCGCCCAGGGTGGCGGCACCGACGCCTCCCGGATCGGTGACGCGCTGACCGCGGTCGAGCACGCCATCGGCCGGGTGGTGACCTCCTGAGCGACCCAGGCACCGGGTCCGACGCCGCGCCGGAGTTCCGGCGCGGCGTCCGGCTCGCCCTGGACTGGGGCGACGCCCGGATCGGGGTCGCCGCCTGCGACCGGGACGGCGTGCTGGCCTACCCGCTGGACACCGTGGCCGCGGGTCCCGCCGAGCTCGACCGGGTCGTCGCGCTGGTGGCTGAGCACGAGCCGCTGGAGGTGGTCGTCGGGCTGCCCCGCTCGCTCAGCGGGGCGGACGGGCCGGCGGCGACGAAGGTGCGCGCCCGGGCCGAGGCGCTCGCCGCGCGGCTCGACGTACCGGTGCGGCTGGTCGACGAGCGGCTGACCACGGTGACCGCGTCCCGGCGGCTCCGAGAGGGCGGGAAGAAGGCGAAGCAGCAGCGGTCGGTCATCGACGCCGCCGCCGCGGCGGCCATCCTCGAGCAGGCCGTCGCCCTCGAACGTTCCCGGGGCCGTCCGCCCGGGGAGCTAGTATCGGCACCTGGTCGCTCTGACTAGGGCGCCTGCCCGCCACCGGCGCCCCGGGCCGCCGGGCCCAGCAGAGACCCGAGGGAGACCCCCCGCGTGACATCGATTCTCGACCCCGAGGTCAAGCCGAGCCGAGGGCGGGAGATCGCCCACCAGAGCAAAGGCTGCCTGGCGGTGCTCCTCGCCGCGGCCGTGCTGCTCTTCGGCGGCTTCTTCGTCTACAACCAGTCCAAGGGGCTGCTCGAGGGGTTCGGGGAGATCCCCGACTACGCCGGTCCGGGTACCGGCTCGGTGACCATCACCATCCCTGAGGGCGCCACCCTGAACGACATCGGCGACCTGCTGGTGGCCGACGACGTGATCCAGTCCACCGACGCGTGGGACCGGGCGGTGCGCACCGAGGAGGCCGCGACCACCGTGCAGCCCGGCAAGTACCTGATGCAGCAGAAGATGCCGGCCGTCGACGCGCTGGCCCTGCTGATCAACCCGGGCAGCTCCCGCGTCCGCAGCGAGTTCACCATCCAGGAGGGCCTCCGGCTCAGCGAACAGGTGAGCGCGCTGGCGAAGGGGACCAAGATCAAGAAGTCCGCCTTCGAGAAGGCGCTCGACGAGCCGAAGAAGCTCGGGCTGCCGAAGTACGCGAAGAACAAGCCCGAAGGCTTCCTGTTCCCCGACACCTATGAGCTCACCGACGACGCGAACGCCCGCTCGACCCTGCGGCAGATGGTCGCCCAGTACAAGCGCGTCACCGACGACATCGGCCTGGAGGACGACGCGAAGAAGATCGGCCGCACCCCGTACGAGGTGCTGATCGTGGCCAGCATCATCGAGAAGGAGGTCAACCAGGACCAGTACCGGGCCAAGGTCGCCCAGGTGCTCTACAACCGCCTCGACGAGGGCATGCCGCTGGGCCTGGACTCCACCGTCGTCTACGCCGAGAAGCTCAAGACGAACACCACGACGCCGGAGGACCGCGACAGCGACTCCCCGTACAACACCTACAAGAGGCAGGGACTACCGCCCGGGCCGATCTCGGCGCCCGGTCGGGCCGCCCTGGACGCCGCCGCGAACCCGGAGGAGGGTGACTGGCGCTACTTCGTCACCGTGAACTTCGAGACCGGTGAGACCAAGTTCGCCACCACCGACGACGAGTTCGAGGAGATCCGCCAGGAGTTCCAGGACTACTGCCGCGCCAACCCCGGCACCTGTGACAGCTGAGGTCAGGGTCCGGCGGTGTGCGGTCCTCGGCTCGCCGATCGCGCACTCGCTCTCGCCGGCCCTGCACCGGGCGGCGTACGCCGAGCTGGGCCTGGGCTGGAGCTACGACCGCTTCGAGCTGGCGGAGGACGGGCTGGCGCCGTTCGTGGAAGGCTGCGACCGGAGCTGGCGTGGGCTCAGCCTGACCATGCCGCTCAAGGTCGTCGCCCTCGCGCTGGGGCAGGTCGAGCCGCTGGCCGCCCGGGTGGGCGCGGCCAACACCCTCGTGTTCGAGGACGACGGGACCCGCACGCTGCACAACACCGACGTCCCCGGTCTGGTCTGGGCCCTCGGCCAGGTGGGGGTGACGGCGGTCGAACGGGCCACCCTGCTGGGCGCGGGCGCGACGGCTCGGTCGACCATCGTCTCGCTGAACCGGCTGGGCGCGCAGGAGGTGACGGTGCTGGCGCGGACGCCGGCCCGGGCCGAGCCGCTGGTCGTTCTGGGGGCCTCGCTCGGAGTGTCCGTCGCCGTGCTCGGCTGGGACGCACCGCTGCCGCCGGCCGACGTGCTGCTCAACACCGCCGTCGCCGGAGCAGCCGACGCCGTGGCGGGGCGGGCCGCGGCCAGCGCGCCCGTCGTCTTCGACGCCCTCTACGACCCGTGGCCCACGGCGCTGGCGCTCGCCGCGGAGGCAGCGGGCTGCCGCGTCGTCAACGGCCTCGACCTGCTGGTCGGCCAGGCGCTGGTGCAGGTGGAGCTGATGACCGGCCGCTCCGTGCCGGCCGCCACCCTGATGGCCGCCGGTCGCGCGGCCCTGCCTGCGGCTCACCCCTGACCGAGTTGTCAGACGCCAGTTGGCCTCTGGGTCAACGGAGGTCTGACAGGTGGGGGCGGGTGGACGAACCAGGGCGGGTCGGGCGTCGCGTGGAAGACTGGCCCCCATGCTCAGATGGCTGACCGCAGGAGAGTCGCACGGCCCCGCGCTGGTGGCGATCCTCGAGGGGCTGCCCGCCCACGTCCGCGTGACCACCGACGACATCGGCGAGGCGCTGGCCCGTCGGCGGCTCGGCTTCGGTCGCGGCGCCCGGATGAAGTTCGAGGCCGACGCGGTCACCGTGCTGGGCGGAGTCCGGCACGGTGAGACCCAGGGCGGCCCGGTGGCCATCCAGGTCGGCAACACCGAGTGGCCCAAGTGGGAGACGGTCATGTCGGCCGACCCGGTCGACGCCGAGGTGCTCGCCGGTCAGGCCCGCAACGCGGCCCTGACCCGGCCGCGACCCGGGCACGCCGACCTCGCCGGCATGCAGAAGTACGACTTCGACGAGGCCCGCCCCGTCCTGGAGCGCGCCAGCGCGCGGGAGACCGCGGCCCGGGTCGCGCTCGGCCGGGTGGCGATGGCGTTCCTGCAGCAGACGCTCGGGGTGACGGTGCTCAGCCACGTCGTCGAGCTCGGTACGGTGTCCGCACCCGCGGGCGTCGTGCCGACGTTCGCCGACCTGGGCGCCGTCGACGCCGACCCGGTCCGCTGTTTCGACCGGGACGCCTCCGCGGCCATGATCGCCGAGGTCGAGGCTGCGCAGAAGGACGGCGACACTCTCGGCGGAGTCGTCGAGGTCGCGGTCTGGGGGCTGCCGCCCGGCCTGGGCTCGCACGTGCACTGGGACCGCCGCCTCGACGCGCGGCTGGCCGGCGCCCTGATGGGCATCCAGGCCATCAAGGGGGTCGAGGTCGGCGACGGCTTCACCTTGGCCCGGACCCGGGGCAGCGCCGCGCACGACGAGATCGTCGCCGGCGAGGGTGGCATCTCCCGCGCGTCGCACCGCTCGGGCGGTACCGAGGGCGGGATGAGCACCGGTGAGCTGCTGCGGGTGCGGGCGGCGATGAAGCCGATCGCCACCGTGCCGCGGGCGCTGCGCACCGTGGACACCGCGACCGGGGAGAACGCCGTCGCCCACCACCAGCGCTCCGACGTGTGTGCCGTGCCGGCCGCCGGCGTGGTCGCCGAGGCGATGGTCGCCCTGGTGATCGCCGACGCGGTCCTGGAGAAGTTCGGCGGGGACTCGGTCGAGGAGACCAAGCGGAACGCGGAGGCCTACCTGAAGCACGTGGCCGAGCGCGGGCTCTCGGTGGCGCCGGGCGCCGGGCAGGCGTGAGCGGCCCCGTCGTCCTGGTCGGCGCGCCCGGTTCCGGCAAGAGCACCGTCGGGGCGCTGCTGGCCGCGCGGCTCGAGGTGCCCTTCACCGATGTGGATGCCGAGATCGAGGAGCGCACCGGCCGCAGCATCGCGGAGATCTTCGCCGATGACGGCGAGCCGGCCTTCCGGGCGCTGGAGCAGCAGGTGACCGCCGAGCTGCTGGACCGGCCCGGCGTGCTGTCGCTGGGCGGGGGAGCGGTGCTCTCGGCCGCGACCCGGGCCGCACTTCGGGGCCACCGCGTCGTCTGGTTGCAGGTCAGCGCCGCCACCGCCGTGTCTCGGGTAGGGCTCAACGAGGCCCGGCCGCTGCTGCTCGGCAACGTCCGCGGGCGGCTGATCAAGCTGCTGGCCGAGCGGACCCCGCTCTACGCGGAGGTGGCCACCGAGCGGGTGGAGACCGATGTGCTGCAGCCCGCCGAGGTCGTCGACCTGCTGCTGACGGCGGAGAAGTCCCGTGGCTGAGCAGACCCGGATCTCCGTCTCGGCGGAGCGGCCCTACGACGTGCTGGTCGGTCACGACCTGCTCGGGGAGCTGCCCGCACTGCTGGGTCCCGAGGTGCAACGGGTCGCGCTGCTGCACCCCCCGACCCTGGTCCGGCTCGGTGCGTCGGTGACGCACGTGCTGACCTCGGCGGGCTACGAGGTGACCCGGATCGACATCCCTGACGCCGAGGCCGCCAAGACGGTGACGGTGGCAGCGTCCTGCTGGTCGGTGCTGGGCAACGCCGGCTTCACCCGCTCCGACGCCGTCGTCGGGCTGGGCGGCGGTTCGACGACCGACCTGGCCGGCTTCGTCGCCGCGACCTGGTTGCGCGGGGTGCGCTACGTCAGCGTGCCGACCAGCCTGCTGGGCATGGTCGACGCGGCGGTGGGCGGCAAGACCGGCATCAACACCGCCGAGGGCAAGAACCTGGTGGGCGCGTTCTACGAGCCGTCCGGCGTGCTCTGCGACCTCGACAGCCTGATCACGCTGCCGCCGGCCGACCTGGTCGGCGGGCTCGCCGAGGTGATCAAGTGCGGCTTCATCGCCGATCCGGCGATCCTCGCGCTGGTCGAGTCCGCACCGGATGCCTGCCGGACGCCAGGATCGCCCGAGCTGCGCGAAGTGGTGGAGCGATCCATCACGGTCAAGGCCGACGTGGTGTCGGGCGACCTGCGCGAGTCGACGTCGGTCGGCGGCCACGTCGGACGCGAGCTGCTCAACTACGGCCACACCCTCGGGCACGCCGTCGAACGGCGCGAGCGCTACCGCTGGCGGCACGGCGAGGCCGTCAGCGTCGGGCTGGTGTTCGTCGCCGAGCTGGCGCGGCGGGCCGGCCTGATCGACGATGCGCTGGCGGCTCGGCATGCGTCGGTGCTGGCCAGCGTCGGTCTGCCCGTTCGCTACGACGCCGACGCCTTCGACGACCTGCTGGTCACGATGGGTCTGGACAAGAAGACCCGGGGCTCCACGCTGCGCTTCGTCGTGCTCAACGGTCTGGCCTCGGCCGAGATCCTCGCCGGTCCGTCCGAGGACCTGCTGCGCGAGACCTACGCCGCCGTGAGTGCTGGATAGGGGCAGAACTCGTGACCGGTAGCTGCCTCGTTTCAGCACCCACTTCCACGCGTCGTGGCGGCCGAGAAACCGCTGACAGACCGCGGATCTGTGGCGGCTCCGCTGCAGATCATCAGCGGTTTCTGGTCTAGCGAACCAGGACCTGCAGCTCGCCGACCGGGATCGCGGTGCTGGCGGACTGGTAGAAGGGAATGCTGCCGGTGGTTCCGTTGATCGACCAGTCGATGGCCCAGACGGCGTTGGCGGTGACCGTGTAGGAGCCCTCGGGCAGCGAGGGCTCCTGGTAGGCGTAGCCGCACGACGGGGACTTGGCTCCCGGCTCGACGGACGTGGACCAGCGGGTGCCGAGGTCGGAGCAGCGAACCCGCTGGCCGTCACCCATGTCGAAGACGACCTCGACCAGTCGGGCGTCCAGCGAGACGGAGAGGTCGAAGACGGCGTCCGACACCGGTGCGGGATCGAGGTTCCCCTCGGCCGAGAGCCAGAGCGGGTACCCGACGGCGGCCATGCCCCACTCGTTGATCTCCGGGGGCGGCCCGATGACCGGTTTGGGAGCGGTGAGCCGAAGCCGAGCCGAGGCGATGTAGGCAGCCTGCTCGGGAGTGATCGCTGGTGCGGCTGGCGCGGCATCGGCCTCGGGCGCGGGATCACCGGCCTCGCGGATGTTTGGCTGGTCGGGGAGCGCGCTCTGCTGGAACTGCCTGCAGCTGGTGGTGTCGACGGTGTCGATGCACCGGACGAAAGCAGCCTGGGCGGCCTTGTTCGCCTCGACGGCTGACTGCAGCTTCTGACGGTAGTTCGTCATCTGCTGCTTGTACTCATTCTTTGGGAGGTACTTGAACTTCGGCTTCACACTGGAGCTCGAGTTGCCCGCTACGGGCTTCACTGGTGGTCGGCCTGCGGTGCGTCTCTTTGCAGCCACCTCTCCTACAACCCCATCAGCCGTCGTCGTCAAGCTACCGTCGGCGCGCGCCGGGATGGGTGGCAGGCTAACCGCCAAGATTAGACTTAGTGCGCTGCAGATCATCCACCGTCCTAGTCGCACGAGTCCACCTTCGTCCCCGAGCCCGACCACATCTTCCACTTCGAGCCGACCTTCCGAACCTCAATGCTGGCCGTTCGGATCTCGCCCTCTTCCGGTGACCGGTCGGGGATAACAATCTTGGTATTGCTGCCGTCCTCGCAGACATCAAGAACCAATCTGGTGGGTGTGTAGCCCCCGAACCTGACGTAGTCGATGCGCTCCTCGCCAATAGCGCGACTATCCGCAGTGCGGTAGGAGCGGATGACCTCGGTGAAGGTATCCAGGTAATCTCCGCCAGCTGTTTCCTTCATCACCTTCGTCGGCTCCTTGGCCCCGCCGGCCCGCAACACCCGGCCGTACTCAGCGCGGAAGGTCCGGTACGCCTTCTCCGCGGCGGCGTAGTCCAGCCGCTCCTGCCGCTCGGCGGCGGTCTCGGTGGGCGTCGCCGAGGTGGCCGTCGGACTGGGGGAGGGCGTCACGGCCGGGTCCGGTGTGCAGCCGACCAGGACCAGCGCGCACAGCAGTGCGGCAGCGCCGACCCCCGTCCGACCGTCCCTCACCTCACGTCCTCCCCGTACGCGAGCCGCCAGACTCCCACGCGGGTCGGTTCCGTGTCAGCCCCCTGCGGGTCCCGTTGTGGACAACCGGACGCCGCACCCCGACCACCTCCTCAGAGGGATGCAGTCGCACGGACTTCGGAGAGCACCACGGGCGGCGGAGGCGCCGGCGAGCGTCGACTAGAGTGAGTGGCTGCCCTGGAGGGCACCACCATCACGAAGGGTTTCTGCGCGTGGCGTCGACGAATGATCTGAAGAACGGCATGGTCCTCGACCTGGACGGCCAGCTCTGGTCCGTGGTCTGGTTCCAGCACCACAAGCCGGGCAAGGGCAACACCGTGGTCCGGACCAAGCTCAAGCACGTCCTGTCGGGCAAGGTCGTCGACAAGACCTTCAACTCCGACACCAAGGTCGACACCGCGAGCGTGGACCGCCGCGACATGCAGTACCTCTACCACGACGGCGCCGGCTTCGTCTTCATGGACACCTCGACCTACGAGCAGGTGACCATCAGCGACGAGACGGTCGGCGACGCGAAGAACTACCTGCTCGAGGAGCAGGTCGCCACCGTCGCGATCCACGAGGACAACCCGCTCTACATCGACCTGCCGGCCTCGGTCGAGCTCGTCATCACCTACACCGAGCCGGGCCTGCAGGGCGACCGCAGCACCGGCGGCACGAAGCCCGCTACGCTGGAGACCGGTCTGCAGATCCAAGTCCCGCTGTTCATCACCAACGGCGAGAAGGTCAAGGTGGACACCCGCACGGGCGACTACCTGGGCCGCGTCGCCTGACCTGACCACGAGCAGCATGACCGAGCCCGACCCCCGGCCCCGCACCCTCTCCACCCGGAGCAAGGCACGCAAGCGCGCCCTCGACATCTTGTTCGAGGCCGAGCTGCGCGGGAACGACCCCTTGCAGACGCTGGCCGCGAGCACGGACCGCGCTGACCCGCCGGTCCGGGACTACACCGCCACCCTGGTGCGCGGGGTCGTCACGCACCGGACCGAGATCGACCGGCGGATCGCGTCGTGCATGGCCAAGAGCTGGACCGTCGAGCGGATGCCGCGGGTCGACCGGGCCGCCGCCCGGATCGCCGTCTTCGAGATCGACTTCGGCGAGGTGCCGGACCCGGTCGCGGTGGCCGAGGCCGTCGCCCTGGTGGGGGACCTGTCGACCGACGAGTCGCCGGGCTACCTCACCGGGCTGCTCAGCGCAGTCCTGGCCACCAAGACCCCGGACGCGGAGTCCCCGGCCCAGTCGGCCTGACGGCTCCCGCAGCACGGACAAGCGAACGAGCGGCCGCCCCCTCTCCGGGGGCGGCCGCTCGTCGCGTTCGGGTCGAACAGCTCAGCCCTGGAGGATCCGCTCGCCGACCCGCTCGGTGAGGTCGGCCTCGGCGGCCTTGAGCATCCGGATCCGCTCCTGGCGCACCGCGAGCTCCTCGTCCGCCTCGGTGAGGATGCGCTCGGCCTCGAGCCGGGCCAGCCGGGTCAGCCGGTCGGCCGTGCGCTGGCTCTCCAGCAGCAGCTGACGGGCCCGGTCCTGCGCCACGGTCAGCACGTCGAGCGCCTCGGCCGAGAGCCGCTCGATCGACTCCTCCTCCTCGGGTGCCTGCTTCTCCAGCGCCGGCACGCTCTCGGCCACCGCCTCGGCGTCCCCGTCCGCCGCGGCGGCCGGGGCCGGGGCGAGTCCGACGGTGTTGCGCAGCGGGACCTCACGGACCAGCAGGACTGCGACCAGGGTGGCCACCGAGATGACCGCGGCGATCGCGAACAACAGGCCGAACGAGTCGCCGTAGGCGACGTGCACGATGGTCTGGACCGGGGCCGGCAGGTCGTCGATGTCGAGGCTGCCGCTGGCCCCGGCGCCGGCGGCCGGCAGCCCGGCTGCCGTCAGCCCGCTGGTGATGTTGCGGGCGACGTGGTTGGCGAGGATCGCGCCGAGCACCGCTACGCCCACGGCTCCGCCCAGCGAGCGGAAGAAGGTGATGGTCGCCGAGGTGGAGCCGACGTCGCGGACGTCGACGGTGTTCTGCACGGCCAGCACGATGTTCTGGATCAGGGCCCCGACGCCCACGCCCAGCACGGCCATGGACACGGCGACCAGCCAGTAGCTGGTGGTGTGGTCGATGGTGCCGAGCCCGACCAGGCCGACGACCAGCGCGATCGAGCCGACCACCATGAGCGGCTTCCACCGGCCGGTGCGGGTGACGATCTGCCCACCGATGGTGGAGGTCAGCATCTGGCTGATGATCAGCGGGATGGTCATCAGGCCGGCGCGGGTGGCGGAGTGCCCGCCGGCCAGCTGGAAGTACTGGGTGAGGAAGGTGCCGCTGCCGAACATCGCGACGCCGACCGCCAGGCTGGCGATGATCATCAAGATCGTGGTCCGGTTGCCCAGCAGGCGGATCGGCACCATCGGCTCCGGTGCCCGCAGCTCGGTGACCACGGCGAGCGCGACGGCGACGGCGAAGGCGGCGAGGAAGGCCCCGGACTGCCAGGAGATCCAGGCGTAGTCGGAACCGGCGAAGGTCACCCAGAGCATCGGCAGGCCGGCGACGAAGGCGATCAGCACCGCGCCGAGGTAGTCGATCCGGGCTCCGCCGCGGCCGGCCGGCGTGTGCAGGGTGACCTGCAGGGCGACGAGGGCGAGCACGGCGAGCGGCACGCAGACGAAGAAGCACCAGCGCCAGTTGGCGTTGTCAGTGATCACCCCGCCCAGCAACGGGCCAGACACCGTGCTGACGGCCATCACCGCGCCCATGTAGCCGGCGTAGCGGCCGCGCTGCCGCGGCGGGATCAGCGCGCCCATGATCGACTGCGTCAGCGCGACCAGCCCACCCATGCCCAGGCCCTGCAGGGCACGGAAGGCCATCATCGGCGCCACGGTCTGCGAGAGGCCGGCGCCCACGGAGCCGGCCACGAAGATCACGATGGACAGCTGGACGAGGACCTTCTTGTTGAACAGGTCGGAGAGCTTGCCCCAGATCGGGGTGGTGATCGTCATCGCGAGCAGCGAGGACGTGATCACCCAGGTGTACTGGCGCTGGGTGCCGTTGAGGTCGGCCATGATCGTCGGCAGCGCGGTCGAGACGATGGTGGTCGACAGCATCGCGGTGAAGAGGGCGGCGAGGAGCCCGGTCATCACCTTGAGGATTTGCTGGTGGGTGAGCTCGTCCCCGACCCGCTCGGGAGCGGGGGCGACTGCAGTGGTGGTCATGACGTGCCTTCGGTGAGAGGTGGCGAGGTGCGGAGCGGGAAGGTTCAGGAGGCCGGGCGGGCGCCGGGGCCGGGGGAGTCGGGATGGCCGGACAGGGTCGACTCGAGGCGGTCCATCAGCCGGGTCAGCGCGGCGACGTCGTCGGCGTCCCAGTCGTCGAGCACGGGGGCCAAGCGGTCGGCGAACTCGCGGCGCGCCGCCTCCAGCCGTTGGCGCCCGGCGGCGGTCAGCCCGAGCCGGGTGGCCCGGGCGTCGTCCGGGTCGGTCGTCCGCTCCACCAGCCCGGCCTGCTCCAGCGGGACCACAGCGCGGGAGACCACCGACGGCGCGATCTGCAGCCGGGCGGCGAGGTCGCCGGCCCGGGCGTCGGCCACCGCGAGCGCCTTGAGGATCCCGAGCGGCGTGCCGCTCAGCCCGTACTCGGCCTGGTGGCGGTGGCTGGTGGCGCGCGCGGTGCGGACCAGCCGACCGAGGACGTCGAGCAGATCAGCCGTCGCGACCGTCCGCTGGTCCTGCTGCCGCTCGTCCGTCACCGTCATCCGTGCTCCTGATCGTTAGTTGCCGCACGCAACGATACGTGCACGGATTGCATAGCGCAACTAAACGACAGTTTGTTCCCGCGCCGGTCTCGCCGCCGCCGACGAGGGAGGCCGGGCGGCCTCTGACTGGTAGCGTGTCCGGCGATCTACCAACCTTTAAGACCTGTCCTGTGAGGCAGGAAAGGACGGGCATGAGCACAGCCGATTCGACGCGTCCAGATCTCCCCGACCTCGGTCCGCCGTCGGCGCTGCTGGTGCTCGAGGACGGCCGCACCTTCACCGGCCGGGCCTACGGAGCCCGGGGCGAGACCTTCGGCGAGGCGGTCTTCGCGACGGGGATGTCGGGTTACCAGGAGACCCTGACCGACCCCAGCTACCACCGCCAGGTCGTGGTGGCCACCGCGCCGCACATCGGCAACACCGGCTGGAACGACGAGGACGACGAGTCGGGGCAGATCTGGGTCGCCGGCTACGTGGTCCGCGACGCCGCCCGGGTCCCGTCGAACTGGCGGTCCCGGCGCACCCTGGAGGACGAGCTGCGGGCGCAGGGGATCGTCGGTGTCCAGGACGTCGACACCCGGGCCCTGACCCGCCACCTCCGCGAGCGGGGCGCGATGCGCGTCGGCCTGTCCAGCGTGGAGACGGACCCGGCCGCGCTGCTTCGCCGCGTCCAGGAGGCGCCGTCGATGGCCGGGGCCCACCTTGCCGACGAGGTCACCACCGCGGCCACCTACGTGGTGCCGGCCGAGGGGGAGACCCGGCACCGCGTCGTCGCCGTCGACCTCGGCATCAAGACCATGACCCCGCGGCAGATGGCCCAGCGGGGGATCGAGGTGCACGTCGTGCCCTCGACCGCGACCTTCGACGAGATCGCCGCCCTGGAGCCCGACGGCGTCTTCTTCTCCAACGGCCCGGGCGACCCGGCGGCCACCGACGGCCCGGTCGAGCTGCTCCGCGCCGTGCTCGGGGCGGGCATCCCCTACTTCGGCATCTGCTTCGGCAACCAGATCTTCGGCCGCGCGCTGGGCTTCGGCACGTACAAGC
>Ga0210040_10004755_pt1 | contig 17516 bp, 6 predicted proteins | sample CryGeyCG12114_NA_FD_185462 | JGI IMG/M metagenome (GOLD analysis project Ga0210040, IMG submission 185462) | Groundwater microbial communities from aquifer - Crystal Geyser CG19_WC_8/21/14_NA (SPAdes) (version 2) | ecosystem: Environmental > Aquatic > Deep subsurface > Groundwater | place: USA... | reverse complement strand
CAAATTGGAAAATTTGAATTTCATTCAACTATTCCACAATATTGGGTCGTAAGACGTTTTAAGGAACCTAGAATTAGAATCTTTAATTTGAGATCATCTTGGTTTATAATGCATATAATTTAGATTATAACGATAATTTTTATGTATTAGCTTCACTGTATGCAATGCATACGGTTATATCATCAATTCTGAAATTCGAAAGTTTAAGAACTGCAGCTGAGTTATTGACATATTTAATTTTATAATTGTAGAAAAATTTCAGCTTAGAATTGGCATGAATTTTGTCTGAAGTCTATAACTAATAAAACGTTCTCCAGGAGACAACAAAATTGCAAAGTGCATGTTTGAATTCCAACTATCATTGCTAACGCAGCGTTTTAGCGTTTAAAAAAAAAGTTAACAAGAGAAATGTATGAAACATTCCACGGTAGTTTTCATTGTTTTCCGCCCTTGTTCACGTTTCATGCTGTGAATTGTGCTTTCAGAAGATTAAAATTTAAACTACGAATGAATGTGAATGAATAAATGTACGTTGCTTGTTATCAGTGAATGGGAAGGAAATACTTTTTTGGTATAACATTCTAGACTGTCAAAATGATTTAATTTGCTCTAGTCCCAAAAATTTAATTTTCATATTATTTTCTTAACTATGCCATGCCTGAAAATTTTAGCAACCAATACAGAATGCAATGTGGTTGCAATGAAAGAAGGATAAGAAATATGGAAAGTGTACCTAGTATTCTAGCCTGAAAGGAAAAGTTCATAAATAGTTGATTAGTCAGAGAAGAAAGCCCAGCTGAATCCAACTAATCTTGCTTTCCCTATTATTATTGTTTCTTTATTCTTTCGGGCCTATAGTTTATCTAGCTTTCTTTGCCCCAGCTTAGGAAACTCAAGAGTGTTTCAGCGGTACCTTCACTCTTTTTTAAAAACGCGAATTTCAAGCCCTTTAGGCTTTTATTCCCATTGTTATTTGATTGGGCTCACGAAAGCTATAGAGAGGAATTAAAGAGCTAAAATTGTAGTCTCATCATATCTTGCATGTACTTTTCGCGTTTCTGACGAAAGAAAATCAAGAGAATTTTTTTTCAGAGCTTGAGGAAACAAAAAGGCGAAAATATTTAGAAAGTGTAATCTTTTTAGATAGACTTCTGAAGCGTCTCTAGCTTTTCCGTACATTAATGGCACACCTAACAGAAAAAGTAAACTTGTAATTTGCTTATTTTTGACGTGAGATGAAATTTGTTAAGTATAGGATTCATTACATAAGATGTAGCATTATACAATTTTATTTTTGCATGCATAAACTTTATGGTCTTATTTGTTCACGCAAATGTTCAATTCAGTTTTGTTGACGAATGTAACATTTGCTTTGTTTTGGACAGTTACTTCTGAAGTCTGAATTTACTTTCTTTCAAATTACATCTCTGGTTTATTTCGTTTACATGTAGCAAGTATGACTTGTTTTTTACCCGATAAGACCCAGAGGTCAGTTTTTTTACAGCAAAGCCGATATATGACAAATCAAAGCGAATATAGATACATAAGTTGCATAAGCACAAGACAAATTGAAAAAGTAGCAGTTCCATGAGAAGTTTAGGTTTGTGATTCAAATGACGTTATATGATTTCCTACAACTCAAAAAACAAAAAATAGTAGTGGGATAAGTTTTATTTAATTCTGACGAACTGAAAAGGTACAGTACCTTTGAAGAATTCTGCTACTTCAGTTGGATTTGGGCTTTACTGCACGAAATATCAGTATTTTCTGGATTTCCCATTGAACCGTAAAAAAAACACACAGATGATAAAATTATAATTTTTCTGGCATTCGTTGACACATAGTTGTGCCAACACAATCAGCATAACGAAAAAATAGGATGCCCAACGTTACGGGAAAAGATAATTTTATTCATTCTAGAGAAAAATTAAATTGAGTAGTGATTTCATTGCTGTGGTCTAATTCTACAGAAAATATTGGCAGCATTTCAACTTTTATTAGCATAAAAGAAAGTCCATATGTTGCATGCATTTTTTTCTTCTCGAGCAAGCAATACTTGCAATACACATATAGCATTATAGCATATAAATTCCTGACCCATACATATCATCATGCAATATCACCTTAGCTTTTATGCGTTATTCAGCGATACGTTCATTTTTCTTCAGCTCATTTTTAGCCCGACTATGTGCCATTTTTTTGGTGTATCCACGAAAACTCTTGAATACATTAACCGATTGGCTTCAAATTTTCCAAATGTTGAGATTACACTAAAAAAAGGAAAGGGGATTCCAAACAGACACCATCGAAAAATGCCCAAGGTGTTTTCATGCGGCTAAACGGTGTTCATGGTAACTTTTTCAATGATGGCATGAAATAAGACATTAATTGTTTATACACTTGAATACGTCTTGAGACTATTATTATAGTTGATTTGACTTGAATGATTACCCTAACCTATCATACAGCCGTACTCTTGGTTCGGTAACCACATACGGATTTCCTTAAAGGGTGAACAAATATAATGTTTTAATGAAAAAGTTTAAATGCACTTTTAAAAAGAGTGGTGACTGCCACGACTTTCACACAAAAACTTGATTGCCACACCACAAGGCAGTTAAATTTTTTATACTGCTACTTGCACTAAAAAGTTTGAGTACCCACATGGTTACTTGACAACTGAAAGTCCATGTATAATACAACTCTCAACAGTAATGTTAAGCATTAAAAGCTTCCGCTTGAGCCATAAAACACTAAAATCGTAGCGTTGGCTAAATTTTTTCACATGTTCATGGAACATAAGGAGCTTGCATGTTAATTAAAATACTAACTGCACTAAAATATTTGAGTACTCATAGTCCCTTAATTACTAAAGATTCAAACTCCCAGCAATAATTTTGAACACAACAAACTTTAGTTTAAGCTAAAGAAACACAAAATCATACCGGCAGAAAAACGTTACCGTGGATATAAATAGCAACAATTCGTATGTAAAATTAGCTTTCCAGTGTAATAAATCCGACAGTCAACACCATTGAGCCAGTAAAGATTCATCTCCAAAACTAACTCTACATTTTTATACTTAAGCTTTCCGTAATCTATAAAACGTAAAAATCATAGCGTTGAAAAAAATTTCACGGATTTGCAAATCAGCAATATGTATAAATGCGTCACCTTCAAGACAACGCTATTTATCACTGCAGAAAGATGTTGAAAGTGCAAAGTAATTGTATAAGGCAATCAGTCGATCAGTTTCAAATTAATGCATCGATTTCAACACCTCTGTTGGGCTCAACTAAGTTGTACCAGAAGTTTTTATTTCCAGTTTAAACCTTTGAAAAATATGATTTTTATCTTTTGCCAAAAAATTCTAACAATAATATTTTTTTGCATGTAAGCAACACATTTATCTCAACTAGTAAAAGGAAAGGTTCAAACTTTGTAGTCTTGATGCAAAAAAAACTTGTACATTTCGTTCTTAATGTGTATTTATATCCACGTACAGTGAATGCGATGACTAACGTGCATCTAGAAAAACATCTTTTTGCATATAAACCTGCAAACACCTTACATTTTAAAAGCACAGTATCCAGTACATACTAATGTTAACATTTTTTCACTCTAACTATTATTATTTTGAAATGTATGAATACTAAGTTGAACAATTTATATTGCTGACGTCTTTCAGTATTAAAATGAAATTTAGTAGGTGTTCAGAACTTCTAGCTTTTGTTATTCATTTTGTTAGTTACAACACAATTGGGAACGTCCGTACGCTTGCGTATATCATTGCTTTACTCACAATATAGTGTGTCCCAGAAGTAGAAAGACAACTTTGACGACGCTCATGTTTTTCATACAATAGTAATAGCCAAAGAAACCATGCATATTCTGATTCTTTATAAAATTTGCGAAAATTGGAAATGTATCGGAGGCGTACATTTCAAAGGACACCATGACGGCTCAAATATACTTAGAGGAATGCATCAAGAAGCGACTCATTCCTTTCATTCTCAAGTATCATGAAATAGACGAGATTTTGTTCTGGCCGGATCTTGCGAGCTATCATTATGCAAAAAAAGGTCACAATATACTTAAACGAGAAAAACGTTGAATTCGTGTCTAAAGGAGAAAACCCACCAAATGTACCTCAGGGCCGCGGAATTGAGTCGTTTTGGGCAGAATGTAAAAGGAGATACTCCTGTCGATCGGGAAAGCCAAAAAACTTGCAGGGATTCGAATTGGTTTGGGGTCATATTTCCAAGCAAACTGCAAAAGATCTGGGAAAATCACTTATGGATCAACAAAATATTGCGGCAAATCGGCTATAAGGGACTTCGCGAGGCTATGAAAGATATCAATTGTAGCTAACTCTATAACTATTATTCGGCGATGTTTGCTCATTTGAATAAATCATCATTCAATGTAAGTCAGTCATTTATAATTTGTCTTTCTACTTCTGGGACACACTGTATTTTTTCATATATAAACTGGATGCTTTCTTAAGTATAGTAAATAAGCATCCAGTTTATATATGAAAAAATACAGTGTGTCCCAGAAGTAGAAAACATGAAGCATTAGAAAGTTTTCTTACTTTCTTTCTACCAAGAAAATTGGATCGGCTATAAAAAGTTTGATCCAGTCAGACTTTCTTTTCTACACGATGCTATATAAATTCAAAAATTCTGATTGATGCAGCACATGAAACTTTGCGTCAAGATTGACAAGTCAAAAGCGCATTTATGTTTTCACAATGACTCTTCAGAATATAAACAAATACATGCAAACTTTCATAACATAAAGCATCTTTCGTATATTTTAATGCCTCAATACATTCCTCTATGCATACGTATAAATGTAAAATTCAAAACAGAATATGCAATTCCTAAAAGTTTCAGAAAATTTTGAATCTATTGACTATTGCTAACCTGATCATGAAACAGCAGGAGAGTAGGCAATTCTCAAATCTCTGCACGCGTGAACTAAATAAATAATGCAATCGATCAGCGTTGCCGAATCCTATCATTTCTCTTTATCTGCTTCCAATTTATTAAGTAGTCAGCAAAGCAAAGCTACTTTAAATAATGCAATTCTCGTAACTCTGTCGGTCTGTCTGTCAGGTTGACGTATCTGGAAAGTCTAACGCTCAAAGATCCCGTAAGCTACTGAATGATTTTGATAAAATTCGGTGTATATGACATTACTTTTATAAGGCTGTACCTTACATAATATGACGTGGTTCACGGTCAGTTTGCCAAAAACAATAACGCCAAAACCTTAACCAATACCTTAATGTTGAAGTCAATCTTTCAATGCGTTCCAGACTTATGCATTTCAATGAACACCTGTATCGGGCTCATCCAAGTTAGACTAGAAGTTATTATGTTCTTTTGCTGTGATTAATTTTTTACTCAATTTTTTCACTCATTTTGCAGACACTAAAATACCCAGTTTATATCATCTTCAGAAATCCGCAATCGGACGTGAACCCTATCCAGTGACAGTTTTTTTAATTTCCTGACTAAATTAAGTACGCCTAAATATTCTTTGTATACATCCATAGAGGTAATCCAGCCAACATGAGAATGGGTGCACTCATGCGAACATCAGAGAGATTTAAATTCTGTATATATGCTTGGCACTTTTGCATAATTCATGGAGACATATTTAAAGGGAGCTTATGGAAATGGAAGACTCTCATCATAATAATGTTACATGATCAAGCTTTCAACTTAAAGCATATGGGAACAAAACCCATAGTATACTTGCTAACTGAAGGAGATACCTACACGCGCATTGTACATGCACGTTTATACTGCTACTGCAGGAAATAGACTGTGGACAATATTGACGTTTTCAAAAGCCCTTGGTGTCTTTCCCTATGTTCATACATTTTGTTTGGATTCAAAGTAAGCAAATTGGTCCTATCTGGAGTAGTTCTTTTTTGTTTTTCTAGCTGTCTTATTACCCAAACATATGCATGGAGAATTTCACAAGAAATGACAACATGATGCATGATTTAGTTCCAATCTTGTCAAAACAGTGTCTCCAAAGGGCTCTCCTGTAATTGCTTCTGGCAGTTCAATATATCGTCAGCATGGAGACATGACTTTACATTAAAGAGTTTTCTAGCTGTGTCATGCCAGACATGAAAATTCAATGAGAAATTACATTTTAAAAATTGAAGTGGATTTACGGAAGGAAATACGATAATGAACAATTCATACACGTGCAGAAACACATAATTTATGCGGTAGAATCTTGCTCTGAACAAACCAGAATGAAAAAATCAGTTTACAACTTACTGAAATATGTAAATAATTATAAACTCTTTTTTTTCTTTTCAGACCCAAATGCCGACTAAAGAAACCAAAGTCAAATTCACCAATATTCAAATAATTCAAAATATTTTTACTCAAACAACTGTAATGCAAAACTACTCAAAACGAAATGTTGAATTACCTATACATTAAAATTCCAATCAGTGGTCAACGACAAGTAAAACTGTGCACATTATACTCTGAGTGAATCCAACATGGAGAAGACTGCGTTTCACAAACACACGAGTTTTGCTGTTCCAAGTATCAAAGTACAAGAAAAAAACTCAACTCTCATATAAAATGAAACTAAATAATTTCTGTGAAAATACAATGTCAAACGCATTCGTAACTAACTGCTCAATAAGTTTTTGTCTCGTGATGAGTTAGTAACACTATCGAAGAAGCAGCCAATATACTCGTACTAGTTCAATAATACAGTACTTGAGAACAAGAAAACTATATACTAATTCGTAACACGTAAGAAGCTACTCCTGCTCAACTTTATTACTTCAAGATGGCTTGGAGTGGAGGCATGGCCAGTCATGGGGGCAGAAATAACCCATGGATGAAGCTCATGGGCATTGTTCACAAGGAAAGGGGCCGATCTCATGGCACTTCAAGGCACGACCCTTCCGACAAAGACACGTAAGTTCAAATAACGATTCCATAAGTCCCTTTCATACTAGAAATGTGCTTTGTTTCGAGCATGGCATTCCTTTCGTTTGCTCTCTAAAGCGGCTATGGCAATGTACATACAATACAATGCATATACAGTGTGTGTAACCTACAATAATACATACAGCTATAACTCAATTACAAAACAATGTAGACCAAAAAATCATGCAAAATTTTAGCTAAAACTAAACAAAATATTTTATATCATACAGAAGAACGCACATTTCAACCCTCTAACACCTTGCAGACCCTCACACGTGATGACTTTTACATGCGGCTGCTAGTGTGTCTACAGTTCAAATGTTGTATTCTAAGGGTTCTCGGTCAATTTGCCAGAAACAGTAACATTGAAACCTTAAGGGCGTAGCAGTTACGACAAAACATCTAAAAATCTTACGTAACCTATTGGATTGTGGCATTTTTTGGTCGGCATAAAAGTTTTTGGCAAACTGTGCGGAAACAATTCTATAAAAGTTATAGCTAGAACTGATTCATGACAGAATTATTGCACGTTTGATTTTGTCACGGGTGCTTGGAGAACGGACTAGATCTTCAGAGTCTCTAAATATTTCAAAAGTGTTAGCAATAGTGTTTGGGGTTCGGGGAAATCTAAATATGGAACTTTTTATTAGATTTTCTGGCCATAGTAGCCATTTTTCGGCAATTTAGAACTCGTTAACTAGGAAATCGATGTTTTAGAAAATCCCGGTGCAACTTAACTATCCAACGTAGAGTGAAAAAGCAAGCGCAAAAATAATTTTGGCGATTTTTGTAATTTCAATGCTTAAAATACAACCTACTGGATGATGACAAAAATTGCATGCTTTAACCTACATAATTCGAATCTGTGGTTTATGTAACAAATAAAAAAACTCCCGAATCTGCTTTCTGTGGGTTTAAAAAACTGATTGGAATGACACGACAACGAGTGTGGAATGAAGGGACGGATCGCAATCAATAGCCTTAGCCTTAGCGCACCTTTGTTCTAGCTGCTACTGTGCACAAGCAAGCACTGCGTCCTTGTTCTCTACAATCCCTTGGCCTGTTGCCGATCCTAATGCAAATGCTAATTCCATGTAATGGCGCACAACTTCAACAATTAGTTAAATGGTTTTAATGGCCCATTCGGAAAAACTTGCGGATAAATAAACTACGCATAATAAGGAGTCCTAAAAGATAAGTTTCTAAGTGCATTCTATATTCTTTGTCATCCCAAGGTAGCTTGCATTGTCAGTTTGTTAATTTAGAATTAATTCCATAACTATGAAATAATTTTTATCGTATACATAGTGTACTGCAATGTAATGCATAAAGTTTGGTTACTTGTTCAAATGACTATGGGGAAGCACATTGCTACATTACTGGCTAAATCTTTGAGCAATAATTTGTCAGGTTATGAATAACTATGCAATTTAATAGTCCATGCCTCATAAATTGAAGCTTTCTTTTCTATAGACGTTTAGTTTCCATATAGTAGAAACGCAGTTGTATACCTTGTGCGGAAAAAGGAGGTAAATTTTTCCTGTCCTGTGTGTGATAAATTTGTGTAGTAGGATAGGATAAAATTTACCTCCTCTTTGCGCACAAGGTATACTTACTCATTAACAATAAATAGCCATAAGGATTAATTTTGCAGTAACGTTAGCATTCAGATCACACAATTTTCACCATTTCTATTAATGACTCTATTTATTCAAAACAGTAATTAGTAGATTTGATAACAGGACTTTGGCGCAACTTCTTTCCCCCATCCACATCAATTAGCATAAAATAAAGATAAACGCGAATTCAAATTGTGTGACAGGGTGTAGATAGATACTGGTTTTTGAATAAGACAAAGGTTTTTTGCATTCTCAGCTCAGGCCTCTTTTCCATGCTTGGCCTCAGAACAAAGTGGCAAGAAGCCATGCTAACATCTAGATTTGAGAATGTGGAGACATGGAAATATTGTAAATTTAGTATCTAGATGCCTCTGTAAGTACGATCTGAAACGGGTGAGCAGGAGAACCAGTATACTCAGCTGCCGCAACAGAATCGATGAATTTGCAGCAATTGCGGCAACTCGGCTTTCTTTCCTCATTCATGATGTTCAGTGAATTTGGAAAGAGTACGAGTACACCACGTTCACTCCCTCGCCCAACTATACCCACTAGCTATAAACGTATATGTATGACAGAAAAAGAAAGGAATGGCATCAACTCAATACCTTACTATGAGAAATGCAGCACGCACACTCACTCGAGGCTTTCCTGGGCTTCCTTTTTGCATTCAACATGGTAGTCAGTCAGTCAGTCACAAGTTAACTTATATCATATGCATCAGTCTGTTTTAGAAGTCATTTTTTCATACAAATGATGGCGGTGGAGGCATCTTACAGTTTGTCTCATGTAATATGAGAACCAATAAATTGCTCTAACAGTCTCAAATGAATCACACGAGTAGATGAAAAGGCCGGTCAGATAGAACTAATGATAATTTTTAAATCAAATTATAATAATGATTATAATTAATGATTTTTTTCGGAAGTTTTTTTTAAAAAGCTTGAGATATCAATCGGATGCACCGATTCCAAAGTATTGCACATACCTAACCTACTATATTTGTGTGAGCCTCATGATTAGAAAAACCGAGCTGGTGAGGCCGGTATCTAAAGTGTTATTGATATTATAGAAGCTGCCATAGCAACAACAGTAAGTTTCTTCTAATACATTCTCACTGAATCAAATCTAAAAGTTGCATTCTCATAGGTAGAGCAAATATTTGACTTGTAGTATCGAAGATATTAATAATTAAAGAAATTAAAAAAATTGTTGCATATAGTGTACACATGCATGGCTGCTGACTCATTGTATTTTGTCCACTGCAAGCTACCACAGCTAGGTTACCAGACCAGAGCTGTTACCGTAAACAACGGCCGTAAGATTAGCCCCGGAAAAAACATAGACAGCAGTTTATAAAATACTGCGAACCTTACTCCTTCCTGAATGCAATTAGCAATAAATCGTGCTTATATTGCTCGCATATGGTAAATTAGTTGCTTTCATGCATTTCTTACTGTTGACAACGGCAAACAGGAATTAAAACAGGGAAAACTAAACTGAACAAATTATCATTTTGTATAGTCATTATTAGGACTAAGTACCTTAAAAAGTTTCTATGTACCGAAAACGTGCATGCGAACATCACGGATGGATTAAAATTAAAATTACATTGAGATTTGTCTTTCATGGAATTTATTTATAAGATCGGTTACTAACTGACTCCAGCAACGTTTTAATTTTCATTCACCTGCTAATATTTTTATATCAGTAACCATAACGTTTTCAGTTATTACAGAATGAAACAGCAGTAGGACAAATTCACTGTGGTTAGTTGATAAATTATTACCTGCATTTAATTTGACATCATGCAAAACTATGGTCGCTAACTGCTTCTAGTCACGAGTGAAATCAAAGTTCAGCAGCAGAAAACTATGGGGGGAAATACAATTGCCAAGAAGATTTTGATTTGCGATTTACCAGTCAAAGTGACATACGATATGGTTCACCGTTTTCAAAGTTCCGGTTCTGCTAGTTTAGTTATAACCTTTGAAAGAGAGCATATTTTGTTCTTAGAAAACCAAGTAAATCTAAATGTACTAGGTTGACAGTTCTAGGAAAATTTCCCCAAAGAAATACCTTTCTAATACCGCAAATAATAAAAAATTACTGGACTAGCAGATAAAACCAACTAACCAACATGATTTTTAGGTCATGTTTTATTTCATTGTACAATCGCATAAATCCTAATTCTTAAGTTGTTCGACACAAAAATAACAAAAATCGATTTGGCTTTGCTGTTTCATAAAATACACGAGGAAAGTAAGCAGCTACATTAGATGCAATATAATCCTATGTGTAATCAGATTCCAGCATTTTACAAGCTAAGATGTTGCGTTTCCACAATATTAGTTTATATGGTTTATTGTACTCGCATCTTGCGACCAATTGTGATTCAGAAATCACATAAAATATAATAAACTCATATGCTGAGCCGATTCTTGCTAAAGAAATCAACCCCGGAAAGTTAACAGAGGAGAAAATAATCGAGCTATGATTAAATAATAATAATAATTGAAGCTCTTTTTCTTTGAACTGAAAATTGTAAAACTGTAACTAAAATTGCACATTTCTTTATGAAAAGGATCAAAAATTGTTTATGAGTCTTTGTATGAGTATAAAGCGCTCTATTTTCTTGTAATTCTTCACACTACATTAATCCTACCGTTAGACAAAATCACACGCACTAAGAAGAGTTTCACTTTTGCGTAGTTGCAAGCTTAATATGCAAGTTGAGCCCAACTTGATTTTTAAATACCCAATGTGGCTTCTGAAAATAGCATATGACATTTTTCTTATATTCCAAATAAATTTTTCCACTGCAACTCTAGTTACATCGGCCAATAAGTACTTTTCTGGTTCTTAAAATGGAGATGATGGGAGCACCCCTCGGCTAACTAGTTAAGAAACGATTTAAAGAAAAAAGAAGCTCCATAAAATCCGAAAGCAGATTTTTTATCATTTTTATCCTTCTGTTGAGTCTTGTCTCCAACAAAAAAGTCTACTTTCAATGTTTCACAAAAACACAGAAACTAAACACGAGTATCAAAAGATACCCCCATTGTAAATTCATTTTCAGACGCAGGACGCAGCCAATATTGGACGACAAAGTACACGTTTTAAAGTGAGCTTCACACAGACGCAATGAAATATTTGTGTACTATTATATGGTACAACATAACATAGTATTGAACTCTTAATGACTCTCGTATCGACTGTTGCTATTGTAATGCAACGCAGCATAACTGGCATTTAGTCATAGCCAATATGCCTCCCTCATTTGAAAACATTCAAAGAAAAACGCAAGCAGCTAATGTTTTTTGCCATAACTTTATGAGCATTTTTAAACGATACCACTACTAACAATGAGACAGCGGTGAAATTTGTTTACAGTCAAATCTTGTGTAACATAACTTAAAGAGTGCGCCGTAAGTAAGCTTTATTTCAGGAATCCAAAATATTAGCCCCAATATTAAAGTTCTTGTGGGAAATAACATAGAAAAAATTGCTTGTAACCTCTTTCCAGTTCTTTTCAGCCCATCTAGTCAATGTGAATTTTTTAAAATATTTTGAATCATCTGAGAGTATTTGGACGCATTTGGGAGCTAATATTTTGGATTCTGAAAAATATTATAAGGTGGATTTTTTAAACTATCTTGCAAGTCAAATGATGATTAGTAGAGTTCTTCACTGCATTGTAAGACTACACACAAACACACTACTTAAAAAACGTGAGCCACGCCGGTACTTTCCTTAACATACTCAGCCGACCCTAAACGCACAAAATCATATTCCAATCATAGCTCACTCACTCCGGTGGTGAGGAAATAACTAACTCAGAGTAAAACCATACATACGGTTTATGTTTACTCCACAACTTACTGCGAATGCAAGTTAAAAACTCCAGTCAGCTTCAGTGAACACACCTAGGTGGTTTTTTTTGGACAAAACAGAAAAGCGAAAAAAACTCTATTTCAGGGAATATTTCTACCTATAATCGTACAGTTGGCTATTATTATTAGCATTCAGTATTCAGCAAGTTTTCCTACATTCACGTGTCATAGTGTTTGGCATAGTACTTTCTTCCAAGTGATTGAATGGGAAATAGAAATCACTCAACAGGAAAATTGGCACGCAAGACGGTTTAATTGCCTTATAAGAACAATAGTAAACTATAATTTGGAAGCAAAAGAAACCACATTTCATTGGGGATCAACAAAAACAAATTAAAATACCAAAATTTGAATCCTGAGCAGTATAGTGTATCAATTGCTAGCTATTAGTTTTGATGCAAAGTTAATAAAAAGTTTGTAATGTTTTGTTCGTTTCGTGTGATAGATAAAAAGAACAAATGGGAATTAGTTGGCTCCACAAAAAAAGCTGGTTTACACGACATGCTTGTTACATGATTCGTCATATGGGTGAGAAATGTTCGCAAGGGAGAATAAGTAACTAAGAAGACGAACACGACTTGATTATTCATTCCACATCTCATTAAAGTAGACAAATGAGTGAGCAAGACAAAGAGAGGACTGTTCATTGCCCATTCTTATGTGGTCTAAATTATTCGTGAGCAATTTGCGATGTTGTCGCACAGTCAAATATGAGAGAAATTTCTCCAGAGCTCATGAGTTTACAAGTGAATGGCGTACAATTTTTATTGCGATCGTGTTCATTTAAACTGATGGCGTCACCAGTTGCTGTTTTAATTACAAAAAGAGTTAAAAAGTGGGCCCATGTCTTCAGTTCGAAACAAAACTTCTGTCCATACGGAACGGTTCAGTGAGAGTTTTTCAACGCTGTTCAGTGTTAAGTGAAAATGAAGAAAATCATTTTTGAAGAGAATACAACGATTGCATTGAACTTTATATGGATCAATATGACATCAGCATTGTGGTGAACATAAATGGTTCACTTTTTGAAAAACGTTCCTCAGTTAAAGTGCATTGTTGTAAGTTGTCAATTGGATAATTGGATTGTGTGTGAAGGGATTTTTTTCGACTTTTTCGACAAAACTAGTATATAGTAGGTACTAACCATGGATTTTTATTAACGAACTAAACCCGTATTTACGTTGTGAACCAAATTTTCTACAAAAGAGTACTTCCTGTGAAAAAAACTTTCCACTTTCACTTTACTTGTAGCTTGCCATTCCGTGACTTCTAGTCTAGAATGAGGGAAGAATTTTTTCTCATACAACTGTTGATCATGATATAGATGAATACCATAAACCTGGTATTATAACACCTAGTGTTGTAATATTTTGTAGAATTCTTATCCTTGGAGGAATAATATAGGGTTATGATTTAGGCAGGAGTTTTAACACCGGATACCGGATCAACGGTAGTTCACTTCCTATTCAACGGGAAATTATAAGATATATGCCACCTACTGTAGGAGTAAAAGTAGCTATAACTTGTTTATGTTTCCATTTCACAAAAGGAACCGAAATATCTTTAACTTTCGGGCAAATCATCTACTTATCTGTATGTCTTACGTGCTATCAATGAAAAAATGAATACGTGGTAAGTTTATTCAATAAGTGGCATATTTTACGATTTCCTATTGAATAGGAACTAGACATGTATCCTGTTAGGCCTATGGTTGAAATTATTCTCAAGAGATTTATCTGTCACGTCTTTATCGCTGATTTTATGAAAACGAGTGATCTGCATTCAAGATCCATCATTTGAATTATTATTACTTTTCAACTCTATATGAATGGCAGTGGTATTATTGAATTTTACTTGGCTCGTCAAAATGCGTCTTTGATAGAAACTGGTGAAATGTTTACAAACTACCACTTTGGTGTTCTCAAATCGTCCCTACCTGCTCTCGGAGTAGCAGGTGCTGGAAGGGACAGGAAACTTGTGAAACTCACATCACTTGAATCATCCGCTACTCAACAAACTAACAAGTAATGACTATTATTGAGGCACTAATTACGCACAGTTTAGTTGCTAAAGTCACTTATTGATTGAACGTTAACTTGTATATTGGTTTATTATGAAACTAATCAGCATTTGTATGATCACTAACAAACTTGATACCTAGATAGCATTGATTGACGACTTTTAGAAACTTTAAATTATGCTGTCTAGCTAATGTTAGACTACAAAACATTATATAGTAGACCAGGCACAATGCAATGAATGAACTACTTGGGCAGCAAAAACAGCTAGAAATTGCTATAGGGCCATGCCAACCGTCTATGAGACATAATAGACTCGAGGTTAAGTGCTTGTGGGAAACTATTTATATATATTAGTGACATAAATGCACTACAGCAGAAGACAGCAGGAATGCAAAGCGTATGACATAAAAAGAGACAGAATTTCTGAAAATAGACTGTCACTGGGCGCAAGCCTTACCATCAGTTCCGCAAATATGTACCGATTTAAATTTGTCATTTGAATATAAAATCAACGATGTTTAAATGAATTCTTTTGGATGTCATTAAAAGTACTGTTTAACGTTTCGCCTTTTTCTTTATGCATTGCACTTTTGCCTGTAAACAATTCAAAGCGTTGTCATTTTTAATTGATTATTAACCAAAAAACAATGATTTGGTAATAGAGAAATTGGAATGATTCTGACACGATTAGTGCAAAAACAATAATACTTTTGAAAAACACGCCTCGAATTCCCCAGGCAGCTTTTTAATAGTTAACCTGGCTTCAAAGGGGCAACAGCAACTAAGCAAAGTTTGGCAGTATTGTAACTTTATTGCAATTATTGGGTCAGATTTGCTTACATCAAAACTGCGATTTGCTCACCAAGCAAATAAAATCTAGATGTTTAAACTCTCAGTTTAGTCAACGGTCAAGTTGCTACACTATAAGGCGGATCTGGAAGTCTACGCAAGAGAATGTAAACAATTTACAACTTCAAATCACAAAAGCTAGTTAATACTTCATTGCATGCTAACTATAACCGTCTTCCCGACCTTATAGCTTACAAATCAAGGATATAATTTTATTATTTAGTGGAACATGCTTGTAAACGCAGGGGCAAATTTAAATTCTGGTTCACGGTCAGTTTGCCAAAAATTACAACGCCGAAGAAAAAAAAGGCAATAAAGCCGAAAATCCCATAAGGATAAATCCATTACGCCGAATAGCAAAAATTCCGGAACACAAAACTTTACGTCGAAAGGTAAAAAACAGACGAACAAAATATCAACTCATATACATCATAAGATACTATATCATGATTTTCATATAAAACGAGGTGCATAAAACGATCCAAAGCCCAGCTCCTGTAATAAAATATACAGAATCTCCGTACCGCACATGCGTTAGATCACCATCTACCACTGTATTGAACATCACCCACTTTGTCGACACGCTGTTCAATCCAACTTAAAGTTAAAAAAAGTACTAGTAGAGGCAGTAGTAGTAAAGCTCATTACCCATGAATTTAGAAAATCTACACAAATGCACTAGACCGCTGCTCATAAGCTTTATACTTCATATTGTGTAGTGCTCACCTATTGGTGGGGCGTATTTAGTTATATGAAGAGCCTGCTGTGTTCAAAAATTGTTGTCTCACATTCTAACCTCGCTTTATTGTACCCAGCATAGAAAGTGGAGGGCGAATTTCTGAAGGAGTCATTCTTCTAGAGTACTATAAATATCTAGTTCTATGGATATATCATTATGATATTGATATATTAATGCTACTCACAATATATCATAGATATATCAACGAAAAATCATAATCATACATCTTTGATATAAAAAGATATATTATTGATATATAACATCATGTACCGGTTATACATCATTGCTTCTTATGACGCATCATAGATATATCATTGATTATGATAACATATCATTGATACTGATAATATATATCATAGATAAATTATCATTATATTTTCAATGTAAATATGATGTTATAAATCAACGTTTATTATGAGTATCATCGGTAGCAATGATTGTATCATTGATTTATCAACAACTACAGTTTTGCTTGAAACATTTGGGGTAGCAACCAAATCTTAAAAATGTAATACACCTTAAACATTTTTTAAATCGCCTTAACTCTTTGTAGTTGTTATTCATCCTACAAAGCTTTATAGCGTGATCGTTTACACCGTATCGTCATTGTTGGTCATTGACTGACGAAATTATTGTTGGCGTTTTTCTATCTGTGTTTTCACTTTTCGGTGCAAAGTATTCGATTTTTTTTATTTCAGCATTTTTGCCCCTTGGCGTAATGAATTCGTCATTATGAAATTTTCGGCGTTAACTATTCGGGTTTTTTTCGGCGTTTTACTTTCGGCAAACAATGCGCTTCGATGGTTCCGCTCAATGTTAATTAGTTCTGCTACCATAACTTCATATATCACATGTCGTCTTGTTAGACTACAAGCGTAATTCCCTAATAAGTACTTGATACTTTGGTACTAGTCCAATAGCAGAACTATCCAGTGACAGACAACTGGGCAGTTGTTCTGAAGTAAGATTTTCACTCTTTAGGTTGTTAATGGCAGTGGGTCTAGCCTAAACTAATTGGTTGTTTCCTATTCTAATGACTTTAAAGTTTGAATTGAGACTATTCAAATTTTTCAGTAGAAAATTTGGGATAAAATAAGCCTCTAGTAGCAAAAGATATAACACCCTTTTGGAAATTTAAAGTGGAAAAAGTAATAAAAGTATGTAATTGACTGAACGATTCACAGTTTCGTATTTGCCAAACAGATAAAATTTGTGCATATACAAGTTCTTGAAAGCAGCTTTTAAACACGTTATGATGTCGTGCAAGAATGATCTTAACGATATGTACTTGAAAAATAAACCTCAGCAAGAGGGTATTACGACGAAGCCGGGTTAGGAATTATTTATGTTAATATTACAAAAAACCAGTAATAATAATTAGGGGTTTTTATCGTTTTTCGGTAGTCTCATCAGCTAGTCTT